>ENA-OPDJ01000054-OPDJ01000054.1-human-gut-metagenome-genome-assembly--contig:-NODE-54-length-100140-cov-12.942349_pt1 | contig 100140 bp, 86 predicted proteins | sample MGYA00241621_ERZ501505 | MGnify/ENA primary metagenome ERZ501505 (study PRJEB25962, sample SAMEA2042624) | human gut metagenome | biome: human gut; feature: human-associated habitat; material: faeces... | reverse complement strand
TACCGGGCGGATTTGGGACTTGCACCCTTAAGAAACGTGCGCCGCCAGGCGCACAGCAAAAAGGGCATCCCCTAAGGAATGCCCTTTCAACTTGCTGTTTCAAAAACCGTTCACTAGTTTGTGATGGTCTGCTCAGTCTCTTTGTCAAATACGTGGATCTTCTCAGCGTCCAGAGCGAACTTAACGGTATCGCCTGTTCTTGCGGTTGTTCTGGGATCAACTCTTGCGGTCATGCTGGATCCCTCGTAATCGAAGTACAGGAATACTTCAGCTCCCAGCATCTCGTATACACGGATCTTAGCTTCGATCACGGTGTTCGGGGAAGCTGCAAGGAATGCAGGCTCATCATGAACATCTTCCGGACGGATACCAAGTACAACGGTCTTTCCGTCGTATCCGCCGTCGATCAGTTTCTGTCCCTTGGAAGCCGGAAGTTCGATCTTGGAAGGTCCTGCTACCAGGTATACCTTGCCGTTCTCTACCTGACAGGTAGCGTCTACAAAGTTCATCTGCGGAGATCCGATGAATCCTGCTACGAACAGGTTGCACGGATAATCGTACAGAGTCTGCGGAGTATCTACCTGCTGAACAACACCGGCGTTCATAACTACGATCCTGGTACCAAGAGTCATAGCCTCTGTCTGGTCATGGGTTACGTAGATAATGGTTGTGCCCAGTCTCTGATGAAGCTTGGAGATCTCGATACGCATCTGTCCACGAAGCTTCGCGTCCAGGTTGGAAAGAGGTTCGTCCATCAGGAACACCTTAGGATTACGTACGATCGCACGTCCCATGGCAACACGCTGTCTCTGACCACCGGAAAGAGCCTTCGGCTTACGATCCAGAAGAGCTTCCAGGTCAAGAATTCTGGCTGCCTCGCGAACCATCTTGTCGATCTCATCTTTGGGAACTTTTCTCAGCTTCAGACCAAATGCCATGTTGTCATATACGGTCATATGCGGATACAGAGCGTAGTTCTGGAATACCATCGCGATATCTCTGTCTTTTGGCTCTACGTCGTTTACAACCTTGTCGCCGATCTTCAGCTCGCCGGAGGTGATATCCTCCAGTCCGGCTACCATACGAAGGGTGGTGGACTTTCCACATCCGGAAGGACCAACGAAGATGATAAACTCTTTGTCTTCGATCTCAAGGTTGAAATCCTTTACAGCCTCAAATCCGTTTGGATAAGTTTTATTAATGTGCTTCAGTGATAAACTTGCCATCTTAAATTTCCTCCTAAATCATTTGCCAATATCTCCGATATCGACTGCTCTGGTAAAGAGTATATAAAAAAAGTCCAACTTGAGCCATGCCCAAGTTGAACAATCTTTTTTTTAATTTCTATACAAGTTGACGAAACCCTACAGAAGCTGCCGGTAAATGTCCCGTTTGCTCACGCCCCGGTCCCTGGCCACCTGCTTCATGGCTTCCTTCCTGTCCATCCCCTGCCCCAGATAGCGCTCCATATGCTCTTCCAGGCTTATCTCCTCCCAGGCTCTTACCTCTTCTTCTCTTGCCTCCCGGGGATCTCTCCCCTGGATCACCAGCACGCACTCCCCCTTGGGGGGCTGCCGGCGGAAATACTCCAGCGCCTGGGAAATGGTGGTCCGGAAAATCTCTTCATGCTTCTTGGTCAGTTCCCGGCACAGGCTCATCTGCCGGTCTCCCAGGGTCTCCTCCAGCACTTCCAGGGTCTTCGTAAGACGATGGGGCGCTTCGTAGAGCACCATGGTGCGGGTCTCTCCCTTCAGTTCCTCCAGCACCGCCTGCCGCTGCTTCTTCTCTGTGGGAAGAAAGGCCTCAAAGGCAAACCTCCGGGTGGGAAGCCCCGACAGGGTCAGCGCCGTCACACAGGCCGCCGGCCCGGGCACCGCCGTCACCGGGATCCCCGCCTCATGGCACATGGCGGTCAGCTCTTCCCCTGGATCGGAGATCCCGGGCGTGCCCGCGTCTGTGATAAGGGCGATGTTCTCCCCCTTCTGCAGCCGTTCCACCAGCTTCCTTCCCTTCTCGATCTTATTGTACTCGTGATAGCTGGTCATGGGAGTCCGGATCTCAAAATGATTCAAAAGCTTGATGCTGTTGCGGGTATCCTCCGCCGCGATCAGATCCACTTCCTTCAGGATCCGCAGCGCCCGGAAGCTGATATCTTCCAGGTTCCCGATGGGTGTGGCGCACAGATACAATGTCCCTGCCATCTTATCTCTCCTTTTTTGTTATGCCCGCCGCGCCGGCTTCCTCATCCAGGGAGTAGGCTTCCCGGATCTGGCGGGTATAGCTTCCGTCTTTCTCATATACGATCAGAGGCGGCTCCACCTTAAGCCGCGGCTTTCCGCCCTTAAGTCCCTCCAGCAGCACCATATTGGGCTCCTTGTCCGCCTGGGGATACACAAGCTGCATCCGTTTTGGCTCCAGCCGGTACTCAGACATTTTCCTCAAGATCTCCGGCAGCCGGAACGGCCGGTGCACCATATAGAACCGTCCTTTGTCCCCCAGGATCTTCCCGCTCTCCCTGAGGATATCGTCCAGAGTGCACAGCACCTCGTGCCGGGCGATACACAAAGCTTCGTTCTCATTTTTCAGGCCGTGGCTGCCGATCATATAGGGCGGGTTCACCGTTATGACTGCAAAAGAGGCCGCGCCGAATATCGCTGCTGCCTCTTTGATATCTCCTGTCACGATGCGGATCTTATCCTCCAGATGGTTCAGGCGGACGCTCCGCCTGGCCATGTCCGCACTCTCCTCCTGGATCTCCAGCCCGGTATAGCTTTCGCCTGCGTTCTTGGCCTCCAGAAGGATGGGCAGGATCCCGGTCCCTGTCCCCAGGTCCAGGGCCTTCTCCCCCGGCCGCACCCGGGTGAAGGAGGACAGTAATACTGCGTCCATCCCGAAGCAGAACCGGCCCGGATCCTGGATGATCCGGTATCCCTTGATCTGCAGGTCGTCCAGCCGTTCTCCTTCTTTCAGATCAGGCGTCGTCCAGTTTTGATTTTCCATTTTTCTCTTCCAGCCCTTTCAGCTGTGCCATCTCTTCTTTGGACAGTTTGGAATCCTTTTTCTTGCGCCGGGGCTTGAATTTCAGCTCGGCGGCTTTATACTCCCGGACCTCTTTTTCATCGTTTTCCAGGTCCACTACCACCTTCACCAGCTGCCGCAGCACGTTCACCGCCTGCACTGTTCCCTTAAGCCCTTCCGGGGTGGTTACATGATCCCCGTTGGAAGGAAGATGGCTGTTCAGTTCCTCATAGGTCTCTTCTTCGTTGGTCAGGCAGCACATCAGCCGTCCGCAGACCCCGGAGATCTTGGTGGGATTCAGGGACAGGTTCTGCTCCTTGGCCATCTTGATGGACACCGGCGCGAACTCTGTCAGATAGGTGTGGCAGCACAGCGGCCGGCCGCAGATGCCGATACCGCCCCGGATCTTGGTCTCATCCCGGACGCCGATCTGCCGCAGCTCGATCCGGGTGCGGAACACGCTTGCCAGATCCTTCACCAGCTCCCGGAAGTCGATCCGTCCGTCAGCAGTAAAGTAAAACAGCACCTTGTTGTTGTCAAAGGTATACTCCGCATCGATCAGCTTCATCTCCAGCCCGTGCTTGCGGATCTTCTCCAGGCAGATCTTGAAGGCTTCCTTCTCCTTCTCCCGGTTCTTCTCTTCTTTCTTGATATCCTCTGCCGTGGCAAGCCGGATCACCGATTTGAGAGGCGGCGTGATCTTGTCCTCCTCCACCTCTTTGGGCCCCAGCACCACCGTCCCGAACTCCACGCCCCGGGCGGTCTCCACGATCACCTTGTCCCCTGCTTTGGGCTCGGTCTTGCCGGGAGAGAAGTAGTAAACCTTGCCGGCGGTCCGGAATCTAACACCGATTATCTTCACCATTTCTGTCAGTTCTCCTTTATCGTCAGGAACAGAAGTTCCATTGTCAGCTCAAAATTAACGTTCGCTTTCAGTCTTACCTTGGCCTTCTCCAGGCTCTCCAGGATCAGCTCGATCCCCTCGTAGGAGCTTTTCTTCACCTGCTCCCGGATCACGTTGATCTGGTCTTTGAACACTACCTTGTCCATATCCTTGGTGGCTTTATACATCAGCATATCCCTGTACCATACCATCAGGATATCCAGATAGTCGTTGATCTCCAGCTTGTAGGTGGTGATATGGTTCACCGCCTCGATGATCTCTTCGATCTCCATCTCATGGACATATTTCAGAAGCTGGATGGCTTCCTCCCGGATCTCATTGAAATGCTCTGAATTGGCCAGCATGATGGCCCGCCCCATATTGCCCTGGGCAAATGCAGTGCAGATATCCGCTTTGTAATCCGGCACTTCCAGCTTCTCCATCAGATATCTTTTGATCAGCTTGTCCTTGATATTGCGCAGCTTCAGCATCACGCAGCGGGAATTGATGGTGGGAAGGAGCTGGTCCGCGTTCTCTGTGAGAAGCAGGATCACCACATACTCCGGCGGCTCCTCGATAGTCTTCAGAAGCGCGTTCTGGGCCTGTACCGTCATAAGATCCGCCTCCGGGATGATATAGACCTTGTAGGCTCCCTGGTAAGGCTTCACCGCAACTGTCTGATTCACCTGTTCCCGGATATCATCTACAGCGATACTCCCCGGCTTCTCGTGGGTCACCCGGATGATGTCCGGATGATTCCCGCTCTCAGCCTGGATGCAGGAATGACATTTTCCGCAGGGCTCCGGCCCCTTCTTCTCACACAGGAGCGTCTCCGCGAAAAGCGCCGCCAGAAGCTTCTTCCCCGCGCCTCTTTCCCCATTTAAAATATACGCGTGAGAAACCTTATCCTCTGTCACCGCGTTCTGAATATACTGGATAATATCCTTGTGGCCTACCACATCTTTAAAACTTCCCATACCGTATTTCCTCTGCAATTTCTTCCAAACATTGTACCTGGTCCTGATTCCTGTACCTTCGGGTGATCCCGGCCTCCTGAAGCTTCTCCTCGGAGAAATCCTCCTTGTCCGCCAGGAACCGCCTGCACAGTTCATCATACCTGGGAACCGCCTGCTGCCGTTCCCGCTTAAGAGCCCGGCAGAGCCGTTCTCCGTCTTCTACTTCTATATAAATGGGGATCAGTGCGTCTGCCCCAAAATATTCCTTCATCTTCCGGTAAGACTCCAGGGTCCCGATCATCAGATAGTCCGCTTCCCCCATGCGGATCTGCCCGTCGTCCACCGTGGCGTCACTCCAGTCCCCGCAGGCGGTGTGATAAGTCCGCATCTCGATCAGCTTCCCTTCCTTCCGATAGGACTCCAGCTTCTCCGCCGGGACGAAATGGTACTCCACCCCGTCCTGCTCCCCTTCCCGGATGGGCCGGGTGGTGTAGAGGATCACCTGGCGAAGCCCGGGGAAACGTTTCTTAAGTTCTTTATACAGGGTGTCTTTCCCGGAGGAACTTTTCCCCATCAGATAGTAGATCTTACCCATCCTTCCAAACCTCGATCCAGCCTTCCTTATCCAGTCCTTCTATCGCGAATCCCATCTCCCGGTAACGGCGCAGGATCTCCACCGCTTCCCTGTTGATCCGCTCTCCCGGAACGATCAGCGGGATCCCCGGCGGATACAGATAGGCGTACTCGAAAGAGACCATTCCTTCGCTCTCTTCCCAGGGCACCCGCTCTCCCCGGACGCCGTCCCTTCGCCTGTCCGCCATCCCGGCGCTGGTATACACCTGCTCCAGGCGCGGATACTGGAACTCTCCACAAGACTTGTCTGCATTATACATCAATCCGGCCATTTCATCAACGTCCATTAATGCCCGGGCAAGCCGCTCCATCCCTTCCCGGGTGTCTCCCGGAGAAGTCATGGCCAGCGCGTAGCTTCCCGCCGCCATCTCAAGCTCCAGATGATACCGCTCCAGAAGGAGTTCCTGCAGCTGTCTTCCCGTCATAGAGGTCTTCCTTGTGGAGATCACAAGCTTGGAAGGTTCCTGCCCCGGCAGCCGGATCAGTTCCAGCGCCTTTAACTTCTCCAGTTCCCCCCGAAGCCACTTTAACCTCTCCACATAGGGTTCCCACAGGTCGTCCCCCTTTTCCTCCAGCCGGCACACACAGTCGTCTATGCTGGCCATCAGCACATAAGAAGGGCTGCTGGTCTGAAGCATGTCCAGATACCGGCGCACTTCCCGCCGGTCCACATAAGAACCGTTCATGTGCAAAAGGGCGGTCTGAGTTAAAGAAGGCAGGGTTTTGTGAAGACTTTGCACCACAAGATCGGCGCCTCTGGTATTAGAATTCCCGGGAAAATAAGGATGAAAGCCAAAATGTGCTCCGTGGGCCTCGTCCACGATCAGCGGGATTCCCCTGGCATGGGCCTCCTCCCCGATCTTCTCCACATCGGAGACGATCCCCTCATAGGTGGGAGAGACGATCACCACCGCGCGGATCGCTGGATCCGCCTCCAGGGCCCTTCGCACATCTTCCGGCGAGATCTGCGTATTCAGCCCGGTCTCCTGATCAAATCCCGGATACAGATAGACCGGTTTCAGTTCCTTCATATAGATTGCGTGATACACGGACTTGTGGCAATTTCTTGCCACAAGTACGGTATCGCCTCTTCTGGTCACTCCGGCGAGGGCGCTTAAGATCCCCACGGTGCTCCCGTTGATCAGGAAATGGGTCTCTTCCGCCTGGAAGACTCTGGCCGCCCGCTCCTGGGCCTCCTTCAGGATGCCCCTGGGGTGGTGCAGGTCGTCAAAGCCCTCGATCTCCGTGATATCGATCTGATACAGCTTCTCCATCCCCGGGATCCCCGTCTGTCTCTTGTGGCCGGGCATGTGGAAACCGTAATGATCCGATTCCCCATAGTTTTTTAATCTCTCGTACAGTGTACCCATTACAGTCTTTTTAATAATTCTTCTCTTTCCTTCTCAAAACCCGGCTTGCCAAGCAGCGCGAACATATTTCTCTTATAGCTCTCCACGCCCGGCTGGTTGAACGGATTCACTCCGGAAATGTAGCCGCTGACGCCGCAGGCAAACTCGAAGAAGTAGAACAGCTGTCCCAGTGAGTACTCGTCCTGAGCCGGGATGGTTACCAGCAGGTTGGGCACGTTGCCGTCGGTGTGGGCCAGGATGGTCCCGTTCATGGCGCTCTTGTTGACGAAATCTACAGTCTTGCCCGCCAGATAATTAAGGCCGTCCAGATCCACCGGCTCTTCCTGCAGCACTACTTCTGACCGGGAGTTCTCCACGCACATCACCGTCTCATACATGATCCGGCTTCCGTCCTGGATAAACTGTCCCATGGAGTGAAGGTCTGTGGTAAGGTCCACGGACGCCGGGAAGATTCCCTTCTGGTCCTTGCCCTCGCTCTCGCCGTAGAGCTGCTTCCACCACTCAGATACATAGTGGAGGGCCGGCTCGTAGTTGGCCAGAACTTCTACGGATTTGCCCTTTCTGTGTAAAATGTTCCGGATCGCCGCGTACTGAAGGGCCGGATTCTGGGCAAACTCACTGTTCAGCGCCTGCTCTCTTGCGCAGGCCGCCCCTTCCATCAGCTTGTCAATATCCGCTCCGCTTACTGCGATAGGAAGCAGGCCCACCGCTGTCAGAACGGAATATCTTCCTCCTACATCGTCCGGCACAACAAAGGTCTCATAGCCTTCCTCGTCCGCCAGGTTCTTAAGCGCTCCCCTGGCCTTATCCGTGGTAGCGTAGATCCGCTTTGCCGCTCCTTCTTTGCCGTACTTCTTCTCCAGAAGTTCTTTGAAAATACGAAAAGCAATGGCAGGTTCCGTAGTCGTTCCCGATTTGGAGATGATGTTTACGGAGAAATCCCTGTCTCCTACCACCTGCAGCAGGTCTGTAAGATAGGCGCTGCTGATGCTGTTTCCTGCATAATAGATCTCCGGCGTCTTGCGGATCTCCTTTGAAACAGAATTGTAAAAGCTGTGGCGTAAAAATTCAATGGCCGCCCTTGCTCCCAGATAGGATCCGCCGATGCCGATCACGATCAGCACTTCGGAATCTGACTGGATCTTCTCTGCCGCCGCCTTGATCCGTGCGAACTCTTCTTTATCATAGTCTACCGGAAGATCGATCCAGCCCAGGAAATCATTTCCCGCGCCGCTTCTCTCCACCAGGACTTCCTTTGCCTGCAGGGCGATCTGCTCCATGGCCTTTACTTCATGCTCGCCGATAAATTTCTCTGCCTTCGAATAATCGAATGTAACTCTGTCTCCCATAACGACTCCTTCCTTCCATGGCTGAATGTAAAAAATACCATATATCTCTTACATTTTAGCAAATCGCTTTCCTTTAATCAAGCCATAAACTCCTCCAGGATCTGACGGATGAGCACATCTTTGGGCGTCTCCGGGGCCTTCTCCTCCCGGGGCTTCTCTTCCGCCGCCCGGGCCGGCCGAGGCTCTCCTACCGCCTCCGTTACAGACGGCTCTCTGGCAGGCGTCTTCCGGATCTCCGCCACTTTCATTTCTGCCGCTTTTACTTCCGCCTCTTTGGCTTCCGGCTCTTTTGCTTCTTCCACGGCGATAACCGGCGCAGCCGCTGCCGGCGTCTCCGGCGTCATCACCTTAAGCTCCTTCTGATAAGCCTTCTCATACCGGTGGAGGCACACATTTTCCAGATAATCCACCATATAATTCCGGGCAGCCTCCAACCGGTAGTTCTCATCGGTAGCCATATGTACCAAGAGGATCAGGATCCCAAGCCCTGCTCCCGCCGCGCCTGTGCGCAGGACCATCTCCTGCATCCCCGCCGCGCCGTACCAGGCCGCCGCCCCAAGAAGGCCAAGCAGAAAGCACATCCCCGCCGCCAGCTTCTCCAGACGCCGCCAGGTGTGGAGCTTCATGCCCGCCACCTTATACTCGTAGAGATACTTGTCCACAAAAGCCCCCACGTTCTCCACCCGCTCGCTGATCATGCAGGCGTGCTCGAACTTGGCCCGAATAAGCCGCATCAGAGGATGGGCGGATTTGCCCATGTTCCCTGCCGCCCGTACCAGCCGTTTCAGGGAAGCGTTGGCCACCCATTTGCTCACCAGCCCAAGGACCGTGAAGATCCCCATCAGCACAAAGAAAATCTGTTTGTCCAAAATCATTTCCAACATAACAAAAGCCCTCCTTTTGCTTCGATTATACTGAAAATCCGCAAAGAGGGCTTAAAAACCGTTCGCCGCAAATCGACCCGGCGCTGTCGCTTTTTTGTCTCTGCCGCCGCCAAAAGAATGACCCGGCGTCTACATTCTTCCCAGCAGTTCCTTCACAAGCCGCACGCTGTGGGCGATGGCCTGGCGTTCGAACTCCGGGTAGTCCATCTGGGCGCTGTTGTCGGCTTTGTCAGAAATGGCACGAATGATGACGTACGAAACTTTGTTCAGATACGCCGCCTGGGCGATCCCCGCCCCTTCCATCTCCGTACACAGCGGATGGAACAGGCTGCTGATCCGCTCCTTCGCCTCATGGGAGGAGATAAACTGGTCCCCGCTCACCACCCGGCCAAGGAAAGTGTGGATGTCCGGGTTGGCCGCCTCGTTGGCCTGCCGGGCTTTCTTGGCAAGATCCGGGTCCGCCGGGAATGCCAGCACGTCCATCCGGGGCACCTGTCCCACCGGATCTCCGAAGATACTGGCATCCATGTCATGATGTAAAGCCTCCGTGGAGATCACAATATCCCCGATATCGATCCGGGCGTCCAGAGATCCGGCGATCCCGGTATTGATCAACGTATCCACCCCAAAGTCGTCGATCAGGATCTGGGCGCAGATCCCTGCATTCACCTTCCCCACGCCGCTTCTTACCACAACCACATCCCTGCCCTGCAGCGTTCCCCGGCAGAAGGTCATGGACGCCTTCTCCCTTGTTTCCGCAATCGTCATAGCCTCCTTCAAGGCCTGTACTTCTTCTTCCATGGCTCCGATGATTCCGATCATATCCTTGTCCGTCCTTTCCTTTTATGTCTTCTCTGATTCTACCACAGGAACTTCGGATTTGCCACCTCTTATCAAGTCTGGTATAATCCATACAGGAACAATCCGATACAGATTTTTGCAGGAGGTACAACATGGATTACAGACCACACGGCGTCTGCTCCCAGCTGATCCGGGTAGACGTAGAAGACAATATCGTGAAAAATGTAGAGTTCATCGGCGGCTGCAGCGGCAACACCCAGGGTGTGTCCCGCCTGGTCCGCGGGATGGACGTGGACGAGGCCATCGCCCGCCTGGAGGGGATCCGCTGCGGCAATAAGCCCACATCCTGTCCAGACCAGCTTGCCTGGGCGCTGAAGCAGGCCACCGGAAAAATTTAGCGGCCGAAAGAAAAAGGATACCTGAGCTTTCGGCCCGGTATCCTGTTTATCGGTCAGCCGGTTCAGTTCCTCCACGCCATGAATATCGAACGTCATGGTGATGGTCTCCTTTCCCTGCTTATTCGTTCTCTTTTGTCTTGGGTGTCAGGAAACCTGCAGCGGACGCCGCTGCGACGACTTTGGCCCGCAAGGCGGACCTTCTTGGTTTCTCAATTTTCTCAATGTAAGTCGAAATATTGGTTAATAGTTTCAACTTTGCGCCGCCTGCAGTGCCCGCTGCAGGTTTCCCGACCAAACGCGCCCACGAGGTTACCGAAGTAACAATGGGTTAAGTAAATGAATTAAGGTTAGCCGATCTCCGGGATTCCCGGAAGGATCTGCGGTTCTGGAATATAGACTCCATCTGTGAAACTGCTGCTCAAATCACTATTCGCCGAGTGGATGCACCGTACCCGGTAGTAATAATCTCCCTCTACCTCTAGTTGCCGGTTGGCAGAGACTTTGTCGATATCATAATTAAATTTTTGCCAAGAATCATAATACTGCCACCGCTCGTCTCCCTCTTGCGCCCGTTCTACAATAACAGCAATCCCCACCTCATCTACAACCGTAGTTGCAATGGTACTACCACCCGCATACAGCAATCCTGGTCCCAGCCGTACGGATTTAGAGTACCCTGTCAAAAGAAATTGGCCTTTTGTAAGTTTTGTATCATAACCAACAGACTCTTTCTCTTGAATCAAATAGGAGCCATCTATCATTGGCCGTAACTTTCCTTCTTCTGCCTGAACTTCACCAGTGAAAGCCACCACAGATCCCGCCATCAGCAAAAGGCCACAGCACAATGATAAGATCTTCTTCCTCATCTACTACCTCCACACTACCTCGCCCCCTCATATATATAGACACATAAGTCGGCAAAAACTGACGCGATTTAAGAAAAAAAATACAAATTATCAATAATTTCTTCAAAATCCTCTTTGCTTATTGAGCCAATCAAATAATATTCTAGCCCGTGATATTTAAAACTTGCAGAATACTTTTCCCCAGTAATATTAGAAACCTGATATTCTTTTATCTCTATTTGCTGTCCTTCCCTTTCCTTATAATATGTATCCACTACTTTATCTTCCGTATCAACACTCCAAGAAGCCCCCGTGTAAGAAGCATTTACAAAATAAACAATATTTGTTCCTTTGTACTGGTAAAATAGTTCTGCCGTTTGCAGCTTCGTATCTATAACGCTTTCCATAAATTCCAACCCCTGCGGACCTGCAACAATCCTCACCGGATCCACCCCGAACGTATCCTTTATCTCCTGGTATGCCTCTTCCTCTCTTTCCTCAGCAATCTTCAGATTGTCTTCGTCCGAATTCACTTTCACAACCTCTCTGTCGCCTACCATAGTTCGAACCATCTCCACGATCCGCTCTGGTCCGCCCAGGCTGGTGATCCCAAGGACCGATACCAGGACCAGTGCGGCCGCCAGATTAAGGGCGATCTTCCAGATCCGCCTGCCGCCCTTCTTCTTCCCATCCTCCTGTCGTTCCCGCTGGATCTGTCTGCCCAGCTCCAGGGCTTCCCGGTCCTCCTGTGAGAGCTGTTCATAGACCTTCTCCTTCTCATAGGCCTGAATCTCATTCTGCAGGTTCTCGCGGATCTTCTCTTTCCGGTCTTCAGACAGGGATTCCCCTTCCGAACTTTCTACGGTTTCCCGGATATCTTCCGCTTCTTTCTGTAATTCTTCCCGGATGATCTCTTCCAGATCACTGCCGTTTTCTTTCATTCTACATTTCTCTCTTTCTCTTGACCAAATACCTTAGAAACGTATAATATATATAATAGTATAATAATTAGTAATCAAAGGCAACTACATTTGGGAGGTCGTTATGAAGAGAATTATCTTAACCGGAGGCGGAACAGCGGGACACGTAACGCCCAATATCGCCCTTCTTCCACGCCTGAAAGAACTGCAGTATGACATCCATTACATTGGTTCTTATCAGGGGATTGAGAAGGAACTGATCGAACCGTTCGGGATTCCTTATCATGGGATCTCCACCGGTAAGCTGCGCCGCTATTTAAGCGCCCGGAATCTGACAGATCCTTTCCGCGTTCTGAAGGGCATGGGGGAAGCCCGGCGACTGATCAAGATCCTGGATCCGGATGTGATCTTCTCCAAAGGGGGGTTCGTTTCTGTACCTGTGGTTCTTGCCGGCAAGAGACGCCATGTACCCACCATCATCCACGAGTCTGACATGACGCCCGGCCTGGCAAATAAGCTCTCTTTGCCTGCAGCCACCAAGGTATGCTGCAATTTCCCGGAGACGCTGGAGCATCTTCCCGCAGGCAAAGCCGTTCTCACCGGTTCGCCTATCCGTCAGGAACTGCTCAGCGGAGATAAGTACAAGGCACTGGATTTCCTTGGCTTTACACCGGACAAACCGGTGATCCTGATCATCGGCGGAAGCCTTGGCGCAGTAGCTGTCAATGAAGCCATCCGCGCAGTCCTTCCGGAGCTTCTGAAGACATTCCAGGTTGTCCACCTGTGCGGCAAGGGAAAGATCGATCCCACCCTGGCCAATCTGGAAGGATACGCCCAGTATGAATATATCAAAGAAGAATTGAAGGATCTTTTTGCTCTCACAGACATCGTTGTCTCCCGGGCGGGGGCCAACGCCATCTGCGAGCTGCTGGCGCTTCACAAGCCCAACCTTCTGATCCCCCTTCCTGCCAACGCAAGCCGGGGAGACCAGATCCTCAACGCCCGCTCCTTTGAGCGGCAGGGCTTCAGCATCGTACTTGAGGAATCAGAGATGACCAACGAGACACTGCTGGCGGCCATCAACCGGCTGTACGAGAACCGGGAGGTTTATACTGAGACCATGAAGCAGTCTTCTCAGCAGAATTCTATCGACACCATCATCGATCTCATCGAATCAGTGGCCAGATAGGGTTTGTTCCGAATCGCAACATCCGCAGTCAAAAACAGGTGCCGAACCGGCACCTGTTTTTTAAGCTTTATACAAGTGTTGAAACTGTTCTTCGTAATGTTTTCTTATCCACTGCTTCGCACGGTACAGCGTACTGTGCAGACTATCCAGGGAAATCCCCATGACTTCCGCCACTTCTTTCTGCGGCTTTTCCAGGAAATAGGTGAGCAGCACGGCTTCGTACCACCGCTCGTTCACCCGGAACAACTCGGCGAAAATGGTTTCTGCCAGAGCCCGCTGTTCTCTCTCCCGCAGCCGGCTCATGAAATCCTCTTCCGGACTTACCGCGGCTTCTGTCAGCTCGCTTCTTTCCGCCACATCTTCTCTTAGAACTTCCCGGCGTCCTTTTCTTCCTGCATTCATGGCCATATGTTTCGTGGTAACGATCAGCCAGTTGTCCACGGCTTCCATGTTGATGTTCTCCATGCTCACATACAGCTTCATGAAGACGGCCTGAGTAATCTCTTCTGCAGTATCGCAGTTCCCGGAGTAGTACAATGCTGTCTTGTACACGATCTGCGCGTTCTTCTCATAGACCGCGTCAAACGCAGTCCTGCCTATCGCTTTTACTCCCACTGGTTTCTTCCTTCACTTTCTCTTATCCCAATTTTGACAGAATCTCGTCCCTGACCTCATCGGTAAGCTCGCCCATCTTCCAGCCAAGTCCCACTTCGTCTCCCTCGTACCGGGGGATCAGATGGATGTGGAAGTGAAATACCGTCTGTCCGGCCACTTCCCCGTTGTTCTGGACGATGTTGTAACCGTCGCAGCCCAGCACATCCGTAAGCTTTGTGATCATCTTCTTGGCCAGAACCAGCGCCTTCGCCGCGATCTCGTCATCCAGTTCATACAGGTTCTTGTAATGCTCCTTGGGCAGGATCAGCGCATGCCCTTTGGAAGCCGGACCTGCATCCAGGATCACCCGGAAGTCATCGTCCTCATACAGGGTGGCGGTGGGGATATCCCCGTTTGCCAGCTTACAGAAAATACAGTTTTCGTCTTTCATTTTCTTCTCCTTCTTTCTTCTTAAAATCTCATTGATTATTCCTTCGCCCAATGCTACACTGATATCTCAGAAAGGGCGGTAAATGCGATGTTTTCAGCGACAGACTACGACAAATTACAACAGATCATGGAGGAAGCTCCCTGGAAAAAGGAACTCCTCACAGACCTTCTGGAATCTCACCGGATGGAAGTAAGCGCCATCAGCCACGAGATCCGTAATCCCTTCACCCTCATCTACAGCACGCTGCAGATGATCGAAAACGAGCGGCCTGACATGACCGCCTGTCCACACTGGCAGGCGCTTCGCCGGGATATGGAATATATGAAGCAGCTCCTGGAAGAACTCTCCTCTTATAACAACGGAGACCACCTGAAGCTTGCTCCTATGGATACCAATACGTTCCTGAAGACCCTGGCCTTGTCTTTTGCGTCCTCCCTGGTGGATACAGACATTGAGTTCCGCTCGGAGATCCCCCCGGAACTTCCCTCTGTCACAGTGGATGGAGTAAAGCTGCGCCAGGTGCTCCTGAACCTCCTTCGAAATGCCCGGGACGCAGTGACTTCTTCCCCTTATCCGGAAGGGCATCTCCCGTCCATCGGTTTTCGCGCCGCCATCTCCGGCGGAGCGCTTCAGATCACCGTGTCGGATAATGGCTGCGGCATCCCGGAGGAAGAACTGTCCCATATCTTCCAGCCCTTCGTCACCCACAAGGAAAACGGCACCGGCCTGGGCCTTGCCATTGCCAGACGGATCGTAGCCGCCCACGGCGGAACCCTAGTAGTAACCTCCGCCCCAGGAGTCCGTACGGTATTCACGGTTTCTCTTCCAATATAATAACACCGCCAGCACAAACCCGGAGACCAGCCCGCCGATGTGGGCGAAATTGTCCACCCCGCCGCTGGAGAATCCATAATAGAGACTGAGGGCCACCATAAGCATAATTCCACGGCCTGTCACGTTGCCGATCTGTCCCCGGTTGCGGATCGCCACATAGAGAAGGGCTCCCGTAATCCCGAAGATGGCGCCGGAAGCTCCCGCGGAAACAGCATAGTCGCCTGTACGAAGGTCCCACAGCGCGGAGGCTATATTTCCGCAAAGCCCGCTGGCAAAATAGATGATCACAAATTTGATCCTGCCGATCTCCAGCTCCAGGTTCCAGCCGATCACCAGCAGCATCACCATGTTATTGACCAGATGCGAGAATCCAAAATGAAGAAACATACTGGTAAACAACGGACTGTATTTTCCCTGCTCCAGCATCAGAGGCACATACATGGCCCCGTGCTCCAGCATGAAGCCGGCGTCTTCCGTCATCCCCTGGAAACTGAGAAAAAAGAAAACAGCTACATTCACCGCTGCCAGTATCATTGTACAAATCGCTTTTTGAGAATATCTGCCTGTCATGCGTTAATTTTCTCATTATTCCCGGACAGTGTCAATAGCAATCCTTACAATTCCTCCTCCTCGATATACAGCCCGTCCCAGTCTCCCCACTTGGGTTTCTTATGCCTGCGCAGGAACCGTTTTACAGGAGTCCACATGTTCTCCGTCTCTTCCATGATAAGGCTTCCCATCTCCTGGCTGGTGATCCAGTCGTGCTCCCGGGTGTCGTATTCTTCTTTCCCAGGTTCCTCCTGCGGCTCTTCCTTCTTCAGGCACTCGCCGATCAGTTTCTCCAGGCTGTAGTTCTCCTCCATGGTCCCCTTGTGGAGCAGGAACACCATCCGGACGCACTCCTTATCCCCGTAATCCGCCTGCTTTACAAAATACTCCGTAAGGTCATGGAATTCCTGCCAGATATCCCCCTGAAAGGGCGGATAGTAACAGAAGTACACATTCCCGTCCTCGTAAAAGAGATACTCCGGCTTCAGCAGGATCTTGTTGATATCCAGAAGATACCGGGTGACTTCCCCCAATACCATCTGAAATCTCCGCAGGAATATCTTAAGATCCTCCCCGGTGATCTTATTTCTCTCATACAGCGCCTGGAAGGAAACCTTCCCACTGACGTCATAGTCATAGAAGCTGCTGCCATCCAGCCCTCTTCCCTTCACCGGCAGAAGTCCTTCCGGCTCCCCTGCCCCAAGCATCTTCATCTGATAATCTTCCTGATATACTCCCGCTTCTTCAATCGTTATCTTTCGTTCCATTTATGATCGCTTCTCCTGTATCTATCAGTCTTTTTCTGTCCCGGATCTCCTTCTCCGGATGAGTCACCGCCATCTTCTTCTCCACCGTCAGCCCGAACCGTCCCCGGCTCACCCGGGCCGACACAGTGACCTCCGCCTCTGTGATCTCTACGGAAGCCGACGGCGTAGGGAAAAGGATACATTTCCCCTCTGCCCGCTCCCGGAACAACGCCTCCATCTCCCCGGCATCCGCCCCTTCTTCCTCTCGTGCCCTGGTCCCTGCCACAGCGGCGGTCTCGTAGGCCGCCCCCGCCAGAATATTCTTGTCATGGAAGTAGAAAACCGCCAGGATGCTGCTCATAAGAAGGAGAAGGATCAGAGGCATCAGAAGAGACATCTCCACCGTCAGGCTTCCGGCAAGCCAGATCCTTTTTTCTCTCACCAAAGCGCACCTCCCATCATCAGTCCCATCAGATAGCCCCCTGTCAGGAAGGGGAAGAAAGGGAGCCCCCGCTTCGCACCCGCCTTCATCCCTCTTCCTGCCAGAACTACCAGAGAGGCGGCCAGAAGGAGCAGAAAGGTTCCCGCCAGCACCTCCAGAAGCTTCCACAGTCCCAGATACAGCCCCAGCACCAGGATCCCCCAGCTGTCCCCGTATCCGATCCCTTCTCCCGTAACTTTGCTGAGCAAAAGGAATCCCGCTCCCACGGCAGCGCCTCCCGCCAGCAGGGCAGGATCCATCTCCCGGCATACCGCCTGATAAAGCAGCACTCCTGCGGTTCCCATGACCAAAATCTCCGCCGGGATCCTCCGCCAGAAGATGTCGGTCACCGAAAGTCCCGCAAGCGCCCCCAGGCACATCATCCGTCCTACTTCCCACATCGGGAACACGCCCCCTTTCCAACCACCTCGGACACCGGCACCGCGTACACCGTCCGCTTCAGGCCGCTGCAGGACAGGGAACTGTGATACCGGTCCCCGGTGTCCGTGATATAGACTCCGCCGGCGCTTTCTGCCCCGCAGTGCTCACAGGCATGATACTTTCCGCCGCTTTCGTTGCGAAGCCCGGCCACATCGGAGAGGGGTACCATGCGGATGGACAGTTCCAGATGGGTACAGTGGTAGTCCTTGTGATACACAAGGCCGGTCTCCGTCACATATACCGTCTCCTCGCTCTCTGTCCCGAACCCGGTCCTCTCATACCCGGTCCATCCCTTTACCCGCATGGTCTCTTCGTATTCCAACAGCGGGATCCGGAAGATAGGCAGGGGCACCCGCACATGGTAGACCGCGGACAGTTCCGCCACCCCGGTGCGCAGGGACATCCGGGACCGGCTGCAATCGATCCCTCCTTCCACCAGGCTCCTTCCAAGCCGGTCCGCCCCGATGGCGGCTGTCACATCCTGCTCCACCTTCCCCGGCCTCAGGACCGCTGTGGGATAGGCCTCTTCCGCCGCCAGCTTCCCGGCGTACTGCAGGCCGGATCGGACCGCCGTCTGGATGGACATGATCTCCATAAGGAAGAGAAGGCTTACCACCGCAAAGAAGAAGATGGGCACGGCGGCCGCCGCTTCCAGGGTGATGCTTCCTCTTAAGGAGGTGAAGGCAGATGCCCTCCCGGCGGACGTATGACAAACGAATCGTGAGGGGAGTTTGTGATCTTGGGCCGTACGAATCCTACTCCTTTCCTTTAATATTTTTTCTTTTCTATGTGGTATTTTTAAGACTTGCCGGAAGGGCATCTGCCTTCACCTCCTTTTTCTCATTGATAGGCAAAATACGTAGGGAACCGGTAGGTCACCCCTCTTCGCAGGGAACAGGTGCTCTCCATCTCCAGGCGGCTGATGCACTGATCTGCCCGGAAGAACGTAAGCCCATGTTCTGCCTTCATATTTGCCTCGATCAGGTCCAGCGCCCGAATGCTTAAGTCCTCCTTTGACTCCAGAAGCAGCAGGATCCGAAGGTAGGCTCTGTAATCAAGTCCTGTCTTTCCGTCCTTTCCATCCCCCGGATCCTCCTCTCCGCCGAGCTTCATCAGGTTGGCAAGGGAAAGCTGCCAGTTCTCCTCCGTCTTCACCAGAGGCACCTTGCTTCCCTTAAGCAGCGCTCTTAGATCCATCACCGATTCTCCGAAGGCCCATGCCAAAAGGATCGCCTGGGCTGCCGCCTCCGTGATGGCGGGAACTGCCAGCAGGGTGCATAAGGTCCCTGCCAGCGCCCGGGCCTCCGCCTTCTTCCCGGCGCTGCTCTGGAGATGAACGTAATTGGGCACAAACCGCAGCAGCAAAAGTTTCCCTGCCACCGCCTCCAGATTCTCCCGGTCGCTCCCTTCCCCTGCCAGAAGATATTCCAGCTCATAATCCAGGGCCCCGGTATCCTTCCCTTCCGTCGCCCCGGAGAAATGATCCATCAGATACTCTCCGAACAATACGTCTGACAGCGTCCCCGTTTCTTCCTCTCCCTGGGTAAATTCTCCGTACCCTTTCTGAAGACTCCGGTGGCTTGCCGTCTCCTCCAGGCGGATGGCCTTCTGGGATACCGTCATTTCTTTTGGCGTCACAAGATCCAGAAGAGGGGAAGACTTTAGCTTGTCCACATGAGCGATGGGATTGTCCTTCTCCGGCAGTGCTCCCTCCTCCTGCTCCAGAAGATCCGACAGCTCCTGCTGCTGTTCCCTCTCCTGTTCCTGAACCTTCTTTGCCTCCTGCTCCTGCTGCCTCCAGATCGTAGCGTCCCCTTCCTGTCCCCGGAAGGCGGACAGCCCGTATTTGTGTTCCATATAAGCCGCCGCCTGCCGGTAGAAGGCCCGGCCTCCCTGGTCGGTCAGGAATTCAATGGCCTGCACCTTTTGTTTCATACTCCCCGCCCCGTAGTATGCAAGCCGCTTTTTCAGCAGGGTTTCTGAGTAATTGCCGGTCTCATAGCTTCCTTCCAGGGCGAAGATGTCATAGTCTTCCAGAAGCTCCTTCTGGTACTCCGCAAACACCGATTCCATGGCCCGGTTCATATCCGCCCGGCCATAATTCTTGGCGTTCTGGATGGAAGCGCTCTCCATCATGGATCCGGTAAAGGACACAAGGAGGAGGAATACCAGACTTAAGTAGGCCGTCACCTCCCCCTTAAGCCCGGATCTATATCCCTGCGCTCTCACTGGTAATCTTCTGAAATATGGTCTGCACCAGGCTGGTGAGCTGGGACTTGAAAATGATCACCAGGCCGATCAGGACCACCAGGATCAGGATCACTTCCACCACGCCGATCCCTTTTTCTTCCTTCAATGTCTGCATAAAATATCTCAGTCTCCACATAAGATCTCTCCTTTCTCTTTCTACAACTGGATGGACAGAAATGCCGGCACGATCACGATCACCAGCACCACCGCCAGCATAAGGAACATAGGCGCCAGGAGTTTGGTCCCCGCCTCCTCGCCCAGCCTTTTTGCCCGGGCTTTTCGCTCCTCGAATGCCTGGATCGCCTCCATCCGCAGCATCTGTGTCAGTCCCTTGGTCCCTTTTCTTAAGTTCTGGGACAAAAGCGCTCCAAGCCGCATGTACTCCTGGACCTGGCAGCGCCTGCCGAACCGCTCGTAGCTCTCGGACTCCATGACCCCGCTGTCCATCTCCCGGGCAGTCCTTATCATTTCCTCGTAAACGTACCGCTCCCCCCGGGTTTTTCCTTTGGTTTCATAATCCGTTATGATCTTCTTCCAGGCCCGCTTCACCGTCATCCCCGCGCCCAGGAACAAGGTCAGCTTACTGATGATCTCCGGGTAATCCCGGATCATCTGCTCCTTCCTCTTCTGCTGTTCCTTCAGAAGGTCCTGCTTCTCTTTGGCCAGGAGCAAAAGCCCTGTCATGAGAGCCATCCCCATGATCACAAGTCCCCGGATGTCAAGCCTGGGATAGTAGCGCACCTTTTTCCCGTCCACCGTCTCCGGAAGCCGCAGTTCCTCCCGGGTCTGGGTCTCCTTGTCCCGGTCCCGGATCTCCTGCTCCAGATTTTTCTGCCGGGTCTCGTCCTCCCCCAGGGTCCTTGGGTATATCATCGCCGTACATTCATAGAGAGCCTGCCGGATCTCGTCCTCCTGATAGGTAAGGACCGCCTTCAGGTTCACCAGTGTCCCCTCTGGGGAGAGGGCTTCTTCCTGCAATTCCCCGTAAACGTTCATCACATCATAGCGGTCCAGCTCCCAGGACACGTCCACCGGCTCCCCGGGGATCTCCGTCACCAGGTTCATATCCTGCTCAATCCGGTCCAGGGACTGGTTCTCTCCCAGGATCTCCCTTTCCAGAAGGGCCGTGGATCTGTTAAAAAGCTCCTGGATCCCGGCTCCGTCGTAGGCCTGCTCCGAGACCTCCACCGCAAGATCCGCCGATCCTCCTCCCTCCAGGGCTGCTCTTAGTTCTTCCACCCGTTTTCCCTTCCCGTAGGGATTCCGGATCAGGCCGCCCTCCAGGCGGACCGTGGATCTCTGGAAGTCCAGAAGGAAGATGAAAAGCCCCATCCCCAGCAGCAGGCCGGACACCAGCAGCGTCAGACCTCGATATCTACCAGCTTTTCGCCAAGCACGCAGGCGCCCGTATAAACCAGCAAACATATCGTCATCACTCCTGTTCCTGCTATATTTCCATATAAACACGCGGTAAATTCCGGAAAACTTAAGATCAGATAGAAGATGATCCCGTATGGGATCCAGGACATTACTTTGAATTCATACTTCTTCGCCGCAAGGATGGTGTCGATCTCCCGGTGGACCTCGATCTTGTCTCCGATCTGTCCCACCGTATTCTGGATGATCCCGATCATATCCCCGCCGCTTCGCTTTGCCGCAGAGAATACCGCGGCGAAATTCTCCACATCCTCCAGTTCCACCCGCCCGGCGAACTCCTCGAACACCTGCTCCATCGGCATCTGCAGCCGCATCTGGCGCACCATCCGTTCCAGTTCCACCGAGATCAGCTCCTCCGGCGGGTACAGAAGCTTAAGCTCTTTCTGTGTCTCCCGCAGGGCGTTCTCCACGGAGTAGCCGCTGTTTAAAGCAGAGGCCATATCCTGGATCATCTCCTTGAACTGCAGGAGGAAGGCGCTTTTTTTCTTCCTCAGATACTCCGCCTCCCGGCTCCGGTACTTCCACACCAGCAGCGGGCACAGCGCCGGCACTGCCCAGAAGGACCGGTAGTAAAGCCAGGCCGTCAGGACCACGAAGCCTGCCGCCTTCACAAATGCCGCGGCCCGCTCACGCTTCCGGATCGCCTGCTGCCAGTAGCTTCTCCCGGTGGACAAGCTCCTGATCTTTTCTCCAAATTCCCTGAATCTTCCCATCTCTCTCCCCTGTCTCCTCGTAACTGTACAGCGGCGCAAGCCGGATCTCTCCCTCCCGGTAGTCCCTGACCTCCGCCACTTCCAATACCTTCCTGGTCCTGTCCCGCAGACGGCCCAAATGGACGATCACGTCGATCCCTGAGGCGATCTGCCGCCGGATAGCCGGCAGAGGCAGCTCCATCCCCATCAGCACCATAGTCTCCAGCCGGCTCAACATATCCGCCGGGCTGTTGGCATGCCCCGTGCTTAAGCTTCCGTCATGTCCGGTGTTCAGCGCCTGCAGCATATCAATGGCCTCCGCGCCCCGCACCTCCCCTACGATGATCCGATCCGGCCGCATCCGCAGGGCTGAGCGGATCAGGTCCCGGATGGTCACCTCCCCGCTCCCTTCCACGTTGGCGTTCCTGGCCTCCAGGCTCACCAGATTGGGAACGTCCAGGATCCTTAGCTCCGCATTGTCCTCAATGGTGATGATCCGCTCATCCTTGGGAATATACTGGGACAGGGCATTTAAAAATGTGGTCTTCCCCGACCCGGTGCCCCCGCTGATGAAGATGTTGTATCCCGCCCGCACCAGGCGGGCCAGGAATCCCACCACCTCCGGACTTACCGACTGCCAGGCCAGCAGATCCTTCATGGTGATGGCTTCTCTGGGGAACTTCCGGATGGTGACGATGGGCCCGTTCAGAGCCACCGGCGCCAGGACCACATTGACCCGGGAGCCGTCGGGAAGCCTGGCGTCCACAATGGGATTGGCCTCGTTGACCAGCCGGTTGGATCCTGCCACGATCTGCTGGATCACATCCTCCAGCTTCTCCCTGGACAGGAACCTCTTATCCGACTGGAAGAGCCTTCCCTTCTTCTCCAGGAAGATGCTCTGGGTCCCGTTGATCATGATCTCCGTGATCTCTTCGTCCTCCAGGAACTCCTCCAGGAGATCCAGCTTGCGGAAGGCGTTGAAAAGCTCCCTCCCCAGGGCCGTCTTCCTGTCCAGAGGCAGATATTCCTGCCTGCCCGCTTCCTCCAGGACCCGGTAAATGATCTGGGTAAGCTCCTCGTCCTGCACCTCCCGGCTCAGGTCCAGCTGCTCCAGGATCCTTGCGTGCAGGTGCTCTTCCCCCGTCATGCCGGCTCCTTTCTCCACAGGATCTTCCCCAGGATGTCATCCCTCCCAAGAAGGGCCGCTTCCTCCCGGAACTGCCGGATCTTCGCCTGGGCCAGCGGGTCTTCCGCCTCCGGCATATGGATCTGAGCGCAGGCTTCCAGCAGGGAATAAAGTCCCGGCACCGCCTCGTCAATATCCAGGATCACCGTCTCATAGAGGCTCTCCCGCAGGATCCGCAGGGCCAGCTCCCTCCATTCCTCTCCCCGGATGCTCTTCATATCTTCCGGCATAGGCATGGGGAGCACATAGTCCAGGCCATTCCGATGCCGGACCATGGAGGCAAGGATCATCCCCAGGTTTCCCTTCTCCTGCCTGGCATAGTAGACCACGTCCGCCAGCGTCTGTCCTCCCTCTTCAAAATGTCCTCCGATCCCGCCATAGACTTCCAGGTTCAGGTAGAGCACGTTCTCCCGGGCCGCCAGTTCTTCTCCCAGGCGGAGCGCATAGCCGGTCTTCCCGATCCGGTGGACCGGAGAGAATACACCGATAAGCTTCCCGGCCCCCTTGCCGGAAGGACGGCAGAAGATCTCTTCCCCGGCTCCTTTCTCTCCCCAGGCCTTCAGCACTGCTTCCAGGATCTTCTCGCCAGGCTGGTATTTATAGAGGATCTCCTCTCCCTCCCCGGGCGACTGTCCCGGATCCCCTGTGAGCAGGAAAACGGTCTTCCCCGTCAGTTTCTTTCGCTCCTCCTCCGGGAACTGGTCGGAGATGATCAGGCAGTCCGCCCGTTCTTCCTCCACTCCTTCCAGGTCGGTATACACCTGTACCTGCAGGGATAACTCCCGCTTCTGGGACAAAAACATCCCCAGCGCCCTGGCATATCCCTTCTCCGGATCACAGATGATCAGTCGTTTACTGTTCCCATAGTATCCCTCCTCTTCTGTTGAAAACCAATGTGTGCCATTGTTTGGATTCCTTTGCTGAACCAGCATAGAATTCAGATGATCTTGAAACTGTCTTTTAGAAAATGATCAGATACAAGTCCCGGACGGAACTTGTAGGGTGATTATACTCCCGGAGTTTCTTTTTTGTCTATCCCTTTTTACAAAAAGGATGATCTTTGTAAAACCTCTACAAAATTTCCGGAAGAATTTCTGTAGAAATTTCTATACAAACTTTTTTCCGCCGGATATAATAGTCACGAAAGGAGATTCACCATGAACGTGACTTTTTTTTCCGCCTCAGATCTTAACTTCCCCCCTGCCGCTCCCGGAGCGGATACCCTTGCCCTCTGGCTTCTCCCGGTTTCCGACAGCGGCCTTGCGGGGCTTGATTTCCGCCATCTCTCGGACAGGGAACAGAAGCGGTGCGCAAGGATTTCCCGGCCGGAGGAACGGCAGCGCTACCAGGTGGCCCACGCCGCTCTTCGCAGGATCTTGAGCGCCTATCTTAACTGCCCTGCGCAGGACCTTGTATTTTCCGCCAACCAGTACGGGAAGCCTTATCTCTCCTACCCCCTGGATCCGGGAGCCGGACAGTTCCACTTCAGTCTGTCCCACTCCGGAGGATATGTGGCCCTGGCCTTCTCCGGCAGCTCCCCGGTAGGCGTGGATATTGAACGGGACCGGCCTTCGATCAAACCAGCGGAACTGGCCGGACGGTTCTTCCATCCCCTGGAAGCGCGCCGGTTAAGCGCTCTGCCTCCCCAGGAACAAAGAGCCGGTTTTCTTAAGCTCTGGACCCTGCGGGAAGCATTCTTAAAGGGTCTGGGAACCGGCTTCTACACCCCCTCAGAGTCCTTCGCCATCTGTCCGGACCGCCTTCCCGGCGCCTTCTGCGTCAGAGAGGGCGCGCCGGAATATTCCCGCTGGGAGCTTCTGTCCCTTGACGCTCCGGAAGGATATTTCTTAAGCGTGGCCTACCAGCGGTCATAACCCCTGATAAAAAGCGATGCCGTAGAGCAGCGCCACCCCCGGCATGCCAAAGATCCCGGACGTACAGAAGGTAAGGGGATTCAGCCCCACGTGAAGGGCGTGTCCCCCCGCTTCCAGGAACTGGTTGGCGAAGAAGATCACCGCCATCCCCAATACCGCCCGGATCAGAAAATTCATCAGGAAACGCGACCGGTATCCCCCCATCTCTTTGCTCCTTCCCTCTCTCTTGTTATCCATATATATCTGAGATCTGCGTATTTTATTCTCAGAAATTGCCTATACTAGGTAAAAAAGGAGGCATCATGATGAGACTGTTCCATGGGGCAAACAACGCAGATATAGACCGGTACGCCAAACACCCGGATCCGGAGGGCGCCGCCCTTGTCCGGGAGATCGCAAGGACCCGCCAGGAGATTGAAGACGCTTACAATCATTTCCAGAACGCGTCGGATCCGGATCTGATCGACTGCTATATCTTCCGGGGAAATGCCGCCTGGAAGAAGTACGAATTCCTGCTGCGGCAGGCAAAGATGCGCTAAAAGAGCGCCGGTTCCAAGAACCGGCGCTCTTTTCAGATCTTTTGTCTCTTATAGGGGATCCCCAGTTCCCCAAGGATCTCCTCCTCCCGCTTCTGGCAGGTAAAAAGAAGAACCTGCCGCCGGCTTGCGGCCAGCCACTTCAGAGTATTCCCAAGCCTGGCCTCGTCATAGTAGGCAAAGGTATCGTCCAGGATCACCGGATATTCCTCCTCATAGAGCAATTCCCCCGCCGCCATCCTAAGAGCGAAGTAGATCTGCTCGATGGTGCCCCTGCTGAGGCGGTCGATCCCCACTTTCCTTCCGTCCTCCATAAGCACGCTCATCTTCAGCGGTTCCTCCACCACCAGACGGGTATATTTCCCCCCGGTGATCTCCCTCATGATCTGGGACACCCGCACATCCAGGTCGTCCTCCATCTTATCCTGCTGAAGCCGGGACACCTGGTTCAGCTTCTCCACAGCCAGAAGGACAGCCTCCCGCTTCCGGTCCAGCTCCTTCTCCTCCTGCCCCACTTCTTCCAATTCTTCCAGGCATTCCTTCAGATTCTCATACTGGACTTCTTTATCCTTACGCTCCGCCTCCAGATGCTCCCGCTTCCACAGCAGCCGCTCCAGAGGTTCCTTCTCCTCTCTGGGGGTGATCTCCTCCAGGATCTTCTCCGGTTCCGTCTTCTCCTGGCGCTTCCCTACTTTCATCCGATTCCATACATAGATCCCGCAGCACAGGGACAGGACAATGGCCACCAGAAAGTTCCAGGGACGATGGATCAGCACGAAAGAACCTGCCACGATCAGGAAGAACAACAGGATCTCTACCGGATGGATCCTCCACTTGGGCGGCCGGATCTCATCCAGCACCCGCTTCTTCTCCGGCTCTTCTTCCCGGGCCCTCTCCCGCCGAAGGTGGATCTCCTCCTCCAGCGCCTCTTCTTCTTCCACGAGGCCGTGGATCTCCCGCCACACATAGGAGGCCTCCTGCTCGATCCGTTCTCTTCTTCTCTGCCGCTTGCCCGCCAGCTCTTTGCGCTCCCGGTCAACCTCTTTGCGCCGCTCCTCCAGATGGGCAAGAGCCGCCGGCAGATCAAGGTCGCTTGACCCTGCCGCGTAATAATTCACCGCAAAGCTTTTCAGCTGCTCGGCCAAGGGCTGGCCCGGCTGGGCTTTCAGCTGGCCGATGGAGATGGTGTTCTCATATCCCGTAGCGTCCATTCCGCCCAGCAGCACGCATAGATCTCCCTGTTCCATGGAAAGTTCCTCTCCGTCCTCCTCGCAGATCAACTCCGCCTTCCGGGTATATTTGTCAAAATTCCGGTGGATCCAGAAATGTTTCCTCCCGCTTTCAAACTGCAGGGACCCGGCGTAAGAAGACGGGTTCTCCCAGGGTTCGTACCGGCTGAAGGCGTCATTTGCCGACGCCCGTCCCCGCCCTCTTTCCATGCCAAAAAGCATGCCTTTTAGAAAGGAATGAACGGTGGATTTCCCCGATTCATTTTCCCCGTAAAAAAGCTGGACGCCCTCAGACAGATCAAAGTCCCGGTCCGCCAGCTTTCCGAAATTTTTTATCTTAATCCTGCAAATCTTCATATCAGTCTCTTCTTGTCTCCATCAGCGCCTGCACGCCCTCGCACAAGGCCATATACTCCGTGGTCTCCTCCCCGGCTCCCCGGAACTCCCGGATAAACGCCCCCAGGATATTTTCCCGGTTAGTCTCTTCCAGCTTCCCGAAATCATAGGCCGGGCGGGTCCCGTCTGTCAGTTCCACCAGATTTCCATAGACGTCGAACCCACTTAAGTCAAACAGCACTTCCGGATCCCGGAAGCCCACAAGGCGGGCCTTATACATATGTTCCTTTCCCAGCTCCCCGATCCGCGACCGGAGCAGTTCTTTCACCTGGTATCCGGTCATCTCCCGGGTCACTCTTATCTCCAGCGGCCGGTACTCTCTTGCCGCCGCCGGTACAAACCGGATCTGGCAGCCCCGGTCCGTAAGCTCCCCGGCAATATATCCGTGAGGACCAGTATCATTTTTGTCAATAGGCTCCAGGGCTCCGCTGTAGGCCGCCTTCCCCGGGATCACCTCCTGGGGCTTATGGATATGGCCCAGGGCTACATAATCATATCCAAGACTGGAAAGTTCTTTTCCATCTATGGGCATATGCTTCTCGTCCCCGCCGTGGAGCATCAGGATCTCGTGTTTCTGCCGCCCGAGCGCTCCCATTCCCTCATAGGGCCGGCCAGTGATCTCCCGGGAATGATAGCTCATGCCGTACACCGCCGTGCTAAGCTTTGGCAGTTCCAGGCATTCCAGTTCCTCGCCCAGAAGGGGATGGATATTGGCCGCCCAGGGAAAGCTCCGGTAATAGGAACCCGGCTTCAGATAATCGTGATTGCCGATGATCAGCGCCACCTGGGTCTTCCTCATCCGCCCCAGGCAGGCGTTCACTTCTTTTAACTCCCGCAAGAGAGGCTGTCTGTGGAACAGATCCCCGGCGATAAGAAGCAGGTCCGTCCCTTCTTCCTCACAGATCCCGCAGATCCTCTCCAGGCTGTTCCAGATCTCTCTTGGCCGGCTTTTGCTGTACGCGCTTCCTGCGTCCGGCTCTGCCCCCAAATGTATGTCTGCGATGTGGATGAATCTCATCTTGTTCTCCTTCTTCTGGTTTCTCTTCACTCTTCGACGGCAGGGTCACGATAAACTGAGTCCTTATATCGTCGCTCCTTGCCTGGACGCTTCCCCCGTGCAGTTCCACGATCTCCTTGGCAATGGCCAGGCCCAGCCCCGCGCCGCCGGTGCCGCTGGATCTGGAACCGTCCACCCGGTAGAATTTCTCAAAGATAGTCTGGAGCATGGCCCCAGGGATCTTGTCCCCCTGATTGATAAACGCGATCTCAATGTCTCCGCCCTTCTTCCGGGCACGGATCTGGATCACCGTATTTTCATAACAGTAGGCCACCGCATTTCGCAGGATATTGTCAAACACCCGGGCAAGCTTATCCGGATCTCCATAGACCTCCAGGTTCTCTTCCACTTCCACCTCGCAGCGAAGCCGTTTCTCCTGGAGAACGCCGTAGAGCTCGTCCGCCAGCTGCTCCAGCATCATGGACAGATTGATCTCCACCGGCTCCAGCTCAATGTTCTGAAGATTATAACGGGTGATGTCAAAGAATTCATTGATCAGCTCTCCCAGGCGGACGGATTTCTCAAAGGCAATGTGGATATATTTCTCCCGCTCCGCCGGATCCATCTCCGGGTGGTTGTCCAGCATGCTCAAGTAAGCCACGATGGAAGTAAGGGGCGTCTTCAGATCGTGGGCCAGAAAAAGAACCAGATCGTTCTTCTTCTTCTCCCCTTCCTCCGACTCCAGCTCCTGGCGCTTCAGCGTGGCCTTGATCTCGTTGAGCCGGATCTCGATGGGCTTGAGCTCCGTGATCAGATGGATGGGCTCCGTGGAATCTGACACGATATTCTCGATGCCGTCCCCCACCTGGTCCAGATAGCGGGTCATCTTGGACAGCGCCACGTAGAAGAACAAGGCAAACAGGAGCAAAAACCCTACGATCATAAAGAAGATCTTGTTGTCGCCGATCAGGCGCCAGTACAGATCGATCGCTCTTTGCTCCTCCACATCAAAATCCGTCAGCACCTTCACGAAGATCCGGCCAAAGCTTTCGTTGTAGACTCCGTCGATCACATAGTTTAGGATCACGCCTCCTACAAGCACGGTGACCGCGGTGACCAGCACCGTCTGGAGAAGAATGCTGAATTTTAATTTCCGGTAATTATTCTTCAACCTTATATCCCACTCCCCACACCGTCTTGATGAAATCCGATTTTCCGGTAGGTCCGTTCATTTTCTCGCGCAGATGCCGGATGTGCACCATTACCGTGTTGTTGCTGTTTTTATAATATTTCTCATGCCATACCTTCTCGAACAGCTCCTCGGAGCTGATCACCTTGCCCCTGTTCTCGCACAAAAGCCAGAGGATGTCAAACTCGATGGGGGTCAGGGTCAGGGGAACCTCATTGTAAATGCACTCGTGGGATGTCCGGTCCAGGACCAGCCCTCCGAAATCGATCACGTCCCCGGTATCCCTGCCGCCGTCGTTGTACTGGGTGTACCTGCGGATCTGGGCCTTCACTCTGGCCACCAGCTCCAGCGGGTTAAAGGGCTTGGGAATATAGTCGTCCGCCCCCAGGGTAAGGCCGGTGATCTTGTCCATGTACTCTGTCTTCGCCGTCAGCATGATCACCGGGAAGGTGTATTTCTCCCGGATCTGCTTAAGGATCTGGAACCCGTCCACATCCGGCAGCATAATGTCCAGGATCGCCAGGTCCACTTTGGTACTCTTCAGGAAATCCAGCGCCTCCTGACCGGTATAAAACTTGAATACATTATACTGGTCGTTCTGGAGATAGAGTTCGATCACATCCGCGATTTCCTTCTCATCGTCTACTACTAAAATGTTCATACAAAAACCCTCCTGTCGGTTTTCCCCCCTGAACACTTTCTATAATTCGCAGTTATTTACCGTTCTCGGGAACGGCAGTACGTCCCGGATATTGGTCATTCCTGTCAGATACATAATGCATCTCTCAAAGCCAAGACCGAATCCCGCGTGCCGGGTGGAACCGTATTTGCGCAGGTCCATGTAGAACTGGTAATCTTCCTCTTTCATCCCCAGCTCCTCGATCCGGGCTTTCAGCTTGTCGTAGTCGTCCTCCCTCTGGCTTCCGCCGATGATCTCTCCGATCCCCGGAACCAGACAGTCTACCGCCGCTACGGTCTTGCCGTCCGGGTTTGCCTTCATGTAGAAGGCCTTGATCTCCTTGGGATAATCGGTGACAAACACCGGGCGCTTGAAGATCTGCTCCGTCAGGTACCGCTCATGCTCGGTCTGCAGGTCGGTGCCCCAGGATACCTTGTATTCAAAATTGTCGTTGTTCTTCTCCAGAAGCTCGATGGCCTCGGTGTAGGTCACTCTGGCAAACTCAGAGGACACCACGTTGTGAAGCCGCTCCAGAAGCCCCTTGTCCACGAAGGAATTGAAGAAGTTCATCTCTTCCGGCGCTGCTTCCAGCACATAGTTGATCACATATTTCAGCATGGACTCCGCCAGATCCATATCATCCTCCAGATCTGCGAAGGCGATCTCCGGCTCGATCATCCAGAACTCCGCCGCATGCCGGGTGGTGTTGGAGTTCTCCGCCCGGAAAGTGGGCCCGAAGGTATAGATGTTGCGGAAAGCCTGGGCATAGGTCTCGCCGTTTAACTGGCCGCTTACCGTAAGGCTGGTCTCCTTCCCGAAGAAATCCTGGGAGTAGTCCACATGGCCCTCTTTGTCTTTGGGCACATTTTCCAGATCCAGGGTGGTCACCCGGAACATCTCTCCCGCTCCCTCACAGTCACTTCCGGTGATGATGGGGGTGTGCACGTACACAAAATCCCTCTCCTGGAAGAACTTATGGATAGCGTAAGCCGTCAGGGACCGCACCCGGAACACGGCCTGGAAGGTGTTGGTCCGGGGCCGCAGATGGGCGATGGTCCGCAGATACTCGAAGCTGTGGCGCTTCTTCTGCAGCGGGTACTCCGGCGCGGAGGCTCCTTCCACCTCCACGGTGTCCGCCTGGATCTCAAAAGGCTGCTTGGCCTGGGGCGTTGCCACCAGGGTTCCGGTGACGATGATAGCCGCTCCTACGTTCAGTCTGGAGATCTCTTCGAAATTCCCCATGGTGTCGTGATAAACCACCTGCAGCGGCTCAAAAAAGGTTCCGTCGTTGACCACGATAAAGCCAAAGCTCTTGGAATCCCGGATGCTGCGCACCCAGCCGCCCACAGTGACCTTCTGGTCCAGATAGGCTTCTCTGTTCTTATATAAATCTCTGATCCGTGTAAGTTTCATCTCTGTTCTTCTGCTCCTTTTCTTTTCTCTTGGCAAATGCTTTCGGTTATTATATCACATCAACTGCATTTTTGAAAGGCTGACCGCCTCTTAGGTACAGTGCCGGAAAGACCGGTCGGTGATGATCCTGGCGAAGATCAGTCCCAGCGGCAGCGCCAGGATGATGAGAAGGGCGGAAGCCAGCCAGGAAGCCGACGGGGTCAGGGACATTTCTCCCAGGTTGTATACCCCCCGGTAGAGGTAAAGTCCCGGTACCATGATCACGATAGACGGCACGGTGATGGAGATCCTTGGATACCCCAGCTTCTTCGTGAGAAGGGAAGCGATCAGGCCGGCTGCAAGGGATCCCAGGAATGCCGCCGCCGAGGGCGGAAGGGCTGTAAGATCCACCAGCTCCAGCCGCAGGGTGTTGGCCACCGCGCCGATCAGCCCTGCCGTCACCGCCATGGGCAGCGGGCTGTTGAACATGATGGAGAACCCGAAGACCCCGCAGAAGCTGGCCAGCAGCCGCAGGGCAAACAGAAGGCCCGCAGGCAGCGACAGCGCCACGAACTCTTCCGGCTTCAGGTTCAGGGCCAGCGCCAGGATCCAAGCCGTAACCGTGGCCACCACAATGATCATCAGCGCATACACCAGCCGCTCGATACCGGAGCGCATGTCCAGCTTCGCCAGGTCGATGCCGCTGGTGATAAAGGGAAATCCCGGGATGATAAACAGCATGGCGCAGATATACCCTGCCTCGTGCTGCACAGAGAGGGAGAAAACCGCCTCCGCAGCCCGCAGGGAAAGGGTGTAGGCCAGGCAGGCCAGGGCCACTGAGGAAACGATACACAGGAAAAGGGTATAGTGCTTCCTCAGCAGTTTACAGCGCAGATAATTTCCCACGCCCGCGCCGATGAAGGCGCAGAGGATCTCAATGATCCCCCCTCCCAGGAGGAAGGTAAACGCGCCGCAGGCCAGGGCAGAAGCCAGGCCCAGCTGCGCCGGGGTGTACTGGTTCCCGATCCGGTCGATCTCATCCAGATGGGAGTGAAGCTGATCCGTGGTCATCGCGCCCGCCTTCTGGTCAAACTCCTTCACAAACCGTTCCAGCCGGTCCAGCTTGCAGGTGTTGACCCCGGTATTATTAAGGCTCAGGGAATGGGAAAAAGACCGGTCTCCGTCAAAACAGCTGTAGTCGATGGACATCAACCCGATATTGGCCGTACAGGTAAGGCCCAGCTTCTGCGCCACCGTGTTCATGGCGCTTCTCACCCGCCAGGCTCCAGTCCCGCAGCCCAGCAGCATTAGTCCGATCCTTCCCACCAGCGTGGATTTCTCGATCATGCTGGCCTCGGTAACCGGGGCGTCCGGCGTCCGGTCCGCGTAGTCGTGCCAGTAGATATCCATATGATTAGGGGTGATTTTCTCTTGTGTCATTCTGCACCTCTCATGCTTCCTTGATTTTCTAGTACCAGTATAGTGGAAAACCGGGAAAAGTCAAGTTTTCCGCCGTTTCCCGGATATAGCCATCTCCCCGGTCCTGTGGTAGAATATCTCCATGGAATACATTTTCAGCAGAAAGGAAGTTATGCACATGATCACTCTCATGTCTGACCAGGAACTGGATACCTTTACCCGGGCCATAGATCTGCCGGCCCCCTGCCGCAGCCAGGTCCTTGCGTTCCGCCGGGATCCATTATTTGCCCGGCTCTGCCCCCAGGCGCTGCCGATCCTTACAGATCTTCTCCAACCGCCTCTCTGGGACCAGGCGCTGACACAGCTTAAGGCGCTTTTGGGAGAAGACCCTGCCGGGATGAAGATGCTCACTTTCATGCTGGCCGCCTGCGGCGAGACCCGGAAGATCTATGAGTCTCTTCAGATATCGGAGACCATCTTTCTCGATACTATGAAATGCTTCCCCCGGTTCATAAACGAGCACCTGGAAAGCTACGGGACCTACGGCTTCGACCGGGACTTCTGGACCATGCGCCAGATCGCAGCCCGGCTCTTCCGGCTGGGGTCTCTGGAATATGAATTGACGGAAGAAGCCGGCCAGAAGGCGGTCCACATCCACATCCCCTCCGACGGGGATCTTTCCCGCGACAGCCGCCGTGCTTCCTACGCTATGGCCAGGGATTTCCTGAAAGAATTCTTCCCGGCGTACCAGAACACCCCGTTCCTATGTACTTCCTGGCTCCTGTCCCCGGGCCTTACGGAATGTCTGCCCAGGACTTCCCGGATCCGCTCCTTCCAGGAGGATTTTGTCATCACAGAAACCTTCCCGGAGCGGATGGATTTCCTCACCTGGGTGTACAAGCGGCCGGACATCCCTCTTGAGGAACTTCCGGAAAACACCTCCCTTCAGCGGGAGCTGAAACGTTATCTGCTGAAAGGGGGAAAAGTGGGCGAGGCAGCCGGCGTGCTGAGTTTGTAAAATTGGTCTAAAATTGGGTATTGCTTGAAATTTACATTTTAACATGCTATATTAGAAATCGCTGTGAATGCCGTGCTTACTGCATTTACAGCGATCATAACCCGAGTGTTCGAGACCTTCCACTCGTAAAACAAAACTAAAGGAGAAACAAAATGAGAAATCAAAGAATTACCTTCATGACCCAGGCCGCCATGATCGCGGCCGTCTATGTGGTGCTGACGTACGTCTTCGCGCCCTTTTCTTTCGGAGAAGTGCAGGTCCGCCTGGCGGAAGCCCTGACCATCCTCCCCTTATTCACCCCCGCTGCCGTTCCCGGCCTGTTTATCGGATGCCTGATCGGAAATATCCTGGGCGGAGCCATCCTGCCGGACATCCTGTGCGGAAGCCTTGCCACGCTGATCGGCGCCGTCTTTACGTATCTTCTGCGGGACAAAAGCCCGTTTATCGCGCCGCTGCCGCCGATCCTGGCCAACACAGTGGTCGTCCCGCTGGTCCTTCGCTATGGATACGGCGTAGCGCTTCCCATCCCCTTCCTTATGCTCACCATCGGGATCGGGGAGATCCTCTCCTGCGGAGCGCTGGGACTGGTGCTGTATTACGCGCTGAGACAACGCGGTTTTCAAAAAGGGACAGGGTATTTTTAATCTGGGACGTGGTATTTTTAAAAATACCACGTCCCCAATTAAATTATGCTACATATGTGCGACCGCTTTCGGCGGTCATTTTATCGATCTCTTCGCAGGAGGCGCTGTGGCGTTCTCCGCTTTTTCCATCGATATAGGTCACCATATCATCCTGGTATCCCACCAGGATGATTCCTTTTTCGGCATTCTGCATGGCGATCACCGGCCGGTCCTGGTTGATGATATACAGAAGATCTTCGCAGCTGCTGCCGCTAAGATCCAGAACTTGTCCTTCCCGGATCCCTTCTATGATCTCCACGGGCGAAGTTCCGGCTGCCAGCTTTTTCTGGATCTCGCTGATCTCGCCTTCCTTCCCCTGGATACTGTATTTCAGGTCCCGGTTCCCGCTCTCCCAGATATAGGCCTGATCCGGACCCACCACTACGCCTTCATATTCCATCGCGTCGCGGATCGCATCGCCCGCCTGATGATAGATCCCCTGGAGCCTGCCATGGCCGTACACATAGCACTGTCCTGCCATCTCCACCTGATCGAAGGAAATAGTGGCGGCCTCCTCCTCCTGCACCTGCCTGGGTTTCAGAAGCTTGGGATTTTTGTCACTGATCCCGTCGCTGTAGGTAAGGCGCATCTGCGTCTGCTTCAGCTCCGTTGTATAGGATTCCAGCGTAATATTGCTCTCTTCCTTCTGGGTATTGTTGGTAATATAATCCTCCGCTACAGAAGTATAGATATTCCCGCTCCGGGAAGCGCGCTCCAGGGTGATCATATTATCCGCGAAGCGGGCGCCCAGAAGATAAATGTCCTTCTGCTGGTAAGTTTTGATCACCTGTTCCTTGCTGTTCTGGATCTCTACCTTGTACATCGGCTCTACCGTCTCTCCGGACACGGTCTGTCCTGCGTCTGCCTCCCGGACTGAACCGTACACAAAATCATTCATGATAAATCCCAGCGGACGGATGGCCTCTCCTTTTGCCGCCTCCACCTGCCGTTCCTTCCCGGAGGACAGGTTCCTCACTACGATCTGCCCCTCCTCCTGATAGGCGATCATGTGTCCGTCGTCAGAGACCACATACTGGTCTTCTGTCAGGCCCTCGGCCAGCGCGTTTCGCTCATCCCGCTCCACATCGATCTCGTAAAGGGTCTGGTCCACCAGGATATACAGAAGATCCTCCTCCACGTTATAGTAGACCAGCCTGCCCAGTTCCAGAATGGTGCTTGCCCAGGACTTATCCGTGGAAATGAATACCTTCTCCTCCACGGAACTGGTGGCGATATCATAATAGTAGACCGCCACGCCCACCTCTCCTTCGTGGGGCCCCCGGTTCATATATCCGTATACCGCAAATGTGAGATCCCCTGCTTTATCTCCCTGGATCAGGCGGATCTCATGCTGTGCGGTAGCATTTCTCTCATCGGTGTTCTCCGCGGAAGAAAAGCTGAACACCTGGGAGATCTCGTCTGTATTCCGGTTATAATTCCACACCTCGCCCGCCTGGATAAAGGAGACGATGGTGCCGTCCTCATTGATCACATAGGGCACATCGTGATCCGCGATCCCCAGCAGGATCCCAGAAGCGTTCAGTATCTGCCGCGTGGGATCTAAGATCTGCTCCATCCTGCGGTCGTAATCCAGGAGATATGTGTGGTCCCGCTCTTTATCGTAGCGGACCCGGAAGAACTCTGTAACTTTATACAGATCGTCTTCATTTTCCTCTCCCTGGCAGCGCACCGTGTACTCCAGCTGCACACAGGAGTAGGTTCCCCGCATTTCTTTGATGCTCCAGCGCTCGCCGCCTTCCACCCGGGGATTCAGCTCCCCCCAGGTGACATGGTTATAATCCGAGTGGATGGTCACATGGGAAAATGTGGTGTTGTCCCCCTCGTCGCTGGGTTCAATGGCCGTGCTGATCGCGGCTCCCTCGCCTCCGTTCAGCGCCGCCTCATGGAAATTCTGTATATAATTCAGGCACTGGGACAGGTTCTTATCTCCCGCCGGGGCGATCCGGGTGTAATAGAAAATGTCCTTCCCTCCCTCCAGATGCAGGATAACCTGAAGTACGCTCTCCTCAGACAACCCGGCCAGATCCAGCGTCTGCGTCTCTCCCGGCTTGCGGATGGTCTCTTCCTGCAGGACCTCCTGCCCGTCCAGAGAATACACTTTATAATCCACACTGCTGATCCCGTTGTCATGGGCCTGGATATCCATTTCCACTCCCCGCGGTCCCACCGGCGTGATGGTATCCCGGATAGAAGGAATGTCCATCTCCCTTGCGAACCCCGGCACACTGTTGAGGGAATATCCGTCATAGGAAAAAGAGATCTGCGGATAAGTGGCAGCCCCCATATCCGCAGTCATACTGTCATTTCCATTGTTGGTAAGGTAACTGAAAAAAACCACTGCAGCCAGGAACACCCCGGTCAGGATCCCTCCGTTGATCAGCCGCTTTTTCCACTGCTTTTTTATCTTCATTGCAAATCCCCTTTATGATCCAGAAGTTTCCCCAACGTGGGAGAAACATGAAAGAATTCTTCGCAGGCCTGAATCGCGGCGCCATTCTCTCCTTTCCTGCCGGTGCGGACCGCCCGCAGCAGGATATTCTTGGGCGTGTGCTCCATGTCGATAAATTCCAGCACCTGAACGTCATAGCCTTCCCTCTCCAGATACTGGGCCCGCAGGCCATCGGTCACAAGCGCGGCCAGCCGCTCTTTGATAAGGCCATACTGGAGGATCGGCCGGAGCAGTTCATTTTCCATCTGCCCGTTCAGCTCATGCTGGCAGCAGGGAACCGACAGGATCACCTTGGCCTTCCAGCCCACCGCCTTGGCAAGCGCGAAATCGGTGGCCGTGTCGCAGGCATGGAGAGTGACCACCATATCCACCTCATCCGCTCCGGTATAATCGGCGATATTTCCTTCCAGGAACCGCAGCTTCTCGTAGCCGTATCTCTGGCTTAACTGATTGCAGGCGCGGATCACGTCCTCCTTCAGGTCCAGTCCCAGGATCCGCACGTCCAGTCCCTGCAGTTCGTGGAGATAATAATACATGGCAAATGTCAGATAGGACTTCCCGCAGTCAAAATCCAGGATCCGGATCTCCCGCTCCCTGGGAAGCTTGGGCAGAACGTCCTGGATAAACTCCAGGAACCGGTTGATCTGTCGAAACTTGTCGAATTTCGTACGGACGATCTTCCCCTCCGCCGTCATCACGCCCAGATCCTGCAGGAATGGAACCGGAATTCCCTCCTCCAGGATATAATGCTTCTTCCGGTTGTGATCCGTTTCCGCCGGCGCCTTCTTCCTGGCCCGCAGTTTTTTCTTCACCGTCACTTTTCCCTTCTTGCTCACCAGCGCGGAGACCGCCGCGCTCTGAGTCTCCAGCTGCATCTGCCGGAAATTCTCCATATATTCCAGGATCTTCCCGCAGGCCTCCTCCTTCTCCAGGTTCTGATGGAACACCTGCGTCGCGCAGAAAGCTTCAAACTGATAGACCTGCCGGTCCTTGTGTCGGACCGGACGGATCCGCACCTTGGTCGGGCCATCCGCCTGCCTGGGATTGCTCAGCACCGCCAGAAGAAACTCACTATTTAAATTGTCCTCTAATACCGTCCTTAATTCATCCATAGTATCATTATTGTAAAGGTTTTTGGGGATAAGTGCAAGATAAAAAGGGACAGGGTATTTTCAAAAATACCCCGTCCCCAATGGAAAGATTACCGTTACTTTGAAGAGATCGCCATCCAGATACAACTGGAATTGTCCGCCCTGCAGTTCTGTCAGGGTCTTGGCGATGGAAAGCCCCAGGCCGCTGCCCTCGGTGCTTCTTGAGATGTCTCCCCGGATGAACCGCTCGGTCAGCTCGTCCGCGGAGATATTAAGCTGCTGTTGCGAAATGTTCTTCAGGCTGAAGATCACCTGACCGTTTTCCACTTTCAGGTCTGCGTAGATCCGGGTCCCTTCCATGGCGTACTTGGCCGCGTTGTTGTAGATATTCTCCAGGATCCGCCAGGTCCGCCTGCCGTCCGCCCGGATACAGGCCTCCTCCACGGAAATGTTCAGCACCTCCGTAAGATTCCGGGCCTTGAACTTCTCTTCGAATTCTCCGCTGGTCTGCTGGATCATCTCTACGAAATTCAGGTTCATGAACTCCAGAGAAATATTTCCCGAGCTCACCTTGGAAGCCTCCACCACGTCTTCTGTCAGAGTTTTGAGGCGCTGGGCCTTGCTCTCCAGGATCTCCAGATAGCGCTGGACTTTCAAGTCCTCGAAGTTCTCTTTCTTCAGCAGGTCCACATAATTGATGATGGAGGTAAGCGGCGTCTTGATGTCATGGGACACGTTGGTGATCAGGTCTGTCTTCAGCCGCTCGCTCTTCATACTCTCCGCCAGGGCGGCGTCCAGTCCCTCCCCGATGGAATTGATGCTCTCTGCAATGGTCTTCTGATCCCCCCGAAGTCCTTCCGTTGGAATCTGATAATCCACCTGCCCTCCGGAGATCTTCAGGATCCCGGTTTTTATCTTCTCCCGGCAAATGCTTTCGTTCACCAGCAGGACCAGCGCCCCGATCTCTGCTGCCAGCATGATCAGAGGCCAGATGCTGCCCGGCCAGCACAGGATGGTGATCCAGTGGATCACTACGAATCCCGCGAAGATCAGCACCCGCTTCCACAAACATTTGAGATTGGAAAACAGCTTATATACGAAGGAGCACAGTGCCCGCAGCAGGCTGTTCTTCCACAGGTTCCGGGCTTTGGCCCGGCGCACCAGGCTTAAGTATCCCATCAGGAACACCATGCACCCCACCAGGGCCGCTCCTGCTCCCAGGATCAGGAGGGGGATCACTTCCTGCACGTAGGAGGTCTGCATATAGCTGGGTTCATAGATACTGTAACTGGTGTCGTCTATATAGCTGAAAATGGCGCTGTCAAAAAGCAGGGGAAGGAATCCTAAAAAGAAGATCACCGCCGCAGCGATCTCCGTCTTCCACCGGTCAAACCAACATAAATGCAGCTCCTCATCCGTGGCCCTGCGGCCTGCGATCATGGTCAGCCACACACAGCCGACGATCCACAGAAGTCCTGCGATCACGCCCACCAGGGCAATCTCCCGGGCGCTGGAACCGTATTTCTCATACAGTCGGTTCTCCGTATAGAAGTTGTCCTGAATGGGAAATGTCGTGTCTACCGCCGCGGCGAATACAAAGTCCTCCCCGCTGGTGCCGGTGTATTTCACCATGTCCCGCCATGCCGAAGCGTCTGTATCTTCAATGTTGGAAACAAAATCCGCCAGCTTAGGCCGCACAATAATATATTTTCCTGTCTCCGTAAGGGCCTTCAGATTCTTCTCCAGCTCCTTATAATTCCCGTATTCCTGCCGGTTGGTGGAAATGTTCCCTGCCTCCAGGTCCGCATAAATGTAGGTAAAGTTGGTGTCCCCTTCCTGAAGGTCCTCCTGCCAGGTAATATACTGGGAATACTGAGCCGCTACCATCTGAAGACAGGCGCTCAGCTCATCGTAAGCCTGATCCAGCCGCCCGTTCCAGCGGGGATCCTTGTTGACGATCTCCAGGATACTGCCCGCCCCCACCGGGCCGTACCGCTCATCCAGCCAGTATCCGTCATAGTTCCAGTAATCCGTATATTCCACCGCTCCCGCGGCGTTCAGGATCTCATCGGTAAGCGGCTCTCCATTGTCATTGTAGGACTCCACGTTCTGACCGCTGTTGCCTTCTCTTAAATTCTGTAGAAGACCTGCCCGGAGGCTTCCGTCGGCGTCCGCCGCATCGGCAAAAGATAATTCTCCGGACTTGATCAGGTCTTCAAATTCCGCGTAAGTATAATACTGATAGCGTTTCCCGTCGGCGTCCGGTTCTCCTCTCTCACAGACGATGATGTTATGTTCCTCCCCGTAGGAACCGTCTCTTTCCGACACTTCGCCGCTCCAGTCCACCAGGTCTCCCAGCCGGTAGGCAAGGCCGCTTTTGTTCTCTCCCGGATCCGTTCCATTTACATACCACTCGTCTACATCAACGATCTTATCCTCATCCAGCGCCCCGTCCGCGCCAAAGAACTCCGACGCGCTGATACCTTCCAGGGCCTGGGTGCTCCTGCTCTCTACCAGGGTGGCAAAGCCCCGGGAATCCTCGTATCTCCTGGCAGGCTCTCCCTCGAAGATCTCCTCCCGCAGCGCCGGGTAAGACAGCATCCACAGGAAGCTTACCACCATCACCACAGCCAGGATATGTTCCATCACCACCAGGATGGTCTTCGTCAGATTCGTCTTATACCAATACCGTTTCATAGATACTCCCTTCTATAACTTCTCCACCTTATATCCCACGCCCCAGACCACCTTGAGATACCGGGGCTCCTTGGGATTGATCTCAATCTTCTCCCGGATGTGCCGGATATGTACGGCCACCGTATTGTCCACGCCGATGGCATCCTCGTTCCAGATATTTTCATAGATCTGATCAATGGAAAAAACTTTCCCCTGATTCCGGACCAGAAGCAGCAGGATATTATACTCGATGGGGGTCAGCTTCACCGGCTCCCCGTCCACCGTCACTTCCTTTAAGTCGTCGTTGATCATCAGCCCGCCGGTGGCGTAGATCTTCTCTCCCGCAGGCTGCGCCGTGCTTCCAAGCTGGGTGTAACGCCGCAGCTGGGACTTCACCCGGGCCACCAGTTCCAGCGGATTAAAGGGCTTCGTCACATAGTCGTCCGCTCCTACATTGAGCCCCAGGATCTTGTCCGCATCTTCGGACTTGGCCGACAGGATGATGATCGGGATGTTGTTCTCCTCCCGGATCTTCAGCGTAGCCCGGATCCCGTCCAGCCGGGGCATCATCACATCGATCACCAGAAGATCCACCGACTCCTTCTTCAACACTTCTAATGCCTCCTGCCCGTCGTAGGCCTTGAACACCTCATAGCCCTCCTGGGTCAGGTAAATATCGATCGCCTCTACGATCTCCTTATCATCATCACATACTAAAACTTTTGCCATCTCTCTCACCTCCCTTATACTATACAAGAATAGCAGGCAAAATTTAAGATGAAACCGTGGAAATTCTTAAGATATTATGAAAAGGGACAGGGTATTTTCAATCTGGGACGTGGTATTTTTAAAAATACCACGTCCCCACCTATCGGATCTGAATGATCTGCCCGGGATAAATCAGGTTTGGATTTTTAATTCCGTTTAGCTGCTGCAGCTTTTTTACTGTTGTATGATATTTCTTCGCGATCCCGCTTAAAGTATCCCCTGGCTTCACGGTATAGAACCGCATTGCCGAGACATTTTCTCCGTGGGGGATATAGATCACTTCCCCTGGATAGATCCGGTTCGGATCCGAAATATGGTTATAAGAGATCAGGCGCTGCAAGGTAACGCCATGCTGTTTTGCAATCCCGCTCAAAGTATCTCCTTTCTTTACCACATAGCGGATCACATCATTGGGTTCCGAGGTTGTGGAACCCGGGGTTGATCCCAGGGCTTTCAGATGGTTTAAGCCCGCTTCTGATATCACTCTGGCAAAATCTTCATAGGCAATATCCATATCTACATTTCCCCGGATCCCTTCTACTCTTCCATTGTCCCGGTACTGCCACATCCCGATCCCGGTCTGCCCTGGGGCGGAGGCGTACCGGGCGTACCACAGAGCATATTTCTCTCTTAATCCCGGGGAGAACATCCGCTCCAGATAATCCAGGTTACTGTAGTACATAGCAAAATATCCCAGCTCTTCTACCCGGCCACAGAAAGCCTCTACCAGCCGGGTGGACAGCGTCCTGGTAACCTGGACTCCATTTTGCTGGGCATACCGCACCGAATCATACTCGAAATCATAACATACCGGATACTGCACCTTATACTCCCGGATCACGGAAATGCATTTCTCCGCCTCCCGGCGGGCCATCTCCGGTGTGTATGCGTAGGAAAACCAGTAGACGCCAAAGGGGATCCCCTCTTCCATACAGCCGTGAGCGTTCCTTTCAAATTCGCTGTCCACGGTATTTGCTCCGTATCCCGCCCGCAGCATGGCGAACTGGATGCCGGAGGCCTTCACTTTCCGCCAGTCGATATTTCCCTGATGCCCGCTTACATCAATCCCATGAATACTCATCGCTAAAACTCCTTTTTCTACTCTTTTTACTACTATATGAGCAAAAGTTCCTTTCGCAACCAGCCTTTCAAACACCGGGTCGAACTTCGTCGAAGGGTGCTATATATTGTTGTGTTTCTTAGAACTTTCACGATTTCCGTTTATAATACGACTGTTTCAATTTTCTCAATGTATGCAACTACTATGGGGGGATTCTTTAATGCCTGATCGGGAAATCGAACTGCTTATTCGTTCTCTCGGAATCAATGCGACTTACCGGGGATACCGATATCTGTGCTATGGGATCAAATTGTGTCTGGAAGATGAAGACTATCTGCTGTGCATCAGCAAGCTGCTCTATCCGGAAATCGCCCGGATCTTCCACACCTCCAGCAGCAGTGTAGAACGGGATATCCGCACCGTGATCCGTGTCTGCTGGGAGCGGGGAAATGCCCGTCTCCTCCGCGAGATCGCGCTCCACCCTCTGATCAGCAGGCCCACTGCCGGGGAATTCCTGGACATCCTGGTCACATACCTTCATCATTCCCGTCAAATATCCGTCTTTTAGGTTTTCTTCCTGACTTCTTAAGCCGTTCTTAAGATTTTTTCTTTTTCTTTTATAGTTTCAACATAGTTTAGACATATTTATCTCCTATACTATAAGACAGATAGTTGATGAACAATCACTATCTCCCCCCTCATAAAGTAAATCGCCGGGGAGACCCGGCGGAACACTTTACTCTCATTCCTTTAGATAACTATAACGACAACGAGAACCCGTTAGCCGGAAGGTTAACGGGTTTTCGCTGTTGTTAAGCCTTTCCTTCCATTTCTTTAAGTACTCCTTAAGATTCTTTCCGCTTCTTTTATAGATTCCACATACTTTGGACACATTTCTTCTCTATACTTAGTATCAGATAGTTGAAGAACACATCAACTATCAATCCCCCTCTCATGAAGTTGTACATCAGCACTTGCCTGATGCCACACTTTACTCTCATTCCTTTAGATAACGAAACCAGAAAACCCGCGAGCCAAAAAGGTTCGCGGGTTTTCGCTGTCTGTCTTTCTATTACAGATTCTCCGTTATCCAAAGATACAGATCTTCATAGACCTTGTCCCGGTCCGTCTCGTTCAGGATCTCATGCCGGTCGTCCCGGTACAATTGAAGTTCCACATGTTCAAGTCCTGCTGCCTGGTACTTCTTGCAGACCTTGCGGACGCTCTTGCCAAACGCGCCCACGGGATCGTCTTCCCCTGATACAAAGAAGATGGGCAGGTCCTTTGGAATCCGCTTCAGGCTGCCGGGGCGCTGCATCTTACGCATTCCCTCCAGCATCTGATAGTAGCCGCCCAGGGTAAACCGGAAATTACACAGCGGATCCGAGGCATATTTCTCCCAGAGTTCCCGGTCGGAGGTGACCCAGTCGCCCCCGGTCTCCTTAAAATGACTGCGATAAACCCCCAGGCACATCTCGTCGATCAGGCGGCTGCGGTACCGCCACCCCTTCACCGCCGCCAGGATCCGGCACAGAAGCTGGCCTGCGGCCAGCACTGCCATGGGCTGGCTCCCGGTGCCCATGACAATGGCGCCGGCAAGCCCCTGCCCGTACAGGGGAAGATACTGGCGCACCAGGAAGGATCCCATGCTGTGCCCCAGGATGAAATAGGGGATCCCGGGATATTTTTTCATGGTCCGCTGCCGCAGCACATGGATGTCCCCCAGCACATAACTATTCCCTTTCGTCTCATCAAAATGGCCGTGATCCTCCTCGGTGCAGACAGATTTTCCATGGCCCAGGTGATCGTGGCCCACCACGTAAATCCCTCTGTCCGCCAGATACCTGGCGAATTCATCATACCGGTCAATGTACTCCACCATCCCGTGGCAGATCTGCAGGATCCCTGTGATCTCTCCCCCCGGGATCCACTCGATGGCGTGGATCCTGGTGGCCCCGTCCCGGGACGGATAAGCAAACTCTCTCTTAGTCATATTGCTCCCTCCTCGTTGATCCATTTAGTGGTAAAAGGCGCCGTTTCCTACGGCGCCTTTCTCTTCTTCCCACAAGTGCGCTTCTGAACTTAGCGCTCTTCCAGCGGAATGTACTCTCTGTGGTCCGCCAGGGCTTTGTAGGCCGGACGGATGATCTTGTCTACATTTTTCAGCTCTTCCAGTCTGTGGGCGCTCCATCCTACGATACGGGCCGCCGCGAAGATCGGCGTATACAGGGACTTGGGCAGGTTCAGCATGCTGTACACCAGTCCGCTGTAGAAGTCCACGTTGGCATTGACGCCTTTGTAGATCTTACGCTTCTCCCCGATCACTTCCGGAGCCATATGCTCTACCAGCTCGTAGAGGGCGTACTCTTTCTCGTAGCCCTTCTCCTTTGCCAGCTGTTTTACGAATTTCTTGAAAATGTCTGCTCTCGGGTCGGAGACGGAGTAGACCGCATGTCCCATTCCATAGATCAGACCCTTCTTGTCAAACGCCTTCTTATCCAGCAGGTCGCAGAGGTAAGCCCGCACAGCGTCCTCATCCTCCCAGTCAGAGAGCTGCTGCTTCATATCCTCAAACATCTGGGTCACCTTGATGTTGGCGCCGCCGTGCTTGGGTCCCTTCAGGGAAGCCATGGCCGCCGCCATGGTGGAATATGTATCCGTTCCTGAAGAGGTGACTACGTGGGTGGTGAACGTAGAGTTATTGCCGCCGCCGTGGTCCATGTGCAGTACCAGCGCCATATCCAGGATCTTGGCCTCCAGCTTGGTATATTTCCGGTCTTCCCGGAGCATCATCAGGATATTTTCCGCCGTGGGCAGCTCCGGTGAAGGAGCATAGATGAACAGGTCCTCGCCCACCCGATAGTTGTAGGCATGATAGCCGTACACCATCAGCATGGGGAACTGGCTGATCAGGTTCAGGCACTGACGCAGCACATTGGGGATCGTGGTGTCATCCGCCTTGGCGTCATAGGAGTACAGGTTCAGGATGGACCGGGAAATGCTGTTCATCATGTCCCGGCTGGGCGCCTTCATAATAATGTCCCGCACAAAATTGGGGGGCAGGGTGCGCCGCTCCACCAGAGTCTCATGGAAGAGCTTCAGCTCCTTCTCGTCCGGGAGCTCGCCAAAAAGCAGCAGATAGGAGATCTCCTCGAATCCAAAATGCTTCTCTTTCAGAAAGCCCTGCACCAGATCCTTGATATTGTAGCCCCGGTAATAAAGATTGCCCGCGCAGGGAACTTCCTTACCGTCCACGATCTTGGTGGCGCACACGTCGGAAATGTTGGTAAGTCCTGCCAGGACGCCTTTTCCGTTCAGGTCACGAAGACCTCTTTTTACCTCGTACTTTGTATACAGCTCCTTGTCAATGGCATTTTTCTCCTCACAGATCTCCGCGAAATGCTGGATCTCCGGCGTGATCTCAAACAATGCCGTCTCTACGCTTTTTCCCATAATCATCATCCTTTCTGTCTGTTTTTTATATGATTGCTCAGCCTGGCAAACTCTTCCAGCGTCAGGGTTTCTCCCCGTACATTCGCGCCTTTTCCAAGCTGTTCAATTGCTTCTCTGATGATCTCTTCTTCAAATTCTCCAGAATTTTTCAACCCATTGTAGAGGGTTTTGCGCCGCTGGTTGAAGGCCGCCCGGATGACGGCGAACATCAGCTTCTCATCCTCCACCTCCACCGGCGGGACCGCATGCCTGGTCAGCCGGATCACCGCAGAACCCACCTTGGGACGGGGCATGAAACAATTGGGCGGAACATTTGCCACGATATAAGGATCGGCATAATACTGCACCGCCAGGGACAAAGCGCCGTAGTCCTTGCTGCCTGGTCCCGTCTGCATCCGCTGGGCCACTTCCTTTTGCACCATCACGGTGATACACTCCACCGGAACCTGATTTTCAAAAAGCCCCATAATGATCGGCGTGGTGATATAATAAGGCAGGTTGGCCACCACCTTGATGGGGCGCCCCCCGTTTTCCTCCTCTGCAAGTTTGCGGATGTCCACTTTCAGCACGTCCTCGTTGATGATCCGGACATTGTCATAATCCTTCAGCGTCTCCGAGAGAATGGGGATCAGGTGGCGGTCGATCTCCACCGCCACCACCTTCCCGGCGGCCTCCGCCAGATACTGGGTCATGGTGCCGATGCCCGGCCCGATCTCCAGGACCATATCTTCTTTTGTAATCTCTGCCGACCGGATAATCTTGTCCAGCACATGGGTATCAATCAAGAAATTCTGTCCGAACTTTTTCTGAAATGTGAAATGATATTTCTGCAGAATCTCAATGGTATTCTGCGGATTCCCCAGTTTTTCCCTGCTCATAGACACTCCCCATACCGTCATATTGTGATACTTATTATACAATAATATGGATTTTTAAGAAATAGACAAAAAATGAAAAATTATTAAGATTGTGTGAATGGTTACAATTTACCCTGTACCCAAATTCACAGGCGATACATTTTCCGGGCGTTTTGCTCTGTCTGATCCACCACTTCGTCATAGGAAATGTTTTTAATCCGGGCAATTTCCTCCGCAACATACCGGATATAGCGAGAATCATTGCGTTTTCCCCGATAGGGAACTGGCGCCAGGTAAGGGCAGTCCGTCTCCAGCAAAATGGATTCCAGGGGGATCGCTTCCACCACTTCTTTAACTTTTCTGGCATTTTTAAAGGTGACAACTCCCCCGATCCCGACATAGAAGCCCATTTTTACATACTCTTTGGCTTGTTCCCTGGAATAGGAAAAACAGTGGATCACCCCGGCAAGCCCGGCGGCATGTTTCTTCATGATCTCCATGGTGTCCGCCGCTGCTTCCCGGCTGTGGATCAGCACTGGAAGATCCAGCTCCCTTGCCAGCTCCAGCTGTCGGATGAACCAGTATTTCTGCTGCTCGTGGGCTTCTTTGTCCCAGTAATAATCCAGGCCGATCTCGCCCACAGCCACCACCTTATCCTGCCGGAACAGTTCCCGCATCCGGGCAAAAGATTCTTCATTCAAAGCTCCCACCTCGTCCGGATGGATCCCTACCGCAGCGTACAAAAAGGGGTATTCCCGGGCCATAGCCGCAACTTTCTCGCAGGAATCATAAGAAGCACTTACATTGACAATTGTTCCAACCCCTTCCGACTCCATAGAAAGAAGCAATTCCCGCCGATCCGTATCAAATTGTTCATCGTCATAGTGTGCATGCGTATCAAAAATCATGGTTCCTCCAATTTAATTTAGGACGTAGCCTTTTTGCATTTTACTACGTCCTAAATTGACTTTTACCCTGTACCCAAATGCGTTTTGGGGCGTACCTTTTTGACTTTATCCTACAGCAGTTCTGCCCGCAATTCTTCCGGCGTCTTTACAGACAGCAGCGCCGGCGCGATATCGAACACAGTCTTTGCGCCGCTTTCGCCGGCTTTTGCCAGACGGTATGCGGCTCTGGCATAGCAAGCCAGCACGCTTGCGGTAAATTCCGGATTGGAATCCAGCTTCAGGGAATATTCAACGATGTGATTATTTCCCTCAACGCCTGTCTTGCCGCTGCGGATCACGAATCCTCCGTGAGGCATTTTGCTGTGGTTTTTCTTCAGTTCTTCCTCGGTGATAAAGGTTACGGTAGTATCGTAATCATCAAAATAGTTGGGCATGGTCTTGATGGCCTGCTCGATCTCTGCCAGATCAGCGCCTTCTTCCGGAACCACGTAACATTCCCGCAGATGCTTGTCCCGGGTGGTGAGCTTCGGCTCGCTTCCACTTCTCACCTGCTCTACTGCTGCCTCAACAGGAACCGTGTACTGGATCCCGTTCTTCACGCCCTTTACCCGGCGGATGGCGTCAGAGTGTCCCTGACTTACGCCTTTTCCCCAGAAAGTATAGGTGCTTCCCTCGGTCAGGATGGATTCTGCGTAAAGCCGGTTCAGGGAAAACATTCCCGGATCCCAGCCCACAGAAATGATCCCTACTTTTCCGCCTTCTTTGGCCGCCTTATCCACATTTGCAAAATACTCCGGAATCCGCGCGTGGGTGTCAAAGCTATCGATGGTATTGAAATTCTTCACGATTTCCGGTCCCATAACCGGCAGGTCTGTAGCGGAACCTCCGCAAAGCATCATTACATCGATCTCGTCCTTCATAGACAGCATTTCATCCATATGCTTCACTGCCGCGCCTTCTGTCAGAATCTTGACCGTGGACGGATCCCTCCGGGTAAATACGGCTTTCAGCTCCATATCCTGATTGCGGGCGACGGCAAGTTCCACGCCTCGCCCGATATTTCCATATCCTACAATTCCAATTCTGATCTTATCCATGATTGATGATTCTCCTTTCATTTTTCAGTTGGGGACGTGGTATTTTCGAAAATACCACGTCCCAGATTAAAAATACCCTGTCCCTTTTTAACAGATCTCCGCTCCGGCGGGCATTTCCCGTTCCAGGGTCACAAGTGCCAGATTGCCGTCGGCGTCTTCCGCGCACAGCAGCATTCCTTCTGACACCACGCCGGCCAGCTTGGCAGGCTTTAAGTTGGTCAGTACCATGACTTTCTTTCCTACCATCTCTTCCGGGGTGTAATGAGCCTTGATCCCGGACACGATCTGCTTCACCTGGCTTCCTACTTTTACCTGGGAGCACAGAAGCTTCTTGGATTTGGGCACCGCCTCGCAGGCGATGATCTCTCCTACCTGGAACTGCATTTTCCCAAAGTCTTCGAAGGTGATCTCCGGCTTGGGCTCCAAATCGATAACTGCCGCATCGTCCCCGGCCGTACTGTCTGCCTCGTCTTCTACCGGCGGGTGCAGTTCTTCGACTTTCTTCATCACTTCCTCCAGATCCAGTCTGGCGAACAGGATCTCCGGTTTCTCGGTGACTTTGCCGTCCCCCAGCTGTGCCAGGATCTTCTCGGCAGTCTCCGGCATATAGGGCGCAAGAAGCTCTGCCCCTACTTTGATGCTCTCGATCAGGTTGTTGAGCACCGTTTCCAGCCGGTCTTTCTTTGCCTCGTCCTTGGCCAGCGCCCAGGGCATGGTCTCGTCGATGTATTTGTTGCAGCGCTTGAACAGATTGAAGATCTCGGTCATGGCGTCTGCCACCCGCAGATCGTCCATCCGGGCGTCCACAGCCTTGGGCGTGTTCTCTACAACCGCCTTAAGGTCCGCGTCCACCTCTTCTGCCACGCCTTTGTCTGCCACCACGCCGCCAAAATATTTGTTGGCCATGGAGACGGTCCGGTTCACCAGGTTGCCCAGGGTGTTGGCAAGATCGGAATTCATCCGCTCCACCATCAGTTCCCAGGTGATCACGCCGTCATTTTCAAAAGGCATCTCATGGAGCACGAAATAGCGCACCGCATCCACGCCGAAGAAATCTACCAGCTCATCGGCATACAGCACATTTCCCTTGGACTTGCTCATCTTGCCGTCTCCCTGAAGGAGCCAGGGGTGGCCGAACACCTGCTTGGGCAGGGGCAGATCCAGGGACATCAGGAAGATGGGCCAGTAAATGGTGTGGAACCGGATGATATCCTTGCCGATCAGGTGAAGATCCGCCGGCCAGTTCTTCTTGAACAGGTCCGAGCTCTCCCCGTCACAGTCATAGCCAATCCCGGTGATGTAGTTGGTCAGCGCGTCCAGCCATACGTAGACTACGTGGCCAGGATCGAAATCCACCGGGATCCCCCATTTGAAGGATGTCCGGGACACGCACAGATCCTGCAGGCCCGGCAGCAGGAAGTTGTTCATCATCTCATTTTTCCGGGATACGGGCTGGATGAATTCCGGATGGGTGTTGATATGCTCGATCAGCCGGTCCGCATATTTGCTCATCTTGAAGAAATACGCCTCCTCCCTGGCCGGCTGCACCGGACGCCCGCAGTCGGGACATTTGCCGTCCACCAGCTGGGACTCGGTGAAGAAAGACTCGCAGGGAGTGCAGTACATGCCCTCATAATACCCTTTGTAAATGTCGCCTTTCTCATACATTTTCTTGAAGATCTTCTGCACCTGGCGCTCATGGTCTTCGTCCGTGGTGCGGATGAATTTATCGTAGGAAGTGTTCATCAGATCCCAGATCTTCTTGATCTCCCCGGCCACATTGTCCACGAATTCCTTGGGCGTAACGCCTGCTTCCTCCGCCTTCAGCTCGATCTTCTGGCCGTGCTCGTCGGTCCCGGTCTGGAAGAACACGTCAAAGCCCTTGCTTCTTTTATACCGGGCGATGGCGTCCGCCAGCACGATCTCATAGGTATTGCCGATGTGGGGCTTGCCGGACGTGTAGGCAATGGCCGTTGTGATATAATACTTTGGTTTTTCCATTTGCTGATTCTCCTCCTTGAAAATAAAAAATCTCCGATCCTTCCGCCCGGAATGATCAGAGAAGACGGGGAATCCCCGTGTTACCACTTCTTTTCACCTGCGCCTCACGGCACAGGCCTCGTCAGGTGATCCTGCCTTGCAGGCTTATCTCACCCTGGCCGCTGTAAAGGGCGGACCCATCGCAGCCTGGCAGGAATTCATCCTTCCTGTTCGGTGCGCCGCTCGGGAGCCATCTTCCGCCAGTCTCCATCCATCCCTCTCAGCATCCGGCCCTTAAGCCTTCGGGAATTCTCTGTAAAATGTCCAAATGGCGTACTCTTTCCGTCATTGCGTTTGCATATCCACTGATGTTAGAAATCGTAGCATAATCCGGCGGGGCGTGTCAAGGAAAACTGGCAAATCTACCGCATTGCCGCCTCTCTGCCTGCATATAAATAGAAAAAAACCAGGAAGTCCTATGATCCATCCATTGAAAATCAAGTTTCAAAAACGCACTCTTCTCCTTGGGGCTGTCTTCTTTTCTCTTCTCCTGTCCGCCGCCTGCCTTATGTTTTTCTTCGGAAGAGACCCTGACCGGCGGTTCGAAGACTACACAGAAGCCTTGTTTCGCCGGGAGGTGGCCGGCAACACCATCTCCCTTCATTTCACCCTCCAGGAGCCGGCCGCTTATGGGATCCATGACGCTCCCATTTCCCTGGGACAGGTCAGCACGGACCCGGAAGAAATAAGCGCCGCCGCGGAAAATGCCCTGGCCCTGCTGCGCCGGCACGACCGGAAAAAACTCTCCGGCGAAAACCGGCTGACCTACGATCTCCTGGAACATTCTCTTTCCAATTCCCTCCGGGAATCCGCCTATGCCCTCTACGAAGAACCCCTCTCGCCTCTTACCGGCACCCAGGCCCAGCTTCCGGTGCTTTTGTCGGAATACCGGTTCTCAAACCGGGACGACGTGGAGACATACTTAAAACTTCTGGATCAGGTGCCAGTCTATTTCCAGTCCATCCTGGAGTTCGAAGAGGCCCGCTCCCGGGAGGGACTCTTCATGTCTGCCCAAAGCGCCGACGCCGTGGTGGAAGAATGCCGGACATTCCTGGAACTGGAAGAGAAGAACTACCTGTATTCCTCCTTCCGGGAACGGCTAAAGGAGCTTTCCCTTTCCCAGGAAGACCTGGACGCCTACTGCCGGGAAAATGCAGCCGCTGTGGAGCGCTCTGTATTTCCCGCCTATCAGGATCTGATGGACGGCATCCTGGCCCTGCGGGATACCGGGAAAAATTCCGGCGGTCTGTGCCATTTTCCCGAAGGAGAAAGCTACTATGAGATCCTGGCTTCTGTGGAAACCGGCTCGGACCGGTCGGTTCCGGAGCTTCAGGCCCTGACCCGGCAGCAGCTGGCCCAGGATCTTCTGGACCTTCAGGAGGCGCTGGAGGCTTATTCCGGTTCCGGGGATGGCAGCATTTCCTCCGATCTCTTCAAGCCTCAGGGGGAAATGCTTTCCGACACCAATCCCGCCTCCATCCTGGCTTACCTGGAAGAAAAGATAGCAGGAGAATTCCCCGACCCGCCCCAGGCAGATACCCAGATCAAGTACGTGCAGGAATCCATGCAGGAATACTTAAGCCCTGCCTTCTACCTGATCCCGGCCATCGACAATCCCGGGGAAAATGTGATCTACATCAATCCCGGCCATCTTGGCGACGACATTTCCCTCTTCACCACCCTGGCTCATGAAGGCTATCCCGGGCACCTTTACCAGACCACCTATTTCGCCGGGCAGGATCCGGACCCCATCCGCAGCCTTCTGGATTTTGGCGGTTATACTGAGGGCTGGGCCACGTATACTGAGATGATGAGTTATTATTACGCGCCTATGGACCATGACCTGGCCACCCTGATGCAGAAAAACGCCTCCATCCTGCTGGGGCTCTACGCCCTGGCCGATATGGGGATCCACTACGACGGCTGGAGCCTTTTGGACACCATCGCCTTCTTCCGCAGCTACGGTATCACCGAGACCGAAGTGATCGAAGAAATCTATCAGCTGATCCTGGGAGACCCGGCCAACTATCTGAAATACTATATCGGATATGTAGAATTCCTGGAGTTAAAGAAAGAAGCTATCCACCGGTGGAGCGATGACTTCAGCCAGGAAAAGTTCCACAAAGCCGTACTGGAGGTAGGGCCCGCGCCCTTCGATCTGCTGCGGGAATACGTAATAGGATCGTAAGGTGGGGACGTGGTATTTTCAAAAATAGCACGTCCCAGATTGAAAATACCCTGTCCCCTTGTTATTTCTTAACTAACAAAACAACGCTGTGCCGCCATTTCCTCCCGATCACCCGTCAAATCCCTACATCCCTCCCAACACCACGCTGGCAGCCAGGCCGCCCGCCGTTGCCAGCAGCGCGCCTGCAAGAGTGTATCTGGCTTTACTTACTCTGGCAGTCATGAAATAGACGCTCATGGTATAGAAAATGGTCTCTGTGCAGCTCATACTGATAGAGGCTACTTTCCCAATGTAAGAATCCGTCCCGTATTCTCTATATAAATCCAGAAGCAGGCCGGTGGCCGCGGAAGAAGAAAACATTTTCACTACACTTAAGGGGACCAGCTCTGCTGGAAACCCCAAAGGTTCCGTCAGACCGCCGGCGATTCTTGCCAGAAAATCCAGGAACCCGGAGGCGCGCAGGATCCCCACCGCCACCATCAGTCCGACCAGAGTAGGGACCAGGCTTATTACCGTGCGCAGCCCGCTTTTGGCCCCCTGGATAAACGTCTCATAAACATCTACTTTCATCAAAAGTCCATAGCTGACAATCCCAAAGATCACCAGCGGAACCATCAGGTCGCTGAGATAAAGCAAAAATTTCATCTGGATTCATCCTTTTTTCAGGCTTTGTTTCTAATAATTTATGTGCGCTAAGTTTTTTCTTATTCTCAAAAATATCAAAAAGGGACAGGGTATTTTCAATCTGGGACGTGGTATTTTCGAAAATACCACGTCCCCAATTGGAAATCCAATTGAAAAAAGCTGCCAAAAAGCCTATACTATCTAGGAATCTTATTTTACGGAATCTGGTGATCTATTATGAAACATACCGCCGCTGCTTCGCAGAAGGACTTCAGCCAGGGGAGTGTTGCCATCAACATCCTGCGGCTTGCTCTGCCTATGACGCTGGCGCAGTTGATCAACGTCCTCTACAACGTGGTGGACCGTATCTATATCGGGCATCTGCCCCATACTTCTACCCAGGCCCTCACCGGCATTGGCCTTACCCTGCCTGTCATTACCATCATCACTGCCTTTGCCAACTTGTTCGGCATGGGCGGCGCGCCTCTTTTTTCCATCGCCAGGGGCGCGGGGGAGACGGAGCGGGCTAAGCGGATCATGGGAAATTCATTCTCCCTGCTTTTCTTATCCGGCGTCCTTATCGCCGCTCTCTGCCTGATCTTCCGGCGGCCCCTGCTCTATCTTTTTGGGGCCAGCGACGTGACCTATCCTTATGCGGACGCTTATATCACCATCTATCTCCTTGGCACATTATTTGTCATGGTCAGTCTGGGCATGAACAACTTCATCAACGCCCAGGGCTTCGGGGTCACTGGGATGCTCACGGTCTCCATCGGCGCGGTCCTGAATCTGATCCTGGACCCGTTATTTATCTTTGTCTTTGGTCTGGGCGTCCGTGGCGCGGCCATCGCCACCATCATTTCCCAATGTGTGTCTGCCATCTGGGTTTTTCATTTCCTTACCAGAGGAAATGCTATTATAAAGTTGTCAAAGAAAGATCTTCGTTTACACAAAAGGCTTGTTAAGGAGATTACTTCTCTTGGGTTCTCCGGCTTTATCATGGCCATCACCAACGGCTCTGTGCAGATCATGTGCAACGCCACCCTTCAGCGGTACGGCGGCGACCTGTACGTGGGGATTATGACGGTGATCAATTCGGTGCGGGAATTGATCAACATGCCTATGAACGGCCTGACCAACGGCGCCCAGCCCATCATCAGCTTCAACTACGGCGCCGGAGAAAAGGGACGGGTAAAATCAGCCATCCGGTTCATGACCGTCAGCTGTATCCTGTTCACCCTGTTCCTCTGGGCTTTGCTGCTTCTCTTTCCCCGGTTCTTCATCCACCTTTTTAACAGCGAACCGGAGCTTCTGGAAAAGGGCGTGCCCGCCATGCACATCTATTTCTTCGGCATTTTCATGATGGCCCTGCAGTTTGCCGGCCAGTCCACCTTCGTTGCCCTGGGCTGCTCCCGGCAGGCGGTGTTCTTCTCCCTTCTGCGAAAGGCCGTCATCGTCATCCCGCTGACTCTGTGGCTCCCCACGGTAGCCGGCCTTGGCACCAGCGGCGTCTTCCTGGCAGAGCCGGTGTCCAACTTCATCGGCGGGAGCGCCTGCTTTCTCACCATGCTCTTCACGGTACGGCGGATGCTGAAAGAATAATGCCCTCATTTCCCCCGGCTTTTTGGCATATAATTTACAAAAATCCCCGGAGCCTTCTTATGCTGAACTTTCTCTGGGCCGGCATGATCCTTGCCGGCATCCTCTTCGCGGCGTTCACCGGCCGCATTCCCCAGATCACCAACGCCGCCATCGACTCCTCCAAAGAAGCCATCACCCTGTGCGTCACCATGATGGGGGTCATGGCCCTCTGGGTGGGACTAATGGAGATCGCCCAAAAGGCGGGGATCATGGACGCCCTCTCTGCCCGGCTGCGGCCGGTGATCCGGTTCCTCTTCCCCAGGCTTCCCGCGGGCCATCCCTCCGAGCCCCACATCCTTACCAATCTGATCGCCAATTTCCTGGGCCTTGGCTGGGCCGCCACCCCTGCCGGGCTAAAAGCCATGGAGGAACTGGCCCGCCTGGAGGAAGACCGCCGGGCCGGGCGGCTGCCGGGAGCAGTACGAAAACGGGGCGTGGCCGGCAACGAGATGTGTACGTTCCTTATTATAAATATTTCTTCCCTGCAGCTGATCCCGGTAAATGTGATCGCCTACCGCAGCCAGTACGGCAGCGTGGATCCGGCGGCCACGGTGGGAGCCGGGATCCTGGCCACCACCGTAAGCACTGCCGTGGCGGTGATCTTCTGCCGTCTGATGGACCGGCGCAGAGCCCGGAATTCTTAACTTTTCCTTATTTATGCACTTTTTGCGAATTTTCATTCATTTCCACCGCGTTTATTGACATTTTCCACAAATCGTACTATACTAAGCTGTGTACTAAAGAAACAGCTTCTTAGCAAAGCACAAATTTTGAAAGGAGGAGAGAGTATGTGGGGACATATTTTCGACCTTAACAATCCGCTGATCGGAGCGGATAACACCTGGGCACTCTGGGCAGTATGTGCTGCCGGGGCCGCAGCTGCTATTTATCTGGAACAGAAATATACATGGGCAGCAAAGGCCAGTGGTGCCATTGTAGCTCTTGTGTTAGCACTTATCTTATCCAACCTGGGAATCATCCCGACGGCTGCGCCGGTATGGGATGCGGTTTGGAGCTATGTAGTTCCTCTTTCCCTGCCGCTTCTGCTGATGCAGTGTAACGTGCGTGACATGGGAAAGGATTCACTGAGGCTATTGGGAATCTTCCTGTGTGGTTCCGTGGGCACTATGTGCGGCGCTATGCTTGGCTACGTACTGCTTGGAAACTTCATTCCTGAGCTGAACGCTCTGGCAGGCGTATTCACCGGCACCTACATCGGCGGTTCTGTTAACTTCGCTGCTCTGGGCGAGGCCTTCAACGTAACCGGCGAGATGCTGTCCGCAGCCACCGTTGCCGACAACCTTCTGATGGTTCTGTACTTCTTCGTACTGGTTATCATCCCTGGAATCGGCTTCTTCCGCAAGCACTACAAACATCCCCATCAGGATGCTGTAGAAGCAGGAACCGCCAACAGCGACACCGAGGGAACAGCTGCAGCAGCTTACTGGGGACGGAAAGAGATCTCCCTTAAGGATATCGCCATGGCAGTTGCGGTAGCGTTCGTGATCGTTACCCTGTCTACCATCGTTGCTGATTTCCTGGCAGGCGTGATCCCGACCTCCAATCCGCTTCTGTCCATGCTGAACACCCTGTTTGGTAACATGTATCTGTGGATCGCCACCATCTCCATGATCTGCGCGACCGCAGCTCCGGGATTCTTCGGCGAGATCAGAGGAACAAACGAACTGGGAACATTCCTGATCTACCTGTTCTTCTTCGTAATCGGTGTTCCGGCTTCTATCCCGTTGATCGTACGGAACTCACCACTGCTGCTTGTATTCGCGGCAATCGTAGTTATCGTAAACATGCTGTTCAGCCTTGTACTTGGCAAGATCTTCAAGTTCGACCTTGAAGAGATCCTGTGTGCGTCCAACGCCAACATCGGCGGACCGACCACATCAGCAGCCATGGCAGTTTCCAAAGGCTGGACCAAACTGGTTGGACCTTGTCTGATCGTTGGTACCATCGGCTATGTAATCGGAACCTACGCTGGTCTGATCGTAGGAAGCCTTATGGGTGCAGTAGCGTAAAACGCATATATATACAGGGGCGGAAGTCCGTCCCTGTATTATTTTTATCTTTTTATCAACGAAAATGATTCTCAGTTGACACATTTATCCTTTTACAAAGGAGGTCTGATTTATGAACTTTGATGCACACGGCGATATCTGGACAGACGTCACACACCACTACCTGAACGGAGAATCCGACATTTTCCGCAAATATCACTACGACCGCTTCAAGAAAGGCCAGATCGAGGGCGGGATCTTCGTGATCTGGAACGATCCGCCCTTTGACAAAGATCCGCTGAAACGGACCCATCAGATGATGGAGGCCATTTCCCATGAAGAGCCGGACTGCGCGGATATCCTGAAGATCTGCCGGTCCTACGAGGATATGATGACCGCGAGAAAAGAAGGGAAAATGTATACCTTCATCGGACTGGAAGGCTTAAAGAGCGTAGGCGAGGACGTGGATATGATCGAGGAATTCTATAACTTCGGCGCCCGCCACGCAAGCCTGACCTGGAATGAAGAAAATCCGCTGGCCACCGGAGCCCTGGGCACGCCGGAACGGGGACTTACCGATCTGGGCCGCAGGGCGGTGCGCAAGATCGAAGACCTGGGCATGATCCTGGACGTGTCCCACTTAAACGACACCTCTTTCTGGGATCTCCTGGACGCGGCAAGCGGGCCGGTGGTCGCCACCCACTCCAATTGCCGGGCCCTCTGCGACCAGCGCCGGAACCTGACCGACGAGCAGCTGAAAGCCCTGGCAGAGACCGGCGGCATGGTAGGCCTGAACTCCTTCAATGAATTCGTTCACCCGGATATCCACAAACAGACCGTGGAAAATCTGGTGAAACACCTGGTACATATGGTAGAGATCATGGGCATCGACCATGTAGGATTCGGATTTGACTTCTGCGAATACCTGTGCGGCGACACCCTGGACTCCTTCAGCAGCCAGGAAAATCCATACACCATCGGCCTGGAGGATTGCTCCCAGGTACCAAATGTGATCGCGGAAATGAAACGGGTTGGATTCAATGATGAGGAGATTGAAAAGATTTCCCATAAAAACTGGCACAATTTAATTCACAAAGTCATGAAATAGTTTCTGGGGACGTGGTATTTTTAAAAATACCACGTCCCCACTTTTTTTGCTTGCTTTTTTGGAATATTGGGTATAATATATACATATTGATAAGTAGTTTTTATTACTACGTGTTATATCTTTAATATTTCAGGAGGTGGCAACATGGCTGATGTGATCAAAGAACATGTGAAAGATCCAGGCAGCGCGATCACACATTTTATCGGGATGTTAATGGCAATCTTTGCCGCGATCCCGCTTTTAATAAAGGCCGCGCATGAACCGGACAGGATCTATATTATTTCTATCGCGGTATATGCGCTGAGTCTGATCTTATTATATGCTGCCAGCACCACTTATCATACCTTTGACCGCTCCAAGAAGGTTAATACCATTTTGAAGAAGATCGATCATATGATGATCAGCGTGCTGATCGCCGGCAGTTATACTCCCATCTGTCTTCTGGTACTGAAAGGGCGGACTGGGATCCTGCTTCTATCCATTGTATGGGGGATCGCCATCGCCGGGATCCTGATGAAGGCATTCTGGATCAACTGCCCCAAATGGGTCTCTTCCGTACTGTATATCGGGATGGGCTGGACCTGCGTCCTGGCATTTACGCAGATCCTCAATTCCATGTCTCCGGCGGCGTTCGGATGGCTGCTGGCCGGCGGCCTGATATACACCATCGGCGGCGTGATCTATGCCCTGAAGCTTCCCCTGTTTAACCGGAAGCACCAGTACTTTGGGAGCCATGAGATCTTCCATCTGTTCGTGATGGGCGGGAGCGCCTGCCATTTCATCGTAATGTACGCCTTCGTCCTGTAAGATTTCAAAAAGGGACAGGGTATTTTCAATCTGGGACGTGGTATTTTTAAAAATACTACGTCCCCACTTTGATTAACGCCTCTTTTTCTTTCCGGCTCATCCGCTTAATCTCCCACTCCCGCCGCATGGCTTCCTGCTTTGTCTCAAACTTCTCGCAGTACTCCAGTGTTACCGGCGTTCTCCCCTTGGTATACTTGGCCCCTTTGCCCGCGTTATGCTGCTCCAGTCGCTTCTCAATGTCATTGGTCCATCCGGTGTAAAGGCTGCCGTCGCTGCAGCGCAGGATATAAGTATAATTCATTTCCTTCAATCCCCTTTTTCTTGTAAATCCTTGTAAATCCCTGAAAATAGCTTCTCTTTCTAGTATAACACCATAAGTGGGGACGTGGTATTTTTAAAAATACCACGTCCCCACTTTAACACTTGAAAATATTACTCTACCAGATACTCCATCGGATTGACCGGCTGCCCGTCTTTCCTCATCTCGAAATACACGTTACAGCCTTCTACGCTATAGTATTTCGTGGGCTGGCCCACGTATCCCAGCACGGTCTTGGCGTCTACATAGTCTCCTGCCTTCACCGGTACTTCTTTCAACTGGCCGTAGAACAGTTCATAGCCGTTCCCCAGGTCTACGTTGACTGTGGTCCCGGTCTCGGCGGTCACGTCGATGGATTTGACGATCCCGGGGGCGGACGCGATCACCTGGTCTCCTTCTGCTCCGGAGATGACCATGGCCGGATTGTACTTATACTGATCCAGAGTGGAAAAATACACGGTCTTGTCCATGCTGAAGCTAAGCAGCACGTTGCCGTCCACCGGCCACAGAAGCTTACTGTTGCTGGTGAAGCTGGGGGTCTGGCTGCTTGTGCTCTGGACCGCCTCCTCTTTTTCCCCATTTTCCTGCGAAGCAGTCTCCTCTTCCTCCTCGGTCATGTCGGTATCCTCTTCTTCCGCCGGCTCCTCTGTGTTAAGGATCAGGTCGGTGTTGGTCTCCTGGCTCTCTTCCGGCTCCTGCTGCTGTGTCTCCCGGGCTTCTTCCGCCAGCGCCAGCTGATCCTCCCGCTGGGATTCCTTATAATCCCTGAATGTATATGTTCCGACGATCGCGATGGCTGCCGCGAAGCTTAACACCGCGGCGGCGGTAGCCCCTCTTCTTTTCCTTGGCTTTGGTTTCTTTCTCTGATTTGGATTTGGATTTTGATTCATTTTCTATCACCACCTTTGCCTTTATTCTTGCCAGATGGCGATCTCCTTATTCTCTGAAAATGAATCTTTTCCCGCAGCCTTTATCCCTCCTTGCCAAGGTCTACGATCTGCGCCACTTCCTGAAGCGCCGTCCCCGGGAAGAAATAGATAAGGATCTCTTCAAATGTGCTGCCTTCCTCCGCCATCTTCCCGGCGGTGTACTGGCTCATGCCAAGGCCGTGCCCCACGCCCCGGGTGGTGATCCGCATAGTCCCCTCATACTCCTGCAGGGTGAAACAGCTGGAAGCCAGATGGTAAGCTTCCCGAAATTCCTCCCCGCTGACGGTCTCTTCGCCTACCCGGACGCTGAGCGCGTACCCGGCAGTATCCACCTTCTCCACCTCCGCGTCCAGGTCTTCTTCCAGCGTGACGGTCTGCAGCTGTTCCACTGCCTCCATGTCCAGGGGACAGTCCACGATCTTCAGATAGGGGCAGTCCTCCCCCAGCACTTCCTTCCCGTCCCTGGTACTGCCGTTGCTGAGGCGGAAAAAAGGCGTTCTGGCAAGAGCCCCTTCATAGGTAAGCACCTGTCCTTCCGTCTCCTTCCAGGCTCTCTCAAGCCGCTTATAGCTGGTCCTGTACCCGGCCAGGCCCCAGGCCTCCTCCATCTCCTCCTTGTCCCAGAACGCTTCCTCCAGAACGGCATTGGTCCCGCCCTCCTGAAGCTTTCCGTAAATGTCTGTCCGCACCAGCACAGCCTGGGCCTTCAGCGCCTCTTCCTCATAATCCGCCGGGATCGCCCGCGCCAGGACCCCGATGCAGTATTCCTCCAGGGACATTTCCACCTCACCCTCCCCGGTGTTCACCCGGACCCCGGCGCTGTCCACCTGGGAAGAGGACACAAGGCCCGGCCCATTTACAAATACCGTGATCACATAGGGCAAGAGAAGGATGATCAGAAGATAACAGCCCAGTTTTTTCACTCTCTGCCACATAAAAAAGCCCTCCCATATACTTATATGGAAGGGCTGGTCCTTTTATTCTTCTCTTGCTCCTGTCTGAAATTCCCGGCCTCCCTGGGGCGGAAAGCCTCCAGGTCCCGGCTGGGGCCCCCTCTCCCGGTTCCGGATGAGGAAGAAATAGATGGATGTGTACAACGGCAGGAAGATCCCCATCACCGCGTGGAGCAGCGCATTGTTGTCCGGTGCGTACCGGGCGAAGATCTGCCGGTTCACCAGCACCTCCAGGGTCCCGGACACTGCGGACACCGCAAGGGACACCAACGCGAACAGCAGGATCCCCACCAGCATCATCAGGAATCCCCCCACAGAGGCGCCTCCCTGATAGCTGTAGTAAGCGTCGGAATAGGTGGTGGCAGTTACAGATGTCACCATCTCCGTGATCTGCAGCGCCAGACCTCCCCAGATAAAGATGGAGAAAAGTCCGGTCACAATGCCGCCCACCACCGGGATCACCAGAAGCCAGATCCCCGGGGACTTAAGCTCCTTATGGCCAAAATGCAGGGTGCCGCACAGTTCCCCCTGGAACCAGGTGCGGGCGTAGGGGATGAACGCCAGCCAGGGATAGTCCATCCCCCGGCGTTTTCCCAGGGTGTACATGCCCACGCCCCGCAAAATGTAGCTTACCAGCGCTCCGATCCCCAGACCGCCGAAAACCAGCAGATAGATCAAAACCAGCGTAACCACTCCGCCTGCATTGTTCATTGCCTACACCTCCACTGTGATCTTATCCAGATGCCAGATGTCTTCCACATACTCCTGAATGGTCCGGTCGGAAGAGAACTTACCGCAGCTTGCCGTCTGCAGCAACGCCATCCTTGCCCAGCGGTCCCGATCCCGGTACGCCTCTTCCACCTGCTCCTGGGCATTGGCGTAAGCGCGGAAATCCTTCAGGATAAAATACATATCCGGGCGGCTGCCGTTTCCACCGTTTAAGAGAGAATTGTAGAGATCCCGGTACATTTCCGTATTGCCGTGGGCATAAGTGCCGTCCACCAGCTGATCCACTACCCGACGGATCTGAGGATCGTTGTTGTAGATCTCCCTTGGGTCATACCCGCCGTTCTGCTCAAAGTTGATGACTTCATCTGAACTGAGGCCGAAGATAAACGCGTTCTCCCGGCCAACCTCTTCCACGATCTCCACATTTGCCCCGTCCATGGTTCCCAGGGTGGGAGCGCCGTTGAGCATAAACTTCATATTGCCGGTTCCGGAGGCCTCCTTGGAAGCGGTGGAGATCTGCTCGCTCACATCCGCCGCCGCGAAGATAAGCTCCGCGTTGGATACCCGGTAATCCTCGATAAATACCACCTTCAGCTTGCCGTTGATGCTGCGGTCGTTATTGATCACGTCCGCCACGGAATTGATCAGCTTGATGGTCTGTTTCGCCCGCACATAGCCTGCCGCCGCCTTGGCGCCGAAGATAAAGGTCCTGGGATAGAAGCTCTTCTCCGGGTGCTCTTTGATCTCATTGTAGAGATACATCACGTGCAGGATGTTCAGAAGCTGGCGCTTGTATTCATGGAGACGTTTTACCTGTACATCGAAAATGGATCTGGGATCCAGCTCGATGCCGTTGTGCTTCCGGATATAGTCTGCCAGCCGCTCTTTATTTTTATACTTGATGTCCATGAATTCCTGAAGGGCTTCTTTGTCGTCCGCCCATTTCTTCAGGCCTTTCATCAGAGACAGGTCGGTGATCCAGTCTTTGGTCCCCAGTTTGTCTGTCACCCAGTCCGCCAGCAGCGGGTTGCCGTGCATCAGGAACCGGCGCTGGGTGATGCCGTTGGTCTTGTTGTTGAATTTCTGGGGCATCATCTCATAGAAGTCCTTCAGCTCCTGATGTTTCAGGATCTCGGTGTGGAGCCTTGCCACGCCGTTGACAGAATAGCCTGCCACAATGGCCAGATGGGCCATCTTCACCTGGCCGTCCATCAGGATGGCCATCCGTTTTACCTTGCCCTCGTCTCCCGGATACTGGCGCCGGATCTCTTCTACAAACCGGCGGTCGATCTCCTGGATGATCTGGTAGATCCTGGGGAGCAGACGGGAGAACAGGTCGATGGGCCACTTCTCCAGCGCCTCCGCCATGATGGTATGGTTGGTGTAGGCACAGGTCTTGGTTGTGATCTCCCACGCCTCGTTCCAGCCCAGTCCCTCCTCGTCCAGAAGGATCCGCATAAGCTCCGCCACCGCAACCGTAGGATGGGTGTCGTTCATCTGGAAGGTCACCTTCTCCGGCAGCTTCATAATGTCGTCATGGTTCTTCTTATATTTCTCAATGGCAGTCTGAATGCTGGCAGAGATGAAGAAATACTGCTGCTTCAGACGCAGTTCTTTTCCTGCGTAATGGTTGTCGTTGGGGTAGAGCACCTCCACGATATTCTTGGCCAGGTTCTGCTGCTCCACCGCCTTGTGATAATCTCCCCGGTCAAAGGAATCCAGCTGGAAGTCCACGATCGGCTCCGCGTCCCAGATCCGCAGGGTGTTCACCAGATGGTCGTTGTAGCCCACGATGGGGTAGTCATAAGGAACCGCAAGGACTGACTCATAATTCTCCTGTACAAAATGAGTCTTGCCGCTCTCATCATACTCTACCCGGATATTTCCCCCAAACCGGATCTCTTTGGCGTACTCCGGCCGTCTCAGCTCAAAGGGATTGCCGTCTTTGAGCCAGTTGTCCGGGGTCTCCACCTGATAGCCGTTCTCGATCTTCTGCTTGAACATACCGTAGCGGTAACGGATGCCGCAGCCGTAGGCAGAGTAACCCAGGGTTGCCAGAGAGTCCAGGAAACAGGCCGCCAGACGTCCCAGGCCGCCGTTTCCAAGGGCCGGATCCGGCTCCTGGTCCTCGATGGCGTTCAGGTCGATGCCCATCTCATCCAGGGCTTCCTTCACCTCTTTGTAGGCGGTCATGTTGATCAGGTTGTTGCCCAGGGCTCTTCCCAAAAGGAACTCCATGGACATATAGTAGACCATCTTGGGATCGTCTTTGTCCATCTGCTTCTGGGTAGCGATCCAGTCGTCAATGATGGCTTCCTTCACCGCGTAGGAGACCGCCTGGAACAGCTGCTGGGGAGACGCCTCCTCCACAGTCCTGCGGAAGAGGGTCTTCACATTATTGGTAACTTCTTTCTTGAATTCTTCTTTCTCAAATCTTGGATTATACATACTTGCTTCCTTTCCGTTTTCCGTTGTGGCCGGATCCGGATTATTTTTTCTCCACTCCGAGAACAACGTCTTCACCATTGATCTTCCACTCCTTCACATATCCTGCCGGCGCGGCTTTCTCCACACTTAACGCCAGCGTCTCTTCTCCGATGGTATCCGCGTTCCGGGCGAAGATCTCCTCTGCCCGTCCGGTTCCCTCATAAGTGATGCCGATCTTATCCATCACTTCAAAGCCGGCTTCTTTCCGCATGGTCTGCACCTTGCTGATGATCTCGCGGACAAACCCTTCCTCCAGAAGCTCCTCTGTCAGGTTGGTGTCCAGCACTACGGTAACGCCGTTGTCCTGCTCGGACACATAGCCTTCCGTCTGGGCGGTCTCAATGAGAAGATCCTCCCGGAAGAGGGTGATCTCCTGGCCGTTCACGTCAAGCTTCAGGGCGTCTGTGGCGTTCAGCTCATCCATGGCGGCATTGCCGTCCAGGGACTCCAGGGCCGCCTTGATGCCGCCCAGCATTTTCCCGTACTTGGGTCCCACCGTCTTTAACTGAGGCTTGAAGGTATAGGAAGTAAAGGCCCGGACGTCCTTGGTGAACTCCATTTCCTTTACATTCAGCTCGTCGGTCACGATATCCTGATAGAAGGCCGGCAGCTCAAAGTCCGCCTTCACAAACATTTTCCCGATGGGCTGGCGGTTCTTGATGTTGGCCGTATTCCGGCAGGCCCGGCCCATAACCACCAGTTTAAGCACCTGTTCCATGTTGGATTCCAGCTCTTTGTTGATCTCACTTTCCTGTACCACAGGGAAGTCGCACAGGTGGATACTCTCCGGAGCGGCAGGATCGATGCTGCGCACCAGGTTCTGGTAAATCTCCTCGGTCATGAAGGGGATCATGGGCGCCGCCGCCTTGGAAATGTTCACCAGGGCGGTGTAGAGGGTCATGTAGGCGTTGATCTTATCCTGCTCCATGCCCTTGGCCCAGAACCGTTCTCTGCTGCGGCGCACGTACCAGTTGCTCATGTCGTCCACGAAATCCTGGAGTGCTCTTGCCGCCTCCGGGATCCGGTAGTTGGCAAGGTCATCGTCCACGGCCTTGATCACCGAATTCAGCTTGGACAGAAGCCACTGATCCATCACCGATAATTTATCATATTCCAGCGTATATTTGGTCGCATCAAACTCGTCGATATTGGCGTACAGCACGAAGAACGCGTAGGTATTCCACAGGGTTCCCATGAACTTGCGCTGTCCCTCTACCACTGCCTTGCCGTGGAACCGGTTGGGCAGCCAGGGAGCGCTGTTCACATAGAAGTACCAGCGGATGGCGTCCGCGCCGTATTTCTCCAGCGCCTCGAAAGGATCCACCGCGTTGCCCTTGGACTTGCTCATCTTCTGGCCGTTCTCGTCCTGCACATGGCCCAGGACGATTACATTCTTGTAAGGCGCCTTGTTGAAGATCAGGGTGGAGATGGCCAGCAGGGAGTAGAACCATCCTCTGGTCTGGTCCACCGCCTCGGAGATAAAGTCTGCCGGGAACTGCTGCTCAAAGAGATCCTGATTTTCAAATGGATAATGGTGCTGCGCAAAGGGCATGGCTCCGGAGTCAAACCAGCAGTCGATCACCTCCGGCACCCGGTGCATTTCTTTGCCGCACTTGGGACACTTGATGGTCACAGCGTCAATGTAGGGACGGTGCAACTCGATATCGTCCGGGCAGTTGTCGGACATTTCCTTTAATTCCGCGATGCTTCCGATGGAATGCTGATGTCCGCACTCGCACTCCCAGATATTTAACGGAGTTCCCCAGTAACGGTTCCGGCTGATGCCCCAGTCCTGGACATTTTCCAGCCAGTCGCCGAAACGGCCCTTGCCGATGCTCTCCGGGATCCAGTTGATGGTGTTGTTGTTGGCGATCAGGTCCTCCTTCACCGCGGTCATCTTGATGAACCAGGATTCACGGGCGTAGTAGATAAGAGGCGTGTCGCAGCGCCAGCAGTGAGGATAGCTGTGCTCGAACTTGGGCGCGTCAAAGAGAAGCCCTCTCGCATCCAGATCCTTTAACACCTCCGGGTCCGCCTTCTTCACGAACAGGCCGGCAAATGGAGTGCTCTCGGCCATATTTCCCTTCTCATCCACCAGCTGTACAAATGGCATGTCATACTTGCGGCCCACCTTGGCGTCGTCCTCACCAAAGGCCGGGGCGATGTGTACCACGCCGGTACCATCGGTCAGGGTAACATAGGTATCGCAAGTGATGAAGAAAGCCTTCTTGTTCTGCCGGTCCGCGCAGTCCTTGGCACACTGGTACAAAGGCTCATATTCCTTGTATTCCAGTTCTTTTCCCTTGTAAGTCTCCAGCACTTCGTAAGCCGGCTTTCCTTCTTCGGCAAGCTTGCCAAGCACGGTGTCCAGAAGAGCGCAGGCCATGTAGTAAACATTGCCGTCCGCCGCTTTTACCTTCGCATAGTCCTCCTCCGGGTTCACACAGAGGCCGATGTTGGAAGGCAGGGTCCAAGGGGTGGTGGTCCATGCCAGGAAATAAGCGTCCTCGCCGATCACCTTGAACCGGACGATGGCAGACCGCTCCTTTACATCCTTGTAGCCCTGGGCAACCTCCTGGGCAGACAGAGGCGTTCCGCAACGGGGGCAGTAAGGCACGATCTTAAATCCCTTGTAGAGAAGCCCCTTCTCCCAGATCTGCTTCAGCGCCCACCACTCAGACTCGATATAATCATTGTGATAGGTAACGTAAGGATGCTCCATATCCGCCCAGAAACCAACGGTAGCGGAGAAATCCTCCCACATGCCCTTGTATTTCCAGACACTCTCCTTACATTTATCAATAAATGGCTCCAGGCCGTACTCCTCGATCTGATCTTTGCCGTCCAGGCCCAGGGCCCGCTCCACCTCCAGCTCCACCGGCAGTCCGTGGGTGTCCCAGCCGGCCTTCCTTGGCACCTCATAGCCCTTCATGGTGCGGTAGCGGGGGATCATATCCTTGATGACACGGGTCAGCACATGCCCGATGTGGGGCTTGCCGTTGGCCGTCGGAGGGCCGTCGTAGAACATATAGATCTCATTGCCCTCACGCTCCTCCATACTCTTCTCAAAGATGTGGTTTTCCTCCCAGAACTTCTCCGTGGCCTTCTCCCGGTCCACAAAGTTCAGGTCCGTCGAAACTTTCTTGTACATGGTTGACCTCCTTCTTGTTGATTGGGGTCGGGGTATTTTCGAAAATACCACGTCCCAGATTGAAAAAACCCTGTCCCTTTTTGGAGACAAAAAGAAAAGCTTCCGTCCTGTATAGGACGAAAGCCAAGGCTGACGCTTATAAACCACCTAAACATACCAACATATGCCTTCCCTGTAACGGGGGAATCCCGTCGGTCCTTACTGAGAACTTAAAAAGCTGCCTTTCAGGGGCCGCGACTCGGAAGTGATCTTCAACGGTATCTTACTGGTACCAGGTTCCCACCATCCCCGGTTCTCTTTGCCTTTCTGATACGGTCTACTGTCTTCGTCAACGCCTTTCTATATGCGGTATTATTATAGCTAGAAAGGCCGGTTCCGTCAAGGTTTTTTTAATTGGGGACAGGGTATTTTCAAAAATACCACGTCCCCAATTAATGCCGTCTGTGTTTTTTCTGCCGCTTCCGCTGAAGGATCATCCGTACGAAGAGGATCACCATCGCCACCCAGACCACGCAAAGCCCGATCAGCACTGCTTTCTCAGCCATCCCCCGGTCCTGCCCGTTCCTTACGTCAGCATCCGCATCCAACTCATGGATCTTCGCCTTATGGGCATTGATATACTGGTCGCTCAGCTTCGCCCGGGCCGTCCCCACCAGATTCCCCTGATAGGTATAATTCAAAGTCCCTTTTCCGTCATTGGCGTCGTCCGGCACCAGTTCCATCTCAAGATCAGCGAACTCCACGCCTTTGGGCAGCATTACATATCCGCCTCCCTCCTCTTCCAGGATCTCGCCTACGTCTTCAGACGTTTCGTTGCCTGCCACCGGAGTCCTGACAAAATTCTGGTAGGCGTAGTCAAACAGCGCCCGGGTATCACTGTAGTGATATCCACTCTGCGAGTGCAGCACCACACAGACCAGCTGGGTCTCCCCGTTATCCGCCATGGTGATCAACGTATTAAGGGCGTCTGAAGTAAAACCGGTCTTCCCCCCTACTGCATACTCATAATACTGGCTGCTGTTCGGATTGAGCATCTTGTGCTTCTGCTGGAACACATGCTGTTCACAGGTGTCCGACGCCGGAATCTCATACTGATGAGTCTGCACGATCTCAAAGAACTCCGGATGGGAAAACAACTCACAGCCGATCAGCGCCATATCCCTGGCGCAGGTAAAATGATCCGGGTCGTGGAGCCCATTGGTATTGACGAAATGCGAGTTCTCCCCGCCAAGCTCTCTGCACCGGGCATTCATCTCATCGATAAACCAGTTGTAATCATGGCCGGCATTCTTCCCCACGTTCTCCCCCACCGCATAGGCCGCCTCATTGGCCGACGCCAGGAGGGTGGCGTAAAGCGCCTGCTCTAGGGTGATCTCGTCCCCTTCCTTCAGCCCCACCGAAGAATCCCCGGGCTGCAGGAACGCCACACAGTCGTGGGAGAAGACCACCGGGTCCTCGAACTTCCCGTTCTCCAGCGCTACCAGCGCCGTCAACACCTTGGTGATACTGGCCGGGTAGAACTGGGCGTCAATATTCTTGGCATACAGGATCGCTCCGGTCCCTGCCTCCATGATGATTGCCGCGTCATCGTACGTCCCCGGCCCCTGAGGCCAGCCTGCGATCTCATTGGACTGCACCGGCATGCTGTAGATGGCGTCCAGCCGCTCCTGCCACTTTTCTTCCTCGCTCTTTTCTTCCTTCTGTTCCTCCACCTCCGTGGCAGACACGTCCTGGGTCCCGCTTACAAACAGAAAGATCATTAACAGCACAACTGAGAAAATCCGTTTCACTTTCTCTAAACTCCTGTCCCTCTGAGGCTTATGCCCCGTCTTCTTTAGATTTTACCATATCCGCGCTTTTATTACCAGAATTACATAGGAAATGTATTACTCCTCCCGGATCACCAGTTCCCCGTCCTGTCTGTCCACCTGGAACTTCAGCGGGTGGGTCTCCCCCCATCCGGGGTCCTCATCCGCCTTCTCCTTCCACCGGTAGTAGGCCTCCAAAAATCTCCCGTGGATCTCTTCTTCCGCCCTAAGCCTGACAGCCACCGCCTCCTGATAGTTCTCGTAAGTCCCCAGATAGAACCGCTGCCCCTTGAAGCCGATGCTGACCCGGTAGCGCCCGTTCTTCAGCTGAAATACCCCCCGGAAGCCGCTGGCATTGTCTCTGCGGTGCTTCCTGCGCTCCAGAATCTCCACGCAGGTGCCGTCGATACGGTGAAGCTGGTTGACGATCTCCTGCTGGTTCTCCCGCTTAAGACAGCCGCAGCTCTGATAATTCCCCCGCACAAGAGCCTCCTGGGTCACCAGAGTCTCCCGGCCGCAGTCACAGATACACCGCCAGTAAATGGATCCCTTCCGGTCTCTTCTCTCCGTAGGCTCCAGAGCCTGCAGCCGCCCGAATCTCTGCCCGGTAAGATCCACAAGCCCGCCACGGCGGGGAACACACCCGCAATCCCTCACCGTCCCACTCTTCAAACGCCTGGTATTAACCTCGATCTCCCCGCCGCAGTCACAGCGGCAGAGCCAGACCTGATAGCGGTTCTCCCTCTTCTCCAATCCTTCTATCACTGTTAAGCGGCCAAACCTCTGTCCAATCAGATCACATCTTCTTGCCATCCGCTCACCTTCTTCTTTCTGAAACAGGCGGCCCGGGGAATTCCCCTCTGGCCGCCTGCCTCTGTAGGTCTTCTTATCTTGTTATAGCTTCTTAATTATCTCCTGCGTCTGCGGATCAGGATCATGCTCATTGCTACGATCACTGCCAGCGCAACTCCCATAATGGTAAGGAGGATGGCTGTCTCCGCAGGATCACCGGTCTTGACTCCGAAGATTCCTACATCGTCGCCGTCATCTGCCGGCTCTGTGTAGGTATTGACGAATACCGGCGCTCCGTCGCTGTCCTCGTAGGTAACGGTTGCTTCCAGGCATCCCTTCTCTGTGTTGTCCTTCACATCAACGGTCACATGGTAAATGTTCTCGTCGTATGTTACGTTGCTGCTCTGGATGCCATCTGTCTTGCTGTCGTCATCCTCCGGAAGGACTTCTCTGATTTCGTAACTATAAGTTCCCGCTTTGTCAAAGGTAATGGTCTTGAAGGTTACTGCTCCGTTCTCTTCGTTCTTCGCAGTATCGATCTCCTTGCCATCCGCGTCACTCAGCAGGAAGCTGAACTCGCCTGCCTTCAGGTCGCGGCCCTTGATCAGCTTGCCTGCGCCTAAGGATACGCTTGTCGGATCTGCAGTGTAGGTATTCTCAAAGGCTACAATCTTGTCAGCCGCACCGTTGATCTGCCATGTTACCTCAAGCTCGCCCGTGTAGTTATCATCTGCATCTTTATCGGTCACGGTAGCAATAACCGTATACTTGGCGGGGTCATACTCTACGCCAGCAAGCTTGTCGTCTTGCACTTCTTCAAGGGTGTAGGTATACGTACCTGGCTTGGTAAAGTGAACATCTCCGAAGGTAATCTCTGCCGCCTCGCCGTCAGCTGCTGCCGGATTAGTCGGAGCAGTCCACCAGTCACTATTCTGTTCTTTAAGCCTGAACGCGAACTCGCCTGCTGCCATGTCACGGCCCGTAAGGGTCTTGGTGATCTTGAAGCCACCGTCACCTGTCAGGCTGGAGTCTTTCGGATCTACATTGTAGACGTTGGTGAAGGTGAAGTCGTTGCCTTCATCGTGGCCTTCAGCTTCCGTCTTAGCAACATCAATCGTTCCGTCGCCCTTGTCAGTTACCGTTACGGTTACAGTCTTAACAGTAGTGTCGTTATCTACGCCCGGCACATTACCAGCAATTTCTTTAATGGTGTAGGTAAAGGTCTTTTCCCGTCCGGCTGTCTGCAGTTCAATGCCTTCGTCCGCATTCGTAACTCCGGCAGTCACTGTCTCGCCTTCGGTTGTCTCCTCATCAGCAGTTTCTTCTGCCTCGCCCTCAACGGTTGTCTCCTCTGTTGTCTGCTCCTCTTCCACCGTCACATCCTGGGTCGCCGGAGTTGCTCCGAAGACCTTCTCCATGGTAAATTCGATCGGGCCGAATTTTACTTCACCGTTCTGATTGGTTGTGGTGTCAGTCTGCGGCATCGGTGCCGGTGTTCCATCCTCTGCTGCCTTTCCTGTGATCTGGAAAGTAAACACACCATCTTTCAAAGCAGGATGTCCAGTCAAACCATCTGCTGCAACGATTTCCTTGTTGCCCTTCAGATTCAGTTCAGCAGTTTCGTCTTCGCCGTAAGTATTAACAAACTCAACGCTGCTTGCATCTCCTGTATACCCGACTTCAACACTCAGCTTACCGTGACGGTCATCGGTTACCTTAACGGTTACGTTCGTATCACCGCTGTTGTAAGTTACGCCGTCAGGTAGACTGTCTGTTACCTCAGATACCGAGTAGGTGAAGGTGTAGACATCCTTATCGCCTGAAGTATCCAGGTCTGCTTTACCTACTTCCTTAGATCCGGCGGCTGTTGCTGCTGCAGCCAGATTTTCTGTAGTGTAGGTAATATTGCTGAAGGTAATGTTTCCATTCCTATCGTTGGTGCCTTCAGCCACAACTACATTTCCGCTGGTTACCTGGAAGTTGAACTCGTCAGCATAATTTGCGATGTCGTCGTTCTTCAGGGTCTTATGCGCTACGATCTGTGCTTCACCCTCAGCTCCAACGGTCACATCACCAGCTTTGTAGGTGTTCTCAAATGCAACGGTTGCACGCTGATCGGTGTATTCCTTATCGGTTGTACCGTCTTTTACTACGGTCTTCACCGTCATGGTACCGTCTCCATCATCGGTTGCTGTAATGCTTACGGTATAGGTTGTGCCATCAAGCGTGTAACCTGCGTAGTCGCCTTCGCCCGAAGTGCCTTCTTCCTTGATGGTGTAGGTGTAGGTCACACCGTCATCCGTCTCGTCGAAGGACATCGTCTCAAACGGATTACCCACAACAGATACTGCCTCACCGGCATTGCCTGCGGCGTTCTTCACCGTTGTAGCCGTACCGTCTTTAATGCCAAGCTTCTTTGCCGCATCTGCCGCATTATCGCCTGTAGCTTCAATGGTGAACGTAAACTGATCTGCCGTCATGTTGCGGTTGTTCAGCTTCTTGGTAATATCCAGTCCGCCTGCGCCCTCTGCATCGTAGTCAGCACTAGCTTCATAGGTATTTGTAAATGTACCGTTTGTTACAGACGCCGTAGCTGTCAGCTGCCCAGTAGATACGCCAGTCGTAGCATCTTTATCCGTTACTGTAACGGTAATGGTTGCAACATTGTTGGTGTATGTTACCCCCTTTTCCGTGGTTTCTGCCTTAGCCTCTTTCACCTCATAAACGTAGGTGCCAGCCTTGTCGTAGGTGATAGTACCAAAGTCAAAGCTTGCTTTTGTTTCTTCCTGCGGTCCGCTGATGGTCTTGTGTGCATTGCCATCCCCATCAATGGTTACACCTGCGTTGTCATCCGCCTTCGGCATCGGGATATCTGCCACTGCTACATCTGTACCATCTGTCAGCTTGCCGGATTTCGGATTCATAATAAACTCAAACGCGTAGTCTGCTGTCCACTCATGTCCGGTGAATTCCTTGGTTAACGTGAATCCTGCCGGTACTTTATCTCCGGTTGAAGCCGCGTTATAGGTGTTGGTGAATGCTGCTGCATTTGCCACCTGCTTATCTGCATCGGTTGTTGCATTGTTGTTCTTATGGTTTACAGTCGCTGTCAGTGTCCCCTTGCCATCATCTGTCACAGTTACTGTCACAGTACGCTCAGTGGATGGATCCACAGTTACTCCGTCAGCACTTACGGATGTTTCGCTTACCTTGTACTCGAATTCTTTCGTAGATGCACCGTTCAGCATTTCTTTGGTAAATGTGATATCACCAAAGTACGCCACTACCGCATCACTGCCGGAAGGATTTCCAAGCCCGGTGATCGTCGTTTCTTCAGGCGTCGGAGCGTCTTCTGTCACAGCTTCAATCTGGAAGTCGAATCCGTCTCCAGCTTCCCAGTCACGTCCTGCAAGTGTCTTCTGAACTGCAATTCCCGTGCTGTCCTTGCCGCCGATCGTCACTTCATTCGTATCGTAAGTATTGGTGAAGACCTCTGGCGTATCGTTTCCTTCTGCCGTAATAACTGCCTTTGCGGAAAGCGTTCCGGTCTTGTTGCCGTTTTCGTCTTCATCTTCTGTCACCGTAACGGTCACATTGGCGATATGGCTGTCATAGGTAATTCCGGCATTGTAATCTTCCGTACCTTCTTCCGGTACAACTTCATTTACCGTATATTTATATGTTCCTGCTTTCTCGTACTTGATAGCGCCGAAGTTAAATGCTGCGGTTATTCCGTCTTCTGCATCCGGGCTCTTAACCGTAACGGTCTTCGCCCCATCCACTGCGTCTGCCGGCATCGGAGCACTGTCAACTGCTTTCAGAACAAAGTCAAAGCTGTAATCTTCCGTCCACTCATGACCTGTGAACTCTTTGGTAAATCCAAAGCCTTCCGGTACATCCTCAAATGCAGTCGGAACAAATGTGTTTGTAAAGTCTACGCGTCCGCTCTCCGTTACCGGATCAATGGTCACATTGCGCTGCAGAGCGTTATTTACATTTGTCACCTTAACGGTCACTGTGTACGTCTTTGGATCCTTTGTCACATTCACAATGGACGGATCCACGTCACGCTCTGTAATGGTGTAAACGTAAGTGCCTTCATGGGTATAGGTAGCTGTACCTGTACTGAAAGCGTACGTATTGTCTGTCTCGCTTGTGGACGGCGTGATCGTGATGTTGTAGCTCAGCTTACCAGCCACAGAGGTGAAGTCCTCCACTTTAGCGCCGGTGTCATCAAAGTTGAACGTCGGCATCTCATCCGCCGCAACCCCATCAACAGTCATTTCCACATCAAAGGTAAATGTATCGCCCTGCTGCCAGTTACGTCCGCTCATTGTCTTAAAGATCTGAGTAGAACCGCTGGTAGCCGTCGCGTTGTATACATTTGTAAAGTTAATTTCATCCAGGCCGACCTCGGTATTCTCCTGGTCACCTGCCCCGATCAGTACGGCGCTTGCCTCAACGGACAGGGTTCCGGTCGTCTGATCCTCCTCAACCACAAACGTGATGGTATAGGTACGTCCGGAATTCTGCGGGCTCACACCTGCCGGCATATTGGTCTCATTCTCGTAAATGTTGTACTGGTATGTGCCTGCCTTCGTAAACTTGATCTCGCCAAAGTCAAATGTTGCCGTATTGTTCTGTGTAGTTGTGTTCTTGTTGGTTACAGAAACGATCGGACGATCCTGGTCATCATAGGTCGGCGTCAATCCCGTCGGCATCGGATTATCTTTGCTCTGCGCCCTCATCATGAAGGTGAACTGATCGTCTGCCATGACATAGGAACCGGAATTGTCATCCACGTTCTTGTTGCCGCCGAGAATCTCTGCCGCATCATCGCCGTATACAACCGGTGTCGGCTCATATGCATTCTCGAAGGTCATATCGTTCTCATCAGCGCCTTCTGTAACGTCTCCGTACGTCACCTTCGTCTGCAGCGTACCGGAACCATTGTCGGATACCTCAACGGTGATAACACCCACATGGCGGTCATAAGTCATGCCGTTGACCGGCTCGTCTGCCTGATTGGGCAGAGCCTTATCATTGTGCTGCGTCTCAGTTACGTTGAAGGTGTAGGTGCCGGTCTTTGTAAAGGTAAAGATACCGTCGAACGCGAATTCTTTCGTATTGCTGTCCGTATTCATCTCCGCCACAGCGTCTGCGCTTTCAAATGCCGCAGCTTCGTCTGCGCCGGCAGCCTGATAGGTAACCGCACTCCAGTCTGCACCGTCTTCCACGCTGCCCGTTGTCAGGGTAAATCCAAAGGTTTCATCCTCCAGACCGTTACGTCCTTCGATGATCTTTGTTCCCTTGAAGGATGCTGTACCTTCGATTTTGCCGGCGCCAGCCTGATATTTGTTCTCAAATGTAACCGGATCACTGGTAACTGCCGCATGGAGTTCGCCGTCGTACTCACCGTCGGCATTTGTCTCTTTAACCTCTACCGTAATGGTGTAGGTATGATCATCATAGGTCCAGCCTGCAGGCGCATCCGCCTGTTTCTGATCCTCTGCCACCTGGAATTCATAGGTGCCCGGCTCGGTAAAGGTAAATTCACCAAACTTGGCATCCTGCGTATCACCGGCATTAAAGTGTTCTGTTACCCCTGCCTGGAGAGCCTCTTCTTCATACTGGACGGTACTCCAGTCAACGCCTTCCGCTTCAACCGGCGTCAGAGTAAAGCTGAAGTCAGCATCTGTCTCCCAGCCAACCACTTTCTTGGTTACCTGCAGCGGTGTATCTGTGTCGCCACCAATAGTATCTGTGCCATGATCATACTCATTCTCGATGGTCGGATTATTTCCTGTCACTTCACCGATATAGAGATTGCCATCGTACTGAGGCTCCTCTCCACCAGGCTCATAATCAGGATTAATATCCGTTACTTCAACTGTAATTGTTCTGGGTGTTGTATCAAATTTCCATCCGGCATCTTCTACAGGCTGATTTTCCTGAACCGTAAAGGTATAAGTACCCGGCTCGGTAAAGGTCAGCGTATCAAAGCTCAGGGTCTGGGTCTCACCTGCCGCAATGGTTCCCTTCGTGGTTTCTGTTGTCTGATGATTCTCATCCAATCCTGTAATGTTGGCAATCGGACCAGCCGCTGTATCAACCGCTGTCAATGTGAAGGTATAGTCTGCAGCAGAAGGTGCACCGGTAACTTTCTTCGTTACCTGCAGGGCATTGTCTGTATCCTCGCCTACTGAAACAGAATTCGGATCGTAATCATTCACAAATCCAAAGGTCGGAATTGCATACGCTTCTGCATCGGAGTTCGCATGATCAACAACCACCTTTCCTCCATTAGGAATCTCACTGCCTTCCTCATCAATCGTCTTTGTAACGGTAGTCACAGTATGCATGCTTCCGTCACTGTTATCCACAACTTCAATCTCTACCTTATACTGAGACTGGTCATAGACAATCTGCGGCAGTGCTTCTCCCTCTGCAGGATCTGCTTCATCTACGATAAAGGTATAGGTCTTACCTGCATCTGTTTCATCGAAGGTCAGGCTCTGAAGCTTCTCCATGGTGATGGTTTCATCAGCCGCAGCCGGCGTATTCTGGAAATTCTTGTCTGCCTCTGCGGTCAGATCTGCCGCATCGCCTTCGCCAGTGATGGTGAAATCAAATTCACCGGCGGTCATCGGACGGTCGAGAAGCTGTTTGGTGACATGGATGCCGCCCTTACCCTGGGCGCCGTAATTCATGCTTGCTTTATAAATGTTGGTGAATACAGCCTTGGTCGGGTCATCACTGCCCTGATTCTCATAGGTCACTTTTGCAGCCAGTGTGCCGTCACCCTTATCTGTCACATTAACGGTTACCTCGGCAACATTCTGGCTGTAAGTCATTCCGCTGCCGTCTTGCGTCTCGGTTCCCTGATCGTTAGCAACCTCGTTTACGGTAAAGGTATACTCGCCAACCTTGGAGAAGGTCATATCGCTGAATATAAAGTCCATTCCGCTGGCTTTTGTAACCGTCTTTGTCTCCGGAGCTGTAAGCACTGTCTCCGGACCACCTGTCTGTGTCAGCTGGAAGTAGAACGTCTCATTGTCGCCAATCTCGCGGCCCCGCAGCACCTTGGTACCATGGATCGCATCCTTTGTATCGTCAGAGATAGTTATATCCGTCGGGTCGTAGACGTTGGTGAACTCCACATCTGCAGGCTGCATGCTGGGCGTTGCTACAATGTGCATGCCCTCGCCCTGAGTATTCTCCTCATCGGACACTGCAACCGTGATCGTGTGAACTGTTCCGTCATAGGTCATACCATTCAGCGACCAGGTGCCATCTCCGTTATTAATCGCCCCCTGTGGGATCACTTCGCGGATCTCATAAATATAAGTATTGTTCAGATGGTCGCCTGTGTAGGTGATCGTCTGGAACGCGAAACTATCATCCGGCGTTGTTCCGTTATTACCGATCGTAATGGTATGTGTGCCTGCATCTGCACCTTCCGGCATCGGAACGTCCGCTGCGCCGATGGTCGGATTCTGCGCAGAGCCACCATCGGTTGCATAACCACCGATCGCTTTCAACTCAAATGTAAACTTGTTTGGAGCATTCGGATTCGCTCCGGAGTTATCTGTGTAATCCTTGATGCCATTGAGATTGGTTGTGGCTTTCTCGGCATTGTACTGATTCGTAAATACAACTGTATTATTCTGGATCTCCGGCTGTTCTGTCGGTCGATCGCCATCGATATCTGCACGCTGCTCAAATGCAATATTGGTGATTTCAAGTTTGCCTGCGCCATCATCCTTAACGGTAATGGTTACTGCGTAAGTCTCGTTGGAGTAATCGATACCTGCGATTGGGTTGGTATCATTATCTTCTTCAATGACATAGGTGTATTTACCTGGATTATTGAACGTGATGTTGCTTAAAGCAACTGTGTAATTCGTTCCCTCGTCTTCGTCATCTACTACAACTGCATCTGTCGACTCTGGCGCAGGAGCATTGCCTTCCGCCTTCATCGTGAACCGGAACTCATCTGTATCCTGCCACTCGCGACCAGTCAGATTCTTCTGAACTTTAATAGCTTGCTCTGTGCCAAGACTTACCTCGTCCGCATGATAGCTGTTGGTAAATGCAACAGACTCCTTGCTTCCTCCCACGATAGTTCCTTCAACCTTGCCATCATTTGCAGCAGAGCCGTCTGCCACATTGGCATAGCTGTCTGTTGTGGTAAAGCCGTTTTCGTTTGCTCCCTGCTCTTCTACGGTAAACTTAGCGCCATCCGGCAGATCTGAAATGACTACCCGCTGCCCGTTCTTGAGGGTGATTTCTCCACCATCAGAAATCGTACCAGTGCCATTCTCTATCGGATCTTCACCTGTTTCGTAAATGGCATAAGGATACTCACCGGTAAGGTTTGTCTGAGTGCCGTCTTCCCCTTCGGTATACAAATGCACCGTAAACTTAAAGCTGTTCTTGTCAGTCTTTGTTTCATCGGAAGCATTGCCCCAATCAACCGTCTTCTTGATCTCCAACTCACCAGGCGCCGGGAACGAAAGCTTACCATTATTGCCCAGCTTCTGAGATACATTTGTTCCCAGCCATGTCGGAGTCAGAACCGTCGAAGCTGTTCCAGTCAGATTCTGACTTTTATTAGAAACGAGTGTTGCCGGACGGTCTGCCCGCGAAGTATTTGCTGCTATGTAAGCATTATTATTATCCTGATAGGTCACATTCCATTCATTGCCGCTGCGGGTAATAGAGCCTGTTGCGGGAACCTCCTCCGCCTCATTGCCCGTACCTGTCAGCTGCCAGTAACTGTCTTTGTAATACAGAGTGCTGAACCTACCAATGTTGCTCCTTGTTGCCGGCTGCGTGCAATCCTCGTCAATGAAGAGCTGCGTGTTGACAGGATAATAATAGAACTTGTTTCCGTCGCTCGGCGTGAAGGTTACTTCTGTAGTCCCTTCTTGAGCACCCTTTATAAAGTTATTTGAATAGAAATCTATAGTCTTGCCATTCTCAGATGTCTGAGACTTGACAAGTGCCGCATAATTTTTATCCTGCGGATTTTCCAGTGCCGCTTCTGCTGCTTCCTTCAGGCTGACGCCATAGAAGAGACGGATCGGATATGTATTGCTCACGGTCATGGTGCCATTATCCGTATCAACGTCATAGTGGCGCATCGGAATGAGTGATGCAGGAATCTCCACCGTGATGATGTCGCCTGTTGCAAGATCAGCTCTCTTGTCAACAGTAACTTTGATAGTTGAAAGATCGGCCCCCTCGGGATAGGCGGAGTTCACCCCCTGCCCCTCGTTAACAACGCCAGAGAATGTCCATGTGCGACCACCATCAGTGGTTGTACCCTCATGAAGCCCATCGGCAAAGGCGAGATACATCTTATTGTTGTCCGCACCAACACCTGTAACTTCCATGTAAGAACCAAGAGTATCCTTAAAGGTCAGAACGCCTGGTGTACCGGCGGCACCCTGCTCTTCCTCGATCGGAGAGCCGGAACCAATATCTTCTGTCTCTTTATCGAAAATGTCCTGGAAAATCTGGCTCAGCTGAGCGGAATCACTCGTCGCCTTATAGTAAGCGGCGCCTTCTTCATTGACCCTCTGCCCCAGCTGATTCCAGCTTGTTGCGTTCGGGTAGTTGCTTGAAACTGCGTTCATAAAGGTATTGGCCTTCGTGGTTTCATCTGAATTATTATTCGCCTGATGAACGCTGGGATCTGCTCCATCAAAAATACCAATGGAATAGACTGTCCCTCCACGTTCCTTAATCGCTGCAGCATTATCTACAGCGTCGTTTGCAACGCTCGTGCTAAATGAAGATGAAGTAGTTGGAACACCATCAGTAAAGAAAATGACTAACTGATCAGCATCACGATTAGCACTTTGCAATACGCTGTTAGCATCCTCCATGCCTGCGCCGGCATTCGTTGCTCCATTGCCATTCAGTCCACTAACTGTGTTTTTAAGAGCGTTAACATTATTATCACCTTCACAAATGGTCAGCCTATTCTCTATATCAGAACTGCGTGCAAAAACAACAATGGAAATACGAATCTTATCTGCCTGATTAGCAATCGTTGCATTAGTCGCGGCTGCCTGATCAATAAAGCTGTTTACTGCTTGTTGAAGAGCTTCTGTTCTAGAAGGTGCTTGCTGCCACTCTCTGTTTTGAGTGTAGAACTGGGTCGTATCAGGGGTAACGGTCTGTCCGTTAAGCTCCCAGCGAACATGTTCATCGTAATGAGTAAACCAGTCACCGTCATATCTTTCTGTTACCTCATTGATGCGAACATATTCATTTCCGATCAGTGCGTAATATTCACCGCCAGTTGTATCTTGATGTGCTATTCGAAACTCATCCATATGTCCACGAGATTCAACGACATCTTGTGCAGCAACCTCTTCATAGGAATAAACCCAGCCACTTTCTCCCATAGGATTATCCATAGATCCCGAATCATCGAGTACTAGAACGATGTCAAGAGGATTAACTGTGGATGTTGTTGATTTCAGATTAGAAGTCGATGACATCGCCGACAATCCGACCATAAAATCTGCGTTTTCACCTTTTGTAACACTTGTTCCCTTAAGTGCGCCCTCGAAGTCGTAGTTCCCGTCAAACACGCTCTTGTCAGTCCAGATCCGGCCGATATTCTGCGTGCTTGTAGAACTTGCAGCGATATCACTCCAAACATTTGTGGTGTCTGGGTCAACGACCGTCGTCCCTGCCGCCTGCGTGGTTGTCCCGCTGTTCATGAACAGGCCCACGCCAAGCGAGACCACTAAGGCAATGGCCACGATCCCCGACAGTATCCGCCGTCTTCTCCTTTCCATGATCAATTTCTTTCTTTTTCTCATAGACCCTCTTCCTTTCCTGCGCATGTTGCTATCCCCTGCGCCTTAATTCTTTATTCCCCTCTTGGAATGAAGCCTTCAACATAACACTTATTATGTTGCGGTTCTTTTTTGATGGGGATAACATGTGGAAAACTTGTGGAAAAGCAAGATTTTTATTTCTCAAAAAGGAAAAGGAGGGCATAAAAAAACAAGCATAGTACCAGGTAGAACTACTGCGTAACTATGCTTCTGTCGAATCTTTAATTGTGATGACATACGATTTATAGGAAATGTGGATATCTTTGTCCACAAAATGTTGACTTTATTGGGCGCTTGTTATAAACTTAAAGGAATTAAATGGAATTTTACTAAAACAACTTCATTTTTACTACATAATAAGTGTTATGTTGCCAGTTCTAACAGTTCTATCTTCTCCAGGCTTTTCTTCCACTCTTTGATCCCGTCCGCCGCGTAGGTCTTCGTCACCTGCAGGCTGCTGTGCCCCAGGATATCGGCCAGGATCACCAGGTTCTTCGTCTCCCGGTAGAAGGTTCGCGCGAACAGGTGGCGCAGATTGTGGGGAAACACTTTCTTCACGCTCACCCCCGCCGCGTCCGCCACGCTCTTCATCTCTTTCCAGATATTGGACCGGTTCTTCTCCCGCCCTGTCCGGGTACAGAAGATGGGTCCTGCTTTAATCTGGTTCTTACTTATATATATAAGTAGTTTCTGCTTCAGCACCTCCGGCAGGATCACCATCCGGTATTTCCCCTTATTCCAGACCTTCACCATCCCGCTCCGCACATTTTCCGCCCGGAAGAATCTCAGCTCGCTGACGCGGATCCCCGTGGCGCACATGGTCTCCATGATCATGGCGATCTGTCCCTTGCCCTCTGCTTTCGCCGTGCGCACCAGCCTGCGGAACTCTTCCTTGGTAAGCATCTTCCCCTCCCCCATCAGATCCACACGCTGTACCTTCACCCGCTTCAGCCGGAGCCTGCCCAGCTCCCGGAATACCAGGTACTGGTTCAGCGCCACCAGCATGGAGTTCACGCTGCTGACCGCGTAGTGATCCAGCAGCCATTCCTTATACTCCAGGAGCTTCTCCTTGTCCGCGCTGTTCTCCTCTCCCAGGAAATCTTTGAATGTTCTGACGTCATGCAGGTATTTCCCGATGGTTGTCGTTGAATTCTCCCGCTCCTGCAGATAGTACCTGAATTCCTCCATGTCTGTCTCTGTCATACGAAATGTTGTCTTCTGCATAGAAATCCTCTCCTATCGATATTGTTCTGTCAGTCGTTCTCCTTCCCGCCGCATAGCCCGGGCCACTTCCTCCGGTCCCAGGATCTTCACCTTCTCCCCCAGGGAGAAGACCCATCCCAGGAACTGCCTGCTCACATGGACCGTTACATTTACCGTAAAATGCTCTCCCTCCCCGGGAACCATGATGATGTCTTTGCCAAACCGGTCGATCATCACGCCGGCCAGGCTGTTATCCACCAGAAGCTTCACCTTCTCTTCCTTCCCTCCGAACATGCCGAAGCTCTTCTTGGCGTAATCCGCCATATCCAGCTTCCGGAAGTGTTCCCTTCCTTCCCGGGCCTCCTCCGTCATCCGGATCCGGAGCATCTTGTCCACCCGGTAATGCCGGATCTCTCCGGCCTCGGAATCGTACCCCACCAGATAGTAGTTCTCGTCGTCCCAGGAAAGCCCCCAGGGGCTGACGCAGTAGTAGGCTCCCTCCCGGCGCAGCTCCATCTCCTTCTTCACGTTCCACTGATAGTACTGGAACCGGATCTTCTTATTCTCGGAGATGGCGTTGTGGATGGCGTCCACCGTATAGTAGATGCTCTCGTTCATGGTCTTGATCCGCCCGGAGACGTAGACCTGCCGCTGCAGCTTCATGGCTTCATAGCGGCTGACCAGCTTCTCCAGCTTCCGGATCAGGGTGTTGGTCTTCTTCTCTGTGATAAACTTGGAGGACTGGATGGCGTCCACCAGAAGCTTCAGCTCCGGCAGTTCAAAAGGCCGGGAGACCACGTGGTAGTGATAGCCCTTCCCCGCCGGCTCTCCCTCCACCTCGATCCCCAGTACTTCCAGGTCCTTGAGGTCGGTGTAGATGCTCTTGCGGTCGGCGGTGATCTCGTATTCTCCCAGGGCCGCGATGATCTCCGGCATGGTGATGTAGTGGTCGTCGTCTGTGCGCTCCAGCATGATCTGGGCCAGGCGGTAAAGCTTGAACTTCTGATTGGTTCCCTTGGGCATGGCGGGATCCTCCTTTCCCTTTATAAGGACAGTATATCACAGGTTCTAGCTTTCCAGCCACTCCCGGTAATCCGTCTCGCTGGCGAACAACAGGTATTCTCCGTCCACGTATCCCATATAGCCGTCTGCCGTATTGTATCCTTTCATTGCGATCCACCTCTTTCTTTTTGTGCTGTGGATAGGATATGGGATAAGCTGTCCTATAAAAATACCACCAAATATATGGGAAATAGAAAAGCTGGCGCCATACTTACATTGTCGCCAGCTCCTTTGCTAATCGTTTAACTGCTTCTTCAATATATTCTTGTTTTGTTGCCAGATTGATTCGAATAAAAGAACGATATTGTTCCCCTCCGAACCACTCTCCATAATCCACCGCCAAATGGCACTTCCCCTGAACCATTTCGCAAACGTCGGCATTTTTCAGGTACGCTTCCAGATTAATCCAGGCAAGATAGGTTCCTTCCAGAGGTGTTAAGATTGCTTCTGGCAATAATTTTATTAAATTTGTCTTCAGACAATTATAATTTTCCAGAATTTGTTTCCGGACAAGTTCCAGCCATGGACGCCCATAAGTATACGCTGCCTGCACAGCTACATAACCGAATGAAGATCCCTCTTTCATATGAAGCCGACACAGGGTCTGATCAAATTTCCTTCGGATCTCAGCATCCGGCAGGATAATGAACGCGTTCTGACACCCTGCTATATTGAAGGTTTTTGTCGCAGAAGTTACCGTTACCAGGATACTGTCGTAATCACCAACCGTAGCGGCCGCAATCTGCTCATTCGGTTCCAGGATCAAATCCTGATGAATCTCATCGGCCAGCACAAACACATGGTATTTCTTACAAAGATCAAGAACCGCCTTCAATTCCTCCCTTTTCCAGACTCTTCCAGCCGGATTATGAGGAGAACACAATAAGAATAATTTAACTTGTTCTTCTTTAATACACTGCTCGATTCCTCTTAAGTCCATTGTATAGGATCCGTCTTCTCCATAGCGCAGCGGACACTGCGACAACCGGCAGTCGCTCTCTTCAATTGCATGGAAAAAAGGATAATATACCGGCGGAAGGATCAATACGTGTTCCTGCGGCTTTGTCACCGTCTGGATCATCCAGTAAATTGCCGGGACAACACCTGGGACAAACCGGATCCATTCCTTTTCCACCTGATACGCATGCCAGTCAGCTTCCCATTTTATAAAGGATTCAAGATATTCCTTCGGCGGATGATAATATCCGTATACTGCCGTTTTAAGATAAGCAGCCAGCGCTTCCTGCACGCATAAAGGCGCTTCAAAATCCATATCAGCCACCCACAGGGGAAGCAGATCCGATTGTCCAAATTGATCAGACAACCCATCCCATTTTTCACAGTTCGTATTCTGTCGATCACGAAACGTTAATACCTCTGTCATTAATTTTACCTATTCCCATTCCAAAATCATAATCTCTGAGTCACAACCGTTATGAAAGCGGGGACATGTCTGGCAATCGGAAAACTCAATTGGAGACGCTTCTCTTGGAATAATCTGAAACCCCAGTTTCTTATAAAATCCAGGAACCTTTGCATTAAGCAAAAGACGCTTCGCCCCATACATTTTTGCCTCATCGACAGCCGCAAGCACCACCATGCTTCCAAGCCCCTGCCCCTGATATTCCTTTTCAATGGCAACACAGCGAAGGATATATTCTCCTTCCTTTTTTACAAGAGCCGCTCCGCCAACCCGTATATGATCTTTTTTTCGGATCACTTCAAAACAAGTGATCAAATTCTCCGGGACTGGCTCATCTGGCTTCACTTCCAGACCTGCACGGATAAAAAGAGGAACCATTTCTTTAAAATTCATGGTATGAATAATCTCAAATCCGCCGTCTGCTTCCAACTTCAGAAACGCCCGTGTACGAGGATTTTGGGGGTTCTGGAAAAGTTCCTCTGGCGATCCTTCTTCAATGATCACTCCATTTTCCATAAAGATCACCCGGTCAGCCACTTCCCGCGCAAACTGCATTTCATGTGTCACAATGATCATCGTAAAGTGTTCTCTGGCAAGCTCTGAAATAACTTCCAGAACTTCTTGCACCCATTCCGGATCCAGCGCGGAAGTCGGTTCATCAAACAGCAGCACTTTAGGCTGTACCGCCATAGAGCGCGCAATCGCTACCCGCTGCTGCTGACCGCCAGATAATGTAGACGGGTACTGATTTAGCTTTTCTTCCATACCGACTTTCCTCAGATATTTAATTGCCTCTTCTCTCGCCTCTTCTTTGTTCATCTTCCGGGCAGTTACCAAAGGTTCCATGACATTGTGAAGCACATCCTTATTAAGGAACAAGTTAAAGGTCTGAAAAATCATTGCCGACTGCCTGCGCAGTTGATTAATCTCCTTCTTCGTACAGTTTCTGGCATCAACAGTGACGTCATCTATTGTAATGATCCCTTCATCCGGCTGTTCCAGATAATTCAGACAGCGAAGAAGTGTGGATTTTCCAGTGCCGGAAGATCCAATGACTGCAACAACCTCGCCCTTTTGGATCTCCAGGTCCAGTCCTTTTAAGACATTCAGATTTCCAAAATTTTTATGCAGATTTTTTATCTTAATCATCCTGTTTCTCCTCTTATCTGATGTAACCCACAGACAGACGTTTTTCCACAACAGCCTCCAGCCGCTCTAAAATCAGAATAATAACCCAATAAAGCAGCATCAAAACCATATACGCTTCAAAATAGTTGAATGTAACGGACGCCCTCAGATCAGCTGCCGCAGTAATCTCAACAACGCCAATTGTAAAAGCCATCGAAGTTCCCTTTACAATATCCACAAGATTATTAAACAATGCAGGTATTGCAACACGTGCCGCCTGCGGCAATACGATCCGCATCATTGTCTGCATCGGCGTCATTCCATGGGCAAGCGCCGCCTCTTTCTGCCCCTCGGGAACGGAAAGAAGCGCCCCGCGGACCACTTCTTTCATATAAGCCGCCGCATTCAGGGTAAGCCCTACAATACAAACATAAAACGCCGGAACATCCCGAAGAGCCGGGACAAATGTAGGAATTCCAAAATACAGCAGAAAAAGCTGCGGGATCAATGGAGTCCCCCTGAAAAACGACACATATACTGCAAAAATCTGACGCAGTACCGGAATTTTGAAATAATCTATGACGGCAATGATCACTGCAAGAATCAGCGACAGTACAAATGAAATTCCTGTCAAAGATAATGTCACTGGAAGCGCATTCATCATAGAGCCAAAAGCACTGACACAAAATTCCCAATCCATAAATATTCTCCTAATGATTTATTTACTGTAAAGCTTCTGCGCCCTCTGGTTTTTCGGAAATATCCATATCAAACCATTTCTGGGAAAGTTCAGATAAAGTTCCGTCTTCATGCATTTCTTCCAATGCCTCTGATACTATCTGACATAATTCTTCCCCTCGGTCTGTTTTCGCAAATGGATATACGTTTGTCTCTAAAACATTGGTTTTTCCTAAAATCTGAAGATTATCTACTTCTTTAATTGTTGTCAGGCAGGAAGTTTCCGCGCGCGGCCACAGATCACAACGTCCCAATGCCACTTCCTGAACAGACATTCCATCATAATAGGTAGGCTCTAAAGTAATACCATACTCTTCTTCAATTGCCGCAACAATCAATTCATCGCTGGTATTCGTCTCACAAGAAATCGTCAAACCGTCCTTCAGATCTTCCATTGTCTGCAGATCTTCATTATCTGCTCTGGACAATAGACAATAAATATTATATGCATACGGAGATGTAAGATTATATTTTTCTTCCCGGTCAGGAGTAGATGAGATCTGCTCACCTACAGAATCGATTCTTCCTGTATCCAGCATAGTCCACATTCCGTCCCATTCCATAACCTGATAGTCAATTTCATAGCCTGTGCGTTCGCCAATCTCTGTCCACACGTCATAATCGTACCCTGACAGATTTCCATCTTCATCTGTCTGAATCCATCCCGGAGTTGTCGCCTCACAGGCAACACGGATGACTTTCTCTTCTGAAGTCTCCTCGGATTCTGCTTCCTGTGGATCAGAACCATTTCCCGCAGAACATCCAGCTGCAAGTGACGCCGCTACTGCTGTGCATAATAGTACGCTAATAAGTTTCTTTTTCATTGTCTTTCTCCTTTCAGTCTAAGTACCAACTTAAACTCATGATACGATTTATTGTAAACATGGGAGATTTTAGATGTCCAATTCATTTTCCAAATATATTTATAGGGGATATCAATAAAAAATCCCAAAACCGACTTTTTTACCCATCGGTTTTGGGACTTCTATTACAATTCTATCCCTTTTATCGTTTTTAAGATCATTTCCCGGTTCTTTTCATGCAGATAAACTTCATTCAATTTTGACTTGCTGTATTGCAAGTAGGTATCCCTGGTCTTGTCTGTCAAAAGATATGAGAAAAATCTTTCCCAGCTAAAATACGCTCTGCTGTCAATATACGCTTCCGGATTCTCTAATATATCCTGAAGTTCCTTCCCTTCAATCAGTCCGGAACTTAGGATAAGCCATTCAAAGGATTCTGGAAAATACAGATATATATTATCCCTCCGGGAAGCATATTGATAAAGGCGGTCCATCTCTGGTCCGATCGCTGCACCATCTGCTATAACGCAGATCTTTTTCTCTCCTGTCTGCTCCAGCATATGAAAAATGTTAGATTTCCCTCCGGCGCTTTCGCAATCGATACCATTTTCTTTTCCTAACGCATTAAAAAATTCAAATCCCGAATTAGAATCCTCTGTTATTATCTTTTCCGGTTTCACCGGCAAACTCTGATAATTAGAATAGATCTGATACAGTTGTTGATATGCCTTTTTCGTATCATGATATTTCCCGGAACAGTGGATTCCGTAGATCTCTTCTACGCTGTATGGCAAAGTGTATAAATTTTCCCTGGTAATCAAAACAAAATAGTTGTCTGAATTTCGAATCTTCTCTGCAAATCTTTCTGTCGTAATAAAGACATTTTCCTCGTCTATGAAAAAGATCGTTCCTTCCGTATTATCGAGGATCAGTTCCCAATTGGCACCTTCCAATACTCTGCAGGGAACTTTGCTTACGACTTCAATTCCACTTGAATCTCCCAGGTTTTCTGCCTGCCGCAGCATATTGATCAGGGTTGTTTTTCCTGTAGCGCTGTTTCCCCGGATAATGGTAATATTCCGTTTTATTTCAAATTCATAATGAAGACGGTTGTTCTTCACGACAACCTTATATTTTCCTTTCATTCCCCGTCACCTATACGTACTCTCCTGCAACTTTTACAAACTGCTCCATATTGTGGACGATCTCGTTGGTATTAAGGATTTTGATCTCAAACTCGCCTTTTCCAAAATCCATGATATGCCTTAAATTAATTGTCAGATCTTTCTTGCTGCCAATTTTCAGGATCCACTTTGCACAGTTATCTCCACAAGCAGATGCGTTAAAAATCTTTCCGGACTGATCGAATGCCATTAAGATCAGTGTTTTCACTCCGCCTGAGATTTCTTTTACAGAAACAGGACCAAGAACAGGGCTTTCGATCAGATGTGCGCTTACGACTTCCGATTTGTCTACATCCCGTATCATTTCTACGGATAATGGGTCTGTGATCCATTCATCCTCATACTGATTGTCGAAATATGTCGGCGGATGATAAATGACCGGCTCTAATTCTCCCAGATAAACGCTAAGCATAGGAATCCCCTCCTGCCTTTTCTATAATACCAAAAAAAGCAGGATTATGTTTTCTTTTATAACATCCTGCTTCTCTTGGAACGTTCCCTGCGAGAATCGAACTCACAACTAGCGCTTAGGAGGCGCTTGTTATATCCATTTAACTAAGGGAACTTTTTTCATGCCCATCAATTATACTGCATTTCCATGGACCTTGTCAAACATTACTTAGAAATTGATCCGGCCCTGAAGCCAGATATTTCCCTTGAATCTCCGCCCCGGGGCGGGCTCTCCCGTGATCCGGGCGGAGGGCACGCACACGTCGAAGGTAAGGCCGTTTACCTCCATCTTCATGATGGTAAGCTCCTCGCCGGTAAGCTCATTTTCCACGGTGTAAAGATCCTGGATGGTGCCCAGGATGGAATAGTGGTCGCACTCCACACCATAAGGCATGATGTAGGTGTCCACGATACTGAACACATCCTCTGTCACCAGTCGGCGGGACACTTTGGAATAGGTGTCGATATCCTCCAGGGTCAGGCTCTCAATAGCCTGGGGATCCCCGCTTTTGGCGGCGCTTATCAGCATCATCCGGTTCTGTACTTCCTCCTGCTGCTGTTGCTCCTGCATAGCGTCTTTACGCACCGGGAGCAGCACCGTCCCTTCCCGGCACAGTCCGGAGAGGGTGACGGAGGAGTACTTTACCTGGCTTTTGCTCATCTGCCGTTCCTTCATGTATTCCACCATATTCTGCAGATAAAAGATCAGGTTGATCCCAATCTTTAAATCCTCGCAGATCCCCACGTAGGCGTCCCGATCGATCCGCTTCTCCATTGCCACGTCCGCGTAGGAGGTGACGCCGGTCCCAATAAAATAAGGGAAATAATACTGCCTCATGAAGCATTCATCCAAATCCATGTCCCCGCACAGGGAGATCCCGATCCCGGGGGCGTATTCCTTCTGGAATTCGCAGAAGTCCACGCCCTTTTCCTGGGAAATCAGTTCATGCTGGGTAAATGCTGTTTCTACCTGTGTCAGGATCTCATACAGCTGTTTCTTTGTCTTTACATTGTGAAAGCCGATGGCGTCCAGGTATTGATGCATATTCTTTCCCTCATTCTATGAAACGTCTGCCGTTTTCGGGTCTTTATTTCTTCGGTACCAGCTTCTCTGTGCCGCCCATGTACGGACGCAGGATCTCCGGGATCCTTACGGTGCCGTCCGCCTGAAGGTTGTTCTCCAGGAAAGCGATCAGCATTCTGGGCGGAGCCACTACCGTGTTGTTCAGTGTATGGGCGAAGTACTTGGTGCCGTCCGCTGCCTTTACGCGGATGCCAAGGCGGCGCGCCTGGGCGTCTCCTAAGTTGGAGCAGCTTCCTACTTCGAAATACTTCTTCTGTCTCGGGGACCATGCTTCTACGTCGCAGGACTTCACCTTCAGGTCCGCCAGGTCGCCGGAGCAGCACTCCAGAGTCCGTACCGGGATATCCAGGGAGCGGAACAGGTCCACGGTGTTCTGCCACAGTTTGTCATACCAGAACATGCTGTCTTCCGGTTTGCAGACTACGATCATCTCCTGCTTCTCAAACTGATGGATCCGGTATACGCCTCTCTCCTCGATGCCGTGAGCGCCTTTCTCCTTGCGGAAGCAGGGAGAATAGCTGGTCAGGGTCTGGGGAAGCTGATCCTCGTTCAGCATGGAGTCGATGAATTTTCCGATCATGGAGTGCTCGCTGGTTCCGATCAGGTACAGATCCTCTCCCTCGATCTTATACATCATGGCGTCCATCTCCGCGAAACTCATAACGCCGGTTACCACGTTGCTGCGGATCATGAACGGCGGGATACAGTAAGTGAACCCGCGGTTGATCATGAAATCGCGGGCGTAAGCGATCACTGCAGAGTGAAGTCTGGCAATGTCTCCCATCAGATAGTAGAATCCGTTTCCTGCAACTTTTCCTGCACTTTCCAGATCGATGCCGTTGAAGGTTTCCATGATCTCGGTATGATACGGAATGTCGAAGTCCGGAACCACCGGCTCGCCGAATTTCTCAATCTCTACATTCTCGCTGTCGTCTTTTCCAATGGGTACGGAAGAATCGATGATGTTAGGGATAGTCATCATGATCTTCTTGATCCGTGCCTCTACCTCTTTCTCCTCAGTAGACAGAGCCTCTATCCGGTCTGCGTTGGCCTGAACCTTTTTCTTCAGCTCCTCTGCCTCTTCCTTCTTGCCCTGTGCCATGCAGGCGCCGATCTCTTTGGAGATCTTGTTGCGGTCCGCACGGAGAGCTTCTACCTCCTGCTTAATATCTCTATTCCGCTGATCCAGTTCTAAGACCTCGTCTACCAATGGAAGCTTCTCATCCTGGAATTTTTTCTTGATGTTTTCCTTCACAACATCGGGATTCATTCGCACAAACTTAATGTCTAACATGGTCTTTTCCTCCTCTTACTCTTACTTTTCCTTTGGTTCCAGCTCGTAGGGATCCTGGAAGATTGCCTTGTCCAGAGCTTCTGCCTCTTCCTCTGCCAGTTCTACGTAACTCTCGCCTTTGACGATCTCTTTCACGTAGGTATAACATCCTTCCCGGCTGTGCATGGCGTTAATCACCCAGCCGTTGTTCTTGCCGTCCAGCATGGCCAGGGCAAAACTCAGCTTCCCGCCCATCTCGTTGAAGGCGTCATACTTAATGATCCCAAGCTTCTGATAATTTCCTTCCAGCCTGCGGTTGATCTCACGGATATCGGACCGGTTCTGCTTGGTTACCTTCAGGATCGTATCCACTTCCGCGAAACGCTCTTTCATGCTCTCTTCCAAAGTTTTCCCATCTTTGCCCCGCATAAACGTCATATAGCTGCTCTTTAAACGGTTGTATTTCATTGTAACATTAACATACAAGAGAAACAATAGAATAACGAAAAGCAGCAGAAAGATAAATGCAGGTGTGATTCCCAGTGAAGTCAATGCTTTTCCCATATATCTTTAATCTTCCTTTCCAAGGCTTATGATCATGTCGAACATACGTTCTAGTTCTTTGTCAGAATAGTATTCGATCTCAATCTTACCTTTTCCATTTCCTTTGGCCGCTATACTTACCTTGGTGCCCAGAACTTCTTTCATCCGGTTCTCCAGGTCTGTATAGACAAATGCGTGTTCAATGACTTTCTTCTCTTTTGGTTTCTTTGGATTCTTGATATCCTTGACCAGCTTCTCAGTCTCCCGGACGCTCAGCTTCTCGTCGAAGACTCTCACCGCCAGCTCATACTGCTGTTCATGGTCGTCGATGGCCAGAAGGGCTCTGGCATGTCCGGTGGAGATCATATCGTCCACGATCATCTGCTGAACCTTCTCATCCAGCTTCAGAAGACGCATGGAGTTGGTGACAGCTGTTCGGCTCTTGGATACCCGCTCCGCCACTTCGTCCTGCTTCAGGTGGAATCCTTCCAGAAGCTTCTTGTATGCCATAGCCTCCTCAATAGGATTCAAGTTCTCCCGCTGGATATTCTCGATCAGGCTGATCTCTACGATCTCCTGTTCAGTATACTCTTTCACGATGACCGGCACTTCTTTCACTCCTGCCATCTTCGCGGCCCGCCATCTTCTCTCCCCGGCGATGATCTCATAGTAGTCCTTCCTCTTCCTTACAAGGATGGGCTGGATCACGCCAAACTGCTTGATAGAATCCGACAGCTCCAGGAGGGCGTCCTCCTCGAACTTCTTACGGGGCTGATCCCGGTTGGGCTCTACCATATTGATGTTCATCATCTGTTCGCCGGCCTTTACTTCTTCTTTCGCCGGCTCCTTCGCCGGTTCTGCTTTCGCCGGCCGATTATCCGGGATCAGACTGTCCAGTCCTTTTCCCAGTCCTTTCTTTTTTACCGCCATGTTGACTCCCCCTTATCTATTGATCATTCTCCCGGTTGATCACTTCTTCCGCCAGCCGCATGTAGCTCTCAGACCCCGCCGACTTGGGATCGTATTCGTTGATCGGGATCCCGTAGCTTGGCGCCTCTGCCAGCCGGATATTTCTCGGAATAATGGTCTTGTAAATGTTCTGGTGCAGATTGTCCTTCACATTCTCCACAACCTGTAGAGACAGGTTTGTCCTTGCGTCATACATGGTAAATACAACGCCCTCGATCTCCAGCTCCGGATTCAGACGGTCCCGCACCAGATCCACGGTATGGATCAGCTGGCTCAATCCTTCCAATGCATAATACTCGCACTGAATGGGAACGAGAACTGAAGTGGCTGTCGTCATGGCATTGATAGTCAGCATACTCAAGGAAGGAGGACAGTCTATAATAATGTAATCGTAGTTGTCCTTAATATCCTTAATGACATTTCTCACAATATACTCTTTGTCTTCCACGTCGATCAACTCGATCTCTGCCGCTGACAGGTCAATATTGGCGGGAATAATGTCCAGATTCTTCATAATATTCTTCCGCAGGACCTCTTCGATACCGGACTCCCCTATGATAAGATCATAGATGGTATTCTCCACGGAGTTCTTGTCTACCCCCAGTCCGCTGGTCATGTTTCCCTGGGGATCCATGTCAACGGCCAGAACCTTTTTCCCTTTTTCAGCAAGACAGGATGATAAGTTGATGGCTGTTGTCGTCTTTCCGACTCCGCCTTTCTGGTTTGCGACGGCTATGATTCTTCCCATATTTTATCACCTTTCTTTTGACTTAAGCCCAGTATAACACTTTTTCATTTTCTTATCTACTAAATGTTTCACGTGAAACATATTTTTTCTGTTTGTACTAAATGTTTCACGTGAAACATTCCTCCTTTTATGCTTTTTTATTATATCAAATGTTTCACGTGAAACATTTGATATGGCGGCCATCCTGTAGTATAATGTTTTCAAGGATTTTATTATTAAACAGAAAGGTGTGAAAACGTATGAGTTGGAAAAAGAAACTGGCTGCCGGAGCATCCCTGGCTGCACTTGGCACCGTAACTATACACCTGATAAATAAATTTATCTTCCTGTCCGCCACTGTCGGAGATCTTCTTGGGAATCCGCCCGGAACCTGGTATAACTGGAAGTTTGGAAAGGTTTATTACACAAAACAGGGCGACGGGGCGCCGCTGCTCCTGATCCACGACTTATCTGTATGCAGTTCCGGGTATGAATGGAACAAGATCGTAAAAGAACTTGCCAAAACCAACACCGTATATGTGATCGATCTCCCCGGCTGCGGGCGTTCAGACAAACTGAATATTACATACACCAATTATATGTTTGTTCAGCTGGTTCAGGACTTCATCAAGCATGTGATCGGAGAGAAGAGCAGCATTATCGCCACCGGGGAATCCTGTTCCTTCGTGGTGGGCGCATGCCAGACAGATCCTTCTCTTATTGATGAGATGATCTTCGTGAATCCGAAAGACATAAAAGAACTGGGCCGGATCCCCGGAAAAAGAAGTAAGACTCTGACCTGGATGATCAACACTCCCGTATTTGGAACTTTCCTCTACAACATGCTGGTAAAGGAAGACCATATTGAATCTCTGTTCCGGAAGGAATACTTCTTCCATCCGGAGAATGTAACTTCAGAGATGATCAAGACTTACTATGAATCTTCTCATTCCGGCGGGGCAATAAGCAAATATCTTCTGTCCAGCCAGATGGGACATTACACCACGGTAAACCTTAAGCATTGTCTGAGTTCCATTAACAACAGTATCTATATCATTCATGGAGAAGATCCTTCCTATCAGGAAGCGGCAGAAGAGTACCGGTCCATTCTTCCTTCCGTAGAGATCGCTTCCATAGAAGAGACCCGGTATCTTCCCCAGATGGAAGCCCCAGAGAAATTCCTGGAGCAGGTACAGATCTTATTTTCAAAATAGTAATAAAAAGAAGAGCCATTGCAGATCCGTCTACAATGGCTCTTTTGCCGGAAGCCCGGCTTTCCTTGGATATTTCTTACCTGTATCTTTTATCTTTCTGATCTTCACGAAGGCTCTGCCAATATCTGTTCCGGGAAGAGAGAATTTCATCACATCTTCCAGTTCTCCTCCCAGAATGCCAAGAGCCTTCCCGGAAGCCTTTACTTCCTCTTCTATATCCCCGGACTTATAGGAGATAAAGTATCCTCCCTTCTTCACATAGGGAAGGCAGTACTCGGAGAGGGTAGAGAAGTTGGCCACCGCCCGGGACACACACAGGTCGAACTGCTCCCGGTATTCCTTCTGTCGGGCGAAATCTTCCGCCCGGCCGTGGATGGCTTCCACACCGGTGAGTTCCAGCTTTCCGATCACTTCATTCAGAAACCGGATCCGCTTGTTCAGGGAATCCAGAAGGGCGATCTTCAATTCCGGAAACAGGATCTTCAGCGGGATCCCGGGGAAACCTGCCCCTGTTCCGATGTCTATCACTTTCATCTCCCGATTCAGGTCTGTGACCTGGATAAGGGAAATACTGTCTACGAAATGCTTTGCCACCACTTCTTCATAGTCTGTGATGGCCGTCAGGTTCATCACCTGGTTCCACTCTGTAAGAATATCATAATAGTCCAGGAACTGCTGCAGCTGTCTGTCTGTTGGTTTCACGGGGAAGGAAGAAAGCCCTTCCCTTAATAACTGGATTCTGTTCTCTGTCACGTTATCTGTCCTTTCCATATACCCCTCCCAGGTATATTAACAATACCGATATATCTGCCGGGGAAACTCCGGAAATCCTGGAAGCCTGTCCGATGGACACCGGACGGTATTCTTTCAGCTTCTGGACCGCCTCGATACGCAGGCTTTTTACCTGATCATAATCAATATCTTCCGGGATCCGCTTCTTCTCCAGCTTCCGGAACTGTTCCACCTGCTTCTCCTGGCGCCGGATATACCCCTCGTACTTGATGGATATGTTGATCTGTTCCATGATCTCTTCTGCAAGATCCGCCGGGAATTGGGGCCGTCCTTCATCCACCGGAGCCAGGATCTCGTAGGAGAGTTCCGGCCTGCGGATCAGCTCCGCCAGGGTAGTCCCGGAGGAGAGGAGCGTGCTGCCATGCTGCTCCAGAAGCTGATTGACAGAAGAACCGGTGCCGATATTGGTGTGATTCAGCCGCTTAATCTCGTCGGCGATATATTGCTCTTTCTTCAATAACCGATCATATCGCTCCTGACTGATCAGGCCCACCTGATAGCCCTTCTCTGTCAGCCGCTGATCCGCGTTGTCCTGGCGCAGAAGCAGCCGGTATTCCGCCCGGGAAGTCATCATCCGGTAGGGTTCATGGCTTTCTTTTGTCACCAGATCGTCGATCAGCACGCCGATATAACCCTCGGAGCGATCGATGATCAAAGGTTCCTTGCCCTGAAGCTTCCTGGCCGCGTTGATCCCTGCCACCAGGCCCTGGGCCGCCGCCTCCTCGTACCCGGAGCTTCCGTTGAACTGGCCGCCGCTGAAGAGCCCTTTGATCTTGCGGAATTCCAGAGATGGGGTAAGCTGCCTGGCGTCAATGCAGTCATATTCGATGGCGTAGGCGTTTCGCACGATCTTCACATGCTCAAGCCCCGGAACCGTCCGGTACATGGCGTATTGGACGTCCTCGGGAAGAGAACTGGACATGCCGCCGATATACATTTCGTTGGTGGTAAGGCCTTCCGGCTCGATAAACACCTGATGCCGGTTCTTATCTGCGAATTTTACCACTTTATCTTCTATGGAAGGGCAGTATCTGGGCCCTGTTCCCTCGATCATGCCGGAGAAGAGAGGAGAGCGGTCCAGATTGGCCCGGATGATCTCGTGAGTCTTCTCGTTGGTGTAGGTAAGCCAGCAGGAAACCTGGTCGATCTGCACATCCTCCGGGTCTGTGGTAAAGGAAAAAGGCACCACCCGCTCATCGCCAAACTGTTCCTCCATCCTGGAGAAATCCACGGAATTCCGGTCGATCCTGGCCGGCGTCCCGGTCTTGAAGCGATACATCCGGATCCCCAGATCCTTCAGGCATTCCGTCAGATGATTGGCCGCCTGAAGCCCGTTTGGCCCTGTATTCATACTCACATCCCCGTAGACACACCGGGCCCGGAGATAGGTGCCGGTACACAGGATCACGGCCCGGCAGGGGATCACCATGCCGGAATAGATCTGCACACCTGTAACCTGATCTTCTTCCGTCAGGATCTTTACTACTTCTGCCTGCTTGATCTCCAGGTTCTCTTGATCCTCCAGTACCTGGCGCATGGCCGCGCTGTAGCGGTTCTTGTCCGCCTGAGCCCGCAGAGAATGAACCGCCGGCCCTTTGGAGCGGTTCAGCATCTTGGACTGGATGAAGGTCCGATCGATCACCTTCCCCATCTCGCCGCCCAGGGCGTCCACCTCCCGCACCAGATGGCCCTTGGAACTTCCTCCAATGTTGGGATTGCAGGGCATAAGGGCGATACTGTCTACGCTCACGGTGAATACGATGGTTCGAAATCCCAGCCTCGCACAGGCCAGCGCAGCCTCACAGCCTGCATGGCCGGCGCCGATCACCGCCACGTCATAGTGGTCTTTATTTTCCCATACAGAATTTGCTGAATATTTCATTGACTAAATCCTCACCTGCCGTTTCTCCCGTAATACTTCCCAGGGATTCATAAGCTGCCATCAGATCAATGGAGTAGAAATCTTCCGGCATCCCGTTCTCAATACTTTCCTTTACCTTCAGAAGAGAGTGGTAGGCGTCTTCCAGCGCCGTCTTCTGACGAAGGTTGGTAATATAGATCTCATCATTAAATGAAAGATTTCCTGCAAAAAATAGGTTCTTAATGATGTCCTCGAATTCGTCGATTCCCAGAAATTTCTTCGCAGATATCTCTATTACTGGTGTTTTTGATGTAGAAACATTTTTATTTCTTGCAGGATTTAATTCAGAAATAGCATTTTCCACATTTTTCTCTGTGACTACCATCTCCAGATCCGACTTATTGAGAAGGATCACCGAGGGCTTGTCACAGGTCATCCCAAGGATCTCCAGATCATTTTCATCCAGCGGAGTGGAAGCGTCGATCACCGCGATAATAAGATCGGCTCTGGAAGCGTATTCCCTCGCCTTATCTACGCCGATCTTCTCCACCACATCCTCTGTCTTACGGATCCCGGCGGTGTCCAGCACGTTGAGAGAGATTCCTCCCAGGTTGATATGCTCCTCCAGGATATCCCGGGTGGTCCCTGCGATATCCGTCACGATCGCCCGCTCCTGACCGGTAAGTACGTTGAGAAGAGAAGACTTCCCTACATTAGGCTTTCCAAGGATCACCGTCTGGATCCCTTCCTTTATGATCCTGCCGTCCTGGCAGGTGGAGAGAAGATGACGGATCTCTCCGGAGAGCTCTTCTATAATAGGAAGAAGTTCTTCTCCATAATGATCCACGCTGATATGTTCCGGATCATCCAGGGCAGACTCAATAAATGCTGTCTGGTAAATTATTTTATTTCTAATTTCACTTATCTTTTTCTTTACACTTCCTCTTAGCTGGCTGACAGAACTCTGACGGGCATATTCATTCTGGGAAGCGATCAGATCGCCCACCGCCTCTGCCTGAGAGAGATCCAGCTTCCCGTTAAGGAATGCCCGTTTGGTAAACTCGCCTGGCTGGGCAGGTCTTGCGCCGGCTGCAAGGATAGTCTCCAGAACCCGCTTTACCACATAGACGCCACCATGGCAGTTTACCTCCACCGTATCTTCCCCGGTATAAGTATGAGGCCCCCGCATAAGCATCACCAGAACCTGGTCGATCACTTCCCCTTGATCACAGATATATCCGTAATGGATGGTATGGCTGTCCTGGGAAGAAAGTTTTTTCTCCCTGGCGCCGCGATATACTTTATCAATAATGGCAAAGGAATCCGGCCCTGTCATCCTGACAATGCCGATCCCGGAATTACTCATCCCTGTGGAGATCGCGGCGATGGTGCCGGAATATGGATCATTCATGGGGAGTCCTCCTTGTGTGGTTTCTCTCAATGTTCTTATTATACGTTTTTTATATCTGATTGTAAATCTTGACGGACACATTTTCCCTGTCTATACTGATATTGAAGAAAAGGAGTGCGTAATTTATGAAGAGAAAAGTAGTAGTGATCGGGCTTGGACATCTTGGAGCTCATGTGATGGAGATCCTTGCCATCAGCGGGATCGCCAACGAACTGGTTGGCATTGATTATAATAAGAAAAAGGAATGGGGAGAGATCCGGGATCTGGCGGATATGATGCCCTACCTTGGCAAACAGACCCTGATCCGCAGCGGCAGTTATGAGGACCTGGCGGATGCAGATATCGCCGTGATGACCGCCTGCGGTAAGATCTGTGATGAAGACCGGCTGCAGGAGCTGTCCGGGTCTATCGCCGTGATCGATCAGATCCTGCCGGAAGTGCAGAAAAATCATTTCAAAGGGACTATGATCGTTCTTACCAACCCCTGCGACCTCATTGCCTGGTATATCAGCCAGAAGATCGACGCTGATGTGATCGGTACCGGAACCGCTCTGGATTCTGCAAGACTCCGGGCAAGGGTAGCGGAAACCCTCGGCCTTGCCCCTTCAGATATCCAGGGATATTGTATCGGAGAACACGGAGACAGCCAGACCATCGTCTGGTCCCAGATGAGGGCCGGCGGCCTTCCCGTGGAACAGCTTCTCACAGAAGAGCAGAAGGCGCAGATCGAGAAGGAGACCATTACCGCAGGATGTGAGATCGCCCTTCATAAGGGAAGCACAGAATTTGGCATCGGCATGTCCGCCGTCCAGATCATCCAGGCTATCCTGGGAGATGAACATAAGATCCTTCCCTGCTCCGTAGATCCCAAGGGAAAATACGGTCAGAGCGGATTTTATACCGGAATCCCCTGTATCATTTCCAAAGAAGGGGCTACCCCTCTGAAAGAGCTGGATCTTACCGAAGAGGAAAGAAACCGGTTTGATCAAAGCTGTGAGATGCTAAAAAACATGATCAAAAAAATTCCCTGTTAGGGGATAAAAAACGGGAACCGGATGATCGCCGGTTCCCGTTTCTAGAGTTTGTCAAGTAAAGTGTGTAAGTTTTTTTGATTTTTATATGGCGGTCAGTT
>ENA-OPDJ01000046-OPDJ01000046.1-human-gut-metagenome-genome-assembly--contig:-NODE-46-length-107837-cov-18.624149_pt1 | contig 107837 bp, 116 predicted proteins | sample MGYA00241621_ERZ501505 | MGnify/ENA primary metagenome ERZ501505 (study PRJEB25962, sample SAMEA2042624) | human gut metagenome | biome: human gut; feature: human-associated habitat; material... | reverse complement strand
TGAGACACTTCATATCGAAATTCCAAATGAGTATAGATAACTGCAAATAACAGTTTGTAGGGGAGTTCTGATACTCCCCTATAAAAATGGCTATTTATCAACTGTTTGTTGTGACATAGCCAAAGTTAAAAATCAAATTAACTAAAATATTTAATTTGTCTTTAAAAGATTCTATTATTTCTTTACAAATTGCTTGAGATAATTAATCATGATAGAATTAATGTGGTCATCGATCCATTATTCAATGGTGTTAACATTTTATGGCCAAAAAGCAAGTGAGATGGTGATTATTCACCAAGGAGGACTTATGAAAAAAACAATTTGTGAATTATTCGCCGGAGTCGGCGGTTTTCGTCTTGGTTTTGATAGATTGAATTCTGGATGGAAAACAACATGGTTTTCTCAATGGGAACCGGGCGCTAGAAAGCAATGGGCACATGAATGTTATGTATCTCATTTTGGAGATTCTATTGATATGAATGGTGAATATCGTACAGGCGATGATATTAGCACAGTCGATAAATCTCTTATTCCCGACCATACTTTGTTGGTTGGAGGCTTTCCATGTCAAGATTATAGTGTAGCTCATAGTTTAGCTTCGTCTAAAGGAATTGAAGGTAAAAAGGGCGTTTTATGGTGGCAAATCAGAGATACAATAATAGCCAAAAAACCACCATTCTGTATTTTTGAAAATGTAGACCGATTATTGAAATCGCCTGCGAAACAAAGAGGTAGAGATTTCGGAATTATTTTGTCCTGTCTCGCAGAATTAGGATATAGTGCTGAATGGCGAGTAGTTAATGCCGCACAGTATGGAGCTTCACAAAGACGCAGAAGAATTTTTATCTTCGCCTATAAAGATGATACTAAATATGGCACAAAAATGTGTAAGCGTTCAGCATCGTCTATAATCATGGAAGATGGATTAATGTCCAAAGCATTTCCAATCATTGAAATGGGAGAGATTAATTCAATTGAATTGAATACTGATATTGTGAATGTTAGTGATGAATTTATTTTTTCCTTCGAAAATGCAGGATACATGAACAATTACAAGGTCTTTACTTCAAAAGTAAAAGAAAAAGAAGAAAAGCCAGTAGTGCTTGGACAAATATTACAAAATCATGTAGATGAGAAGTTTTTTATTCCTTCTGAAAAACTAGCGAAATGGACGTATTTAAAAGGGTCAAAAAAAATACCTAGAGTATCGGCAAATGGACATCAATATGTTTTTTCTGAGGGACCAGTTGCTTTTCCAGATCCATGGGATAAGCCCGGAAGAACGATGCTGACTAGTGAATCAACATTAAATCGTTCAACTCATGTTGTTTCTGATCCGACAACAGGGAAATTGCGTTTAATAACTCCGGTCGAGGCAGAGAGATTGCAAGGTTTTGATGACAATTGGACAAATACGGGTATGCCAGATAGAATGCGATATTTTTGTATGGGAAATGCTCTTGTTGTTTCAATGATTACTCGAATGGGAAAAGTGTTAGATGAAATTATTTCTATAGAGTAGAAATTAGTTATTATTAATTGAAATCGTCTTTGCCAGAAAGGACGATTTTTTTATGATAGAAAGCCATTTTTTTACGAAAAAAGAATTACAACAAATTTTATCCGATACAATCAATAAAACACTGGGAGAAGTAGATAAAAATAATGTATTTGAAAAGACCAAGAAGCATCCTAAAATCACCGGGATTGCTGGAGATGTAGTAGAACAATCCGTGCTAGGTTACCCTCCTGATCGAGCTCAACGTCCAGATCTTGATGTAGATGGCATTTTGACAGAGCTTAAAACGACGGGTATTAGATTAAAAAAGAAAAAGTCAAAAATATATTATGAAGCAAAAGAACCGACTAGTATTACGGCAGTGTCAATAGATACCATTGGAAAAGAGAGATTTGAATCTTCTGCTTTCTGGCACAAAGCTGAACATATACTTTTTGTTTTTTATGAATATGAATCGTCAAAAGCTGTGATGGCTGCTGAATATGCAAATTTTCATATAAGAGGATTTTGTTTCAATGAATTTTCAGAAGATGATAAATTGATTCTTAAAAAAGATTGGGAGCTGATTCATGATTTCATTCAAAATATTCAAGAGAATCATGATGACGAATCAGCTAAAAAAGAATATCCTAATCTTTCAACAATTATTAATAAGAAAACTACATATTTAGATACAGCACCAAAATATCCTAATCCTCCGAGATTTCGCTTACGAAAAAGAGTAGTAACTGTTATTGTGCAACAAACATTTGGTGAAACTTTAGAAAAACTTCCAGATAGATATCTCAGTATGTCTGATATCGAAAAAAAATGTGCAGAGATATCAAAAAAATTTACGGGACTAAGCTTAATAAAAATTTTAAATGATTTTGATATCATTATAGATACAACCAAAAAATTCAACAAACAGTTAGCCGAGCAAGCTATTGTTCGAATGTTTGGAGGAAAATCTAAAAAAATTTCCAAAATTGAAGTGTTCAGGAAGTTTGGTTATATTGGAAAAACTATAGTTTTGTCACATAAGGGGGCACGAACAGAAGATATGAAACTTTGGCCAGTAGATTTTAGTGAATTCAAAGAACAGAGTATAACGGATGAGAATGGAACACAAAGATTAAGAACATTCGAAGATTCGGATTTATATGGTAATCTTCATGATAATAAACTTCTATGCATAATTTTTAAGGAGCAAAAGCCAGAAAAAGATAATAAAATAGTATATGGCGATAATAAATTTATTGGTTTTAAAATTATTGATTTAGCTGATGACGATATAATGATAGAGGCAAAAAAAACATGGCAAGAAACAACTCGATTGATACAAAGTAACGAATTTGACGTTTTTCCAGTTTTAGACAAACAAGGAAATCCAACTTTTAATAGGAATGGAGTAAGAAAAGAAGCAACAAATCTTCCAAAGAGTAAAAATCATGTATTATTTTTTAGGGGAACTGGACAAGATTCTTCTGATAAAATCATCGTGAATGGAAAAAAGATTTTAAGACAACATTATTGGATTAAAGGCTCTTTCTTGGTGAAAAAGTTATCATCGATTCCATTTATTAAATAGTATAATGTTGAAGGTCTTGTATATGAAACACGTTAAATTGAATACGACTCCTGAAATCTCAAAAAGGATGTCTAATGTGAAACTAAAAAGAAATCAAGAGGAAAAGATTTTAGCTAAAGCATTATGGCATCGGGGATATCGATATAGAGTCAATGACAAAAAATTGCCAGGATCTCCTGATATTGCATTATTAAGATATAATATTGCAATATTTGTTGATGGAGAATTTTGGCATGGAAAAAATTTTGAAATAAATAAGAATCAAACAAAAACCAACCAAGAATACTGGCATGCAAAAATTTTAGAAAATATAAACAGAGATAAACATAACGATTTTTTATTAAGACAAATTGGTTGGATACCTCTTCATTTTTGGTCAAATGATATTATCAAAAATCTTGATTATTGTATTCGGGAAATAGAGGAATTTATTGAAACACAATCAAATGGAATGACTAAAGATTAGAGACCAAGTAAAAGAAAATTATAGTTTATTGACTGATTTTTTTAAAAATCAGTTCTCACAAATTTAACTCTACCCAGTATGCGAATTGGTAATTCATCTACTTCTTTGGAAGTAAAATATTTAGATTCATATTTTGGATTAGATGCTTCTAAGATCATAAGGTCATTTTTATAGATGACCTTTTTTACTGTGGCTTCATCGCCAATCAACACAACTGCAATTGATCCAGAAGGTACAGAATCACATTGTTGCACATAGATTAAATCTCCATCATAAATATGAGAACCTTCCATAGAATCTCCTTCAACACGTAAAAAATAATCACCATTTTTCGAGTCTTCATTGGTAACTTTGATGTAACCTTGAATATCTTGCTCTGCATACATATCATATCCGGCACGAGTAGTACCCAGTATTGGTTTATAGTTTTCACTTTCTTCTAGAACTTCGTTGATATTTGAAATGCCGAGCACAATGGCAACATTTTCTTTTGTTCTTGTACGCAACTTAGTATTGCCAGCTAACCAACGAAAATAAGTAGCTCTGGAAACACCGCATAATTTGGCCATCTGCTCATGAGATAAATTATGCTCCACTTCATATTGCACTAATAATTTTTTAAATATCATATATATCACCACTATAAAAATATCATGTTTTGAGAATGAATCAATACATTTTTTAAAAATAGTCTCATAACTCGATTGATAATAAGATGTATTTAAGAGTATGATACTCGCACAAGAGGTGAGTATTATGGAAGAAACAAATAAAATTTATTTATGTATCGATTTGAAATCATTCTATGCTTCTGTCGAATGTGTGGAAAGAGGCTTGGATCCCTTTGAAGTGAATCTAGTTGTAGCTGATCCAGACAGAGGTGGTGGGGCTATTACTTTAGCAGCGACTCCAGCAATCAAGAAACTAGGTGTACCATCTAGAGGACGAATCTATGAAATACCTGATAATATCGAATATATCATAGCTAGACCACGCATGCATCTGTATATGGAGTATTCGGCAAAAATCTATTCTATTTTCTTAAAACACATTGCACCTGAAGACATCCACGTCTATTCCATTGATGAAGCATTTTTAGATGCAACACCATATCTAGAACTGTATGGATTAACACCAAAACAATTAGCGAGAAGAATACTAGAAGATATTTATGATGAGACAGGAATTACAGCTACTGTAGGTATAGGAACGAATCTATTCTTAACTAAAGTAGCTTTAGATATCACCGCAAAACATACACCGGATAATATGGGATTTCTAGATGAAGAATTGTTTAAACAACAATTATGGCATCATACACCGTTGACAGATATTTGGATGATTGGACCCGGCACTGCAAGACACTTAGCCAAACTAGGGGTTTTTGATTTGTATGACCTGACTCAATTTCCAGAATGGATCCTCTATAAGGAGTTTGGAATCAATGCAGAGATATTAATCGATCATGCATGGGGAAGAGAACCTGTAGAAATCAAAGATATCAAAGCTTATAAACCAACTTCCAATTCCATCTCAAACAGCCAGATCTTATTTGAGGATTATAATGTAAATGATGCTTATTTGATCTTAAAAGAAATGGTAGACAGTAATGTTCTCGTGCTTACAGAAAAGCATCTAGTAACGGACCGTATATCATTGTTCATCGGTTATTCGAAGGATAAAAGAAAACCATCTCGTGGTTCTCGAAAGATCACAAATCGTACCAATTCCTATCGCATACTAATGGAAGAATTTGGACTCCTGTATAAAAAGATAGTAGATCCAACATATCCAATACGTCATATTGGAATATCATTCGGCAATGTTAAGGATGAGATCTATGAACAGTATGATCTGTTTGCTGATATCGAAGAAATCGAGAAAGAGCGTAAACTTCAGCAGACACTTGTTGATATTCGAAATAAGTTTGGAAAAAATGCTGTATTAAAAGGTATGAATTATCTGGATAAAGGCACTGCTCGATACAGAAACACCACAATTGGAGGACATAAAGCGTGATGGATCGAATACAAAGAGCACATATATTCAGTGCATTTGATGCACTAAAAGGATTTCGAGAAATGCTAAAAGAAAAAGAACGAGTCATAGTTTCTAAACGAATGTTATCAGAAGATGATTTAGAAGTATTGAACCAAAAAGTTCATGCCATCGAGAAAGGTATGATGATTACTTTGATTTATTTTGATAATGGAGATTATGTACAACGGACAGGACGAGTTGTGAAAGTGAATTTTGATGAACAATATATTCAAATCATAAAATCGAAAATACCCTTTAAAAGTATTGTTGATATACAAGCTGATGAACTAGAGATTTACGATTATTAAGGATATAATAATCACATCAATAAAAGATAGGAGTTTTGAAATATGAACCGATATGTAATTTACAGATGTCCTGAAGGATGTGACTGTCATCAGAAATTAAAAGAACACGAACTGATTGGAGCTACAGTTGCTAAAACATTGGAAGAAGCTTTACCGGAAATCTACGAACAAGTGCGTTTGGATTTATTGACTTTCCAACGTGAAGAATATTCGCAAGGTGTTGTAGATTATGAATTATTCACTGAGGAAGAACACAGTAGAAAATATCAATATTCATTTGAAGCCATTTTTACTCCGGACGATATTATGCATGCACCTTCAAATGGATTTGTATATGCTTTACAAGAAATTCCAATGAAATAAATATAGAAACATACAATCGTGGCCATGTGCCACTTTTTTTTAGTTTGTCATTTTTTTGTAAGAACTTTTTGATATCTTCAAATTAGGAGGTATTAAAATATGAAGCATAAAATGAATGTTTGCGATTTTTGCTGTGGCCTGTTTTTTAAATGTGAAGACATTTGTCCTTATACAGAATGTCCCATGATAAAAAATTTTGAAAAATGTACAGATTGTGAAAATCGATTTGGTTTATTTCTTGAAGCTCATTCAGATTTCATACGAGATGAAATGGGAAAAGGAAATATCAAGCCTTTTGAAGAAATTGAATTTGAATACTTTATAAAGAATGTTGAATCAGATTCTATTAATTAAGATCTTTTTGGAGTTCTTTTTATTACAATTTTGAAATTCTATACTGAAAACAAAGAAGGATTATTATTTATCAAAAAATTATGTAATAGGTGTAAAATGAATATATGAAAAAACTATTACAAGTTCTCTTTCTTTCTTGTTTTTTAATACTTTCAGGATGTTCTGAATCAACAGAGCCAGCAAAGGAAGAAAAGCAGCAGGAAGTGATTAAAGAGGAATCTAAAAAAGATGAGACAAAAGATGAAGTAATTGAAACGTATGAAGCATCTGAGGATACAGAAACATTTAGCGTGGCAGAGTTGCCACCTTATACGGATACTCCATATGTTGAAATCAACAATAATGTTCCTGAGTTTGAAACGTATGAAATTCAAGAAGCAACAACATCTTATGAAACTTATTCTCACCTAGATAGTTTAGGTCGTTGTCAAGAAGCACAGGCTTCTATTGGACAAGATTTAATGCCAATGGAAGATAGAGAAAGTCTTTCAGCTGTTACCCCTTCGGGATGGGATAATGAACGATACTCATGTGTGGATGGTGGCTGGATCTACAATCGATCCCATTTGATTGGGTTTCAGTTGACCGGCGAACAAGCAAACGCACTAAATTTAATTACTGGTACAAGATACATGAACGTAGAAGGAATGTTACCTTTTGAAAACCAAGTGGCTGATTATGTTAAAGCCACAGGAAATCATGTTCTTTATGAAGTGACGCCAATCTATGAAGGTGATAATTTGGTTGCATCCGGTGTACAAATGGAAGCGTACTCTGTGGAAGATCAAGGACAAGGCGTACAGTTTAACGTGTATTGCTACAATGTACAGCCGGGAGTCAACATCAATTATGCAAACGGTGATTCACAAGGTACAGGTAGTTGTATGTTATCTGAATCCACGAATTCAAGTAAAGATACTCCTACGCCTACACCAACACCTGAAGCAAATGGACAGACGGTCTATGTATCCAGAACTGGATCTAAGTACCACTCCAATCCAAATTGTAGCAACATGAAAAATCCAAACTCTATGACAATGGAAGAAGCACAAGCTAGAGGTTTAGAGGCTTGTAAAAAGTGTTATTAAGGAGTGTACTATGTAGACTTTAAAACAAACTGTTGAAATGACTTATCCGAACACGCATATCGTTTTATATGATGGTTCAAGTGGTATTGCTAAATTGGATTGCCCTATCCTTTTTGATGGCAAAAGTAAAGATATAGACCTTACTCTTTATGGGTCTCATGAAATCATTTACTCAGCCGGAGCTGCCGACCAATCTTGTGGTGTTTTGTACTGGATAAAGAATGATAATCAGTAATTGAAGTGGTAATTCTACCACTTTTTTTCATTTCGTCATTTTTTCGTAAGATTAAAAAGATAAAATAAAAGGGTGCTGATAGCTCCAATGGATAGAGCGTTGGACTCCGGATCCAAAGGATGCGGGTTCGATCCTCGCTCAGCACACCAATTATTATGATTTGGGGTTAAGGCAATTTGCCTTAACTCCCCTTTTTTTCTTAAGAATCCGTGAGAATTCTCAAAACTCTCAAGAATTTCGCATTTTTGGACAGACAAATGTAATTTTTATTCCCATAAATGAGAAAAAAAGGTGTTACAATGGTATCGTGGAAGAAATGTAGATAGGTATAAATGAGCTAGATAGAACTTTTACATCTTCTTCTTAAAGCGAGAACTTGGTTTCTCGCTTTTTTTTTGGAATCACAAAAAGAAAGGAGGTACAACATGGATTACGAAGAACTTTATCGTCAGCTGATGATTTTAAAAAAAGCACCTATGAACGAAAGAAATATTCAGTTTTTGATTCGTACTATAGGAGAATTCCCTGATGCACTTGAGATTTATAAAAATCATTTTGCTAATGAACAACAAATTCAAAAAATGATATCGAATGGTGTAAACGGAGCGGCGGCAGCTCAACATATTTTAGAGAACAGTCAAATTGAAATTCGAACATCCAATTCTCTGGAACTCACCTATAAATATTATGGCTATGTTCGAAGTATTACACCACAGCTATTAGATCAACTCATCGATGAAGTCGCAAATAGAATTCAATTAGAAAATGAATATAGCCGAGTGGCTGGTGTCAATTCCCCTATGCAGGAACAAGAAGATGAACTGACATTGAACGAGTTACAACAGTTCTGTTAGAAAGGAGGAAATCAAATTGATTTTATACAGAACATTACTCAAAAAACCTTTTCCAGATTACAAAACACATCTGATGATGATGAAAGATGGCGATTGGGAACGTATTCGAATTGATGATTCTCGTTTAACATCATTAAATATTGATGATCTGGATCATGTATTAACAAACCGAATTGATATAACTGAACTAGCTCTACCAGATGGATATTATCGATTCAATTCAAATTCTGAACGATATTTTATTGCTAAAATCCAAGATCAACATATCAAAGACGTACTATTTGATGAAAAACAAAAAACACAATTAGATCAATTGCTCGATCTGGAACAAACAAAAGATGAGATCTTATTTGAAAAAGGATTTTATCAAGACCCATCGATTTATGATTCGATCGATTTTGAAAAAGAACTGACTATCTATCAATCTTCCGGACGATATGATGATATCGAAAATCAAGAAGAAGTAGAAATTTAAAGGTTAAGGCATTTTGCCTTAAGGAGAAAGGAGACTCGTAATGAGTATTAAGATTTATAATCAAGAAGAAAAGAAACGATTAAGAGATATCACCAAAGAAGCACGTAAAATTTCTTGTGCTGAAATTGCCGATAATGTATATGGTCTGACATTGTACAGATCAAAAAACTCAAATCGTTATTTAAAGTGTTATGAACACCCATCTTTGAGTTTTGATTTACAAAAGAACCTTGTATTTTATAATGCGAAAACAATACATGGTATGGGTCCGTATGATTTTATGGCTTTCTATGAAAATACTAGTTTGATGGATGCTCGTGAAAAACTCAATGAATATTATTTAGAAAGAGATCCAAGGCATTTACAGCTTTACCATTATAATCGTACCAATGACGAAGTATATATTCATCATGGCATGATGTTGCCTAGAAAACACGAAGGTATGCAGGATGAAATTCGCAATTATCTATTGCAATTCAACATTTCTGAAGAAGTGATCAACAATATGATCATGAATTCTGCTATTTATCAAGCCGAAAATTCTAATTTAGTGGTGGTTGGAACTGATGAAAAAGAAACACCTGCCTTTGCTGTCATTTATGGTACGAATCCGGAAAAGCCTTTTAAAATCGAAAGCCAAGGTTCATTTACAAAAATGGGGTTCTTTGTCAAAAATCTGGAATCTGATAGACTTGTGATCTGCGATTCTGTAATCAATGCACTGGCATTTCTTACAGTAGATCCAAAAGCCAATGTACTGGCTTCTATCGATTCAGAGCACTTATTAGAAACTATTGAATATAATTTCAATTCTTCAGAAAGAACAGATAGAAACTATTCGAGTGTTTATTTTGCGATTGGAAATGAGCAGAGGAAAAAAGATCTGATTCAAAAGATCATGCAAAACAAAAACGCAAACGCTCATTATGTAGAACTAATCAAAAAATCTGAAGAACTGAGTACAGATAATACAATTAGAGCTTATATCCGTCATACATCCGGAATAAGCACCATAGATACACATTATGATGTTCAATACAAAGATATGAAAGATCTATTAGTGATCTCGGTAAAAGCAAATGAAGCTTTAGAGCAAGTAATGGCGAACGCTAAAGAAATTGAAGATATGCCATCAATATAAGAGTAGGAATTCCCTACTCTTTTTCTTAAGGCAAAATGCCTTAACGTACAGAAAGGAATACAAAAACAATGGAAAAAGACAATAAAAAATCATTAGAAGAAAAAATCGAAAAAGAAGCGATCGAAACTTGTACAATGGAGGAATTTCTTTCAGTAGACGATGAAGGAGATAACGAAGATGCCTGATTATCCTAATTTCACAACAAATGAAACGATCAACACAAAAAACGTAAAAGATAAATTGGTGGAATACTATATTCAATCTTTAGGCGAAAACAAATTGCCATGGGAGCGTGGATGGGTCGATACCCAAAGAGCCTATAATCCAGTTACCGGAGCAAAATATCATGGAAACAATTATGTTCTGTTGCAATTTATTTCAATGATCAAAGAATATGATGATCCAAGATGGTGCACCATTAAACAAGCCAATCAGCAAGGCTGGAAGATCAAACCAAAACCGGAAGAAGTAAAAAAGAATGGTGAAATTTATGGTGTTCCTTTGAAGTATTGGTTACCATGTGAGATCAACAAACAAGGTAAATTCGAGAAATGGATCAGTTGGGATGAATATAATCAATGGAAACTGGATACAGAGGATAAACGTACTTTGGATGTTCGTTCTAAAACATTCTATGTTTATAATGCTAAAGAAATTGAAGGAATTCCTGAATTAGAAATCCCTGCTCAAAACGAGGAAATCAATCCAGCTCCCTTTATTGATGATCTAATTAAGAATATGGGTGTTGGATATCACGAAGGCGGGAATCAAGCATTTTATAATGTAGCAACGGATTCTGTTATCGTTCCTAGAAAAGAACAGTTTTTAACAGAATACGATTATCATTCCACACGTTTGCATGAATTATGCCATGCAACAGGTCATAATTCGCGTTTGAATCGGGATCAACAAGGTACGTTTGGATCTCAGGAATATGCAAAAGAAGAATTACGTGCTGAAATTGCCAGTTCGTTCTTATCGCAAGATATCAAACTCCCCTTTTCTGAAGAACATCTAAAAAATCATGCAGCTTATATTCAAAGCTGGATCGAAGTATTAAAAAAAGATCCAGACGAATTATTTCGTGCAATCAAGTCAGCTGATGAAATTGAAAAATATGTCTTAAAGGTTGGTGATTGGAAACGATATCAAGAATTGTCGCTGAATGCCAAAAAATTAGATGGAATTGAATTGGACGGATATTATGGAACATGGCACTTAGTTGCACAAGCCGATAGAAATGGTGAAACATACTATATGTTTGAGCACGATGAATATGGTGATCAAACCGCTTATGTTATTACAGATAAAGAATTGAGCCCTGTTACTGAAACAATGGACGATATCAATCTAGCATTGGACGAACAATTCGAGGAAGTAGAGCAAGAAGTTTAAAAGAGTAGGAACTCCCTACTCTTTTTCTTAAGGCAAAATGCCTTAACGAAAAAAGGAGAATTGGAAATGAAATTTACTTATAAAAATAAAGACGATAAAGATGTTGAGATCCTGTCTTTTGAGCAAAATACGGATTTAGTCCTATTGCATATGCCTTATAAAAATAGTGCACCTTACATCGTTGCGTATGGCTTCAATATTGAAAGCAAGAGTTGGCAACAAGGTCATTACTTTATGTCCTTAGATTCAGCTCAATCGTATATGTATAACCGGGTTAAGGATTATTACACCGAGAATGAATTGGATCAAGAAAGCTATAAAACATTGATCGATATTAATAAAGTAGATTTATTGCGACAAAACAGCAATGAACTTAATGAATTATTACAAAGATATACAGATATCGAAGGCGAATATCTTGAGGAATGTTTAGTTTTTAACAATAGTGAAGGGCAAAAAATACTGTTCCCTGATATCGAAGAACTCCCCTTTTCTAATAACGGATATGATCGTTGTTTAGGTGGCGAGGGTTCATATATTCTGAGAAACGCAGATGATGGCAAAGTATTTCATGTCACAAATATTCCAAGTGAAAAAGACAATCTATTAAAGCGATTGGAAGCAATTGCCTATAACATCAATCAACGTATAAAGACTATTGAAGGATTAACTGCAGAAAAGCTGAATATTAATGATTATGGCCGAATCATGCAATTCATGAATGAGAGAGCTGAAAAAGATGAAAACTGGACATGGTTTTTAGATGAGGACGATATCTTATATGAAGAATTTTCTGATGATGATATTATGCAATTCTTTATTGATGTTGAAGATTTGAAAACGTATCGCCCTGATATTGACGAGATCATTGAATTTGCCGATGGTATCGAAGAATTTAAACATAATGAACCTTGTGCGACCTTCTATGGCTCTTTCCTAGAAATCTTCCATGATGAAAATGAATTAGAAAGTATGGGGTATTTTGACTTTTTAGAGCAAGAAGAACAGGAAGAATTGGAGTGATTGAAATGGATAAAAAATATGTGTCGAACAGCAAAAGGATCGTTGAATTTTATAATCTGATTTTTAATGAAACCACAAAGCAAAATTTATATGACAATCGAAGAAAATTTGAAGACTTTGAAATATATCATAAAATGCTATCTTCTAAAAAAGCCCGTGAATTTTTAAATGATTATCTCCGTCCTTTTGGTTTTGAAATTTCTGTTGAATATACATCAGATTACAATTTAGGCTACAACAATCGATTTGAAATCATTGATCATGATGTAATCGATGGCATGGAAAGTCATATTGGGTATATTTGTATCAATCATTATATCTATTCATTGATGTTCTCTGTTTATGATTTTGATAATAATAGATTGGGACCTGAATGGTTTGAAATTAACGCAGGTGGATTGCATACAAAACCAAATAGTGACTGGAAAGGATGGGAGCAATATTCAGAACAACATCATTATGATTGGGATCTAACTGACTTGGAAAAAGAAAAAGAAATACGTTCATTGATCCATCAATGTATCGATAAAGGACTATTGACTGTTGCAAACGGACATATCATGGTCATAAAAGAAACAAAGAATCACAATCCATATTGGTATCCGGCCACTTATGAAGAAGTTATCAAAGATTTAAAAGATCCACTTCAATTTAATAGTCTTTTAAATGCAGTAAATGAAAAACTACAGATATCGCTTGATGAAATACCACAAGAATATTCCTACCCTGCATTTGGCATCCAGTTAAATTTAGAAGCTGTGAATCAAGAGTATTGCTACTATTTAGATCAAAATCAAGAAACTCTATATGCCATTGATAAAACAAAAATCAAGGATAGTTCTTCGATTTATGATCAATTAAAAAAAGTAATTGATAAAGGCAATGTGGATTTCACAGAACAAACTCCGGATGTTCGTGTTGAAGCAACAGAAGGTTTTTCAGAGAACAGAATAGATGAACTGTTTTTGCAATATCATAATGATCCGGAAAACTTTGATTATACCAGTCAGCATTTTCAAGAAGGTTATGAAGCCAACATTGATGAGATCTTAGAAGAGCAAGAAGATGAGCTGGAGTGTTAGATATGATACATTTCAATGATTTATATATTCATATGGATGATGGTTCTTTATGGAACGATACATCATTCAAAGCTACTTATAATCATTATAAATGGGATCTAGATGAGGATTGGTCAAAACCTTATGAAGAATGGAAAGAATGGTTCATTGATGGTGCAGATGGAAAGCCATTCCTAACATTGGAACGTTTTTTAGAAAACAACTGGTCTGGAATCGAAGATTCTATCAAGGAAAATCATCCACAATTTTTAGATTTGTTTCAAGACGGGCAATCAAAAAGTGAGATCTTTTTAAGTTTTATTTATATGTTTTCTGATCTGGATCATTATTTTGAGAATAATCTTTATCTGGATATAGATGATATTCGTGCTCAATCACCTATTCAATCGCAAGAGGATACGGAAACATTACAAAGGATTGATGAGGATTATCTGGAAGATGATAACAACATTGATTCAGATGAACTTGAAATATAATTAAGGCAATTTGCCTTAAGGAGATATCAATATGAAAAAGAATTACGTTAATGTATCGCTTTTTGATATAGCTGATACTTTCCCTGAAATGTCTGACGAAGAATTTCCTCAGTCTATGATCGATCACCAGTTAATACGTGGCAGTGGCTTTGTAGATGGAAAATACAGAATATACAAATGGTTTCAAGAAGGTCATACAGAACAAGAAAACAAGAGTTTTTTAGCATATGAATATGGAACGGGAGGATGGAGTACAGAATTTGGATTTTTGAATCATGATTCAAAAGGTTTAGAATTCAGAAAATATAAAAAAGGTTCCAGCTGGGAAGATGAAATTACAAAGAGCCTATCATGGCCTCAAGTTTCAAAAAGAATTCAAACGTTGATTGCTGTTGACCGATATCTTACTCCGAAAGAAATGAAATATTATCAAGAAAACAAAGATCAGATCGAGATTTTATATAAACCAAAAATCAAAGATCAAGACGAAGTCAATGATAGTGATTTTTATCGACAAGCCATACAGTTTTATTCTCGTGAAATAACGGATGATGCATCTTTTACGATCGAAAGTGATTTTACTAAGAAATATCAAGAAGAACTCGTTTATTGTTTTAAAAACAGTATGTCAATCCTAGATTTTGATGAATGGACAAATTATGAAGAAGAAAATGATATCCGTGTTTCTTATGATGAATATCATGAAATCAGTTTGCAAGAAGAAGAGGAATTAGAGATTTAATTTGACATCATAGAAAATAAAACGTTTTCTAAAAAAACAGAGCGATATGTAAAATCTATGGGACTCCAATTGTCCGAAGGTGTTACACATGCCCTATCAATGCTTATGATAGACAGGCATTTACACAAAGTCAAATTATTAAGGCAAATTGCCTTAACGCATAGAAAGGAATCGATATGGAACGAAACTACATCATTCAATCAAGCAAAGAGTATTCGCAATGCTTGGAAATACTTAAAACTTATAATTACAAATGGTACGGCTCCAACCTTCCGATTGGAACGAAAAAACACAAAAACGATGATCTAAAAGATAAAGCAGAAATCTTAATTGATTTTACTCACGCTAAAGCGTTGCTGCATATCTTTCCATCAAGCATTGGTAATTATGGATATACAGAATTGCAAAGAGATATAAAACTCTATGAATTCTTAAGGAATAAAGCAAGTCATGAAATAAAGAACATGGACTTGCTTTTTTTCATAGATAAAGAATTAAAAGAATATGGATTACAAGAAAGCCATGAAACAAAACAGGAACTGCTAAATGCCATTTCAAGTGATCAATCACTTGTTGAAAAAACTATGAAAGAAAAATCGATCACTAACTTTATAGTGTCATGGATAGCAAAACATGACATCAATCAATATAGAATCAAAATTGCGTAAAGAAAGGATTTTTGTTATATGCCAAGAAGAAAGAAAGTAGAGGTAAATAAAAATGCTCATCGAATCGAACAATTATCACTCTTTGAAATATTTGGGGACGATCTCTCAAATAACAATTCTGAAACTTCTTCAAGAGAAGAACCACGTATTGTATACCATTTTGAAACAGAGGAAACAGTTAGAGAACCTGATCCAACAACTATACCAAGAAGTGAATATCCACTACAGCCAAGTCTTGCAGGAAGTGTTGAGTCAATGTCCGATCTCAGAGAATCTGAGCTATCTGCAACAGATCCAAGCCAAACAGAAACATTCAATGCAAGCCAAGGAATTGACAATGGAATGGATCCAATCGCTGAAAGTAATGAATCCGAAGTATCTCAAAGAGTTCATCTAAACTCAAATCCCCTATCGACTGAACAGAAGATCCAATATAATATTGAATCAATTCGAGTTTTAAAATCAATTCAAAAAGAAAACAGAAAAGCCAGTGCCGAAGAAAAAATGACACTGGCTTTATTTTCTGGATGGGGTGGTTGCCCACAAGTTTTCAATGAAGATGATCATAAATATCTTACAGAAAGAAATGAATTAAAGGAACTTTTAACAGTCAAGGAATATCAAGATGCAAAGGCATCTACTTTAACTTCTTTTTATACTCCATTGTCTGTTATTTCAAATGTATATAAAATCATTGACCATTTAGGTTTTAAATCTGGAAAAATCATTGAAACGTCTATGGGAACCGGTAATTTTATCGGCCTGATGAACGAAGATATGTATCAGGAATCCGATATTTGTGGTATAGAGATTGATGAGATCAGTTCAGCGATTGCTGATCTTCTTTATGATAAAGTCAGTGTTTTAAATACCGGATATGAAACCAATCCATTACCAAAAGATTATTTTGATTTAGCAATATCTAATGTTCCTTTTGGAAACTTTCAGATACATGATAAAGACTTCAATCAGTATCACTTTAACATTCATAACTACTTTTTTGCCAAAGCTTTGTCACAAGTCAGAAATGGTGGTTTGATTGCGTTTATAACCGCAACAGATACCATGGACGGATCTAGTCGCATTATGGATTATATTAATGAAAGAGCTGATATATTAGGAGCGATCCGTTTGCCGAATGACACATTCATGGAAAATGGAGCAAACACACAGGTAACTTCTGATATTCTCTTCTTAAGAAGAAATGACGAAAAAGCAATCAGTCAATCTATTTTCTTGTCTAAACCGATGTTCACTGAACACAGAGTAATGAATGAATATTTTATCCAATATCCGGAAATGGTATTTGGTCATGTTGGAGAAAGAAAAACACAATATGGAAATTATGAATTGACTGTAAACAAAGATGGAAAAGATCTTGAACAACATTTTGATGAGGTTTTATCGTTCTTTCCAGAAAATATTTATGAAGAACAAGAACAAAATATATTAGAGGATTTGTTAATTCCAATCGATATCAAACATTCGATCTATCCTATCAATGCTTATTTTATTGAAAAAGATGTTTTGCATTATAGAGATGAAAACTATTACTATGCAGTAAAAACACTAGATCAAATAAATAGCGTAGAAGAACTACCAGATGATTATATTGTTTTCAAAAACAGGAAGGATCTAGACAAGGTATACCGAATGATTCAGATTGTCAATACTGCATTGAATGTGATCGATCTTCAATTAGAAAACAAGGATGAAATATCCTATCTTGCCGAAAGAACCGAATTAAATCGAGAATATGACGAATTTGTCCGTATCTATGGAGCCATTCATAAACGAACAAACATAGGACTCTTAGAAGATGATCCAAATTTGTATGTACTGGAAAGCCTAGAAGAATATAATCCCAAAACAAAGACCATCAAGAAAGCGGATATCTTTTTTGAAAGAACGATCAATCCTAGAATTGAAATCAAACACGTTGATAATCTTCAAGATGCGATTCGCCTATCATTAGACACCTACGGAAAACTTGGACTGGATTATATGAGTTCCATCTATTCAAAAAATAGTGAAACCGTTCAAGAGGAATTGATAAGCAATGGCTTTGCTTTCATCGAACCAACATCCAATGAATTAGTGATTGCTGATGAATACTTGAGTGGCGATATCTATGAAAAGATAGAAATCGCAAAAGAAAAAGGCTTTACAGAAAATGAGGAAGCATTAAGAAAGGTACTACCAGAGCGATTGCCTGCAGAAGATATTAAGGCTCAATTAGGTAGTACATGGATCCCTATTGAATATGTTACTGAGTTTGCTCATGAGTTATTCAACGAAAGCTACTATTCCAGCACGGAAATCAATTATGACAAGATTACCGCTCAGTATTACATTGCAAAGCCGAATTACTGGAGCATGGGTGCAGAAGCCAAAGAAACTTGGGGTGTCGCAACATCTGAAAATGTCAATTATCCAAAAAGACAGCCAGACTATACCGGATATGATCTGCTCGATGATGTATTAAATTCTCGTATTCCGACCATTCGCAATTATTGGGATGAATGGGAAGAAGGAAATAAAAAAGTTAAAAGCGAAGTCAACGCAGAACGCACAAGTGCTGCAAGAGATTTGGCAGAACAGTTAGAAGAACAATGGGAAGAATGGCTATATTCTGATTATGATCGAAAACAAAAACTGGTGGATATCTATAATAGAAAATTCAACAACGTCCGTTTAAGAAAGTATGATGGATCTTTTCTATCCTTCCCTGACATGAACTGCAGCATCCATCTAGAACCTTATCAAAAGAACGCTATCGCAAGAATCATGGACACCAATACAAATACTCTTCTATGGCAACAAGTAGGAGCTGGAAAAACTTTTGAAATGGTTGCCAGTGGCATGGAAATGAAACGATTAGGAATCCGGAAAAAGATCTTGTACGTAGTGCCTAATCACCTTGTTTCGCAATGGCAAAAAGAGTTTTTGACGCTCTACCCAAAAGCTAAACTGCTTGTTGCATCTAAAAAGGATATGGCCAAGAAAAACCGAAAGATCTTTGTCAACAAGATTGCCACAGGTAATTATGATGCAATCATCATGGCTCATTCTAGCTTTAAATTTTTAAGCGTAGGCAAAGATACAGAAATTTCTTTTTTAAATCGAACGATAACGGAGATCCAAGATGCAATCGAACAAATGCAGTATAACTATGAAAAGAACACTACACGAATCGTTAAACAGTTAGAACGTACAAAAAAATCGATTGAAAAGAACATAAAGAAATTAACAGATACCCCTCGTGACGAAACACTCATTCCTTTTGAAAATCTAGGAATCGATTATATGTATGTTGATGAAGCACATGAATTTAAGAATCTCTTTATCTATACGTCAATGCGAAACGTTGCTGGAATCCAAACACAACACTCCCAAAAAGCGAGTGATATGTATATGAAATGCCGGATTTTACAAGAAAATCATGGTGGTGTCTGTTTTGCGACTGGTACACCAGTTACAAATACAATGGCTGAACTGTATAATATGCAACGATACTTACAGGAAGAAGATCTTCAGAAAATGGATATCACATGTTTTGATGCATGGGCCAAAGCCTTTGGTAAAGTTGTGAATAGTTTTGAAATCAGCGTAGATGGTTCACGTTTTGTCAATCGATCTAGGTTCTGTAAATTCTTCAATGTTGCAGAACTTATGACACAATTTCGCTCAGTAGCTGAAATTCAAACAGCCGGAATGTTGCGAAAAGAACTTGAAAACTCAACATTAGGCAGATCGAACGCAGTGCCACCTAAACATATTGGTGATAAACCAAACATTGTAGTGATTGAGCCAAGCGAAGACTTAGAAAAATATATAACTCACATCGTGGAACGAACTGAAGCTATACATGGAGGAAATGTTGATCCATCGATTGATAATATGCTCAAAGTTACTTCTGATAGTAAGAAAGCATCGATCGATATGCGTTTGATTGATCCCAATTATCCGGATCAGGAAAACGGAAAACTCTGGAAGATTGCAAAACAAGTCAATGAAGTTTATCGAGAATATGATGATTACAAAGCGACACAGCTGATATTCTGTGATTCTTCTACACCTCATGCAGATCGTGCTGATATTCAAGGTTTTTCCAATGTATATGATGATTTAAAAGATAAACTTATAAATCTAGGAATCCCAGAAAATGAAATTGCTTTTATTCATGATTACAATTCTGAATTATCAAAATTAGATCTGTTCGAGAAAATGAACAAAGGCGATATTCGTATTCTCTTTGGTTCTACAGCTAAACTAGGAGCTGGAACAAACGTTCAAGAAAGACTGATTGCAGTCCATCATGTTGATGTACCATGGAAAGCAAGCGATATCGAGCAGCAAAATGGTCGAGCTTTTCGCCAAGGAAATATGTTTAAAGAGATTTATGAATTTAGATATGTTACTAGAGGTTCTTTTGATGCTTATTCATGGCAAATGGTTGAAACAAAATCAACATATATGCAACAGCTGTTAGAGGGTTCTGGAGATAAACGTGAAATTGAAGAAGATAATCAAAACTCATTTAGTTATGCAGAAGTAAAAGCGATCGCTTCCGGTAATCCGATTATCAAAGAAAAATTTGAAGTCGATAATGAAGTGAAACGATTAGAATCTTTGAAAAAACTTTATCTTCGTAAAAAATATAAAGCACAAGACGATCTTGTACTGATTCCTAAAACGATCAAAATGGATCAGCTTGCTTTAACCGCTTTGCAATGTGAAGTAGAGTTTTTTAAAGAAGAAATTGCTACCATGAATCTTGATACTTCTTTCCGTTTTATCAGTGATAAAGGTATCACTTACAAAAACATGAAAGAAGCATGGGAATATATTGAAAGTACATACAAAGATATTCCTTTAAAAGAGTTCAAAAAGACTTATGTCGGGCAATTCATGAAAGCGAAGATCTATATAGATATAGGCAAAATGGGAGAAGGATATACAATTTATATCGAAACACCAGCACGAACCAAAAAAGTGGATGCCTGTAATCCAATAGGACGTGTCAATTTTTCTCGTATTTTAAAGAAAATCTCTGATTTTGAATCCGATTATAGGCATGTTTGCAATTCGATTGAAAAATTAAAAAAAGATATGGAGGTTTCTAAACAAATTGTCGATTTCGGATTTCAGTACGAAAATGAGTTAAGAAACATGAGAACCAGACAAAAAGAAATAAATGATATTCTTAATCAAGATAATCAAACACCAATCGTCAGTATCTCGGAGGAAGAAGAGCTATCTGAATCCACTGATATGGAATATGCAGTTGCTTAGATCCGTTAAGGCATTTTGCCTTAATTTTAATCAAAATTTCTTAAGAATCCGTGAGATTTCTCAAAATTCTCAGGAATTTCGCATTTTTGGACAGACAAATGTAATTTTTGTTCCCATTTGTGAGTAATAAATGTGATAAAATGGTATCATGGAAATAGTATGGAACGAACAAAAGGCTTAGTGTTGACTAGGCCTTTTTTCTATAGGCATACATTATAAAGAAGGAACTTTATGCCTTAGCTCATTGAAAGGAGATATCAAATGCCGAAGTCCTTAAAAAAGACAATAATATATTCGAATGAAGAGACGAAAGATATTATTGAAAAAACGATGGAAGAATTAAATGTTGAATCAAAAGATCTTACGATTGTTTCTATGAATCAATTCAATTTCTATGGCAAGCAAGAAAATAGTATTCATGCGAATCGATCTTAGGCTTTAGATTAAGGCAAATTGCCTTAACGTTGCTTATATTTATTTTGGGGGAAATTATGAAAAAACATATTACGATATTGAAGCTTGTTTGTTCTAGCTTCATTTTTTTATCTGCCTCAAAATGAAACAGAATTTGAAATCAAAGAATATTCTTTTGTTCCAAGAACCACATTTGTTCAATATTTTTCTGAGAGTTATGGAGAGCATAATGATTTTGCAAAACTTATTTATGATGGAATAAATCAAAAAAGCACAGATCAGTTTTCTGCCGTATTTAATTCAAGAGAAGAAGCGGATCAATTTGTAAGCGAATTTAATTCGAAGACATTCTTAACAACAGATTATGCTATCGAGAATGGAATCACTCTTACAGATTATCAAGTGAACGGAACAGCAACTTTTTCAATTCTACCAACCACCTTTGATAATATAGAATTGTTTAATCAATTTACTGATCTGGCAGGACAATTGGTAAATCAAAGTGTTAATGATTTGAATTATCTGAATCACATCAATCAATGGATGTGTGAGAATATTCTCTATGATACAGTAGGTGTTTCATCAAATCTTTCTTCTGACATATTCTCTGGCTCATCAAGAGCGGAAGGTATTTCTAATGCTGTAAAAATTTTATGTAATTTGAATGGTATTGGATGCAATGTTGAAAGCGGAACTGTTAATGGTATATCAACCTCATGGAACAAGATCCATACCACAGAGGGAGTATACTACTTAGATTGCACAATGAATGTCTATTATCAGAATCCAGAAGCATATGAACTAAGCGATAAACTTTGGGAAGATCATTTGCAATAACCTTAAGGCATTTTGCCTTAATTTTACTCAAAGATCTTAAGAATCCGTGAGAATTCTCAAAATTCTCAGGAATTTCGCATTTTTGGACAGACAAATGTAATTTTTGTTCCCATTTGTGAGTAATAAATGTGATAAAATGGTATCATGGAAATAGTATGGAACGAACAAAAGGCTTAGTGTTGACTAGGCCTTTTTTCATTCCAAAATGTAATATTTGTTCCCATTTTTTTCAAAAAATAACTATATAATGGAGTTAGAAAAAAGATAACTCCACAATTAAGGCAAATTGCCTTAACGCATAGAAAGGAGACCGGAAATGAATAAAGCAATTATTGTTGGACGTTTAACAAAAGATATTGAATTACAGGACACAAAGAATGGTACTTTGTGCACACGATTTACTTTGGCAGTGCCGAGAAAAGGAAAAAAAGAGGAAACTGATTTTCTTCCCTGCATTGCTTTTGGAAAGACAGCTGAACTCTTGGGAAATTTAGCTAAAAAAGGTTCAAGAATCGGTGTTGAAGGTCACTGGCAATCTGGAAGTTATGAAAAGGACGGACATACAAAATACACTCTTGATTGCATCGTTGACAGCATGGAAGTTTACTTTGATAAAAAAGAAGCTGAAGAAGTAAATAATGTTCCAACGGAAACAAATACAAATAGTAATGAAAATAACTATCCGTTTTAATCGATAGAATAAAGGAGAGAGAAAAAATGGGAAAAACAAATATTAAAGACAAGTGGAAATCACTTATTGAGAAGCATGGCAAGAATAAAGTTTATGGTGGTATCAGTGCTATTGTACTAGTTTTATTGTTGTGTGGATTTGGCATTACTTGGGCAATGACAAGTTCTCCAAATGATTTGAAAAAAGAAAATCAAACAGTAGAAGTGTCTACTAAGAAAGATACCAAAGAAAAAGAATCTGAAGAAGAAAAGAAGGATGCAGAATCCGAAGATAAAGAAAAAGAAGATGTGAAAGATACTTCAAACTCTGATAAAAAGGACGCATTCAAAGAAACAGTATCGACTTCTAAGAAAGAATCAAATGCGAATACATCAAGTTCAAATACTTCAAGTTCTTCTAAAGGAAATAGCTCGAACAGTTCTAAACCTAATGGTGGCGGATCTAGTGAAAGCAAACCAAGCCATTCACATAACTGGGTTTATCATGAAGCAGTTACAAAATGGGTTGTAGATGTACCTTATCAAAGTGCCCAATATGAACAGCACACTATTTGTTCAGGCTGTGGAATAGACTTCACTGCTTTAGGTTGGACTCAGTCAGATGTTGACGCTCATGGGAAAGAGCATACCTTAAATGGAGTGAGTGGAGGCTCTCATACAGCAATGGTTGAGGTTAGCCCAGAAATCCCAGAACAAGGTCATACCGAAGTTGTACAAGAAGCCTACTACAGTTGTTCTTGTGGTCTAACACAAAATTAGAAAGGTGGATAAAACTATGGAGAAAATTACAAAAAAAGATTTATCGATTGCTGTTGCAGAAACACTGGCAACAACTAAAACAGAAGGCATTAATGCTGTAAATGCTGTATTTGAAGAAATACAAAAAGCGTTGTCTGAAGGAAAAACAATTGATATTGCCGGTTTTGGAAAATTCGAAATATTGAATAAACCGGAGAGAGATGGAATCAATCCTTTTACTAAAGAAAAAATTGTGATTCCTGCTAAAAATGCAGTAAAGTTTAAACCTTCTAAAGCACTTAAAGATAGTATCAATTAGTAATGGTGGCATTCAAAATCACAATATATAATTGCCACAGGATCTGACTGTGGAAGATCTTTAAATGATTTTGTGGTAGTTTCGCCATCAAGCAAAAATTGTGTTTGATTTTGATGTAAGTCCACTTCATTTTAAACAAATTGGCATCGAATATTCGTGTAAGTCCGACTTCAATAAAGCTCAGAATTCGTTTCTGGGGTTTTTGATTGTTAAGGCAGATTGCCTTAACGTACAGAAAGGAGTGATCAATGAGATATTTTGAAGCGGATCCGCTTCTGAAATAGGATCTGTTGGCAGAAACGTTAAATCTGCTTTTTTTATTGCAATAAGAAAAATATTTTTAAGGCAAATTGCCTTAACTCATTGAAAGGAGAACATATGCAAACAACAATTAAGAAAATTTTGAGCAAAGCGTTGGCTATAACAGCATCTATTTTTACGGTTACCCAATGTGTATTGCCTACCTATGCTCAGGAAAATGTTGTTGAGCCTGAACCTCAATCAGTGATTACTTCTACATTGAATGTTAATGTAGAAGGATCAGGGACTGTTGATATCTTAGAAAACGGGAACACTCATGAAGTGACAGAAACTACTCCGTTGTCTTTGGAATTGAACGCAGGTACTCAGATCCATCTATCTGTGAAAGAACAAGAAAATCTATATATTTCATCTCTCACAGAAGACAATTATACAGTCGCTAATTTCGAGTCAGGAATGACAACTTTTGATTATGATTTTGTAACCACAGAATCAGAAAAAACGATTGTTGTTTCATTCGATATTGAATCCGAAACAGAAAATACTGGTGTATCTAACGAAAACCAGTCTGCCGAAGATGAGGATGTCGGTGAAACAACGGAAGAAGAAACAGGTGAACAAGCTCCGGAATCCAATGAAGGAAACGATGAGCCTAATATTGAAACAACAGAAGAACCTGAAGCAGAAACAACAGAAGAAACAACAGAATTGACAGAAGAACAAAAACAACAAGTTGAAGATGCAAAAGAAATGAACAAGGATGTTGTTTCTACTGAAGAAGATACTACAGATTTATCTCAATTGGATATTGCTGAAGAAAGAACAATCTATGTCAAATATTTATTAGGCGATCCTGATAAAATCAGTGATGTTACTTCTATTCGTGAAGTATTACTAAAAACAAATAATCCTATTTATACTCAGATTGGTGAAAATGCTACTGCATATTTAGCAGATGATGGTTCTTATAAGGTTAAAGCAGATACACCATATTTGAATGGTTTAGCTGTGGCAGATCCATCAATTGCTGAATTTGCCTATGGAAATGATAATGGTGAAGCTATTACAGAAGGAGTTAGCTTCGATCCAGTTTCCAAAATAGCTACGATTCGGCCAGAAGTATTTGAGAACAAGAACGATGAGAATTTCGCAGAAGTTCAGTTGCAGGTGCTTGTTCCTGTTGATATTGAAAATGATATACAAGTTCCATATTCCGTAGATAATCAAAATGAGAATGTTGAACTTGCATCAAATGATGGAACAATCAGTATTCGACCATTGATGACTGCACGTTTCCAAGTAGTTACAGAAGAAACAGCAAGCTTGATTACTGCAAATGAATTAGAGATTTATATTAATGATTCAGAAACTCCATTATCTACTGATGATTATATGTATGATCAATCAACTGGATATGTTGGAATTAATACAATGGGTGCAAATTTAACAAACGTACACATTGTTATTCATCCAAAATCATTGATTTCAACCTTTGCTGCAGGTATCGCTGAGGGAAATCAAAGTGTTGGACAGTATGGAGTCACTGCATATTTAGCTGACGGAACAGATGCAAATGCATTTGTCGTTGGAGCTTCAATAGAAGTTCGAGGTAAGTTTGGAAACGATATGTGGCCAGCTACACCTGCAGATGGTCCAACTGAGTTATACTATGCAAGTTATAACAGTATTTCTGCACCAAACGGAGATGGTCAATTGGCATTTAGAGGTGATTCTCAGTTTGGTGTACCTACTAATGCATTCGGTGTTGATTTTACATTTAGACGCCAAGACGGAACAGCGTATCCATTGTGGGAAGCAGGATATAATAGTCCAATCGCATCATGGTGCCACCATGTGCAAGGATTGACTTTAAATTCATCAGCAGATATTTATAACTTTAAATATCCATGGTGTACCCTACGTGTTTTAGATAAACAAGTTATTGGAGCATATACTCATGTTGTTATTGGCTTTGAAACAAATCTATGGCAATACGATCGTCAAACAAATGGTGCTGTATTCGAGATTGCATTTAAATCAACTGGTAATCTTCAGATTTCGAAAACATCATCAAACCCTGATTTAACAGATGATAACGATTGTTATGGCACAATGGAAGGTGCTCAATACGGATTATATAGCGATTCTAACGCTACTCAGCAAGTGGGTACTTTCACGATTGGTGCGGATGGAACATCTAATGTGATTGAAGGTCTTGAAGCAAAAACATATTACATCAAAGAAACAAAAGCTCCTGAAGGATATGCTTTAGATCAGAACATTTATTCAGTAGCTGTTAATGCAGGCGAAACTACAACCAAAGCATTTGTTGATATTCCACAAAGCGACCCTATAAATATCTTGCTTGGTAAGGTTGATAAAGAAACCAATGCCAATAAGCCTCAAGGTTCAGCATCGTTAGCCGATGCTCAATTTACTGTTAAGTATTATGATGGCTATTATGATTCTGAAGAGGAGTTTGAGTCTTTAGAGCCAACACGTTCATGGGTTCTAAAAACAGATGAAGATGGATTTACAAGGTTAAGTGATACTTATTTAGTATCTGGAGATGAATTCTACTATGACAGCAGTGGATTTATTACATTGCCTTTAGGAACAATCACTATTCAAGAAACAAAAGCTCCTGAAGGATACTTGCTAAATGAAGAGATTTATATTCGTCAGATTACGTCTAATGGAATTGCAGAAGATGTAAATACATACAATGAACCAATTATTAAAGAACAAGTATATCTAGGTGATTTCACGATTCGCAAATTCATCACTAATGGAAATGAAAGCGAAATTATGACTCCAGAAGAAGGAGCAGAATTTATCGCAATCTATAAAGGATATGTTGATCAATATGGCTCTATTGAAGAAGCTATGAAACATACGGATGAATTTGGTACAAATGAATGGTCTACCTTAGTGACCGATGAAAATGGTGTTGGTACAAGTGGAAAAATAGCTTATGGTACATATGTGGTTAAACAAACTGCAGGTACGGAAGAAACAGACATTTTAGAAGAATCATTTGAAGTTACTTTCACAGAGGATGGTCAACATTTTGAATATACAATCAATAATCGCCCAAGTGATTATTATGTAAAAATTGTTAAGAAAGATGCTGATAACGGAAAAATCGTTTCTTTGAACGGAGCTACTTTCCAACTCGTTAAGTTAGATGATGAAGGAAATCCAGATGCGAATTACAGCGACAATGGAGCTGTTAAGACAGATGAAAATGGTATTGTTTCAGTTAAGTCAGGATTGCTATGGTATGATTCGTTTACTACAAACGCAGATAATCGCTTGTCAATTATCGAGTCTTTAGGCAGATATGAAGCTACTACATCTGAAGATAAAGGTTCAGTTACAGTACCTCAAAAGTTACCTGCAGGCAATTATATGATTCAAGAAATTGAAACACCTGATGGATATTTGATTGGACAGAATGTTTCGTTTACGTTGGAAAAATCTAATATTACAGAAACAGATCCAGATGGTGATGCAGTTGTAACGATTGAATACAGCGATCCAAAACCAACTGGTCGCATTGAATTGACAAAAGTATTCGAAGATCCTGATTACATCATGCATGGCGAAGTGACATTCGATTTATATGTAACACAAGATATCGTAGATCCTGCAGATGGAACTGTGCTGTATAAAGCTGGCGATAAATATGGAACATACACATTGAACGAAGAAAACAATACAATTGTAATTGAAGGACTTCCAATGGGTGTAGGAGAGTCACATTTCAAACTCGTTGAAAAAACTACATATGAAAATTATCAATTGAATACGGAAGAATTCACAGTTGATTTTGTTCAAGCAGATGATTCAACTCCAACATACACAGCTGAAATAACAGTAGAAAATGAATTGATCCATATTGGTACAACTGCATTAAATGCTGATACAGAGGGTAAAGAATTCAACAGCGCTAAAGAAATCACTATTACAGATACTGTTTCTTACGAAGGATTGATTCCTAACCAACAGTACACAATGCATGCAACATTGATGGATAAGGAAACTGGTGAGCCTGTTCTGAATGAAGATGGTACTCCAGTTGAAGGATTTAAGAAATTTACTCCGGAAGAAGCTAATGGTACTATCAATGTAAAAATGACACTAGATGCATCTCAATTAGGTGGCCATGACTATGTTGTATTTGAAAGTTTGTTGAACTCTGGTTTAGAAGGACATGAAACTTGTGAAATTGCTCGACATCATGATCTAGATGATGAAGATCAAACAATCACGATCCTTGGTTCTAAAATCGGAACTACTGCTCTATCCGAAAATGGTTCTCATGAACAACAAGTTGCAGATGGTGAAATCACTCTCACAGATACAGTTGCTTATGAAAACTTAGTTGCAGGTATGAATTATAAATTATCTGGAACTTTGATGAATAAAGAAACTGGCGAAAAAATGTTAGATGCTGATGGTCGCTCAATCACTGCTGAAACTATATTTACTCCGGAAGAAAGTAATGGTACTGTAGAAGTTGAATTTACTTTCGATGCTTCAGCTATTGAATCAGGAACGAGCGTAGTAGTATTTGAAACCTTATATGAGGTTCATTCTGAAAATGGTGTCAATAAAGAAATTGAAGTAACTCGTCATGAGGATATAGATGACGAAGGTCAGACAGTGAATTTCATTGATATCTATACCAATGCATCATCTGAAAATGGATCTAATGAGCAACAAGAAGCTGAAGAAGAGGTTACTTTAATTGATACAGTTACTTATGAAGGTTTACAGGTTGGAAAAGAATACACTGTAAAAGGTAAACTCATGAATAAGGAAACTGGTGAGCCATTGACTGATGCCGAAGGCAACGAAATTACTGCTGAAACTACGTTTACTCCGGAAGAAGCAAACGGTATCGTTGATCTTGAATATACCTTAGATTCTTCTTTATTAGCCGGCAAAGAAATCGTTGTATTTGAAGATTTATACAAAGATGATATCTTAGTCGCTAGTCATGCCGATATTGAAGATGAAAATCAGACCATTAAATTTAAAAACTGGGAAATCCTAGTTAATAAGGTTGATTCAATCACTGGAAATAATATTATTTCTAAAGAATTTGAATTCACTATGTACTCTGATGAAGATCTTCAGGAAGAAGTGATTACAAAAGCTGGCAATACCGAAGATGGTACAGCCTTGTTTGAAATCACAGAAGGTACGTGGTATATCAAGGAAACTCGTGCTCCTGAAGGATATAAGTTGTCGGATGAGGTAGTTAAAGTCGAGGTCAAAGACAACACAATGTATGTCAATGACAAAGAAGTAAATACAGACGATGACTATTTATATTCGATCGTTTATCAAAACGTAATGTTGCCTAGCACTCAAATCAAGACAGGAACACATACAAATACATGGCTGTTTGTAGGTATTTCCTGCATCTCTGGTTTAGCTATTGTTGCTCTTGTTCTTAAACGTAAAAGAAGCTAACAATCTTGAATAAGGAAAGAGATTTGATTCTCTTTCCTTTTCTTTTTCGAGGTATTTTATGAAGAAAAAAATCTACCTTATTATATTCTTTTTCATGTTTCTAGTAGTTGGTTGTTCTCAAACACAACAGACACATACTGTAATTTTTGATGATGATATCAAAATCGAGTATGGAAAAAACACTAATACTGCTCAATTTGTCACACGTGTAGATTCTTTTTTGGTCAAAAATTCTATGATCGAAGATAACAAAATCAACATCAGTAATTTCACTGTGATTTGTCCAGACGTTAAATTTGATCACTTAGGTGAAATTAAATTAACCTATAAAATCAACGATGAAATTTATGAAACCAAAGGAACTGTTGTAGATACAACAAAACCTCAGATCCAATTTAAAGAATCGGATTATACCTTTGAAGTTGGTGAAATGAAAGATATTCATGAATACTACACTGTCAAAGATAACTATGATCCAGAAGAAGATATTGAAGTTACCATCGATGGAATCGATAAACTGGATATCAATAAAGCTGGTACATATGAGTTGAAATTTACTTTAAAGGATTCATCAGGAAATAAGACCGAAGAAGAACTTACAATCACTATCAAAGATTCAGAAGAAGAAAAAAGAAAACAAGAAGAAGCTCAAAAAAAAGAACAAGAAAACAATTCGCAAAATTCTCAATCTAATAATCAGCAAAACTCATCAAATTCGAATAGCACGTACAATCCACCAGCTCAAAACACAGAGCCAAGCGCACCTGTACAAAGGCCAAGCTATTCATCCAAAGATTATATGTTTTCGCAAGGATATGACATGACTACAGCTCCTGCAGCTTGTCAAGCAGACTTGGTTGCATCTGGTGTAAGTGGTAATTGTACACCAATTCAAAATGAGGAAGGCATTTATATTGGAATGAGATTGACCCTGTATTAAAAATTAAGGCAAATTGCCTTAACGCATAGAAAGGAACAAAACATGTTTACAAACGTATTATCAATCATGGCTGCAATCGCAGTTATTATATTTGCTGTTATTTATTTAAAAAAGCCGTTAGAAAATCGTGAAATCGAAGGTGCTAAATCTCTTATTATCCGCATCATTTTGGGTTGCTTATTAGGGATCGTGGTAGCCTTTTTGGTTCGTATTTAGGAGGTATCAATTATGGGTAACTGGTCAGAATTATATGCATTATTCCAACCGGCGGTAGAAGACTTCTGTTCATTCATTCAAGCACTGGCTTTGATTGTTGCAGCTGCTATGGCAGTCTATTACAAAGTCCGTGAAATGTTTGCCGACATTCAGGAAGATCAGATGTTCTCGAATAAAACAAAGAAGGTTTTTGTAGCTTTGGTATTTGTATTTATCGTGCCAACAGTCATAAAAATTTTGTCAGGATACTTTGGAGGTTAAATCCTTCTTATCCCAAAATAAGGAGATCCTATGAATGAAAAACTAGAAAGTTTATACCAAGTATATGGAAAAGAAAATATTGACAAATTGATTTCAGAAAATGAACTCGATTTAGAAAATAGTTTTCTAATATCTTATTCAGAAATATTAAAAAAACAAAATTTTTCCTTCGACACTTTAAAAGCATTTGTTGACTTCTATAAAAGTAAGAAAAGTTTAAACGAGAACTGCAGTGTTAGTGTTTTGATGACTTATTTAAAAGAATTTAAAACAAATGAAATTGTCGAAAACAATTTAAAACAGGAAGTTGAAGTATATGAAGATGAAGAAGAAAACGAAGATGATACTTCTGAATTCTCATCAAACCAATTAGAAAAAATAGCTGATGATCTGAATGGAATCAAGGAAAGCGTGGATCTTTTGCATCAAAATCAAACCGATATTAGGATTTTTGAAACTGTAACTGGTATGAAAAAGATCCTAGATGATCAAGTGAATACAAAAACTGAGAAAAAGTCTACCTATAATCAGGTAAAAGAACTAGATCACAAAACCGATGAATCATTAAAAGAAATCAAAGAAATAAAGAAGATTCTCCCTAAAAATATTGGTGTGTTTTATTCTGCAAAAGACATGAATAAAAATATATTCATTGGAATGGGATTGGCTGTATCGATCTTTGTTGTTCTAATTGTTGCAATTGCTTTAGTTGCCAATCTTTTTAGTTAAGGCATTTTGCCTTAACGTACAGAAAGGAGGTTGATTTATGTTTGGAATCGGCGATTCAATTATTCGTGGTGCACAAGATTTACTACAGAATTTTTTCTGGACGATCATGAGTCCATTGATCAATCTCGTAAACACTTTGTTAGATTCTTTATTGAATGGTGTTCTAGGATTAGATATTTTTAGCTCTAACAGCTTTTTAAGCGGTGCATATCAATGCAGTATAGCGTTGATGATCTTGATTGTTCCAGTAAAAATTATTTATGAACTTGTTACTTCCATGGTCAAAGATGATGATGCAGGACTAGACGTGCACAAAAAAATTGGTTCTGCTGTTTTAGGCATGATGATCGCTATATCGTTATCATTTGCAGTTACACAGGTAATCAATCCATTAGTCAGAAATACGTCTGATGTACTTCTTGGAATCAATATGACTACGCAAAATGAAGATGGTACGTATGAAGAGAATTTCCAAATTGGTGATACATTGATTGAAACTGTACTAGTATCTTTTGGTGGTCTACCACAAAATGGCGAATATGGCGCAGAAAGCTTTATTGAACAGTTGCACAATGGCGAATTAGATATTACACAACGATATGAATCAGATACCGATGATGGTCATGAGAAATATGAATATGTTTGGGACGTCGGTTTGTTCATGTGTATCATAGGACTAGCCATATATGTTGTACTCTTATTTATTATCACAATTCAAATTGCTATGCGTATGATTGCTATTGGATTCTATTACATCATAGGTCCACTATGTTGTACGAGTTTAACCAATTATCAAAACCCTCAAGCATTCAATGTTTGGAAAAGTACAATGATCGGACAATGGGCAATGAATTTAACGCAGATCTTTTTGCTATCTTTAATGGTATCTTTGTTAGATTCTATTACAAAAGCAACATCCACATACCCTATAGCTTGTGCAGCTTTATATTTTGGAGCTTTTTCGTTAATTTTATCTGCTCCAAATTTTGTACAAGCGATGATAGGAGGTTATTCTGCAGGTGTACTTGAAACTATGAATCAGATTCGTGGTGGAGCTGGAATGGCATCTGGAATTGTATCAGGAGCTATCGGAGGTATGATTGGTCGGTCTAATGCCAATACAGGCCACTTACAAGGTGGTTTACGTGGAAAAGCATTAGGAGATGTTCAAGCTGACGGAACTCGTAGAGGTGGCTTCAAAGGTATGGCAATTGGTGAACAGTCTAATATGAACGGAGTTACCGGGCGTTCTGGTGGCATTCGAGGTGCTTTGTTTGGTAACGATACTCTAAGTAGTGGCCCTGATGGAACAACTACAAGGGCAAGAACAAGTGGTTTGTTTGGTATGGGGACTCGGACTGCCTCAACATACAATCGTTCTGGTCAAATGACCGAACAGACACGTAGGACGGCTTTTTCAGGTTTACGTGGTTCGACTACTACCAGTTTTGATCCAAGTACAGGCGAAGCAACTTCTACTGTAAAAAATCCAAGCCCAGTATCACAGAGATTATCTTCTTTGAACAATCGATACAGAAACTTTAAATCTCCAAATACACAGCCAAAAACATCATTCACTTCATCATTTAATAGAAATCGAGGTGGACAATAATGTGGAATAAACTTTATATCATCATTGATAAGAAGTCAGTGAAGCCTTTGCTTATTTGGAAATTCAGCGGCAAAGATATTACTATCATGGTTATTGGATTTTGCTTTGGGTTCTTTCCATTTAAAACATTGTTCGGAGATCTTTATGGGTTTGTAGCAGGAATTTCTTTGTTCTGTATACTCGGTTTTTTATTGATCGAAATGCCAAACCATTTGTCAATTTTACAACACATACAAATGTGGTATGAATATCATTACAAAAAGCCAAAAGAGTACTTCTATATTCCAAAATCACAGATTGTTAAGAAAGACGTGATAACAGATGAAGAAACTTTGGAATGGATGGAATATCAGGAGATGATCCAAAAAAACAGGACACATAATTAAGGCAAATTGCCTTAACCTTACAGGTCATGGAAACATGGCTTTTTTTATTAAGACAATTAAGGCATTTTGCCTTAAAGAGAAAGGAGAATTTCATGTTCAAAAAGAAAGATGCAAAGAAAACCGATGCTCCATCAAAATTTTTAGCGTCCAAGAATGAAAAAAAAGACAAGGCAAAAAAGAAAAGATCCACTGAAATTACAAAAAAAGAAAAATTAAAACGTATCGATATTTCCAACGCTATACCTTTTACTTTCGATAAAGAAAAAAATATGTTTGTCAGCAAAGATGGCGAATACATTATGATGGTGCGTACTATCGGAACCAATCTTTTTGGTTTTAAAGAAAGCGATAAATTAAGCTTTGTAAACGCCTTATCTCATGTATTCAATCGTTCCATTGGCGAAGGACAGATCTATTCTTATCAAATCGGTGCGGACGTTGATGGATATGTTTCTGATTTTCAATATTTCAAAGATAACCTGGATCTTTCTAAGCCGGAAGATTTAGCACGTTATGAAATCTTAGATCAAGCACAGAAACGATTGAAATATACAGCACTTACAAAAGAATTGGTTGATCGTTGTTTTGTGTTTGTTTTAAAAGATAAAGATCTATTCCGATTGGAAAGTCGATGTAAGGAAATCGTCAGCTGTTTGAACAGCTATCAACGAACTTATATTTTAGATTTTTATGACACATTTTTAATCCTTTATAACTATTACCATCCTCAGCAATCAAAAATGTTTGATGAACTTGCCAAAGAAGCAGACGATATCATGGATTTTTTGTACCCTACAAGGATCGGTATGGTCGATATTGGCTGGAAGCAATGTGTTGAATTAGACGGAGTCTATTGCAAGACAAAATATATTCGAGATTATCGAAAAGATGTAACTTTCGCCTTGATGAGCTATCTAGCTACAGCTGGCGATATTGATTTTTCGCTTCATTTCATGCCTGCTGAACCTGATGTTTTGACAAAAAGCATGGATAAAGAAATTAAAGCACTAGATAAAAACTTAGAAAAAGCAAAAGAAGCCAGTACTCGAACAAAACTGCAAGCTAAAGCTCAAGAAACACAAGCCATGATCGATAAAGTTTCAGCTGAAGGCGAAACCGGTTATTACTTTACGGTATTTGTACGTATCAAAGCAGAAGATATTAAAACAATTAATGAGATTTCTAAAGAGCTTGATACTACTTTTGCGAATTTTGGAGTTCGATTTGCCGAGGGAGTCTATGAACCTTTAGAAGTATTTAATATGGTCGCTCCGATTTGTTATGAGGTGCCAGATCGTTATTACAAAGCTACAACACAAAATACATTGGGATTCATGTATCCGTTTGTTTTTGAAGCTTTATATGACAGTACTTTCTATAAAAATAAAGTGAATTATCCTCCGGTCTATATTGGAAATACCATCCAAACAAATGGTGTTGTTTTCTATGATAATTTCACGAAAAAAGGTGATCGTTCAAATTACAACGAATTTATTGTCGGTATATCTGGACAAGGTAAGACTTTCTTCTTGATGTGGCTGATCTACAACCGCTATGGTCTGGGATATAAGCAATACGTGATCGATGTGGAAGGTAAAGAATTAAACAAACTTGTCTATACACTGCATGGAGTCAATGTTGACTGTGCGAATGGTGACAACGGAAGAATCAACCCTTTACATATCCGATTTAATATTCCAGATCAAGATACAGGCTCTGGAAAGGTTCCTTTAGAAGAATTACAACCGCTTGCTCAACATATACGTTTTCTGAGATCGTTTTTAAACGCGTATAAAGGCAATTCTAGCGAGGTTGGTCTCTTACATGACAACATCATAGAAAAAGCAATAACGAGCGTTTATGAGCGTTGTGGGATCGCGTTTGAAACAAACGCAAGGTATATCAAAGACAATTATGGGAATGATGACTATCCAATATTCTCAGATGTCTATGACACCATTCAAGATTGGTTAAAGAATTTAGAAAAATCAGACAAAGTTTATCCGGAAGAAGTAGAACGATACAAAGTTTGTTTAGCTTTCTTGGAGCCAATTGCCTATGGTACGGATTCAAACTTGTTCAACGGACATACAAATATTGATCTCGATAGTAATTTGATCAATTTTAACATTTCAGCTCTTCAGGAAAATACGGAATCACGTGTATTGGCTGCTCAATACTTCAATATCTTATCCTACATTTGGACAGACATTATATCTGATACAAGTGAACGAAGAAAGCAAATCTACGCTGATGAATTTAGTGTAATCATGGATCCTCGATATTTAGATATAATGATGTACTTCCAAACAGTCATCAAACGTATTCGAAAACAATATGGTGGCTTAACAACAGGTACTCAGCAAATGTCAGATGTATTGAAGGATTCTGTAAAAGAACAAGGCGAAGCAATTATCGAAAACTCTGTTTATCAATTCTACTTTGGTTTAGGAGTTGAAGGTATTGAATATATCAAGAAAACAAAACTTATTCCGGAATCAGAACAAGAGTTCGTTCAGTTTGCAGGTATTGGAGAGTGTTATGCAAAAATTGGAACAGCAACAGCAATGCGTGTGAAAATCCAGATTGGTGATGAAGCATTTGAACTCTTTAAACAAATCAAACAAGATACGGATGAATCATGATCGAGAAATTAAAAAAATTTAAAAAGATAGTGCTCGGAATCAGTGTTGGATTACCCTTTTTTCTTCTTTTCTTCATCCCGGTATTTTTAGCAATTATCACAACAACAAACCGAGATAACCGATGCGGAGAGTATCAAGAAATAGAATTATGCGATACAGGAAATGATTTGAAAGATATTGCATGGGCAAATCAAAACTGGAATAAAACGAGCGATCAATACAAAATCTGGAATTGTGCATCAGGCGGATGTGCTCCTAGTTCGTCTCCAATAGAAGGCGAAACTGAGTATGGGAATCTAAAAAAAGATGACCTAGGATTCTATTACATCGAAGATTCTGGAATCAAATACTACTGTAATGCAATGGCATCTTATTATACATCCAATATTGGTGATAAATTTCGAATCACCACAGATGAAGGAAATGTATTTCATATCATCATCGCCGATCAGAAAGCCGATCAGCATACACATGCCGGAAACAATAGTAGCAATGGCCATTGCTTATCTGGAACAGGCGGAATGTTGGAATTCTACGTAGATAAACATACATTTGTAGGCGGAACAATGAATCAAAATTTTGATGAGGAACACTCATTTAAAGGCGCTGTTACAAAAGTAGAAAAATTGGTCAGTGGTGATGCTTGTATGACAGTTTCAACAGATTATGTCCAATGGATGATCCAAGTAGCGAATGATAATTCTCATGGATATTCACAGTCAACGGCCGATGGTGGAGCCGGAAGAACGTTTAATCCTGATGTAGATTGTTCAAGCTTTGTTTATTACGCTCTTCTCAATAATGGTTACAATGTTGATCAACTTGGTTCATATCCATTTACTACTTTTACAATGGGTAATATTTTAAAACAAAATGGCTTCGAGGAACTGGATTATACCGGAACAGCCGATTTGATTGAAGGAGATATTTTAGTTTCCAATGTTTCAGGATTGGAACATACAGAAACTTATATTGGAAATGGAATGACTGTCGGAGCTCATGCAGGAAATCAAGATGGAAAGGTCGGGGACAGTTCAGGTAATGAGATTAGTATCATCCCCAATAGTACACATGAATCCCTGAATGGTGGTAACTATTGGCAACATGTATACCGCCCTCGTACAACGGCGAACGGAGGATAAGAATGAAAAAAAAGATCATGATTGGAATCTGCGTTCTTGTTTTTACAATTCTTTTTTTGCTATGGTTCATCTTTTTAAAACCTGTTCATATTGATGTCACAGAGAATTTGAAACTGTCTTTTGTAGGTGAAAATGGTTCTGGAAGCGTGCAATTTGTAAGCAATGAGATTGATTATAATGGATGGAATCCTTTTATCAAAAAATGGATGGATAATGTCACCTATGACTACTCCAAAGATGACAAATTGAAGAACGGAGAAACAATAAATGTCAGGGTCATTTCTTCAACAGATCTTCCAAGTAATTTAATAATAGAACACCAAACAAAAAAATTTACTGTAAAAGGGTTGAAGAAAGAGAAGAATATTGAGGTCAATGAAGGACTTTATAAAGGTGGAACCGTTCAAAGAGAAGTTGAAGTTATAGATGGTGTGGAAATTCCCACCATTTGGAATCTATCCGATGAAGAAAAACAAAGATATGTGAACTATATAAAATGTATTGAAAAACAAGGAGCAGTACCAAATATTAAAGACCCTCACAACTGGGAAAACGTACCTGATAATAGTTGTGAATATTAAAAAAAATGAAAGGAAACGGATCAATGTATGACGAATATAAAGCTCGTTATGAAAAAGAATATTGGATTAAAAAAATTAAAAGACTAATTTTTCAGATCAATAAATTAATGTCTACAGGTGAAGAAATCGACCAAAAAGAAGTTATTAAGGAGTGTATTATTCGGAACGAAGATTATGTGATTGGAGTCTATTTTAAATATCAAAAACAATACCGGAATCAAGTCAAAGTTTTAATTAATGAGGAGAAAAGAAAATGTCAGTAACATCAAATAATAATGAAGTTTTTTTAGATGATAATTTGATTGATCTGATCAAAAAAGCACGAAGATCTAAAGACTTCACACAAATAGATATGGCTGAGATGTTAGGTATTTCATCGAAGAAGTATTCACGTATCGAAACAAAAGTTATTAGCCGAATCGATCGTGATATGTTGAAGAAAATTGCCGATATTTTAGACATAAATGTATCAGATCGAATCAATAATTACGGATTAAGATGCAGCTTTTCTTTGAGTCAAGACATGAGAAATGACCTTGAGGTTTTAAAACTTTCTAAAGGTTTTAGTTCAATTTCTGACACCGTTAAATATTGTGTACATGAAGTAATCAATGATTTTTTCTTGCGAAAATGCTCAAACGATTTGCTTGATGATTTAAGAGAAATGCTGATGACAACTTACAACAATGAGTTAGATAAATTATCTAGAAAAAATGAAATCAACGAAGCAATCCTTACAATTTTGGGAGCTAAGTTCAACATCAATGTAGATGAAATAAAAAAAGAAATAGAAGACGAAATCAAGAAAAGAAATCATGCTGATCAGTACTAAAAAGATGTTTTAAAAAGGAGATGATGAGATGAAAATTGTACTTTATTGTGACAAGTTCTTGTATCACAAATTGTATATGTCATTCCCTAAATATGATGAACAAGACCGAATTATTGGAAGTCTTTTTTCGACAGATGAGTTTGATAACTTCCATATTCAGGATCGCCATTATTTAAATTTGGCTCTTAATCCTTTAGACGGAATTCATGACATTTATATGCTCTTGATTCAGAAATCTTGGTATCGAGATTCGAACTGTATCAATATATGCAAGTACGTTAAACAGCTTCATCCTGAAACGAATGTCGTGTTTTTTATGGATGAGCCTGTTGATATTCATAGTTATTTTTGTCATCGAATTGTGAGCGAAGAATTAGGTTACATCGCAAGTGATATCGATGAATTAAGTAACCTAATTCAAACGGACTTCTCTCTTGATCAAGAGAAATATTTGCTCCCAAAAATGAAGAAAGGCCAGCTGAAAAAACTGCAAAAACAATTTCAAAATTCCTAGATGAATTTTTGTCCTTCTTCAAATTTTCCTAGATTTTTCTTCCTACCTATCTTCCTCCAGTTTCTGAGAATTTTGTGTCGGAAATAGGTAGCAGGATAAGACGTGCATACGCACTGAGAATTCAAGGGCCTTGCGAACAGTGTTCGCAAGCATATTTCCACTTAAACCCTTCCTCCTGAAATGCGTATGCATTTTGAGAATTTCTTCCTAGAATTCTCAGAGTTTTCCTCTTCCTGACACTTCCTCCGCAGTGATTTTTCCACTGTAACCATTACTTTTTGGGGGTGTTGCATATTTACTGAGAATTTCTCACTTGATTTTGAACCTAAATTGCATCCTACAGTGATTTTTCCACTGTCGAACAAAATTCTCACTACCTTTTTGAAAGGAGATCAAAAAATGGCAAAAAAAGATGGCTCAATTATAAAAAATGGAATTAAACCGATACTCATAACTCTAGTGATTTTGATTCCAGTTCTGTTTTTATTGATGATACTTTTCTTTTGGATGCTGGATCAAATGTTACTCCATGAAGATATTGGCTTTTTTGAATCGTTCAATTCTCATTTTAAAGAAGTATTAGTGATCACTGTGTGTGTTTGGGCATTAGCTTTTTATTACATCACTGGATCTTTTAAATTTAGAGAACCTGCTGAAACAGATACACTTGCTAACGCTCGATGGAGAACTACAACAGAACAAAAAAAAGAATTTGCAGTCTGCCCTATCGATACAACACAAACCTTAGAAGTGGGTGGTGCTCCATGCAATAAGATTTCTGATAAAGAAATTTTATATACCACGGCCGCAATGCATGACTTAACAAATGGACTTACTCGATCCGGAAAATCAAGAAAGATTGTTCGTCAACTTGTTATGATCGCTTCTATGGCTGGAGAATCTATGATATTCAACGATCCAAAAAAAGAAATGTATCAAGACTTTCATAAATATCTAAGAAAAAAAGATTATGATGTTTACTGCTTGGATTTTCGTAAACAAGAAGTATCAAATGCTTGGAATCCATTAGACGATATCACCTACATGTTTGAATTAGGAAAAGATCATATCGATGATGCAGATAATTTGGCAGAAGATCAGGTGACATCACTTGTTGTTGATAATGGAAAATCTGAACCGATTTGGATTGAAGGTCAAAAAGCTTTAATTAAAACAGCATTACTAGAAGTTGCACAAGCTCCTATTGCAAAAGAAAAGAAAAACTATTACTCAGTTTTTCAAATGATCTATTTGCTATCAAAGGAAACCAAAATTGACGGACGTGAACAAATGCCCTTGTCAGCGTATGTTGAAACTTTGGATGAAACATCTCCATCTCGTTCAAGTTTTGCACCTATAGCTGTTAGTAAAGATAAAACTCGTGGTTCATTTTTGGCAACAACATTAGCTACTCTGCATCCTTTTACAAGTTTAAAGTTAATGAAGATATTAGGACATAGTGACTTTAATTTTCACGACTTTACCAATGGAAAAAAAGCATTGTTCATAGTCAATCCAGATGAAAAGAAAACATATGATGGAATCACTGCTATGGCATATGACAATGCTTATCAGTCATTGATTTTCGAAGCTAATAATTTGCCGGGACGAAAATTAAATAAACGAGTACATATGATTTTTGATGAATTTGGTAATATGCCAAAGATCAATAATCTTGAAGGTAAGCTTACTGTTTCTCTGTCTAGAAATATTCTTTATCATTTATATCTTCAGGACTTTAAACAGATGAATGAAAAGTATGGAGATAATATTGCTTCGATTATTCGTGGTAACTGTGGTTTATGGTATTTCATTTCCAGTGGCGATTATGATACTTGCGATGAAATGAGTAAGAAGTTAGGTAATAAAACGATTTGGGTACAATCACAAGGTGGAAATTTTAATGAAAAGTCTGATACTACCGGAAGTAATATCGGATACAATCAACAGACAAAACCACTTATGAGTGCCAATGAACTACTAGAAGCTGATATGCGTTCAGGACATGGAATCGTTTTATACTGTTCTTATTTAGGGCCTTGCAAAGTCGAACTGCCAGATTGTTCTGAGTACGCTTGGTACAAAGAGATGGAGCACGATGAAACAGAAACGCTCAATAGTGATTTGAAACTAGAATATGCCGTACCTCGATATGTTGTAATCAATCGTCAGGTATTGGCTCAATATGGAATTCAATATCCGGCAATACCGGGAGAAGAAGTAAATACAAAACCTAATACTGGTATTAAGTCCAAGGAAATGTATTGGTACTGGTCAACACGTGATGATTTAGATCGAATCGTAATAAAACATATTGTTGACGAAATGAAAAAAAGAAATCAAACACCAATCGATTTTAATATTCGTGATTACATGAAATCAGAAGAGTTTATTGATTGGTTGTGGACTCAGGATGTTCCAAAAGATACGTCTGAATATGAAATCAATAAAGTAGGTCAGTCAATCAAACAAGCTAACGAAAATGATAGCAATGCTTTAGCTGATATGTTGGGGTAACACATGACAAGACCTAATATCATTTTTAACATTCGATATCGTTACACACAGTACTGCACGAAGACTTTATCTTTCAAAGAAGAAAAGAATCGAGTCAATACAGGCGATGCTTATGACTATTATGATCGTGATGAAGCTTGTGATAAAACCATAAGTTCTAAAGATGCTTTTGATTATTATGATTATCGTGTTGGTTCAAAAGGTGGATTTACATCGGATGGAGATATCGGTGCCAAAGAAAGTCAACAACTATGCGATTTGTATAAACCGGAAGTGCTATATCAAGCTGTTTGTTCGTTCCGTAAAGATTTTGCAATCGATAATAATATTGTGATCAAAGAGAACATGAAAAAACTGATCACTAAATCTATGAAATCAATATTAAATCAATTAGGATTTAATCCAGACAATATTGTATGGTCGGCTTATTATCATACAAATACCGAAAACCCTCATTGCCATATTGCTTTTTATGAGAAAGATCCTACACGCAGATTACATAGATTGCCAAAATCTCAAGTAGAAAAAGCTCGTAGCAAAATCGTATCTATATTGGAAATCAATACTGGCTTATATATTTCAAAAGATGAAACATTGAAAGACATAATAAAGATAGTCGATGAATGTCACTTGAGTGAAGAAATGAAGTCCATCATTTCCAACAGTACAAATAATTCGATTAAGCCGATAAAAGGTTTGGATAAGATAGTCGATTTAATGATCGATCTTGATAACAAACTGCCAAAAACAGGTAGTATGAAATATAACTCAAAAAATATAAGACCTTACCATAACGATATTCGCAAGATCATTGATGAGATCTATAAATTAGATCATGTCAATCCGTACTATGCAAAATATAATGAGATCTTGCAGGAGATACGTTCAAGGCAAGAAGAATTATATGGTACTGGAAATCAAGAATATGTTTATAAAGATGAGGTCTTGATTGGAACTTCATCAGGACTAAAATCACAAGAACATTATCAGCAAAAAGAGTTGTATAAGTTAGAAACTCGATTAGCCAATATGATCTTACGAAATATAATTCAGTCAAGAAACGATATTGATCACTATAAAAAAGAACAAAATGAGATAAATAAAAAACAGCTAACTAAACCAATCATACCGATTATTGATGATAAAGAAAAAAGACAATCCTTGCCTTTAATACAGAATGAGAATGACCAAAATAATTCAAAACTAAACACGGAACATAATAAAAAAAATAAACGCTCTAAGATTTATACAAAGCGTTATCAAAAAAAGATTATGAAAACTCGATGTCGAACTATGTCATATGGTTTTGTTCAAGAATTGTCTTACAACATTCAAACTGCTTATTATGCTAACTTAGCCGAAAAACAGAAGATTCAAGATGTCATACGTTCAGCTCAATTACAAGCACAAGCACAGGAACTGTAAAGGAGGAATAGAATATGCGATCTAAGAAAAACTTAAAGGAACAGCTCCAAAAACAAATTGAATTTTTGGAAGTTAAGAAACAAAAACTAATTGATGTTGAAATCAAAAAGATAGTCAAAAGTAATGAAGAAATTCTCAGTTTGGACACAAAAATTAATGCTTATAAAAAGCTGTTAAAAAGAAAAAATGAAGAAGAAAAGCGAATACTGGATATTGATCAAGAAATCTCAAACGCTTTGAATGGTAACGAAAGCGAGGATACTTCGAATGAATAAAAGAAAAATTAGAAAGCAAAATTCATGATATGTTGGCAAAAATCCAAATGAAAAGGAGTTAATCAAATGATTCTATCTGAAAAGGAATTAAAGGAAAAATTTTGGAAAGCTTATAACGAAGGAAAACGAGCTTTAAGATGGCAATTTGAATGTCCTGCTCGTGAGGGAGGAATTGATCTTGTTACTTTAGAAAAGTTTAAAGACGAATATCAAATCAATGCGTTTGAATTCAAATTGAATGATATTAAAAAGGTCGTGGCACAAGCAAAAGCAAACAGCAAGTATGCCACAAAAAGTTGGATTGTTGTTCCTATCGATAAAGAAAATCTAATTCTTAATCGATATATCAATGAACTTGATACCTATGAAAATGAACTTAAGATCAAGCGAAACATAGGTGTGATGGGTGTTTATGATAATGGAAGTTATAAAGTTATCCATACAGCAAAGCCGGCTGATACTTTTATTTGCAATAAGGCGATAAAAAACGTGATTTTTGCAAAAGGATCTTAGAATGGAATATCTTAATATACCTTTAATTATGTTTAATCCATGGTATGGTAAACTGATTAAAAAGTTTATCGGAAATAAAACTATATTTCTACATTTTCAAAAAAGATCACAATTTACAATAACTTTTAAACAAAGAAAACCTTATAAATTGTATATAAAAATAGATGGCAAACAAAAAATCCACAATAAAAAATCTCCCTGTAAAGTGAAAAGGAATTAAAAGCAATCACCACCAATACCTAGTATAGTAATAAAATCCAAATTATTACTATACATAAGGGGGATTTACAATGGATAAAAAAATTGCTATTTATGTTCGAGTGTCATCAAAGGATCAAGCAATCAATGGTTTTGGATTAGATGCTCAAGAAGCAAAGTGCAGACAATACTTAGACCTTTATGATAAGGATCCTAACTCGATTAAGTTATACAAAGAAAAAGGAGTTTCTGGTAAAAATACTAAAAGGCCACAAATGCAGGAGATGATGAAAAATGTAAAAGAGAACAAAATATCCATGATTATTGTGTATAAACTTGATCGTTTAACTCGGTCAGTAATAGATACCTATAAACTGCTTTATGAATTACAAGAGCATAATTGTCAACTAATTGCGGTGATTGATCAGTTAGATATCAATTCCGCAAACGGACGAATGATTGTAGGTATTTTGGCTGTATTTGCTCAATGGGAACGTGAAGTTATACAAGAACGCACCTTAGATGGTTTACAAGCTATGGTAAATCAGGGGAAATACCCTTATGCACATTCTCCGTTTGGATGGAATAAGGACCAAGATAAATTCTTGTCTATTAATGAGTTTGAGGCAAATGTTGTTAATGATTTAGCTGATCACATATTAGATGGAATGTCTTTATTAGAATCAAAAACCTATTTATTCTCTAAGTATGGAATCAGAAAGCATGAAGAAACGATAAAAAAATGGCTTACTAGGGCAATGAATAGTGGTGTGTTTCAATACCATGGCAAAGATTATTTAGATATTTTTCCAGCAATTATGTCTGAAGAAAAACGAATATCAGTTATCGACTCGATTAAAGAACATAAAAAACCAGAAAAAGATCAATATTATTTCTATGGAAGAATTTATTGTAATCATGGTCATAAATGTATTCAAGTAGTGACCAATAAAAATAATTCTAATAGTGTTGATAAATACTTCTATTACTATTGTAAAGAATGTAAAAAAAGGATAAATCAAGAAACGATTTTAGATCAAATTTTGCCCCAGATTCTTTCCTATAAAAATGATGAAATCAAAAGTAAAGAAGGAAGAGTGAAAATCAATTTATTAAAAAATATTAGGAGAGCAATTGACCAAACCTACGAATCATATTCAAGTGGCTTGATCGATTTTGCAAAATACATAGAAACACTGACCGTTTTAAAGAAGAAGTTAGTAAGGGTATCAAATCAAATATCTGGGTTGAAAATTAAAACATTTGAGTCTTTTAGAAAATCATCTGCTACTGAAAAACGTTCGCTAGTCGAATCATCAATTAACAAAATTATTATTGATATGAATTTAAAATTAGTAATTAAGATCATTTGGAAATAAGATTTACTGAGCCTAAAAAAGGCACTTGGTATGAAAAGAATGTAAAAAAGATAAAAATTTGAATGTAGTACTTGTTTATATATTATAATTTGATTATAATATTAATGTAAAAAAAGTTCTATCTAGTTCGCCTAGATACCGACAATTACCACCACGTTTAAAGTATAGGACGTTTGGTGATTTTTATCGCTAAACGTCCTTTTTCTATATAGTTTAAATATAAAAAACGGATATTTTAGGCAAACTAGAATTATTGCTTAGAATGTCCGTTTTTTTTGATCAAATCTGAGAGGAGGTCTACATTATGTCGATGATATTAAGGAATAAAACCAATGTTAGTTTTACTTCTGTAGATAACGAATTTATTTTTAACAGTGCATTATCAACCAAGGCAAAAGGGTTGCTGCTACAGTTATTGGCTTTACCTGATAACTGGAAATTCTCGAAAGAAGGAATTTATGCAATTGTTCCAGAAGGAAAAGCATTTGTTGAGGCTTGCTTGAAAGAGCTAAAGGAACAAGGGTACTTAGTCATTCAAAAAAGTAAAAATGTAGAAACTAATTTTTATGAATATACATACTATGTCTATTCAGTTTCAAGATTTTGCGAGTACTTACCTGATGGGAATATTTATAATTTTAAAACTAATAAAAAAGGACGAGGGATCGTTTCTAAGAAACCAAAGCAAGAAATCTTAACAGAAGATGTTAATAGAGATGAATTATTAATCTCAAACCTTCAAAGATTGATAAAAGAAGAAAATGGATTCTCAGGAACTGTTTCTCAACTAAAAGACCACCTATGTCATTCTCTAAATATCTATGAAGGTAAGTTATCTAAACTTATCAGAGACAATGTTGAGCAATTAAAACAATTTGGAATAATAGTTGAATTTAAACGTTCACATGGACGAAATATTATTCAAATTCGCTCAAATTTACCTGCACCCGAACCTACACCCGAAAATAATGAATGGGTGTATGTTGAAGAACCCGAAAATCAGGGTGTGGAACCTACACCCGAAAAATGCACTAAAAAGTCTAGGGTGCAAGTTGAAGAACCCGAAAATGAAGATCTTCAAAATCGGGGTCTATACAAAAGAAGGAATAACAAAGATATAAGATTGATTGAAAAAGAGATAGCTGAAAATATCGATTTTGATTCTCTGATGAATTCATCTACTTCTGAAGATCAGAAAATGATTAAGACAATTTATGAGTCTATTTTGGATGTAATGGATTCAAAAAATGAAGAAACAAAACTTGGTAGTGAAATTTATTCCACTAAAAGAATTCAAGAAAGAATGATGCAATTACGGAAAGAGCATATCGAATATGTAATTGAAAGCGTAAAGAAGCAAAGTGACATTAAAAAAATCAATGCCTATTTGTTAAAGTGCTTGTTCAATGCACCAAAGTCAATGAAGATGCATAAATTCTTTACAAGTAAAAACCAAAGAGGATTGCCAGATTGGTATGACCAAGTGGATGAAAGTCCACCTAGTGAGGAACTATTGCAAGAAGTATTAAAAAAAAACAAAGAGAATTAAAAACAAAATTAAAATAATTTTTGGCATAAAAAAAGTGCGATAAATAGGCACTAATTTGAATATTATGATTTTGGTGCTCCTAAAGAAACATGGTGCTAACTTCTAAACACGGGGATAAAATAAAGAAAACATATTTCTCTATAGTGTAAAGAAATATATAATATAATTGAATAGAATATATATTTGAAGAAAAATACTAGTAAACTTGATAATAATGGAGAGAATGGACTATATGAAAAGATTAAATCAAATTTTAGATATCCTTATAGGCTGTTTTATAGGTGCATTTCTTGGAAGTGGAGTGTCAAGATTTTTGGATTTTAAAAGTCATCCAGATTTATATGCCATACAGAGTGCTCCATGGTACGCAAGTATTATTTCGCAAGGGATTATAATCACAATTATTGTTATCATCTTAATTTTAATTAAAGTAATAATGAATAAGAAAAAGTGATTTTAAATTCTAGTTTCAAGAAGGTGATAATATGAAAAATATCGATTGGAAAAAATGTCGGTTCAGCATACTTGGTATAGGTGTTTTATTTTGTATCTTCAGTCTTGTGTTTAAAGAATATCATCGTTTATTTCTAGGATTTGCTTGGATGTGTATAGGACTAAATGGGATTTGTTTCTATTTTTTAGAGTTAAAAGAAAAAGGAAGTTCATCCAAATTATATATTTTGGGAGCAATCATAGTAATTATTTTGGTTATATTTATCTACTTTTTTTAATTTGACTTGACACTTGTGGCACCACTTTGTAAGATTGCCTTTATCTATTTTAGATAAAGGCTTTTTATTTTTTAATTAAATTTATGTGTATAGTGATAATAGTTTGGATTATAAATAAGGAAAATAATATGAATTTTGATATAATAAGAAAGATTGAAGGTGAAAAAATGTTGAAAAAAGAAAACTTAGAATTTTTATTGTCAAGAGCTATGGAATCAGAAGCTGATTTCGCAGAGATCTTTGAAGAAGAAACAACAAATGAATCCATATCAATGTTGAATGGAAAAGTCGAAGATGTTAATAAAGTTTTGCGTTCAGGTATTGGTGTTCGTTTGTATAAAAATGTACAGTCCGTTTATGGATATACCAATGAATTGGATATGACTTCCTTAACAAATTTAATTGATGAATTAAAGGAAGCATTTGGATCGGTTGAAAACAAACGAAGTGTTCAATTAACGTATGAAGAGATTGAAAATAAACATCCAGTAAAAATCGATCCAATTCAGGCAAATTTAGAAGATAAAGTAGCTTTAATGAAAAGAGCACACAAAGCGTGTAAAGCTGAAGATAAACGAATCGTTAAAGTTCAAGTTAACATGTTAAATGTAAAGCAGCATGTTCAAATTTCAAATTCAAACGGAAAACTTGTTCAAGATACAAGAATAAGAACAAGGATGCCTGTTACGGCATATGCGCAGGATGAAAAATCAATGCAGTCAGGTTTTGAAGGGCCAGGTGCAAGCATGGGTCTTGAGTTCTACGATACAACTCAACCAGAGGATATTGCCAAAGAAGCTGCAAGAATTGCCCTTGTTATGTTAGAGGCAAAAGATTGTCCATCTGGTAAGATGCCGGTCGTTATCGACAATGGTTTTGGAGGTGTTATCTTCCATGAAGCCTGCGGACATGCTTTAGAAGCCAGTGCCGTATCAAAAGATCAAAGTGTTTTTACGAACAAGTTAAATACAAAAATCGCATCAGATTGTGTGACAGCAATTGATGATGGAACTATTCCAAATGCATGGGGATCACAGAATGTTGATGATGAAGGAAATCCGCAACAAAAGCGTGTATTGATCAAAGATGGTGAGTTGACTTCATATATGATCGATACATTGAATGGTCGAAGGATGAATATGGCTTCTACTGGCAGCTCAAGAAGACAATCATATAAATATGAACCAACAAGTCGTATGTCTAATACATATATCGCAGCTGGAAAAGATAAATTTGAAGATTTGTTCAAAGGAATTAAAAAAGGACTATATGCGAAAAAGATGGGTGGAGGAAGTGTAAATCCTCAGACTGGAGAATTCAACTTTGCGGTCAATGAAGGGTATATGATCATTGATGGTAAGATCACATATCCTGTAAAAGGTGCTTCTTTGATTGGAAATGGTGCAGAAATATTAATGAATATTGATAAAGTTAGCGATAATTTGAAAAGAGCGCAGGGAATGTGTGGCGCCAGCAGTGGAAATATTCCAACAGATGTAGGGCAGCCAGCTATTCGTGTTTCCAGCATTACCGTAGGAGGTACTGTCAATGAATAAGAATAAATGGATCGAATATGCCTTATCACAAGGTATGGAAAGTGTAGAAATCTATCAATCCTTATCAACGCAAAAAGAAATTACATGGTTTTCAGGTCAGATGGATACTTTTGTTTCCAGTCACGTACTGGGAACTATGATTCGAGGAATTGTAGATGGAAACATGGCCAGTATGGCTTTGGAAGATACCGATGATGATAAGATGGAAGAAGTGATCTCTAGTTTGATCAAACAGGCTAAGACCGTCACGACAAGAGAAAAAGATTCCTTAAGAAAGCCGGAAAAAACAGAGGAAGTTGTTAAAGAAAAAGAATTTGTCAAACCAAGTATGGATCAGATCAAACAGACCTTGGAATTGATTGAAAAGAAATGTTTAGCTTATGATCCAAGAGTGATTCAAGTATCTTATTTGTCTTTTGAAGAGGCGACAGGAACACGAGAAATCACCAATTCTTATGGTGTTCAGGTTTATGATGAAGACAAGATGAATGCGGTTGGATGCAGTGTTGCGGTCAGCCAGAATGATGAAATCAAAGATGATGCTTTGGTAAAGGTAGTATATGATCTAGAAAAGTTTGATGTAGACGCCTATGTAAAAGAACTATGTGACAAGGCGCTCTCTAAGTTAAACGCAACTTCTTTAAAATCAGGCAGTTATCCCGTTATCTTTGAAAAAGATGCAATGACCAGTCTATTCGCAAGCTTTGTTGGTTTATTTAGTGGTGATTTGATCTTTAAAGGAATTTCACCATTGAAAGGAAAAGAAAATACAAAAATTTTCTCTGATAAGATTACGATTATTGACAATCCTAGAAATTTAGAAGCCTTGACCATTGCCAATTATGATGATGAAGGGTGTCCAACAAAAGAAAAAGTACTGGTTGATAAAGGGGTATTCAATAGTATGTTACACGATACAAAAAGTGCTCTTCGAATGCATACTGAAAGTACAGGAAATGGCTTTAAATCTGGATATGCATCTAATGTGGGGGTTTCTCCAATGAACTGTTATATTCAACCTGGAGATAAATCATTGGATGAACTTTGTCAGGATATGCAGGAAGGGCTGGTAATTACAGAACTTGCAGGGCTTCATGCAGGAATTGATTTTGTAACAACAAATTTCTCGTTACAGTGTTCAGGTTACTATGTAAAGAACGGGAAACGTGATCATAGTGTTTCGCTGATCACAGTAGCAGGAAACTTTTTAGAAATGATGAATGATGTAAAGGCAGTCGCAAATGATTTAGAATGGGAGTACAAACAAATTGTTACACCAAGTATCGCATTTAATGCGTGTGCAATAAGTGGAGAATAGAACTATGGTAAATGAATTTAAAAACACACAGATGAAAGAAGCTTTGGCAAAAATTAAAGAAAAACAGACAACAGAAACGATCAATACAATGCTTGCGGCATTGATGACGACAAAATTTTTGGCGCCGGCAACATGGGATAAAGAGCCAACAATGAATGATAAAGGACAGATGATCTTTGAGCCGAACACAAAATTTCAGTTAATGATCATCGAAACAAATCAGAAAGATTGTTATTTTCCAATGTTTACCGATATGGAAGAGTTGAGAAAATGGAATTCAGATCCTAAGATTCGATCTTTGGTCTTAACGTTTGAACAGTTTATGCCATTTATTGAATTGGCTAAAAATGATATCAAGGGTATTGTTTTTGATCCTTTTGGAGCAAATTTACCAATCACAAATGAATTCTTATTTAAGCTTCATGAGCAGCAGAAGACTTCTTTACAGGAAAATCAAATCAAAAAAGGTGATAAGATCTACATGAGAGAACCTGTGGAAAATATCGATGATCTAAAAGCAGCTGTTTGTGAATACGCTAAAAATGATTCAAATATTCTTTCTGTATATATCAAAGAAAGAGTCGATAAAGAAAAACCAAGTCATTGGTTTATGATCGTTGAAACCGCAAATGAAGATGTTGAAGTGTTCAAACAGATTGGGCAGGCTTGCCGTTCAGTCAATCATGGTAAAGAAATTGAATTCATGTTTGCCAGCGCAAGCTTAGCGAAAAATGTAATGGAGAACACAAAACCAATTTATGTAAAAGAGAATAACTAACATTATGGCAACCTTAGGGTTGCCAATCTTTTTATAAACATTAAATAGAATGGTATAATATTGCGTGATAGAGGTGAGAAATCATGAAGCTTCCAGGCTATGTCAAAGAAATCATTGAAATATATCATAGGGCAGGCTATGAAGCTTTTGTCGTCGGTGGGTGTGTACGCGACTATTTACTGGGAAAAGAACCACATGATTATGACATTGCGACCAATGCTCTTCCTGAAGTTACGATACAATTATTTGATCATGTCATCTTGACTGGGTTAAAACATGGAACGGTTACGATCCTTTCAAATGAGCCGGTTGAGGTAACAACTTTTCGTTTGGAAAGTGAATATAAAGATCACCGTCATCCTGAAACTGTGCGTTTTGTGAATACGATTGAAGAAGATCTTTCACGGCGTGATTTTACGATCAATGCCATGGCTTATAATGATATAAGAGGTCTGATCGATCCATTTCATGGACAAATTGATCTTGAAAAGAGAAAAATTCGATGTGTGAATGATCCAGATACGCGATTTAAAGAAGATGCCTTAAGAATGTTAAGAGCACATCGTTTTGCGGCAAAGCTAAACTTCGAGATTGAAGAACATACCAAATTGGCAATTGAGAAAAATTCTTCTTTGTTACGTTACATCTCTATAGAGAGAATTCGTTTGGAATTAGTGGAAATCATGCGCTATGATCCTTATGAATTAGAAAATATGACAGAATTGTTGATCGATATTTTACCGCAGTTAAAACTATGCAAGGAATGTGAACAAAATTCTCCATGGCATGATACGGATGTGTTACATCATACATTAAGAGCACTAAAATTTTTAAAACCTTTTGATGAAACTTTGGCTTGGGCTATTTTGATGCATGATTTTGGCAAGCCGGAAACAAAGACAACCAAGGATGGAAGAGATCATTTTTATGGGCATCCTCTTATCAGCAAGAAAATATTTTTGGAATTATGTAAGAAATTTAAGTTGACCAACATACAAAGAAAGAGAATTCCTGTGTTGATCGAATATCATGATGATCATTTAAAAGCAAATTTAAAAACAATTTTTAAGTTTAGGATCCAAAGAAATTTTGATGAAGAAATGATGGATCAGCTTTTGACATTGAAGTATTGTGATATCATGGCACATTCCTTAAAAGGAATCCAAAGCATTGAAAACTGGAAAGCTTTTAAAACGTTTTATGAAAAAGAAATAAAAATTCGACCTGTATCGATCAAAGACCTTGCGATCAATGGAAGTGATGTGATCCAATATACAGATCGAAAAGGAAGTCAGATTCATGAGTTTTTGTATAATGCACTCATAGAGTGCTTTTATGAACCTCAAAAAAACAATCGAAAATATTGGATCGATCGAATGACAAGAAAGAAGTGAGAGAATGGAGCTAATTAGTATAGTATTGATTATTTGTCTTTTGATTTGTCTTGTGGTCTTGGTTTATTTGATCAAAAAATTATCGGATAAATCAGAAGAAAATACATATCAGATCTTAATGAATAATAAGGAAGAAGCGGCAAGAAATGAAGCATTTGATAAACAGATGAAGCAGTCTTTTAATTATGTTTTAAATCAGGTGCAGGAATTAAGAAAGGATCAGGCTTTATCTAAACAATCCATGGATATTGTAGAGAATAATATTCGTTCAATGAATCAAATCATGTCCAATGCCAAAACGCGAGGAAACTGGGGTGAATATCAATTAGATATGTTGTTGAAAATCTATGCCGGTCAAAACCCTTCTGTTTACAGCATGCAGTATACATTATCTAATGGAAGAATTGCAGATGCCGTATTACATATGCCGCAAGATAAACGTGTTTTATGTATAGATTCAAAATTTCCTATGGAAAATTATTTGAATATGGTCAATGACAACAATGAGATATATTTAAGACAGTTTAAGGCAAATGTAAAAAAACACATTGATGATATAGCTAATAAATATATCAATGCGCAAACTGTAGATCAGGCTATCATGTTCATTCCAAGTGAAGCCATATATCAATTTATATGTTCAGAATGTATTGATACGCTAAACTATGCTTTAAGCAAGCATGTAATGATGACATCGCCAACTACTTTAATAGGAATCGTTTATACCTTGATTTCCAGTACGAAAGACTTTTATCGTGCAAGCAATATCCAGGATATTGAACGAAATATTATTTTATTAAAAGATGATATGGAAAGATTAGTCACAAGAAGTAGAAAGGCAGAGAAATCTTTAGAGAGTCTTGTGGAACAATTTCATCAAGTTTCGATTTCTGCTCAAAAAATTGCGACTAGAGTCAATAAATGGACAGATGGAAAGGAAGATGAATAATGATCTCAACATTAAAGGCGGATATTACAGGACTTGATTTTGATATTATCGTGAATGCTGCAAATTCGCGTTTATTGCCAGGTGGTGGTGTATGTGGCGCTATCTTTTCCAAAGCTGGAAAAGAATTAGAAGAGGAATGTCAAAAGATCGGTCATTGTCAAACTGGACAGGCTGTCATTACGGATGCCTATGCACTTCCTTGTAAGGCAATTATTCATACAGTGGGACCTATTTATAAGGATGGCAAGCATAATGAAGCAGAATTTTTAAGTGCTTGTTACTGGAATTCCTTGTCATTGGCTTATAACTATATGCGTATGCATGAAATGGTGCGTTTGACGCTGGCGTTTCCTTGTATTTCGACAGGGATTTATGGATATCCAAATGAAGAGGCTTGTAAAATTGCGATTTCTACAGTGAAGAAATTAATGTCACAATATCCGGATGCCAAGGCCATTGATGTGATTTTTGTTTGTTACTTGGAAAAAGATTATATGTTATATAAAAAGGAGCTAAGAAGGCATGAAATCAATCGTCGATCAATCGCATGATTTCTTAAAGGATGTTCTTCATAAAGGTGCTATCTGTATTGATGCAACTTTAGGCTGGGGAAAAGATACGGATTTCTTTTTGAAAAATAACGTTCGAAAAGTTTATGGTTTTGAAATTCAACAAGTAGTATTTGAACAAACTGTTTCAAATATAAAAGACAGCCATTTTGTTCCTGTTTTCGATGGGCATCAAAACATGGATGCCTATGTAAAAGAAGAAGTGGATGCGATTATCTTTAACTTTGGCTATTGTCCTGGCTTTGATTCACAAGTTAAGACAAATCCTAAAACCAGCCTTGAGGCTATTGAAAAAGCTTTGTATCTATTGAAGAAAAAAGGGAGAATGGCACTTGTAATCTATCCTCATGAAGAAGGAAGAGAAGAATCAAAAGCGATAGAAATGTATTTAAAAAAATTGGATTCTCACGCTTTTTATATTGAAAAAAGAACGCAATTGAACCAGGATCATTCTCCATATCTTATTGGAATTGAAAAACTTAAATAATTACTTGTATTTTTGAAAATCATTTAGTATGATTAGCGTGGAACAAATGTTATAACATTATAACACAGGAGGAAATGTTATGAAGATCATTGAACCATCCCTTATACATGATTGGGATAAGGAACCCTGTGGAAAAGAGGTAACAGTTTCCACAAAGCTCTACAAAGATGCTAAAGACTTCTATGAAAGTGTAGATGAGTCCTTACATGACGATACCGTAATGTATGAAGTCTATAGCGTTTCATCTCAGTCAGAACCAGGTAAATTGAATTGGGGATTGACTGTTATGCATCCTGTAAAAGTAAATGGAGAATGCAACATGACTAGAGGACATTTTCACGAAAACATGGACTGTGAAGAATACTATTGGTGCTCAAAAGGAACAGGTCTGTTGATGTTAATGGATGAAGAGGGTAAATGCTGGTGTGAAAAGATGTATGAAGGTTCACTACATCACATTCGATCCGATTGGGCTCATCGTTTGATCAATACAGGCGATACATATTTAAAAGTTGTTGCCTGCTGGCCAGCTGATGCAGGACATGATTATGCAAGGATCGAGCATTCTGGATTTACGTATCGTGTATATTGTGAAGGTAAAGATATCATAGTAAAGGAGAGAAAAACAAATGAGTAATTATGATCGTTTTCCTGCGACAAAGATCAAGGGGTATGAAAACGCAGCTGTTCGAGGATATGATGCGATCTTTGATGTATTAAAAGAAAAAATGCAGGGTAAAAAAGTATTGGTTATGGAAGCTTACCCTGGAGTTAGTGATGATTTAGTGTTGGAACAAATTAAGAAATTAGAACCAACTTTAGTCATTGATATGCGTAAGATCTTCAAAGATGAAAAGACATTGAACGAACAACTTCAATACCATATTACAGATGATAGAATTTTTGGAAGAATGTACTATGGAAATGTTATTGATTTCATCGATCTAGAACGCTTGGAAGCAGCAAAAAAAGAAGTCAAAGAAGCTCAGGGCTTGGTTGTTGTTTATGGTTTTGGCGCTTCTTTGGTAGCTGAACACGATGTTTTGGTTTACTTAGATATGGCTCGTTGGGAAATCACATTACGTTATCGTAAAGGCCTTCCTAACTATAACTGTACAAACTATGATGAAGACTCTTTAAGAAAGATCAAACGTGGATTCTTTATTGAATGGCGTGTTGCCGACAAACATAAGATGACATGTTTTAAAGATGTTGATTATTTTATTGATACAAATAATGATGAAGATGTAAAAATGGTTCCTGGTGAAGGAGTACGTGACGGTCTAAGACAAATCGCATCACAACCATTTAGAACAGTGCCATATTTTGATCCAGGTGTATGGGGTGGACAATGGATGAAAGAAGTCTGCAACTTGGATAAAGATCAGGATAACTACGCTTGGTCATTTGATGGTGTACCAGAAGAAAATTCTTTATATCTTGATTTTGAAAACGCAACAATTGAAATTCCTGCAATGGACCTTGTATTATATCAGCCAAAAGAATTGTTAGGAAAAGACGTATTCGCAAGATTTGGAGCAGAATTCCCAATCCGTTTTGACTTCTTAGATACGATTGGTGGACAAAATCTTTCTTTACAGGTGCATCCATTAACGGAATACATTCACCGTCAGTTCGGTATGGCTTATACACAGGATGAAAGTTACTACATCTTGGATGCTAAAGAAGGTGCAAGTGTTTATCTAGGATTAAAAGAAGGTATTGATTCTAATCAGATGATCGAAGATCTAAGAAGTGCAAATAGAGGGGAAATTATTTTTGATGCAGAAAAATACATCAATAAATTCCCAGCTAAAAAACATGATCATTTCTTGATTCCTGCAGGAACTTGCCATTGTTCAGGTAAAGATGCAATGGTACTTGAAATCAGTGCCACTCCATATTGTTTCACATTTAAACTTTGGGATTGGGCACGTGTTGGTCTTGATGGACTTCCTAGACCAGTTCATATCGAACATGGTAAAGAAGTTATTCAATGGGATCGTACAACTCCATGGGTTAAAGAAAACTTGGTAAATGCAGTTTATACAGTGAGAGAAGATGAGCATGTAAAAGAAGAACATACTGGTCTTCATGAATTGGAATACCTAGAAACTAGAAGATATTGGATCAAAGATGAAGTTGTAGTGGATAATGAAGAAAATGTCAATATGTTGAACTTGATTGAAGGAAGTCAATGTCGTATTGAAAGCTTGGATGGTTCTTTTGAACCATTTGAAGTACACTATGCCGAAACATTCATTGTTCCTGCAAAATGTAATAAATATAAAATTGTAAATGAAACGGATTCAACAATTGGTGTCATCCGTGCATATGTAAGAAAACCACAAGCCTAAAATGAAAAAGAGATTTCTTGACAAAAATTGTCTTGAGATCTCTTTTTTTACAGTTTTTAATGATTTTAGTTGTGACAAAAATAGAGGTATGCCATGGTTGGTAGAAATTGAATACATCTAGTACAACTGAAATAGTTTTTTTAATGTACTTGCGTTAAAATTATTTTTTCATTAGATATCCGATTAATTGGCCTGAAATGGCAACAGTAATCAAAGAATAGATAATTTTTGTAAAAGGAATATAAGTCAAGGATAACACTAATACAACAAGGTCGGCCAATAAGTATGCCCATTGAATCTTTAAAGGTGTGTAACGTGAAATCAATAATGCCAAGGCATCATCTCCACCAGGCGCTGCTCCTGATCGCATTGCGATACCTACACCAAAACCAACAAAGCAGGCCCCTAGAATACTGCACATTAAAGGATAGTTAGAAATCCATGGGAAAAGTGGTCCGATTGTTTCAAAAATGGCATAAGATACTGAATAGACAACAATAGAAATCAGAGAATATACCATAAATTTATTACCCATTTCTTTCCATGCTAGACCATAACATATTAAGTTGAGAATAGCGCTGGTGATTGATGGTGAAATGGAAAACCAGTTATACAATAAAAGTGTTAAGCCAAGAATACCACCTTCACTGATTTGTGATTGAGAATGAATATTAAATAAGCCAAATGCTAAAATAACGCTTCCTAAAGAAGCGTATAAAATTCTATCTTTTTCAAGAGATTTTAGTTTATTCCAAATATACATAGATATCCTTTCTATGATAACGAATTAGTACTTTAAGCTATTTATCGTGTTACATAAGTCATCATTGTATGTTAGAAAAACACTACACACTTCATTAATTACTCACTATAAGGGCAATATAAATATTTCACATCTTTAAAATTAGCCTTAATATATTTTTCCATTTTTTTTACCCCTTCGAGGTGTGTACTATGAATATATATTTCTTTAACTTCGATATTATTTCCCTTCATATAAATCAAAATATCTAATCCTGTTTCTTGTCCACCTAAATCATAATCTAAATTAATTATTTCAACTTTTTTATATATTGAAAGTAACATTATACAATTTTTATATGATTGAACACATATATAACCACTTTTTATAGCTTCATCCAAATTTCTCTTATCATCTACAAATATTTTTTTCATAAAATTCCTCCATCTTATACTAATTTATGTTTTATCAACCTTTTAATAAAAACGATGAAATCTTTCTAACAACAAATCTATTCAGTACATGCTCTCTTCTTCTGTTTCAGGCATATTATCTAGTTTTCCTTTAGTTACAATAACATATTTATAATCTTTATTAACTCTTATATAAAGAACTTGTTCCTCAATTAATACATCACACTCTAACTTCTCTTTATATGCCTTTTCAAAAAATTTAGCGGATGATGGAATTTTTTACACTCCATCATCATACTCCACATACATACCATATCTAGTGATAAAGAGTGATCTTGTTTCTGTAATATAATTATAAAATATGGAAATTACTGTTTTTTGATAAAATAATTCTAATGTTACCATATTGCTTGTTATAGGAATTAATTTTTCAAATTCACTCTCTTTAATATTTTTATATTCTTCAGTGAATTTATTTTTAATGTATTCAAAATCATATCTTATCCGTATGAATCGATATCTTGCTAACAAAAAGCTTTGTTAATGCACTAGATATATTGTAACATATTAAATTGTTCCTGCAAGGAGAGCAGAATTTTCCAAATTATGAACCAATTTTTCTATTTTTATTGAAAATATGGAAGATATGGATATGGTTAAATAAAGAAGTGTTTTATCTTCTATGAATATAAAAATAATACAAGCGTAAATAAATACCAGAATACAGCGTTCATAAAGGAGGTGTTGTTATTGAAGCAGTATTTCAGTATTCAAAAAGATTCGATCACATTTTTGAGATCACATCGCAAAGTAGCTTTAAAGGATATAGAAGATGTATCAATTGAAGTTTCTTCGCTCCCTACTTCTGTAGATGGAGTCATTTTCGGCACTGTTTTGGAAAACGAAGATCATTTATTCGCTAATGAATCTAAGTTTGTGGATATTTGTTTAAAGATAGATATCAAAAGTCAGGATCCCGAGATCATTGTTCTTAACGATAGACTGATGACAAAGAATAACCCATATTATCGTGAGATCATGAAAGAGGCAAAAGAGCTTCAAAAGAATATTTACTGTTGAGTTAAAGTTACATATAAAAGCAGGATGTTTCCTGCTTTTATACATGTTATAATTTTTTCATGAAAAGAGGATTTGAAGATGTGTAGTTATATAGATTTACATATGCATACCAAATACAGTGATGATGGCCAATTTGAACCAGCTAAATTGGTTGATATGTGTAAAGAAGCCGGTGTAAAAATCATGGCAATTGCTGATCATAATACAGTTAATGCGATTCCAGAAGCAATAAAACAAGCACAAAAAAATGGGATGAAGTATATCCCAGCTATTGAAATTGATTGTACGTATAAAGATTTAAATTTACATGTATTGGGGTATGGAATTGATTATTTGGATCCTGTATTCAATCAGATTGGAAAAGATATTGAAGATCAGGAAATAGCATCCAGCTTGAAAAAGATCGAATTGACCAATGCGTTAGGCTTTGATGTGACAAAAGATATGTTGGATACTGTTTCTTCCAACGGTGTTTATACAGGAGAAATGTTTGCCGAAGTCTTATTGAAAGATGAACGATATTTAGATCATAAATTGTTAAAGCCATATCGTGAAGGAAAAGATCGTGGAGATAATCCGTATGTGAATTTTTATTGGGATTATTATTCACAGGGAAAGCCTTGTTATGTAGAGATTCAATACTTGTCCTTACAAGAAACGATTCAGATCATTAATGAACATGGTGGGATTGCCGTATTAGCCCATCCAGGAAATAATTTAAAAGGCAAGTTTGAACTATTTGATGAAATGGTCAAAGAAGGGATTCAAGGCGTAGAATGTTTCTCTAGTTATCATAGTGAAGAGGTTAATAAGTATTTCTATGAAAAAGTGAAAGAATATAATTTGTTGTATACATGTGGAAGTGATTTTCATGGAAAGACCAAACCTTCTATTTCCTTAGGACACAATGGCTGTAAACATCCTGAAGAAGTAGAAACTTTATTAAAGAAATACGAATTAATTTAAAAAAGAACGCAATCACAATGCGTTCTTTTAATGTATCAGATCATCTAAGATTTCAGCTTTTCTTGTTCCAATCAATAAAGCTTGTTTATGGTTTTCATATACAGGAATTTCATGCTCACTTAAAAATAAAGCAGCATTGGAAGATAGGGAAAGGTTGGTGATGAAGATAACCATCTCTTGTCCTTTTGAGAAGGCATCTTCCATAAATTGAAGGGCATGGTTGATGGAATTGAGTGCCTTGGTTTCGGCTGTTTCTAAGATTTCTCTTTGTCTATCAAAAGGTTCTTTGGCAATATTGAAAGCCTCTAAACTTGAAAGTCCTGTTGGGATGTTTACTTTAGATAGTTGTTCAAGCAAATATCTTTGATGATGAAGCTGATCTTTTGTCAAAATATCGGCTTTTTTGTTTTGTTCAAATAACACTAGCTTTTGATTTAATAAATCTTGATAGGAAATGGTATCTATGTTGTTTCGATATTCCTTTAAGAATGCATACCAAGTATCTGTATAGTATTTTTCCAAAGTATATTGATCGAACAATTTGAATAAGCCATCAAGAAGTAGATTGACAACAGAGACTCTTTCATCAAAGTCAGCCATAGCGAGTCTTTGATATGTTTTGGTGTTGACTTTTCCATCTAAGATATCTATGATTCCATAATTATCCTGATATTTTTTATATAACAGATAATAAGCTTCTACATCTTCGGCTACTTCTTCATGATGAAGGTATTGATAGATGGTTTCTTTGTTGATATCCAGATTTAATTTTTCATAGAGCGTAATTAAATGAGAGAGATCTTCCCATCCGCGGGCTGTTACAAATTCCATGCCATCAATGCTGGTTTCGATACGATAGAACTGGCTTGGCTTTAATTCTAGATAGCTCAGGATCATAGGATGAAGATGTTTTGAAAGGGCATATTCTTTCCAAATGTGATAGTTCGCTTCTACATTGATATAACGCACACGATCAAGTGTGACCATATCAAATTCACGAACAGACTTATTGTATTCAGGTGGGTTTCCCGCTGCGACGATGATCCACCCTTCAGGTACTTTTTGATTGCCAAAAGTTTTATTTTGAAGGAACTGTAACATAGTTGGAGCAAGTGTTTCAGAAACACAATTTATTTCATCTATGAATAAGATTCCTTCTTTTAATCCAGTCTCTTTCATTTTTTGATAGATGCTGGCGATGATTTCGCTCATTGTATATTCTGTAATGGAATAAGTTTTTCCTTCAAATTCTTCTTCTTTGATGTAAGGTAGGCCAACAGCACTTTGGCGAGTGTGGTGTGTAATGGTATAAGATACTAAGCCGATTTTACATTCCTTGGCAATCTGTGCCATGATCTGGTTTTTTCCTATACCAGGAGGACCAATTAATAATAATGGTCTTTGATTGATGTTTGTGATTTGGTATTCACCATAAGCATTCTTTGTCAGATACGCTTTTACGGTGTTTTTGATTTCTTCTTTTGCTTGTTGTATATTCATTGTCCTGCTCCTTTAAAATCTAATGGATCTAATCGTAATGTAATGGCCCATGGTGGAATTGTTGTTGGATCATAATCATCTAAAAAGATAAAGGCACTTTTGTAAGATGGGCGCTTCTTTGGGTAGATACCTTTTCCGTCTGTGAAATAGATCAACCCGCTTAAATGATTGATTTTCTTTTCCTCTATTAATTGATCGACATATTGAAAAGCACTTCGGAAGTCAGTGTTTCCACCACCCACCAAAGTAAATTGATTTAGTAATACTTCCATTTCATTTTGACTGTGGATCACATCCTCTTTGCGAACGGCATCATCGCATTGTAAGATGCGTATATAAGTTTTTCTAAAGAAACTGTCGCTTTCAGATAAGAGCGTGTATGTTTCCTTTAAAAAGTTTTTTACAAGTTCTCCATTTGTAGAATAGCTGGTATCGATCACGATAACAAGCTCACTGATCTTATGTACTTCTTTGGTTTCAGTTTCTTCAATTAATGGCATATTTTTATAAAGATGAAGCCCATATGTATAATAGGTGAGGTCAAATTCATCTGGATTGGCATGAAGTTCTTCTCTAGAAATTGTGAACTTCTTTAAAAAGTCTTTATAGCTTCGCTTTGTCTTTGAGACTTGGATCTGTCTTGCCATCAATGAAGAACCTTCTTCTTCGTTATCTTTGCCTTTTTTTATTTGATCAAGCATAGTTTGACGAGCAATTTTCTGCCAGGAATCCTGTAAGGAATTATTGGACATATTAGCTTGACTGTCTTCTTTTTGCGGCCAATAGCGATGATCATCAGTGAAGAATTCATAAACCAATTCATGAATATTATCTTGTTCAAACAACCAGGAATAAATCGCAGGGGCACTGATGTATTGAACATCTTTTTTCAGTTTTTCGTATGTTTCTTTACGAATCAAACTTAGGATTCGCTTAGTGCATGGTTTGTTTAAATGGTCGATCGTATATTCTACCGCAATATCACAGGCTAAATTCCAGTGATTTTGTTCTTTATTCTGACGAATCCAGAGGTGTGAAAACATGCAGTGAAATAGAGAGTGAAGATAAGCTCGATCGATGTATTTTTGATTGTTTTTAAACAAGTGGATCATCTTGGAAGCTGAATAGAATAGGTTTCTTCCATCGGTTGCCATTGTTTCAATTTGCTCATCGTTTACTAAAGTAAGTGCGTTTAGAGCAATGGACATATAAGGCATATCAATGAAGAGTTCATTTTGAACAAATTCCAAGATTTGCGTAGCCATTTGAATTTCCCATTCCTGCTGGGTTTGTATATGTTTTTTCATTTAGAAGTCCTCAAAGTCATATTTTTGTTTTTTTGTGAAATACTTTTTCTTCCACGTAATCAAGGTCGTAGTGATTTCTACTTGATTTGTATTCGTAGAAAAAGTGATTAGATCATCCAAAATGGTTGATTCTAACCATCCTTGCAGCAGCATAAACTCTATTTTATCGAGTTTTTCTTGATTGTCCATTGATTTGAATTTTAAGATATATTCACAAATGAAAAGTTGATTTTTTATGATGTAATCCTGATAAAAAGATGGATTTTTTTTGAAGCGATGCATCACAAAATGAGCAAGTGTATCTTTGTTTTCCTCTACGCAAAGTTTGGGAAATGTCGCATCATATTCTTCTAAAGAGACAAGACCATCTTTAAAACATTGGCGTAAACGAAAGCCTTCTCCGGATATATTTAAACTGAATATGTGTGCCGGTCCAATTTCGTCATAGATTTCATAATATTCAGGATAAAATAAAGTAGCGTCATTAAAACAAATATCAATATCCCAGGATATTTGCGTCAAGATCTGTTTAAGCATGGTTGGTTCGTTGATACTTGCATGAATATAAATTGTGCTAAGTTCATGACAATTGAGAAACATATCCGACCCAATTTGTTTCAGTTTATTGGAAAGATGAATTTCTTTTAGCTTTTTACAGTTATAGAAACAAAAGGAACCAAGTTTTGTGACTGTATCAGGAATATCGATATATTCAATATTCTCTTTATTTAATTCATAGAGGTTTTCGTCTGAACCGCAAATCAATGTATCTTCTAAATGATTGTTTCGTGTAGAGAAACAGTGGTCTGCTAATTCTGAAACGATTCTGCCATCGATCACTTTTGGAATTTGAATATATGGAACGTTGGAATAGATGCGATATAAGGCGATGGTTCCATCGTTTTTTATTTTATAGCGATAAGAGTATTTGTTCATGAGTTTAATTATATCATAAAAAGAAAAAACGCTTTTTAGCGTTTTTTAAGAATTATTGATTTAATGATCTTAAGAGCTCTTCAACCTCTTCTTTTGTACAAAGATTTGGGGAGAAAGCACTGGCACTTCCAGCGCATATTCCTTTTAGGAAGGCTTTCTTGTAATCGCCATCTGAGTTTAAGTAACCGGAAATAAATCCTGCAACCATGGAATCTCCAGCTCCTACAGAATTCACAACAGTTCCTTTTGGAGCAGGGCTTTTATGTATGGTCTTTTGTTCATCAATAAAGACAGCGCCCTGGCCAGCCATAGAAATTAATACGTTTTGAGCACCCATTTCCTGTAGTTTTAGTGCGTAAGGAATTACTTCATCCTGCGTGTTTAAAGTTACATCGAACAATTCCCCAAGTTCGTGGTTGTTTGGCTTGATTAAGAATGGTTTATATTTTAAAACGTTCATCATAAGATTTTTTGTTGCATCAACAATGATCTTAATATGTTTGTCTTGTAGATGCTGCATGATTCTTTCATAGATATCATCTGGTAAAGTACTTGGGATGCTTCCAGAGATTACAAGGATATCCTCTTTGGTCAATTTGTCTAGTTTTTCAAATAATTCTTGAATGTTTTCATCTGTTATTTTTGGTCCCATACCATTGATTTCAGTTTCATTATCCGATTTCATTTTTACATTGATACGAGATAGTCCGTTTTTAACTTGAATAAAGTCTGTCTGGCAACCGAAGTTATTCATGCGGTTTTCAATTTCTTTTCCTGTAAAGCCTGCCATAAAACCAAGGGCCGTACTATCATGTCCTAAATTGGAAAGAACGATAGAAACGTTGATTCCTTTTCCGCCGGGCAAAATATTTTCGTAGTATGTTTTGTTGATTTCGCCGGTTTGAAAGTGGTTAACGCGAATAATGTAGTCTAATGATGGATTGAATGTTACTGTGTAGATCATCTTGCTTCCTCCTAAAATAAATGTGTTTTCTTTTTACACTCAAAGGGTATCATTATAATTGTTGAAAGTCAAATACAAATTGTTGAAATAACAGTTGACAAGGGGTAAATGTGTGCTAATATAGAATTGTAATTGTTGAAACAACAGAATAATAGAAAAGGAGATTGTTGAAATGAAAGCAAAAGCAGTAAGATTACATGGTGCAAACGATCTTAGGCTGGATGAATTTGAATTGCCAGAGATCAAAGATGATGAAATTCTTGTAAAAGTTGTATCGGATAGCGTTTGTATGTCAACCTACAAATGTGCTATTCTTGGTACGAAACACAAACGTGTTCATGAAGATGTAGCTGATCATCCAGCTATCATGGGACATGAAATGGCTGGAGATATTGTCAAAGTAGGGGCAAAACACCAGGACAAATTTAAGCCAGGCATGAAATTTACTTTACAGCCTGCATTGAATTATAAAGGAACAATGTGGTCTCCTGGATATTCTTATGAATTTTTTGGTGGAGATACCACTTATTGCATCATTCCAGCAGAAGTAATGGAATTAGGATGTTTATTGGAATATAAAGGGAAAGCATATTATGAAGCAAGCTTAGCTGAACCTATGTCATGTAGTATTGGTGCGTTTAATGCCAATTATCATACAAAGATGGGTGTCTATACACATGAAATGGGAATCAAAGAAGGTGGAAAGCTTGCGATCTTAGCAGGTGCTGGTCCAATGGGATTAGGAGCTTTGACTTATGCTTTGCATCGTGATGTTCGTCCTGGTATGATCGTAGTAACAGATATCAATCAGGAACGCTTAGATCGAGCTGAACATTTATTCCCAGTAGAAGAAGCAAAAGCTGATGGTATTGAATTGCATTTTGTCAATACAGGAAACATGGAAGATCCAGCTGCTGAACTGATCAAGATTACAGGCGGAACTGGTTTTGATGACGTATTCTGTTATGCACCGGTAGCACAGGTTGTCGAATTATCAAGTGCTGTTCTTGGTAGAGATGGATGTTTGAATTTCTTTGCGGGACCAACTGACAACAAATTTAGTGCTAAGATGAATTTTTATGATGTTCATTATAACTCAACTCATGTTATGGGAACGACTGGTGGAAATACGGATGATATGATCGAATCTTTACGTTTAACAGCTGAAAACCGCATTAATCCAGCTGTTATGGTGACTCATATTGGTGGTTTGGATGCAGCTTGCCAGACGACTCTAAATCTGCCAAAGATCCCAGGAGGAAAGAAATTGATCTACACCCATTTAGAAATGCCTTTGATTGCATTGACAGATCTAAGAAGTCGTGCTGATGAAGACAGTCGTTATGGTGAACTTGCAGATATCGTAGATGCTCATAAAGGTTTATGGTGTCCAGAAGCTGAAGAGTATTTATTGAAAAATTTTATTAAAGAATAGTCGAATCAGCCTTGGCTTTGGCCTGGACTGATTCAGGCTGAAGTGGAGGAATGAGGAAGTATGGAACAAAGACGAAATGATATCGTATCTTTTGTCAATGAGAATGGCAGTGTGACTTTTGCCCAGATCAAAGAGCGATTTGCAGGCGTATCCGAGATGACTTTGCGTACAGATCTAAAGGTTCTAGATCAACAAAACCGAATCATTCGAATTCATGGTGGAGCAAAATCATTGGATCAAGTTACGAAAAATGATGATTTCTTAAAACAGCGTTATATACGAAATACCGAGGAAAAAAAGATCATTGCGCAAAAGGCACTGGATTTGGTGAAACCAGGACATACAATATTTATTGATTCTGGAAGTACGACAACAATGTTGAGCCATATCTTAAAAGATCAGCCAAATACATTTGTCACAAGCGGGTTAACTTGTGCTATTGAGATGGCAAAATTGAAAAGTGCAAAAGTATCGTTGACAGGAGGAAACCTGAATAATCGTTCTTTAAGTGTAAATGGTTTTGAAGGATTGCGTTTGATTGAACGAGTGAATTTTGATGAAGCTTTTATTGGGGTAACTAATTTTAGCTATAAAACAGGGTTCACCTGTGAATCAGAAAGCGATGCCGAATTAAAAAAAGCGGCTATACAAAAAGCCAACAAAGTTATAATATTAATGGATTCTTCAAAATATGAAAGAAAAGGTACATATACAATTTGTAACCTAGATGATGTTTCAGCTGTCGTTTCAGATGACAAACTTCCTCAAGAATTTATAGAGAAATGTGAAGAATTGGGGATCATAGTTTATTAATCATAATTTTCTATTTTCCTCTAAATTCTAGAGAGGAAATAATAATAATGAAAACTGCACTTCAGAAATTTGGTAAATTCCTTTCTGCGATGGTCATGCCTAATATTGGAGCTTTCATCGCATGGGGATTTATAACAGCTATATTTATTGCGGATGGATGGTGGCCAAATGAACAATTGGCTTCCATTCAGCCTTATATGTTGACTTATTTATTACCTATCTTGATTGCGGCAACAGGTGGTAGAATGATAGCCAAAGATCGTGGTATGGTCATGGGTGCTATCGCAATTGTTGGATGTATTGCTGGTGTTGGGGGAACAGAAGGTCAGCCTATGTTGATGGCTGCAATGATCATGGGACCGTTTGCCGGATGGGTTATTAAAAAATTTGATCAGATGATGGAAGGTCATATGCCTGCAGGTTTTGAGATGTTGATCAATAACTTCTCTGTTGGTATCTTGGGCATGATTCTTGCGATCATTGGTTATTATTTCATCGGTCCTGTTATGACAGGTATCTTGTCTGTATTATCTGCTGGTGTTGCATTATTGATTAATAATAGTTTATTGCCTTTGGTTGCGATTTTTGTCGAGCCGGCAAAAGTATTATTCTTAAATAATGCGATCAATCATGGAATCTTTACACCAATTGGTGTGGAACAAGCTGTTGAAGCAGGAAAATCAATTATGTATATGTTGGAATCCAATCCAGGGCCAGGACTAGGAGTCTTGTTGGCTTATTGGCTGTTCTCAGCTGATAAAACAACAAAAGATTCAGCACCGGGCGCCATTATCATTCATTTTTTGGGTGGTATCCATGAAATCTACTTCCCATATATCTTGATGAATCCAGTTGTGATCATAGCGCCAATTTTAGGAAATATTTGTGCGATTACTTTCTATACACTATTTAACTGTGGTTTAAAAGGGCCTGCAAGTCCAGGTTCAATCATTGCCTATCTTTCTATGGCGCCAAAAGGTGAGACCTTGATGGTCTTGTTGGGTGTTTTGATTGCGGCAGGTGTATCGTTCTTAGTTGCCAGCCCAATTATTAAACTATCAAACGCTAAGGGAACAAGTCTTGAAGCTGCTAAAGATCAGATGCAAACAATGAAAGCTCAGTCAAAGGGACAAAAGAGCATTCTTACAGCTAAGAAAATCGTCTTTGCGTGTGATGCAGGTATGGGTTCCAGTGCAATGGGAGCTACGAAATTTAGAAATCGTTTAAAAGCAGTTAGACCTGATATCGTTGTTACAAATACATCTGTCGATAATATCCCTAGTGATTGCGATATAGCAGTTGTTCAAACTGTGTTGGCTGACCGTGCAAGAGAATGTGCACCAAATGCAGTGTTGATCACTATAGGAAACTTCTTAGCGGATCCGGCCTTGGATGATCTGTTCTTCCAGTTATCAACAGGAGATCCATTGATGACAGAAGCAGTTAATGAAGAAACAGAAACACAAACAAGCATTGATCCAAATATTCTTGTTCCAGAAGGAATTATATTGAATCAAAAGTCTGTGACCAAAGAAGAAGCTATAACGGCGGCTGGTCAATTATTAACAGATCTAGGTTATGTAGATAAAGAGTATATTCCGTTGATGTTAGAACGAGAAAAGATCGTTACAACATATATTGGTATGGGTCTTGCGATTCCTCATGGAACTACACATGATGAAGGCATTATTCATAAAACAGGTATTGTATTGATCCAATATCCTGAAGGTATTGATTTTGGTGATGAAAAAGCTCAGCTTGTGATCGGAATTGCCGGTAAAGGTGGAGAACATATGGAAATCTTATCTAAGATTTGTACTGCACTAGAAGATGAAACAATCTTAGAAAAGATGAAAACAACAGATGATAAAGAATGGATCATGAAACAATTATCTTAAAAAAAGGACTGTTATCGCAAACTAGATAACAGTCTTTTCAAATGTTTTGACAAGATTTATATATGCTTCCTCAATCTCGTTACATTCATGAACATCTAAATCAGGGGTTGAATAAAATTGAGGTAAGGGTAGATTTTCATCGCCGGGCATTAAATATTTTAGCTCAATCTGTAACATGGCATCATCGATATCTTTCCATTGTTTGATTTCTGCGTCGTTTAAATCGTCTACATAATATTTTTGTAAGATCACATTCATGATCATGGATTCAATTTCTAAATAATTGGTCAAGTGTACTTTAACAGGACGAATGATATCCGAAATATAGGCTTCACTGGCATCGTGTAGTAAAGCGGCCAAAACAACTCGATTAGAGTAATTTCTAGCTTTAGCTTCTTTTGCACAATTGATGCAGTGCTGTCCAACTGAATAAAATTGTTTTAAATGTCCGCCGCCTCGACACAATAAAGAAAGAGCGTGTGCTATGTCAACGATATCAACATCTTCTATAGTTATTTTCATAGGATCAAATTGTCTTTTTGTATATGTATTCATTTCTGGCATATTTATATTGTAAGAGATGTTGTGGTAAATGAAAATAGTAAAATATTTCATATGCAATCACTAGTAGAATTTATTATAATTAAAGTGAAAAAAGAAATTAGTGATCAGAATGTCATTGATATTAAAAATTTTAATCTTTTCGATCTGTGTTTTTATTTATATAAAGTATTTTGATTACTTGAATAGAAGAGAAGACAAATATTTAAAAACAAAGCACATGATAGCTCGTATTATATTAGTCTTTTTTTCCTTCTATATACTATTTTTGGCAAACAGTTGGCAAGATGTATTGTGGTATGGGTTTGGGTTGGTATCTCTTACTTTAATAGTAATGATAGTATACTTATTTATGAAATGGTATACAAATCAATATCAATAAGTAAATAATAGAAACAGGTGATGAAGGATGTTGGCATTAAGAATTATAACTTTGAGTGTTTGTTTTTATATAGGATATCGCTATATAAAAGATTTAAATATGAAACAAGACAAGAATAGAGATTTTAAAGTTGGTATAGTTGTTCTTTTGATGGGAGCAGTATGTTACTTGTTATTTATAACAGATGAATTACGAGAAACAATATTTTATTGTTCAGGTATTCTTCTGTTTATTGTGGTTTATTTGTGCATTATTTGGTATCAAAATAAAAAATGATTGATGTAAAAGATAAACAATAGAAAAATCACTTTAATAAAGAGTGAAGAACTTTAGTAAGGGTGTTAAAAAAACACCCTTTTGTGTTATTCTATCTAAGGTGATTAAAATGAGATTACATGAAATAAACTTTCGAGAGATTGATCAACAAATTGTACGAATCCAAGGTAATGAGGTTTTAAAACAGCTTCATTCTATGAATTTGGATGTGCAAGGTTTAACAGCTGGTATGTTTTATTGTTATATTGATCATGAAAAAGGACTTACGTTTGAATTGCTGGCTTTAGAATTAGAAAATGGAAACTTTCTTATTGCCCCTAAAGAATATAGTTATAAGCTAAGATGTCGTCCATTATTAGATGAAGAAATAATGATTTTAAAAGATGTAAATACAGAAGTGTTTAAAGAAAAAATCGAAGCAATTAATGAAACATATAAAGTAAGTGAAGATATTTTAAAAACACGCTATATTAAAGAAATAGATGATTCAAGACATAGTGAATATCCAGATGATGTTCGAGTATTTTTATTAAAAAAAGATAAAGATCCTGAAGCTTGCTGGGTAAGGATCACTGGAACAAATGGAAGAAAGCTAACAGGAAAAATCTTAACAAAAACGATGCAGGATTTTGATTTAGAGCTTGAGGAAATTATTGAGTTTGGTACTATGACCATGGAAGATAATTCAATATCTTGTGTATGTATTTTATAAAAAATTTTAGATTTTAGCACTCTTGTGTTGACTTTGCTAAAATATAGGATATAATATAAGTGTAATCAAGGTAAGGTATCTTGATTGAAGAAGTATTTCATGAACAACGGCTGCAAATGAATTACAACCGCTAGTTTAGATGGAGGCGATGTATATGAAATTCTTCCCTAGAACTTATGATTTATTTGATGATGTATTTGATGACATGTTTAACACACCATTCTTTACAGGTCGTAACAATGGCTTGATGAGAACAGACATCACAGAAAAAGATGATCATTACTTGTTGGATGTTGAATTGCCAGGATGTAAAAAAGAAGACATTCAAATTGGCTTAAGAGATGGTTATCTGAATATCAGTGCATCTCGTAATTCAAACAAAGAAGAAAAAGATGACAAAGGCAATTTGATTCGTCAGGAACGTTACAGTGGTAGCTTCTCACGTAGTTTCTATGTTGGTGAGAATGTTGAAGAAAAAGATATCAAAGCAAGTTATGACAATGGTGAATTAAAGATCACATTCCCTAAGGAAAAAGAAAAATTGCCTGAGAACAAGACAATTATGATTGAGTAATTCACATGTAGGACCGAGTGATTCGGTCCTTTTACTTTGAATGAAAAAAGGTAGACGTTATGTCTACCTTAACTGTAATTACATTAATTTTCTAAATAGATCTTTTAGATCTTCAATGCTGGCATCTTTAGGGTTGCCTGGAGCACATGCATCTTCATAAGCGGATTTAGCTAAGAAATCAAGATCTTCTTCTTTTAGCGCTTCAAGTTTAGTAGGGATACCTACATCAACAGAAAGTTGTTGAACGGCATCTACTGCAGCTTTACGATATTCTTCCTGTGTCATAGAATCTACATTTTTAACACCCATTGCTCTGGCAATTTCACGATATTTTTCCCCAGTGCAGTCTGCATTGTATTCCATAACGATTGGTAACATCATAGCGCATGCAACTCCATGAGGAGTATCATAAACAGCACCTAGAGTATGTGCCATAGAGTGAGCAATACCTAAACCAACATTAGAGAATCCCATACCGGCAATGTATTGACCTAAAGCCATACCTTCACGACCTTCTTTTTCATTGGCAACAGCCCCGCGTAAAGAACGGCTAATGATTTCGATAGCTTTTAGATGGAACATATCTGTCATTTCCCAAGCTGCTTTTGTTGTATACCCTTCGATTGCATGAGTTAAGGCATCCATGCCTGTAGAAGCAGTTAATCCTTTTGGCATAGATGACATCATATCTGGATCAACAACCGCAATGATTGGCATGTCATGAGGGTCAACGCAAACGAATTTACGTTTTCTTTCAACATCTGTAATTACATAGTTGATCGTTACTTCTGCTGCAGTTCCTGCTGTTGTAGGTACAGCAATAATAGGTACACATGGTTTTGTTGTTGGAGCTGTTCCTTCTAAAGAGCGAACATCTTCAAATTCAGGATTGGCAATGATGATACCAATTGCTTTTGCGGTATCCATTGAAGATCCACCCCCAATCGCAATGATGTAGTCTGCTTGAGCAGCTTTAAATGATTCAACACCATGCTTTACATTTTCAATAGTTGGATTAGCTTTGATATCGGAATAAATTTCATATTCTAAACCTGCATCGTCTAATACTTTTGTAACTTTTCCTGTTACACCAAATTTAATCAGATCAGGATCAGAACAAACAAAAGCTTTTTTGAATGCTCTTGCCTTTGCTTCTGTGGCAATTTCCTGAATTGCGCCACTGCCATGATAAGATGTTTCGTTTAACATAATTCTATTAGCCATTTAATATTCCTCCTTTATGTAAACGTTTTCCAATCTTATTTTAACAGTCTTGATACTCTTTTATAAGTGACAGAATCAGTGATTTGTCACTTTATATTAAGTGTAATTCGACAAAGGTTTTCTTTACAACTTCAGGCATTGAATCTGTTAGAAGTTTGGCCATAGTTTGGCAGGATTCTTTTGTACCATCTAACAACCATTTTACTGTCATATAGACAGATCCTTGACAGTACATTTCTAGTTGAAACATCAATTCTTCGGATAGATTATCTCCCATTTTTTCTTTGATCTTGTTTGTATAAAAAGCTAAAATCAGTTCAAAATCATGTTTTCTTAAGTTGTTTTGATCATCGTTTTTAAATGCAGCAGTAAAGAATAGTTTTTCTTTTTGGATAAAAGTCAATTTATTAATCAAGGCCTCATAGATGGTCTTACCAGTACCCATATGTTCAAAAGATTCATTCAAAATTTTTTCAAAATACCAATTGACTAAATCTTGTTTATCTTGAAAATGGCGGTAGTACGTTTGCCTTGATATTCCGCAGGTGTCCGTAATATCTTTTACAGTTATTTTTTCCAACGGAGCTTTTTTCATACATATTTTTAAAGCTTCTGCCAACAGGTATTTTGTGTCCATGATTTATTTCTCCTTTTTGTCTTTATTATGATAAGGAAAAAAAGTGAAAATTAAAATAGATTTAATAGTTTTTTTGTATGATGAATAATTTCATAATAAGGGTATAAATATAACAGGGTAAATGGTAAAATTAGATAAGAAAAAATAAATATGGAGGGTTAAAGATGGAACAATATAAACAGGAATTTATCGATTTCATGTTGGAAAGTAAAGTTTTAAAATTTGGTGACTTTACTTTGAAATCAGGAAGAAAAAGCCCATTCTTTATGAATGCGGGTGGATATGTTACAGGAAATCAGCTAAAAAGATTAGGTGAATATTACGCAAAGGCAATCGTAGATAATTATGGTTTAGACTTTGATGTATTGTTTGGACCAGCTTATAAAGGAATTCCTTTGGCTGTTGCGACAACAATTGCTTTAGATAACCTTTATGGCAAAGAAGTCCGTTACTGTTCAGATCGTAAAGAAGTAAAAGATCATGGAGCTGATATGGGCGGTTTATTAGGAACAAAACTTCAGGATGGTGATCGTGTAATTATGATCGAAGATGTTACGACATCTGGAAAATCTATGGAAGAAACAGTTCCTAAAGTAAGAAATGCAGCTAATGTGGAAATCAAGGGATTGATTGTTTCCTTAAATCGTAACGAAAAAGGAAAAGGGAATAAAACTGCATTAAAAGAAATTGCAGAATTATATGGTTTTCCAACAGCGGCAATTGTTTCAATGCCTGAAGTTGTTGAGTATCTTGAATCAAAAGATGTATTGGATGCAGAATTAAAAGAGCGTATTGATGCGTATTATGCGGAATATGGAGCTACAGAATAAAGTGGAATTTTCCACTTTTTTCTTTTACATATAATAAAAACAGCATCACTGGATGCTGCTTGATATTTGATTGATAAGAGGCTTGTCATGAATAAAGGCATGAACGTTTTGTCTTGCGATATCTAGGAATATTTCTTTTGCCTTCGCAAGCTGAAATGTACCAGATACATGTGGTGTGATGATTACATTTGGATCTAACCACAAAGAAGAGCCTGGATCTAAAGGTTCATTTTCAATAACATCTAATACCATACCTTGAATGATCTTTTCATGCATTACTTTTTCCAAAGTGTGTCTTCTAACTAGATCACCACGCCCTACATTACAAAACAGGGCGCTTTTTTTCATAAGATGAAAATGTTCTTCGTTTAAAAGATATCGTGTATCTTTTGTGCTTGGTAGAGTACAGACTATAATATCGGCTCGAGGCAATACTTTGTTTAATGAATCAATCGTATAAACTTCATCAACAATATCACAATCTTTTTTAGATTTGCGTACACCAATTGTATAAGCTCCAAGAGCCTTAGCTTTCTTAGCAAATGTCGATCCTAAATCGCCTAAGCCAAGGATCAATATACATGAACCGGAAATAGATTGAATCGTATCATCAAATCGATTCCACTTTCTTTGATCTTGGCTATGCATATGAGCTTTCATATGTCTTAGACTCATCAAGATCGTACATATCAGATATTCACTGATTCCTAACCCAAAGCTTTTAGATGCATTACATACAGGACAAGCGAACTTATTTTCGTATTGTTCATAGCCGGCGCTTTCTAATTGAATGAATTTGGGATGGATGTCATAAACTTTAGGATTTCCTATGATAATGTCTGCCTTATATATGTCATCGATCCATTCAATCTCTTGAAATGAGGCTTTTTCCTCTTTGTTTAAATCAGCACAGGCAAACGCTGTTATTATTTGGCCCATGTTATTTTCTTGTCTTTGATTGATGCGATTGAAGCTAATGCGCAGAAGTCATATCCTGCATCAACAATGTATTTGTGCCCTTTTTGGAAGGCTTTTTCAATTACGATCCCAACACCGGAAATATTGGCACCACATTCTTTAATTAGATTTTCTGCAGCTTTAAATGCTTCTCCGTTTGCCAAAAAGTCATCGATGAATAATACATTGTCTTCTTCAGATAGATATTGTCTTTCCATGCAGATTGGATAGTATTTGTTTTTTGTGAAAGAGAATACCTGACAGCTGACTGGATCTTGCATCGTGCTTGGCTGTGCTTTTTTGATAAATACCATTGGTACGCCAAATCGGCATGCTGTCGCAAAACTTGGGGCTACACCACTGGATTCAATCGTAACAATTTTTGTGATTTTTTTATCTTTGAAGTGTTCGTAGAATTCATCGGCCATTTCCATGACTAATGGACAGTCGATCTGGTGATTCAAGAAAGAATCTACTTTTAATACTTCATCACTGATAATCAATCCTTTTTGTTCAATTGCATCTTTAAGACTTTTCATTTTCCTCTTTCTCCTTTTCTTTTATATACACAATGGTTTGTCCGATACGGTGATTCTTAATTTCTCGAACATTAATGATCATTGTATCTAAATCAATTTCTAGTTGTGTTCCATCGTCAGGAATTCTACCTAACTGGGATAGGGCATAGCCACTGAATGTTTCATATTCATCAATTGGTAATTCAATATTCAGTGCTTCCTGGACTTCTTCAAGATCGGCAGATCCTAAGATATACCATTGATTGTCATCAATTCTTTGAATTTCCACAGGTGGAATTTCATCATCCACTTCGTTCATCTCACCTAATAAAGTTTCAATGATATCGTGAAGGGTAATGATACCGGTCATACCACCATATTCATCTAGAACAATCGCAAAATACGTCTTGCGATTTTTCATTTCATGGAAACATGTGTCGGCTTTTGTGTTTTCAGCCACAAAGAATGGCTTGTCTACGGCTTTGTTTATGATGATATCCTGGTTGAGTTCTCCATCAATTCTAAAGTAATCTCGAGTGTCTAGTACTCCGATAATGTCATCATCGTCTTTACCACAGATTGGATAGAAAGTGTGTCGATTATCGTGGATGATCTGTTTCCATTCATCAATGGATTGGTCTAAATCTAATGTAATGACTTTAGAACGATGTGTGCAGATCTCTTCAACGCTTGTATCATCTAATTCAAAAACATTTTCAATGAATTCTTTTTGTGGTTGTTCAATTTCACTTCCTGTATTGATCAATTCACGAATATCTTCTTCAGACACAGTTTCGTCTTCAATTTCTGTTTCAAAACTAAATAGCCAGGATATCCATGAAAATAAAGTAGAAATAAAACCGGCAAGTTTTGTCAAGAAACCAATCTTTTCAGTATTTTTGTTTGCGAAGCGTCTAGGTATCTTATAGGCAAAGATAAAATATACTAGGCTATATGCCACCATGAGCAATATGGCGATCCATATATTGGATGATTGAATATTAAACGAGGTATAGCTCCAAACGATAATGCCTAAAGAGGACAATCCATATAATGAATAAGATAGCCATTGAAGGGTAGAAAGAGTCTTTGTATCACTCTTTTTATCTTGATCAAACAAGGCCATCATCATAGATAAAAAAACGCATATAAAAAACAGGACAATACTTACTGCTAACATAATATCACTCCTGCTTGATTAAAATATCGGGGACAAGAATCATCAGTCTTCATCGAATCAACAACTCCTTTTTATTAGATAAATAATACACGTTTTATACTATCTTTTCAAACCGAATTCAAGGAATAAAAGTGTAAAGTATACTTAAGGTTTCCTAAGCCTAGGAAAGAATGTTAAAAATGTCTTGTTTTATAAGCGATATAATGGAATCATAAGAAAGGTGGCTATATATATTATGACTGAAAAAACACTTAAAATAATGAAGGAATTAACGCAGATCGTTGGGATCTCTGGCGATGAAAAAGAAGTCTCAAAAGCTTTGGCTGTGCACTATAAGGGACTGTGCGATGAAGTGATTTATGATAATCTAGGCTCTATTTTTGCGGTAAAAAAATGTGGTAAAGAAAACGCTAAAAGAGTAATGGTATGTGCTCACATGGATGAAGTTGGATTTATGATCACAGAAATCCATGATAATGGTTTATTGTCATTCATTAAGATTGGTGATATTGCCGATGGGGCAATGTATGGTTCAAGAGTTACTTTGAAGACTCGTGAAGGAAAAGAATTAACAGGTGCAATCGTCGCCGATGGGGATACACTTGAAAAAGGTGAAGGCAAAAAGATGAAGATTGATCTAGGTTGTGCTTCAAAAAAAGAAGTGGAAGATCTAGGTGTGTTTGTTGGAGACAGTGCTGTAATTAGCGGAGATTTCGTACAGGTACAAAATCGTGTATTTGCCAAAGCATGGGATAATCGTTTTGGGTGTACATTGACAGTTGAACTCTTAGAGGCTTTAAAAGATGTAGAATTAGACTATGATCTATATATTGGTGCCAGTGTCATGGAAGAGGTTGGAATTCGTGGTGGAACCAGTGCTACCGGTTTGATTCATCCAGATATGGGAATCGTCTTAGATTGCTCAGCTGCAAATGATTATGCAGGAAAAGAAGAGGAAGTAGGAAAACTAGGAAAAGGAGTTCTAGTTCGTTACTATGATAAAGGTATGATGCCAAATCGTGGCTTATTGGATGAACTGGTACGTGTTTGTAAAGAAAATAATATTGATTATCAGTATTTCTATAATATGGAACAAACAGATGCAGCTTGGATCCATAAATTATTTAGTGGATGTCCAACATTAAGTGTATGTATTTGTGCACGAGGAATTCATACAGCTAGTACAATGATTGATTTACATGATTATGACTGCGCAAAAGAAGCTGCCTATAAAGTGTTGAGTGAATTAAATGAAGAAAAAATCGAAGCATTTAAGGCTAGCAATCGATAAGAGGGCATCATTATGAGTAGAGAACCAATTGGAGATATTAATTTAGAAATGCTGAAGGAATTCAGCGAAGCACATGGAATCAGCGGCAATGAAAAAGAAGTAAGCCGTGTCATGAAAAAATGGATCGAACCATATGCCGATGAAATCACATACGATAATTTGGGTTCGTTGGTTGCCCTTCAAAAAGGGGACAAAGACGGTGTAAAAGTTATGATTGCAGGACACATGGATGAAGTTGGTTTCATGGTTTGCGATATAGATAAAGATGGTTATATTAAAATGCTTCCCGTTGGAGGATGGTGGGGACATGTTCTTCCAAGCCAAACTTTAGTAGTAACGACAAGAGAAGGAAAACGATATCAAGGTGTTGTTGGATCTAGTGCACCACATGGTCTTCCAAAAGATGTCAAAGAAAAAGTAATACATCCAACAAAATTATTCCTGGATATGGGTGTTGAATCTCGTGAGGAGATTTATGAATTAGGTATACAGATTGGCGATATGATTACACCGGACACAAAATTTACCGTTATGAACAATCCAAATTATCTAATGGGTAAAGCATGGGATGATCGTCTATGTGCTGCTATGGTCGTTGATGTGATGCGATTATTGCATAAGGAGAAACATTCAGCTAACTTGTATGGTGTTGGTACTGTACAGGAAGAAGTTGGCCTTCGTGGGGCTAGAACCGCTGCCAATATGTTGCATCCAGATGTTGCGATTGCCTTGGATGTAACAACAAGTATGGATACTCCAATGGATAAAGGAGTAAATGGAATTGGAAAAGGTGTTGTCCTTAGTGTTATGGATGCAGGTATTATAGCGAACAAGAATTTCTTACATGAAATGGAAAAGATTTGTAAAGATCTTGATTTAGATATCAATTATGACATGATGACTGTTGGTGGAACGGATGCCGATAATATTCATAAAGCTCATGACGGGGTTGTAACGATGACGTTATCAATTCCAACTCGTTATATGCATTCTCATCGTTTGATCATTCATCGTAAAGACTATTGGCAGACAGTTTTATTGATGGCCGAATTTGTTCGTCGAGTTGACAGGGATTTATTGAATAAATTAAAAGATTTTTAATTATGCTTTTCTTCTATATTTATAATTAGTTTATACGATAATCTGCAAATTATAATTGTTAGAAAATGTTATATTTACCAAATTGAGTATATTTTAAGTTGTCTAATTCATCTATTTGATGATTTAGACAACTTTTTTTCAATTCTTTTAAATATTTTTGGCATGTATTAAAAGGTACATATTTAGAAGATATGGAATTCATTGGTTACGATGATATTGTGGCTGTAAAAGCTGGTGTACAGGAAGCTGGTATGATCATGGGTGGAGATTATTTGTTTAAATTTTATCTAGTGATTTTTACCAAAGATGATAGAGCTGTACGATTGGATTCGGATTTATTTTTTAACGGGCAACACTTCTTAATGACGTTACGAATTTTACATGAAAAAGCACCTAAATGAATCGATCCAAAACATTTGGCTCAATTACTGGAAATGCCAAATGAAAAGGCATATAACATACTGAATCAATATTATTGGAACAAGCGTCCTTGGCATAACACATCTTTGTATAAGAAATTATCAAGAAAATGAATCAAAGGAGAAACATCATGAAAGAATATTTAAAGCATAATATTTTGAATGTAGAAATTCAAAGAGAAGATGAAAAACGACTTCATGTTTCACCTCTTTTTTATGGCGCCTATAACAACGCATTAAATGGAACATTGATGTATTCAGAAGAAGGATTGACTATTCATTTTAAAGAAGAGAATCTAAAAGTAGGTTATGAAGAATTAGACTATGTTGAATTATCGTTCATATTTAAACGAACCAGTTATCGAGGATTGCCAGAGAATGCTTGTTATATTGATGTGTATTTGAAATGTAAAGATTAAAGAAGTTATGAGTTGTGTACTTTAAGTCATAGAGAAGTAATAGATCTTTATGAAGTGTTAAAAAATAAGAATGTGACGATTCATGATTTGATGAAGGTGATAAAAACACTAGAGAAGTTTGAGAATGATGAAGATGGATTTTATAGCTTTATGCGAACGCATGGAAAGGAAGTCGCAGACAAGTATGGCTTGATGTATCCAAAAATTGATAACACGCGAACGAAGTAAAAAAGCCCAGGGAACTGGGCTTTTAAGATTCAGATTGTGCTTTCTTTAAAAGAAGTAAGATTAATATGAATGAGATAGAGAAAATAATCAATAAAGGGATGAATGTAAAGAAATTTATGTCTAGTTGGCATAATAAGGTGTATCCCCATGTAGCTGGAAATATCTTACCTATAGTTTCAAGTAAATCTGGAAGAAAGGATGCCGGAAACATGATTCCAGATAACATAATAGAAGGCAGGAAAACAATTTGGCTAAACATGGTGAGTTTTGCTTGATTTTTTATCGCAAGACCTAATACGCAAGAAATGGATAAAGATACGATAATAAATAGTGCGAGTGTGAAAAAATAAAGTGGGATATTTTCTGGCGCCGAAGCATGGAAAATAATTGGTGCTGCAATAAAAATTATGAAACTCATGATCATGAGATGGATAAAGGCTGAGATCACAATAGTAAATATTCCAAAATAAAGCGGAACATTATTTGCACTATACATTTTTTTGATGTTTGTACTATAAATTTCAACCATAGAAGGAGGAACTCCTATAAGAGCTCCCATGGAAACACCCATAATTGTCATAGATTGGATTAGTGTTTGGGTTGCATCTGGCATAAGTGAGGTAAAGATTCCAGACATGATCATGAAAAATAAAAGTGGGACAAGATAACATGTTACTAATAGAGTTTTGCTGCGAATATCTAATTTAAATTGTAAACCAATTCCATAAAGAATAGCTTTCATGATCTAACCTCCTTGGAGAGCTCAATAAAGTGATCTTCTAATGTGCCTCGATTAATCTTGATATCGAGAATAGGTTTATTTTTGAGTTTATATTGTTCAAGGATAGTGGATAAAGTATCAATGATATCTGAAGTAAAGTATTCTTTTTCTTCATTTTCATCAATGATTTTTATTGAATATTTTTTGTTCACCTTTTTAGCTAATTGCTCTGTAGTTCCTACAAAGATAATCTTGCCTTGATTCAGAATGGCGATACGTGTACATAAAGATTCAACTTCAGCCATATCATGACTAGAAAGAAGAATGGTCGTTCCTTTTTGGCTGAGCTTTTTGATTTCTTGATGAAGGGCTTGTTTAGCTTCAACATCTAATTCTGTTGTAGGTTCATCTAAAATTAAAATGTCTGGTTCTCCTATTAAAGCCAAAGCTAGATGGAGTTTTCTTTTTTGACCAGCAGATAATTGATAATACAATTTTTTGTTTATTTCGGTAATATTTAGCGCAGTAAATAGAGAAGGATCTAAATTTTTGTTTTTCCATTTGGAAAATAATTGAATTGCTTCATCAACGCGCATATAGGAAGGCAAGGATGCAGATTGAAGTTGAATTCCTATATTTCCTGCGATTTTGATGTTTCCTGAATGATAATGACGAAATCCTTCTATGCACTCTAACAATGTAGTTTTCCCAGCTCCATTGATACCTAAAATGCCAAAGATTTCTCCTTTCTCAATGCTTAAGTCAACACCTTTAAGTACTTCATGATTTCCATAGTTTTTCTTTAGATTGGATAGTGTTATAACTTGAGACATATTTATTGCTCCTTAAATGGATCTACACCGGCATTCTGAAAATAGATTTCTAATGCAGGTTGTATATAGTCATTGGCGATTCTCTGTTTTTTTGTCCATTCATTTTGTTCGTCCAATTGATCATTAAATTTCATTAGTTCTGGTAACAGGCTCATATCACCATTTGTGAATTCCATGACAATATTCCAAAATTTTTGTGCTGCTTTTTGAGCTTCTATATTATCAGGTGAAACATTATTGTCTTTAAGAATCAATATTTCTTCAATTAATTGATTGAAACGATGTATGAAACTTAAACCAGTATCCTTGTTAAAACGATGTCGAATATGGTCAAGAGTCGAATCATCAAAATGTTTAATAAGCCAATAATATTGATTGTTCATTTGTAGGTTAACGATTATATCGGCGTATTTCTTGAAATCGACTTGTTGCATTTGAAGAACTTCTTCTTTTAATAATTCGATTTCCTGTAAAGATTTAGATAATTGTTGTATTTGTTCTTGGATCGTTAAAGCTTGTTTACTTAAAATGGCAGCAACTTCTTCGGGTGTATCTAATGGCATTAGTTTGTTTTTGATTTCTTCCAATGAAAAACCAAGAGATTTTAAAGATTGAATTTGATGCAATTTAATCATATCTTTATGTGTATATAATCGTCTTCCGCCTTCACTTTGGCTAGAAGGGCAAAGTAATTTTTCTTTGTCATAATATTGAAGTGTTCTTACAGTTGTGTGCATCTTTTTAGCTAGTTCACCAACACTCATATATTTTTTATCATGCATGGTTAAATACCTCCTGACTTAATTATAATTTATGACGTTGCGTCACAAACAAGAAAAAATATAAAAGAAGTTGACATAATGCAAAAGTTAGTCTATACTAACCATAAAGTTAGATAAAACTAACTAAGGAGGTGTGAATAATATGAAATATGCATATGCTTCAAGAACAGGCAATGTAGAATCCATTGTGAATGCTCTTGGATTAGACGCCACAGTTATTGAAAGTGGCAGTGAAACGATGGATGATGATTTTATCTTGTTTACGTATACAGATGGCTTTGGAGATGTTCCTATGGAAGTAGAATCATTCTTGATGACAAATGGAACAAAATTAAAAGGTGTTGTTGTCTCTGGTGATCTTGGATATGGAGATGCTTATTGTAAAGCAGGTGACAAGATCAGCGAAGAATATGGAGTAGATTGTTTGTACAAAGTAGAAAATGCAGGAACAGAAGAGGATATTGCGGAAATAAGTAAGATTTTAGGCAATGTCTAAAGAACAAAAATTATTTGAAGAATACCTTGCGTATCATTGTGCGCCGGCATTAAAGAAATATAAATTAGCAAATATGTTTCATATTCCACGCACTGCGATACCTTGTGTAGATAGTTTGATTCGTGAGTATAACGAAAAATTTGCGGATAAGCATTTGACTTTTCGAATCCTGCAGGCAGATAAACCTCGTATAACAATTTATTTGTATTCATTTGAAATTCTCGAAAATGTATTACTAGATCCAGAAATTAGAACCTTCCTAGAACAATACGATTATCCTATACACTCTCTTTCTGCCTGTCTGGATCATTTAGATAAGCGAATGGAAGAAACAGATTTTCCTCACGAAATCGGTATTTTCTTAGGATATCCTTTAAGCGATGTCCTGGGTTTTATAAACAATGAAACATGCTGCTGTATGGGTGCATGGAAAGTATATAGTCCTAAAAAGGCTGAATATTTTAAATCATTGTTTAAACTCTTTGATCATGTTCGTGACCAGTTTATCTATGCAATAGAAAACGGTGTACGAATCGAACAGCTCGTTTAAAACTTTTTCCTTTTTAACTTAACTATACCTAACCTAACTAAACTTAATGATCAAAGAAAGATGACTGTCACAATATTGTGGCAGTTTTTTGGTGGTTTATTTTACCTTATTTAGAAACTTTTTTATGGAAAATAATCATATGGATATTTATAAAACGGCATGATAAGATTTAAAATGAGTGATAATATGAAAGAAGAGAGAGTAAAACTAATTTTAGAAAGTTTATCGGAAAATTATATTAGTTCAAATGTGTTAGCATCACAGATTGGTGTCAGTTCAAAAACAATTCGCAATGAAATTAAGGAAATTAATAGTATTCTTAAACATCATGGTGCAATTATTCAAACTAAGCCTAAGAAAGGTATAGCTTTAAACATCATAGATAAAATAAAGTATACTAAATTTACTGATTCATTGTCTACGAAACAGCCTCAAGACATCCCGGCAACATTTGAGCAAAGAGTTCAATACTTAATTGAGTATTTATTAAATGCTCAACAATGGACAAAAATTGAGTATCTAGCAGATAAACTTTTTGTAAGTCGTTCAATTTTATCTCAAACTTTAAAAGAAGTGAGAAAAAGATTAAAAGTATATAATATTGAACTTGTAAGTAAGCCTGGATATGGATTGAAAGCAATAGGTAGTGAGTTTGATTTTCGCGTATGCATGACAAATATCATTGTAGATAACGTGGATAATCAAACACTACCCGATAACAAATGTGAAAACGACAAAAGAGAAATTCTTAAGAAAATTTCACAAATATTGAATAAGAATTTTGAATTTTTCGAATATCATATGTCCGATGTTTCTTTTCATAATCTCATCATTCATATATATGTTGCTTTATGTCGTATAGAAGAAGGACAAGAAACATATTTATCAAATGAGCAAATGAATCAAGTTCATGAATGGAAAGAATATAAGATGGCTCATTCAATTGTCGAAGATTTAAGTGAAGAGTTTAATGTAGATTTTCCAGATGATGAAATAGGTTATATTGCAATACATTTAGCAGCTAAAAGAATTGTAAGTATTGATGAAACAGAAAATGGGAATGTTATTATTAATGGTGAAGTTTATGAGATTGTTTCACATATGCTTCGTGCTGTATACGATTCATATCATATTGATTTAATGGATGATTTAGAATTACGAATGATGCTTGCACTGCACCTAGTTCCATTTGGGGTTCGTATGGCGTATGATCTTGTTTTACATAATCCCTTATTAGTGGATATTAAAACAAAATATACGATGGCTTATAATTTGGCTGTCGTTGCAAGCGAGGAACTAAGAAAACATTATAATAAGGAAATAAAAGAAGATGAAATAGGATATTTTGCGCTTCATTTCAATCTTGCTTTAGAAAGAAAAAACCGGAAACAAGATAAGAAAAATATATTGATTGTTTGTGGTACCGGTAGAGGAACAGCTCAACTGTTGATGTATCAGTTTAAAGATAACTTTGGCAAGTATTTAAATCAAATTTATACAAGTGATGCTTTAGGTATAAAAAACGTAGATTTTACTGATATAGATTATGTTATTACGACAGTTCCAATAGCTTATTCGGTACCCGTACCTATTTTAGAAATCAAATCATTTGTAGAGGATAGGGATGTAAAGACTATTAAAAGATTTTTATCACAAGGTCATAGTCGTACGATGGAAAAGTATTTTAGAAAAGACCTTTTCCTAACGAATGTGGGATTTGAAACAAAAGAAGAAGTATTACAGTATATGGTTAAAAAAATTGAATCAGTATATGATATACCAAGCGATTTTTATGATGCAATTTTACATCGTGAACGACAAGCAGGTACAGAGTTTGGCAATTTAGTGGCCATACCACATCCATATAAAGCAATGACTAAAGAAACATTTGTATGTATTTGTATACTGAATAAACCAATCATATGGGATAAAAAGAAAGTTCAACTTATTTACCTTATGTCTATGGAAGATAATTCAAACAGAAATTTGATGACATTTTATAAGATAACGAGTAAATTATTAGTAAATCCAAAATATGTAAATGAACTTATCCAGAATAAACGTTTTGAAGTGTTACTGAGTTTGTTTGGAGAGATAGAATCAACATTGGAGTAACGAGGTAGAATATGCGAATTTTATTAACATGTTGTTTGGGAATGTCTACAAGTTTACTTGTGGAAATGATGAATGAGGCATGTAAGAAACAAGGGAAATCCCATAAAATATGGTGTGTAGATGAGAATTTGGTAGATTGCTCAGTAATGCAATGTGATATTTTACTTTTAGGGCCACAATTGAAGCATGTTTATAAACGATTTCATAAATCTTATGGTAAAATGGTTCCAATCGCAATGATTGATCAACAGGATTATGGACTTTTGGATGGAGAAAAAGTACTGGAAAAGGCAGAACGGATATATAATGAATTTCATCGTAATGGAAATTATATAGATGTTAAAGCCAATGAGGAAGAACAGACATAGCGCTGTTCTTTTTTGTGGAAAAATATTAAATTTCCTTATTTATTTTTAAAAAACGAGGTAAATAACAAAATGGAAACGATTACATCCTTAAGCTATTATATTTCTGTAAAACATGTAAGTGCACAAAACATGGAAAAGAGAGGGTAGTTTATGGACAATAACTATGAAACATCTTTTGGCTTAATTTTGAATGCAGGGAATGCAAAATCAAAATCCTTAATGGCAATAGAAGCTGCTAGAGAATTTGACTTTGAAGAAGCTTATTCTCTAGTTAAAGAAGCTGAAGAAGATTTACGTTTAGCTCATCAAACACAGACAGACTTGATCCAGGGTGAGGCAAGAGGCGAAAAAAGCGATATCAATATTATTTTGATTCATGCTCAGGATCATCTGACAACTGCAATGATCATGATTGATCAAGCTAAAGAGTTTATTCATGTTTATGAATTATTACAGAAAGTTTTACCAAAGGAGGAAGATTAATATGAGAATTATGTTAGCATGTGCAGCTGGTATGTCAACAAGTTTAGTTGTTTCTAAAATGCAAGAAGCTGCAAAAAATCAAGGGAAAGATTATAAGATTTGGGCAATTGAACAAGGCCAGATTCAGGACGAATTAGGGAACTTTGATGTATTGTTATTAGGTCCACAAGTTCGTCATATCATGCGTAAAGTACAAAAAATCGTTGATGGAAAAGCGCCTATCGCTGTTATCGATGCCGTTGCATACGGAAGATGCGATGGAGCAGCGGTTCTAGCTCAAGCAGAAAAACTTGCAGAAGAAAGTGGTAAATAACCATGGCAAAGTTTACAGAAAAATTTGAAGACGGCTTGATGATCGTTGCTGAAAAGGTAGATGATAATAAGTATCTAGGAGCAATTAAAAACGCTTTTACTACATTCATGCCGTTTATTATCGTAGGTTCATTTGCAAGTTTGTTTAATACGTTAATTTGTTCAACAAGTACTGGATTGGCAGCGTTTATTCCAGCATTGGCAAAAATCTCTCCGGCTTTCACAGCTATTAATTTTGCAACCTTATCAATTATGGCACTTCCAATTTGCTTTTTGATTGGATCTGAGCTGGCAAAAAGGAATAAAGTTCCAGAACATATCTGTGCTATTACATCATTAGTTGCTTTTCTTTGTGTGGTTCCACAATCTGTTTCTATTGTAGTAGAAGGTTTAGAATCGGCAGTTAGTGGAGCAGGGTTGCCTGGTGATGCTATCGGGGCTCAAGGTTTATTTATCGCAATGATCATTTCGGTCTTAGTATCTGAATTGTTCTCTGCTTTGATGAAGATTGATAAAATTAAAATCAAAATGCCTGCTTCCGTTCCGGCAGCTATTTCACAGAGCTTTAACACGTTGATTCCTATCTTAGTTTCTTTGGTTGTAGTTGGTGTAGCAGGTCAATTATTCTTCTTAGCAACTGGAACTTATATGAATTCTTGGATTTATTCTGTTGTACAAGCACCATTGGAAGCAATTTTCCAAAGTCCGTTTGGAGCTATTGCGTTATTTATGATTGCTCAGGTATTCTGGTTCTTGGGTATTCATGGAAATATGATCATCACACCAATTCGTAATCCATTGATTGCTAGTGCTTTAGCTGCTAATATCGCAACTGCAGCAGCTGGTGGTGTTCCTGATCAACCTATTACGTATGGAGCTTTAGTATCCTTTATTGTAGTTGGTGGAGCTGGGCTTGTTCTATCTTTGATTATTGCAATTCTATTATTTTCAAAACGAGATGATGAAAAAGCTGTAGCAAAACTTGGCTTAATTCCTGGCTTATTTGGAATTTCTGAGCCAGTGGTATTTGGGTTGCCTTTAGTATTGAATGTAACTTATGCTATTCCATTTATTTTGAGTGCAGGCTTGGCAACGGGATGCTTATTGTTTGCAACAAGTATTGGATTTGTTCCATGTAATATTGTTGATGTACCATTTGGATTCCCTATCGTTGTAAGTGCATTCATTGGTCATGGATGGCAAGGTGTTGTATTACAATTAGTGATTTTGGCGTTAGGTGTATTGTTATATACTCCATTTGTTCTAATGTCTAATAAGCAATATCAAAGAGAACAAGAAAAATTAAACGCTGAAAAGGAATAAATAGTATATGTCAGGGAGTAGAAATACTCCCTTTAATTAAAAAGGAGCACATTATGCAGAAAAATAAATTTCCAAAAGATTTTTTATGGGGAGGTGCCGTTGCCGCAAATCAGTGTGAGGGTGCCTGGTTGGAAGATGGTAAACTTCCAAATGTAACAGATGTATTGGTTGGTATTATTCGAAGTGGAAATAATCCATCTATTAAATGGAACGAGGAAAAACAAATCTGGGAAATGAATTTGGATCCAGAAAAACAATATTTAAGTCATGACGGAATTGATTTTTATCATCGTTTTAAAGAAGATTTAACTTTAATGTCAGAAATGGGATTTAAAGCTTTTCGTACAAGTATTTCCTGGGCTCGTATCTTCCCAAGAGGCGATGAAGAAGAACCAAATGAAAAAGGTCTTCAGTTTTATGATCAAATGATCGATACCATGATTGATCTTGGTATGGAACCCGTAATTACATTATCTCACTATGAGACACCTCTTGCACTGATTGCAGAATATGGAGGATGGACGAATCGAAAATTAATTGTTTTTTTTGAAAAATATGTTCGTACAGTTTTGACTCGTTATAAAGGTAAGGTTAAATACTGGTTAACTTTTAATGAAATTAATAATGCGTTTAAGATTCCTTTTGCAGCGGCAGGTGTTGTATCTTTTCCGCCGACAAATCCAGACGAACCGATGGCAGATGTAGATGAAAAAATGATCTATCAAGCATGTCATCATATGTTTGTGGCAAATTCATTAGCAGTAAAGGCATGCCGTGAAATTGATTCAGAAGCGCATATGGGGGTAATGTGTAGCTTCTCTCATATTGCTACATATCCTGAAAATTCGGATCCTGAAAATGTGGTAGGTACACATCTATTTAAAAGAAAGCATTATTTCTACACAGATGTAATGTGTAGAGGACATTATCCAAAATATATTTTAAATGAATGGGAATCAAAAGAAATTGCCCCTGTAATGGAACCAGGAGATGAGGAGACTCTGGCAAAATATACGAACGATTATATCGCTTTTAGCTATTATAGAAGTTCAGTATATTCTAAAAATGTAGAAATGAAATCCGATACAGGTGGAGCAATTGGTTTATCAAATCCATATTTGAAAGAGTCAAGCCCAGAACCATGGAAATGGCCTATTGATCCTGTTGGTTTTAGGTTGGTTTGCGATGAACTATATGATCGTTACGAACTTCCATTATTCCCGGTAGAAAATGGAATAGGTTTAAAAGAAGACGAGACAGATGGAATGATTGAGGATCCAGCTCGTGAAAAATATCTAAGAATGCATTTAGAAGAAATGGCAAAAGCTATTGAAGATGGATGTGAAATCTTAGGATATTTATGGTGGGGACCTATTGATATTGTATCAGCTGGAACTGGTGAAATGAAAAAGCGCTATGGATTCATCTATGTTGATCGTTTTAATGATGGAACAGGAGATCTTCATCGTAGTAAGAAAAAGAGTTTTGAATACTATAAACGAATCATTGAAACAAATGGTGAAGAAATTTAAATTTTAAATCTAGAAGAAGGTAAAAATTTTGGAATTAAGTTTTTTGATATTAAAACAGATAGTCTCCATGTTTTTAATGATTGTAGTAGGCTACGTGTTAGTAAAATCGAAAGCAGTTGAAAAAAATTTAGGCACTTTTTTAGCGAAGGTTGTTATGTATGTTGTATTACCTTGTACGATCGTTGATGCCTTTCAAATTGATAACGATCCAAAAACATTTTCAAATCTCTTATTTGCGTTTGTTGTAGCACTTGTGTTCAATATTTTGTTGATAATACTATCATATGCTTTTAAAAGTATATTTAAAATGAATGAAATAGAACAGGCTTCTGTTGCATATCCAAATTCGGGAGATATTTTGATACCTTTAGTGACAAGTGTTCTGTCTCCAACTATGACAGTATATTGTTGTGCTTTTATGGTGGTTCAGCTATTGTTTATGTTTACTCATGGAGTTAACTTATTAGCTAATGATTCAGAAAAAAGTTTGATTAACATATTGAAGAATCCTAATGTAATTGCAATTGTAATCGGAATCTTATTGCTTGCAATGAATATTACAATTCCTGAGATCGTTGGAAATGTTATAGATAGTTTTGCATCAATGGTAGCACCATTAAGTATGCTGGTTATTGGCTGTTCAATCGCTAATTGTGATCTAAAAAGAGGGTTGGCAAAGAAGAGAACATATCTAATTGTATTAATTCGTCAAGTCATATTTCCACTAATATTTTTAGGAATTATCAAAATAACATCATTGGATACATTTATTCAGGATGGAGCATCAATTCTGTTGATTTTATACATGGCTGTAGCATCGAGCCCAGCAGCAACAATTGTAAACATAGTACAAAGCCATGATATGGATTCAAGTTATGCGAGCATTATAAATGTGGTCGGAGTAATATGTTTGATATTTACAATGCCTATAATGGTATTTATTTTTCAAATGTTCATATAAAAGGAGAAAAAGATGAAATTTCCAGATAATTTTTTATGGGGTGGCGCAATTGCCGCAAACCAATGCGAAGGCGCATGGAATGAAGATGGTAAAGGTATGAGTGTTGCAGATGTTGCAATGTTTAAACCAAATGTGGATAAAAAAGACTATGTTTCTCAATGGCATATAGATATGGATGATATACGCAAGGCAAGAGAAACTGATGATGTTGTTTACTATCCAAAAAGACATGGAGTGGATTTCTATCATCATTATGAAGAAGATATAGCATTATTTGCAGAAATGGGCTTTAAGACACTTCGTTTATCAATTGCTTGGACTAGATTATTTCCAAATGGAGATGAAGAAAAGCCAAACGAAAAAGGGCTTTTATTCTATGAGAATGTATTTAAATGTTTACGAAAACACAATATAGAACCATTAGTCACGCTTTCGCATTATGAAATGCCTTTATATTTAGTAGAAAACTATGAAGGTTGGGCGAGCAGAGAAGTGGTTGATATGTTTGTGAAATTTGCAACGACTTGCTTTGAAAGATACAAAGATTTAGTTAAATATTGGCTGACGTTTAATGAAATAGACAGTGTTTTTCGTCATCCTTTTACAACAGTAGGTATCGTAGAAGACAACTATGCATCAAAAAATGAGGCAGAAGAAGCCATTTATAAAGCTTTACATCATCAATTAGTTGCAAGTGCTTTAGTCACTAAATATGCACGTGAAATTATTCCAGGTGCTCAAATTGGATGCATGGTTACAAAAACTTTAACATATCCTGAAACTTGTAATCCAGAAGATATATATCTAGCAATGATGGATAATAGGACGAATAATCTTTATACAGATGTACAAGTAAGAGGAAAATATCCTCTTTGGATCAAAAAATTATGGAAAGATAAAGGCTTTGAAATTCCTATTCTAGAGGGAGATGAGGAAATTTTAGCCGCTCATACTGTAGATTTTATTTCATTCTCTTACTACATGAGTATGGTACAAAGCATTCATGCTGAAAAACGAGAGAAGGTTGGTGGCAACTTAACAACAGGTGTCAAGAATCCATATCTTTCTACTAGTGAATGGGGATGGCAAATAGATCCAAAGGGATTAGAAATTTCCCTAATTGATTTGTATGATCGCTACCAGAAGCCTTTATGGATCGTAGAAAATGGTTTAGGATACAATGATGTCGTTAATGAAGATGGAACGATTGAAGATGATTATAGAATCAATTATTTTGCAGATCATTTTAAAGCAATCGGTCATGCTATTGAAAATGGCGTAGAAGTAATGGGTTATACTTCGTGGGGATGTATAGACATTGTGAGTGCATCAACATCTCAAATGAGTAAACGTTATGGATTTATTTATGTCGATGTTGATGACTATAATAAAGGAACATATAAGAGATTAAAGAAAAAGAGTTTTGATTGGTATAAAAAAGTAATCGAAACAAACGGAGAAATCTTAAAAGATTAATCTAAAATTGTATTAATAGCTGTGATAGACAAATATTTTGTTAATCATAGCTATTTTTTATCTTTTTATCTTGACGTTATGGAAATAATTGTTACAATTAAATTAACGTATGAACAATTGTTCATATATAAAGGAGAATAGTTATGAAAAAGACGTATAAAATTGATGTAGATTGTGCAAATTGTGCAAACAAGATGGAAGAAGCTGCCAATAAAACAGAAGGTGTTAAAAACGCAGTTGTAAATTTCATGACATTAAAAATGATCGTGGAATTTGAAGATGGTGTTAACGCAAAAGAAGTTATGAGTCGTGTTTTAGACAATTGTAAAATTGTTGAAGATGACTGCGAAATCTTTTTCTAGGAGATTTTAATGGAAAAGAAAAATATAGAATGTTGCGAAAAGATCGAGGTTCATGAAGAATTATTAAAAATCGTTCAAGAAAAAATGCCAGACGAAGTGAAGCTATATGATTTGGCGGAATTATTTAAGATCTTTGGAGATTCTACAAGGATTCGTATCTTATTTGTATTATTTGAAGCTGAAGTATGTGTCTGTGATTTAGCGCAGGTTTTGAATATGAAACAATCGGCAATCTCTCATCAATTAAGAATTTTAAAACAAAATAAGTTGGTGAAGAGTCGTCGAGAAGGGAAATCTGTGTTCTATTCATTGGCTGATCAACACGTTCGAACAATTATTGGTCAGGGAATGGAACATATTGATGAGGATTAAAAAAATAAGGAAGTTTATTTCCTTATTTTTCTTTAAGATGATGTGCAGCCATAGCTAGAATTTCTTCAACGTGTTCATCATCCAGTGAATAATAAACTGTTTTTCCATCTTTTCTAGATTTAACGAGCTTTGATATACGCAATGCCTTTAATTGATGAGAAATGGCTGATTTTGTCATGTTTAAAACGTTGGCTAAATCAGATACGCACATTTCTGAGTGCTGTAAAGAAATTAGTAATTGAAGTCGGGTACTATCAGACATAACCTTAAAGAAATCGGATAGATCCATGATTTCATCAAAATTAGGAAGGCTGTTTTTTACTGTATCTACAAGATCTTGGTTTTGAGGCGCACAATCACAACGGTTTTCTAACATAGAATTCCCCCTTTTATTGACATTATAGTTGAAAGATTGAACAATTGTCAAAAAAGAGATGCTTTTATATTGACAGTTGAACAATCAATACACTATAATATGTATAAAGTTGAATATTTGTTCAATTGTTTGAATAAGAAAAGGAAGAGATATTATGAACAAGAAACAAAAGAAAATGCTGACTCGAATTATTATCGCCTCGATTTTATTTATTGGTTTAAAATTAGTTCATCTACCTGAAATGGTTAATGTTATTCTTTCTTTAGCAACTTATTTTCTGATTGGGTATGATATTTTAACCAAAGCCGTAAAAGGGATATTGAAAAAACAGGTTTTTGATGAAAACTTTCTAATGGCTGTTGCGACAGTTGGAGCTATAGCTCTTGGAGATTATAGTGAAGGAACCGCCGTTATGTTGTTTTATCAGATTGGAGAATGGTTCCAAAGTTATGCGGTCGGTAAATCTAGAAAGAATATTAGCGATTTGATGGATATTCGTCCTGACTATGCCAATATTGAAAATGAGAATGGCGAACTTGTACAGGTGGATCCTGATGAAGTTGAAATCGGAACGATCATAATTGTAAAGCCTGGAGAAAAAATTCCCATTGATGGAATTGTCGTGGAAGGAAATTCTACTTTAAATACAAGTGCATTAACGGGAGAAAGCTTACCAAGGGATGCCTCAATAAATGATGAAGTAATCAGTGGATGTATCAATCTTACTGGTTTATTAAAAATTAAGACAACTCATGAATTTGGAGAGTCCACGGTTTCTAAGATCTTGGATATGGTAGAAAATGCCAGCTCTAAGAAATCAAGATCTGAAGCCTTCATCTCACGTTTTGCCCATTACTATACACCAGCCGTTGTATATAGTGCTTTAGCCTTAGCTATTCTTCCTCCAATCGTGTCTCTTTTGATGGGGATAGATTCGAATTGGTCAGAATGGATTTATCGAGCTTTAACATTCTTGGTTATCAGTTGCCCTTGTGCTTTGGTCATTAGTATTCCATTAAGTTTCTTTGCCGGAATTGGTGGTGCAAGCAATGCCGGTGTCTTGGTTAAAGGATCTAACTATCTAGAGGCATTGGCATCGACAAAATATGTAGTCTTTGATAAGACTGGAACAATGACACAAGGTGTTTTTGAAGTGAGCGGTATCCATCATGCAAGTATTGAAAAAGACAAATTATTAGAGTTAGCTGCAATGGCAGAAAGTTATTCCACACATCCTATCAGCAAATCTTTATTGCAGGCCTATGGAAATCCAGTGGATAAAGAGCGAATTAAAAATGTAGAAGAAATCAGTGGACATGGAGTGATTGCGCAGATCGATGATAAAGAAGTTCTTGTAGGTAATGATAAGTTAATGAAAAAGTATGGCATTGAATATAAGCCTTGTCATGATGTAGGAACAATCGTACATATTGCGATTGATCAAAAATATGTAGGACATATTTTAATTTCAGATAAGATCAAACCTCATGCTAAAGAAGCTATCGCAAGATTGAAAGAAGTTGGCGTTAAAGAAACGATCATGTTAACAGGAGATGTTAGAACCGTTGCCAATAAAGTAGCCTCTGATTTGAATATTGATAAAGTGTATAGTGAACTATTACCGCAGGATAAAGTAAATAAAGTAGAAGAATTGTTAGTAAAGAAACAGGATAAAGAAAAACTAGCCTTTGTGGGAGATGGTATCAATGATGCTCCTGTATTGTCTAGAGTGGATGTAGGAATCGCCATGGGCGCTTTAGGTAGCGATGCTGCTATTGAAGCTGCAGATATTGTTTTGATGGATGATGATCCATTAAAGATTGCCAAAGCAATTAAGATAGCAAAAAAATGTTTACGTATCGTATATGAAAATATTTATTTTGCGATTGGTGTAAAAATCATTTGTTTGATCTTAAGTGCTTTTGGTATTGGAAATATGTGGTTAGCTATTTTTGCCGATGTTGGTGTGATGGTGATTGCGGTATTAAATGCAATTCGTACATTAAATGTGAAGAAGTTATAATGTTAGCTAGGATGCTTATAAAAAGGCATCCTTTTTTATGTAGGGATAAAAAAGAGGAAAGACATCAGGTCGATCCTCAGCTTAATTATAAGATATTAAAATGTTTTAAGGCTTTGTAAATACCGTCGTTTTTAGAAGTGTCAGTAATATAATCAGCCGCTTCTTTTACACAGTCTTCGGCATTCTGCATGGCAACACCTATTTGAACAAATCTTAGCATGTCGATATCATTTTCTCCATCACCAAATGCCATTGTTTCTTCCTGCTTGATATTGTAGTAGGAAAGGATATCTTTGATACCAATTGATTTTCCTCCAGTATTGGAAATGATATCTACACCATAAGGATTCCAACGTGTTAATTTACAATTGTTAAGTCTATTCATGATCAACTGTGATTCTTTCTCATTTGAAAATGCAGTGACTTGATAGATGTTTCCACCTTGGTATTCTTTAATAGGTGGTAAATCGGTTGCGATGGCGTCTTGTGCATGTTTTACGTATTCATTCACAAAATTTATGTAGAGCTCTTTGTCTTGAACAAGTACCAGTGGGATTTCTTTTTGTTTGAAGAGTTTTAATGCATTTTCTGTATCTTTTTTATTAAACGGATAGGATTGAATGATTTCTTTATCTTTGTTGAAGATTAGCTGTCCATTTAAACAGGCGTATCCATCAAAGGGGATATCTCGAATTGGTTGTTTTTCAATTTCGCATACATGTCTTCCAGATGCGATAAAGATTTTGATCCCTTTTTCCTGCAGCTTAGTTAAAGCAAATCTAGTGCTGTCGGCAAAGGAGCCATCTGTACTGGATAGCAGTGTTCCATCTATATCAAAGAAAATTGCCTTGATCATTTCTTTCACCTCGAGCCTTATTGTATAAGAAAAATAATGTCTTTGCGAGTTTTGTTTGATGGATTTATCATAGATTTTACAAATTTGTATCGTCGATAATTTTTTTCTTCTTAACATTTGGTTCAATAAAATTTTTATAAGAATACTCCCATAGGATCTTGGAACCTAACTTCGTTTTTTCGTTTCGTTTTAAGATTTGTGAAAGACGAACCTTATTTTCTTCCCACATCTTTCCATTTGTTGCATCATTTAACATCACTGGTTGAAAGTTATCCATTGTGTGGGCAAAATGGGCTTCTGGTGTTTCGTTGTTTTCAAATTCTTCCCAAAGCATTCTAAATTTCACTTTTTGATCTTCAGGAAGTAATCCAAAGATGCGATCTGCTGCTTTTGTTTCACGTTCTCTTTGTGTTTCGATTCCTTTTTGATCATAAGCATATGTATCTCCAGCATCAATTTCAACGATATCATGGATCAATAACATGGAAATGGTTTTTAAGATGTCAATTTCCTCGTTGGCATACTCACTTAAAAGCAGTGTCATTATGGCCATGTGCCATGCATGTTGGGCATCATCTTCTTTTTGTATGCCGTTTGTCAATAAGGTCTGGCGTGTGATCGTTTTTTCTTTATCAATTTCTTTTATAAATTTAATTTGTTTTTTTAGTCTTTCTTTCATGTGCTCCTCCAATTGAATACATTATACATTTTTTTGGCAAGACAAAAAATAACTAGTATAATATGAACATATTTAAAGGAGAAATAAGATGACAAGACAATATTGGCGAGCTTCAAATATGTTAAATCCGGTACCGGCCGTTATGGTTTCGTGTGCAGATAAAGAAGGTAGAGCGAATGTGATGACAGCTGCCTGGGCAGGGACAATCTGTTCAGATCCAGTTATGGTCTCTGTTTCAATTCGCAAAGAGCGTTATTCACATCAAATCATCAAAGATACAAAAGAGTTCGTGATCAATTTAACAACAGCTTCTCTAGCCAAGGCAACTGACTATGTTGGTGTACGTTCTGGCAGGGATATTGATAAATTTTCCTTGGAAGGAGATCTAAGGCTGACAAAACAACCATCAAAATGTGTAAAAGCTCCTTCAATCTTGGAAAGTCCAGTTTGTTTGGAATGCAAGGTGAAAGATATCATTGAACTAGGAACACACGATATGTTTATTGGAGAAGTTGTTTGTACATCGGTAGATGATGCTTATTTGGACGAAAACGGAAGATTGGATCTACAAAAAGCGGATTTAATTGCCTATAGTCATGGTGAATATTATCGATTGGGACAAAAAATAGGAAAGTTTGGTTTTTCTGTTCAAAAGAAAAAACGCAAGAAAAGAAAATAGTGAATTCGACAATAGTTTTTTATACGAGCAGAGCTGTTTGAAAGGACACCGAGTGCTGGATATAGGATGAATATTAAAAAATAGCCGTGAATTTCACGGCTATAGTGTTTTATCTGTGATTTTTATAATTTGTTTGATATCTTGAATCAAGTCATCGTATTTTTCTGGTTTTAAAGATTGTGGTCCATCACACAATGCACATTCAGGGTCATTATGAACTTCGATCATTAGACCATCGGCACCGGCAACAACGGCTGCTTTTGCCATTGGATCGACAAGCCACCATTTGCCTCCAGCATGACTTGGATCGATAATGATTGGTAAATGTGTCAATCGTTTAATCACAGGAATTGCCTGCAGGTCCAATGTATTTCGTGTATAGGTTTCAAATGTGCGAATTCCTCTTTCGCATAAGATTACATTTGGATTTCCATTTGCCATGATGTATTCAGCAGACATTATCCATTCTTCATATGTGTTTGACAAACCTCGTTTTAATAAAACCGGTTTTTTGATTCGTCTTCCAACTTCTTTTAACAAGTCAAAGTTTTGCATGTTTCTAGCACCAATTTGGACAAGATCTACTTTGTCATTGAATTCATCGATGTATTTTTCTCCCATTAATTCAGAAACGATAGGAAGGCCTGTTTCCTCTTTGGCAGCAACCAAAATATCTAAACCTTGTGTACCCATACCTTGGAATGAGTAAGGGCTGGTTCTAGGCTTATAAGCTCCACCTCGTAACATGTGTGCCCCACTTTTTTTGATTGAGCGGGCGATTTCAATGACTTGTTCTTTAGATTCAACGGAGCATGGTCCGGCAATCAATGTCAAATTGTTACCACCGACTTTTACTCCACTGACATCAATGACAGAATCTTCGGGATGAAAAGCACGATTGGCAAGTTTATATGGTTCACTGACTTTCATGATACGTTCAACACATTCATCCACTTCGAATTGTTTTGGATCTACACGAGTTGTATCTCCAACAAGTCCAACAATGGTAGACATTTCACCTTTTGATAGGTGTGTCTTCAATCCCATTCTTTCAACTTTGGTAATGATTCGGTTTACATCATTTTCTGTGGCTCTAGGCTTAAATACAATAATCATTTTATTTCCTCCTATATAACATAAAAGTCCCTTTGCCATAAGGGCGAAAGGGACTGTCGCGTTACCACCTTAATTCAATATGACCTCACAGTCATATCCTTTTCGAGTACAAACATACTCTAACACAATAACGGGTGTACCCGGACAAACCTACTATTATTTCAGCCGTCTACTCCAAGATGTATTCAATGAATCTTCAAATCTCTTTTCCACCAGCCAAGAGCTCTCTATGTCTGAACGATTTCATTTACTCTTTCTTTTCCTTGTAGTTGTTCCTATTCTAGTAAAAACATGAATCAATGTCAATGAAAAAAATTATGGATTGTCTTATAATGCTTGCAGAGGTGTTTTTATGAGTAATGATAACATATTGAAAAGAATATGGTATGTTTTTAACGGAATATATGTAGTGACATTGGTTTATAGTGTTTTTGTAAACTATACTCAAGGAGATATGAATGGTGTTTTTATGTGTGCTGTTGCGGTTTTAACGCTGGTTATGGTGCCGTTGATCTTTAAGATCTTTCATTTTAAACCTATTTATGAAATTTATTTGATTGCGACTACATTTGCGTATATTGCCAGTGTATGGGGAAGTACGCTGGGCGGTTATGGTTTAAAAGGTTTTGATAAGTTTTTACATTTTTCAAGTGGCTTTTTAATGTTGACGGTAGCTATCATGCTGTATTATTTATTGAGCTCACATAATGAAATAAGAACAAAACAGGAAAAAAGAGTATTTTATGTGTTTATTAATGCAGTCAATATGGCGATTGCATTGTGTTGGGAATTCTTTGAGTATGCTATGTTGATATTCTTTAACAATGATGCGATCAATCATTATACCCAAGGAGTTCATGATTCTGTGACGGATATGTTATGTGCAACGATAGCAGGTTTGTTGTTGACAATCTGGATCATGAAAAGTCGATCAAATTTCTTTATGAATACGGCGCAGAAATTTTATGAACTAAATGTAAAAAAGAAGCCTTAACCAAGGCTTCTTGTTAGGTGAAGATGACTTGTTTTATCCTGAATATCTTCAAAGCACTTAATGATACTCATGATGGAGTCACTTACCAGATCATACTGTTGAAATTCAATATACATATCTTCAGAATTATTTAATAAACTTCTATATAGTGATTTTAACGAATTATTCTTACTTGAACGAAAGCCAAACAACTTGCATAAATAATCTATAGGGTCTGCATTGGATGCAAGACTATTCAAATCAATTGTATATTTTTTCATTGAAAACAACTCCTTTCATTTGCTTACATTTTATCAAAGATAAAAAATGTATTAAAGCCTTTAGGACAATATTAACGAAATCTTAACATTCCTTTTTCATGGTGCTAATCAATATTCGTGGTTTGGGATCTTTGTTGTATAATATAGCTGTAAAAGACATATCAAATTGTTGAAGGAATGAAAAATTGTGTAAAATGTATAAGGTTAAAGAAGCGGATTGGGAAAAGTTTAGAAAAAAGATTGACTTTTGGCAGGAAAACTATCTAAGAAGGCTAAATAAAGAATATATTGATATATTGAAACAAGACAAAGCTGCATCTGAAATTTTTTGGACTCTAGAAGAGAAAATCAAAAAAGATAAAAAGAGTGTGGAAGTTATGGTAATAATGAGACGATCCATTATGCTGGATGATATATTAGAATTAATACGAGATAATGTAATTGAATTTAAAGATATTGACGAATTTAGTGACGATTTAAAAGATACTGTGCAACAAATTCTTGATTATAAAAATAATATTTAAGGAGATAATCTAATGGTTCTAAAAAGATTTTTTTCAATTGCTGTTATGGTTGTTTTATTTGTAAGTGTAGTTGGTTGTTCATCACAAGAAACACATGATCTAAATGATTCAAAATTGATTTATGAAGAAACCATATCACCAAATCGCGAATATGTTGAAAATGAAGAAGATATCGTAGATTACACAATAGAAATATATCAAGATAATGAAAATAATATTTTAGTTTATTCGACATCTAATTCTGAATTTTTTGATCCACTTCAGTGTGAAATGGAGTGGGATGAAAAGATGAATGAATCAGACATTTTTATAGAATGGACAACTTTGATGGGAAGCCAGACTTCAAATCAAGATGATCAATTTGCATTGGCAAATGTATCGTTTTTAAAAGATGGACAAGTTGTACAGGAAGTAAAAATTAATTTTGTGGATCAAGGAATAGAGATCATTAAAGAAATAATTAGATGATAGAAGCAGGAGAATGAAACGTGAACAAATCCAAGATGAAATTAAGTGCTATTTTAAGCAGGCTGTCTTTTATTTTATTGATCATTAGCGTTGACTCAATGTATGTGTTGCCGTTTTTGTTTGAGGATTTCCCATTAGACTGGCTTATACAAATTATTATCCCTATTTTATATGTATTAAGTGTTATTAGTCTTTTCTTAATTAAAAAAGAGATCGATGGTGATCATACTTTGATCAAAATGGCAATGATAGGCAAAGTCGCTTTGATACCTTGGTTTTGTGTCAATGCGTTTTGGATCACACTTTTATTCCTAAGTGGGATTATATTGCCTTTAAACTGGCTTGGATTGCCAGTAATACTTGTTATAGATGGATTGATATTGGCTATTACTTCGTTGTATTCAAGTGTAGGAATATATTCTTTTTATCGTAAACATCAAATGTCTTACAGAACATTGTTAATTGTTTTACAGTGGATTTTTATTGTGGATGTTGTTAGTTCCATTGTTGCGTTTATACAATCTAATAAGAAAGTAAAACTTCAAAAAGAATAGTATGATGACATTTTTAAAGTAATCGTATGAGTGAATTTAGTACATATAGAAATTTAAAATTAGCAGAAGCATTGTTTAAAAAAAGCAGATCATACAAATTTGAAAAGGTAGACAGTTTATTATGAGAAAGATTAGTTTGTATATTGCGATGAGCTTGGATGGCTATATAGCAGATAATAAGGGTGGAGTAAACTGGTTAAAAGGTCAAGATGAAAATGATAATACAAATAAATCTTATTCTGAATTTATAGAAAAAATAGATACAATAATCATGGGATGGAATACGTATCATCAAATTGTTACAGAACTCTCACCGGATTTTTGGCCATATGAAAATCAAATTACATATGTTATGACGCATAGAGAAGAAGCTTCATCTGAGAAAATTCGATTTATAAATGAAGATTTAAATGAGTTTGTAATAAAGTTGAAGAAAGAAAAAGGAAAAAATATCTGGATTTGTGGAGGAGCTAATGTTGTGCAACAATTGATGGATGAAGATCTTATTGATGTTTACAATGTTACTATAATTCCAACTATTTTAGGTTCAGGTGTACGACTCTTTAAAAAAGGTAAAAATGAAATAAAGCTTAGTCTTGTAAAAGCGAAAACATATAATGGTATGATAGATGCAGTATATACAAGGCGGTGAATGTTATATTGCCTGAATGTTAAAAAGCGTTGCTTGTTATGATATAGAGCTCTTCATAGAATATTGGTAGATGAAAGGAGTTCTTCTGGATATGTTAAGTGAAAATATTAAAAAGATTCGAAAATCAAAAGGATTGACACAAAAAGATCTTGCTCTTCAATTAAATGTTGTTCGTCAAACTGTTTCAAAATGGGAACAGGGTTTATCGGTTCCGGATTCTGAGATGTTAATTTCTTTATCGAAAGTGCTTGATATCCCTGTTAATGTATTGTTGGAACAAAATCTACATACTGAAAATGAATTAGAAATAAAGGATCTCTCGCTGAGGTTGGAAGCTATAAATGTATATCTTGCACAAAAGGAGAAATCGAGAAAAAAACGGTATCAAAAATTGTTGATATTGTTATGTGTTTTAGTTGTACTGATTTTTGGGTTTTTAGTGTATTTCAATAGTCCGTATCTAGAATGGAATTATGCAAATCCTGAAAGAGCTGTTTTAGGTGTAGGGTATCATGTGTTTGAATGGCTGTTTGTTCGCATCGCACCAGTCATTTTAATTTTTGCTGTTGTAGAAATAATAGTATTGAAAAAAGCATTGAGAAGCTAAAGATTGAAAATGTTCAGAAAAATACATCTAATTTCAGGAAATATCATTCTTAAGAAGTGAATCACTTTTTTATGAAGATAAGAATTATTTTTTGTCTTTTCATATTTAGCTTCGAGGATTAAAATGAACATAGTAGGAGGTTTGGTTATGGAAAAATCAAAGGTATACTATACAGATTTTCATGCTCATTTAGGAGAAGGCTTACCAACAAAATTAAAAAGACTGGTAAAAAAAGCGGGTATTGCTGAATTAGAATTAGATGGGAAATTTGTTGCGATCAAGATGCATTTTGGAGAATTAGGAAATATTTCTTATTTACGTCCAAATTACGCCAAAGCAATTGTTGATGTCGTTAAGGAACTAGGAGGAAAACCTTTTTTGACAGATTGTAATACGATGTATCCAGGGTCTAGAAAGAACGCTTTAGAGCATTTGGAATGCGCTTGGGAGAACGGTTTCACACCACTTAGCGTTGGTTGTCCAATTATTATTGGAGATGGACTTAAAGGAACTGATGATATTGAAGTGCCTGTTAAAGGTGGAGAATATGTCAAAAATGCTAAAATTGGACGTGCTGTCATGGATGCAGATGTATTTATTTCTTTAACGCATTTTAAAGGCCATGAAATGACAGGGTTTGGCGGAACGATCAAAAATATTGGAATGGGATGCGGTTCTCGAGCAGGAAAGATCGAACAGCATTCTAGCGGATTGCCTCATGTAGATCCTGAAAAATGTAGAGGTTGTAAACTTTGTTTAAGAGAATGTGCAAATAATGGTTTACAATTTGATGAAGAAGCTAAGAAAATGACAATTGATTCAAAGAATTGTGTTGGTTGTGGTCGTTGTGTTGGTGCATGTAATTTTGATGCGATTTCTTTCAATAATGATCATGCCAATGAAATTTTGAATTGTCGTATGGCAGAATATACGAAGGCTGTAGTAGACGGAAGAGAACAATTCCATATTTCCTTGATTGTAGATGTTTCGCCTAACTGTGACTGCCATGCGGAAAATGATATTCCAATCCTGCCAAATATTGGTATGTTTGTATCCAAAGATCCGTTAGCTTTGGATCAAGCTTGTGTAGATGCATGTTTAAAAGCAACTCCAATGCCAAATAGTCAGCTTGCCAAACATTTGGCAGATCCTAATTTTGAAGATCAACATGATCACTTCAGAAATTCAACGCCTGAATCAGAATGGCGCTCCTGCTTGGATCATGCGGCAAAGATTGGCTTAGGCTCTCGAGAATACGAATTGATTGAGATGAAATAATATAGAAGACATGGGCAACCGTGTCTTTTTTATTAATGTATGAAAACATCTTTTGATATGGACATTTTATTATGATGTAGTACAATAATGTACGCTAATAAAGTAGTTTTGGAGGAAGGACTATGAAGATCATCATTGTCGGAGATGGAAAAGTTGGTTTTGCGATTGCAAAGCAGCTTAGTAAAGAAGGCTATGATATTACGATTATTGAAAATAAGCCTCAGGTTTTGAATTTGACTATGAATTTGTTGGATGTCGTTGGAATTCAGGGAAATGGAGCAAACTATGATGTGTTAAAAGAGGCACAAGTCGACCAGGCAGATTTAATCATCGCTGCTACATCCAGTGATGAAATTAATATCATTAGTTGTTTAATGGCCAAAAAGATGGGAGTAGGAAATACGATTGCTCGTATTCGTAATCCAGAATATGTTAAAGGCTTAAGAATGTTAAAAGAAGATTTAGGCTTGAGTTTACAAATAAATCCTGAACAGACGGCTGCCATTGAAATCGTTCGATCTTTAAGTTTTTCTAACTTTATCAAGACGAGTTCTTTTGCGAAAGGACGTTTGGAGTTAGCAGAAATCAAAGTGTTAGAAAACAGTCCGTTGATAGGTAAAAAGATTTCTAAACTTGGTGATGCTTTAAAATCGCAGATACAATTTGTTGCCATTCAGCATGGCAAAGAGGTTTCCATCCCTAATGGAGATACCGAAATTCGTCTACATGATAAAGTAACTTTGACAGGATCTACAAAACAGTTAGAAAAGTTCTTGTGTGCAATTGGAGTACTTCAACAACGCAGCGTACATGAAGTTATGATCGTTGGCGGAGGGAAGATAACTTTCTATCTAGTTCCAATGTTGTTAGAGTTAGGAATTGGTGTCAAGGTCATTGAAATGAAACGAGATAGATGTCTGGAATTGGTTGAAAAATTCCCGGAAATTACAGTTATTCATGGAGATGGTACTGATCATGAACTATTGTTATCTGAATCATTAAGAGATATGGATGTATTTATTGCTTTGACAGATAATGATGAAGAAAATGTTATCATATCGATGTATGCTTCTAATCAGGGAGTAGGAAAAGTAATTCCAAAAGTAAATCGTGTATCTTTAGGATTTTTATTGGAAAAACTCGGTATTGAAAATGCAATCACACCAAAAAACCTGACTGCAAATCAGATTGTTTCTTATGTACGTGCGATGCAGAATACTCTTGGCAGCAATGTTGAATCATTGATCAAGATCGTGGATGATCAAGTTGAAGTCTTGGAGTTTAGGGTTCGCAGTAATTGTAAATTTATTGGAATTCCTTTAAAGGATTTGAATTTAAAAGAAGGGATTTTGATTAGTTATATTACCCATCGTGGAGTTTCTAGAATTGGTGTAGGTAGCTCTAGGGTTGCTTTAGGCGATACAGTGATTATTGTAAGTACACAACAAGGATTGAGGGATATTAATGATGTACTCGCTTAATAGAACTTTGCAGACATTTAACTGGCGGGTAATCTTTAATATCATTGGTCATGTATTGATGATTGAAGGGTGCTTGTTGTTGTTTCCATTGATCGTTGATCTGATTTATTCACAACATGTATGGGATGCGTATCTAAAGACAATTGTTATTTGTTTAGTAATCGGCTTTCCTTTATCACGTATGAAAGAAAAACATAAGTCTTATTTTGCCAAAGATGGATTTGTAGCTGTTGGATTATCTTGGGCTATTCTTTCTTTTTTTGGGGGACTTCCTTTCTTTTTTACGCAGGAAATTCCAAGTTTAGTGGATTGTTTCTTTGAAACGGTTTCTGGATTTACAACCACTGGTTCAAGCATATTGACTGATGTAGAGGCTTTGAGCCAGGCTTCTTTATTGTGGAGAAGTTTTACGCATTGGGTAGGAGGAATGGGTGTACTTGTCTTTATTTTGGCTATTATTCCTCGTTCTAACGATCGTACCATGCATATCATGCGTGCAGAAGCTCCAGGTCCTGTCATAGGAAAGTTAGTGCCTCGTTTGAAAGATAGTGCTGCAATCTTATATAAAATTTATTTTGTTCTGACTATTATTATGATTTTATTCTTACTGGCTGGTGGAATGCCGTTATTTGATTCGCTTTGTACTGCTTTTGGGACAGCAGGAACAGGTGGCTTTTCCATCAAAAATGTGGGTATGGCTTATTATAATAGCGTATACTTGGAAATGGTTGTTACATTTTTCATGTTGTTGTTTGGAATAAACTTCAATTTGTTTTATTTTCTTCTTATTAAAAATGTAAAAGCAGTATGGAAAAATGAAGAATTACGAACATATTTGATTATCGTAGCTTTTTCAATTCTAATGATCATGTGCAATATTGTCCATTTATATGATAATTCCTGGTTTGAGGCATTTCGTTATGCTTCTTTCCAAGTCGCAAGTATTATATCTACTACAGGATTTTCTAGCACGGATTTTAATTTATGGCCACAGTTTTCAAAGATGGTATTGTTATTGTTGATGATAATTGGTGCTTGTGCGGGATCTACAGCTGGTGGTATAAAAGTGAGTCGTTTCTTGATTTTGTTAAAGAAGACTAAATTAGATATTCAAAAATTGCTTCATCCACAAAAAGTAGAAGCTATTACCATGGATCAAAAAATAGTTGATGAACAAGTCGTGCATCAGATACTCAGTTATTTTTTCTGTTTTATGTTGATATTAGGGTCTATATTGTTGATCGTATCTTTAGATGATTTTGATTTGGAGACAACGCTTTCGGCTTGTTTCACATGTATTGGTAATGTAGGACCTGGTTTAGGTATGGCTGGTCCTTTAAGTAATTTTTCGATGTTTTCTGATTTATCCAAGATTGTTTTATCATTTGCTATGTTGATTGGACGTTTGGAAATTTATCCAATCATTATATTTATCGTTCCTTTGTTTGCTACAAGAAAAACAAAAAGACATAGAGATTAAAAAAGCTCTACCAAAATGATACGATTCTCAAAAGTAGACAGTACAAATAATTAAAACGTACTGAATACAGA
>ENA-OPDJ01000040-OPDJ01000040.1-human-gut-metagenome-genome-assembly--contig:-NODE-40-length-112465-cov-8.568161_pt1 | contig 112465 bp, 111 predicted proteins | sample MGYA00241621_ERZ501505 | MGnify/ENA primary metagenome ERZ501505 (study PRJEB25962, sample SAMEA2042624) | human gut metagenome | biome: human gut; feature: human-associated habitat; material: faeces... | reverse complement strand
ACCGCCGTAACATGAAAGAGCGGATAACGGTCTTCGAGGGAGTAGAAACCGGTATGGTCGCCGAAGGGGCCCTCCACCGCCTTCTCTTCGGCCGGGTCCACGTACCCCTCTATTACGAAATCACAGTCGGCCGGGACATAGAGGTCGTTCGTCACGCACCTGACCAGCCGCACGGGCCGACCCCGCAGGAATCCCGCCAGCAGATACTCGTCGATGCCGTCCGGCACGGGCGCAGTGGCGGCGTAGGTGTAGGCCGGGTCGCCGCCGAGGCAGACACTCACGGGCATCCGCCGTCCCGCACGCCGATAGGCTTCGTAATGTTTCGCGCCGGTCTTGTGCATGTGCCAGTGCATCCCCGTGGTGCGGCCGTCGAACACCTGCATGCGGTACATGCCCACATTGACCGCTCCGGTCGCCGGGTCTGCCGTATTCACCATGGGCAGCGTCACGAAGCGCCCGCCGTCGGCGGGCCAGCACTTAAGCACCGGAAGCAGGTCGAGCGACGCATCGCCACCCGTGCGGACGACCTGCTGACACGCACCGCGACCGCGCATCCGTTTCGGGAACCAGCGGGCCGCTTCGCCCAGCAACGGCAAGGCCCCTATTTTCTGGACGAACGAACCTTTGGGCGACATGACTTCGCCGACCAGCCGCTCTATCCGGGCCGGAAGTTCATCCAGCGAAGCGACGCCGAGGGCCAGCGCCATCCGACGGTCGGAACCGAAGAGGTTCATCGCCACCGGAAACGCCGTCCCCGTATTCTCGAAAAGCAGCGCCCGCCCGCCATGTTTCACCACCCGGTCGGCTATCTCCGCCATCTCCTCCACAGGATTCACGCATGCCTTTATCCGTACCAACTCGCCCTCCCGTTCGAGCAGGTCGATATATTCCCGCAAACTGCCGTACATAAGCAGAATTATTTCTATTTTTACAAAAGTAATCAATTTAGCCGATTCGGGTCATAACTTTCGGACGGACATTCCGCCCGGCAAACGACACACGGATGAAATTCGCATCGCTTCTCTGCTTTGCCCTCCTGCTGCCGCAGGCATGGAGCACGGTTTCCGGACAGACCGTACACGGTACCGTCACCGACCGCACGACCGGAGAGCCGGTCGGCTACGCGAACATCTGGTTCAACGGCACGGGCCGCGGTACGGTCGCCGACGGGCACGGCATCTATTCGATCGACGCAGGTACCGTCACCCCCGACCATACGCTCAGCTTCAACTGTATCGGTTACGACACATGCACCGTCCGTCTGCGGGACATCCCGCAGGACGGCACGTTCGACGCCTTCCTCGCCCCCGTACCCCAGGTCATCGAGGAAGTGACCGTCGTACCGGTGAAAACCCGGCTCAAACGGCTGGGCAACAATTTCAGGTCGCCGCTGATGGAGGCGGTGCATCAGGATGACCTGACCGGCGTAGAATTCGGTACGATAATCAAAATCAAAAAAAGGACCTGGCTGGAAAAAGTCCGGATAAACGTCCTGAGCTGTTCGTACGACGACCTGGTCTTCCGGCTCAACATCTACGGCCGGGACGAAATGGGACGCTTCGTGAACATCCTTCGCCAACCCATCTACGCCTCCATACCGCGAACCGACGACCCGACTACCGTAACGATAAACCTCGCCGACCTCCACATCGTGACCGATGACGACCTCATCGTAGCCTACCAGCATATCAGCAGTTCCCTGACCGGGCAAATCCGTTTTCCGATAGGCCTCACGGGCGCCCGGAGCTGCGTCCGATACAACCAGGGCGATGCGTGGGAGGATACAGAGTGGTCGTTCCGCTTTCCCATCAGCCTCATTGCACGGGTGGAACGGTAAACGGTCCGGCAACACTGTGAATCCGCTAACAATTTAATGCCGGTCCCATCACCTTATCAAAAAATTTATAACTTTGTAGGTTGAAGCGATTAAGAATCCTAAGTGACGACAAGATATTAACCTTCATATAAAAGTTATGGCAAATAACACGGAAGAGAAGCTGTTCTCCCAATTCCCGCCGGTGAGCACCGAACAGTGGGAAGCGGCGATAACGGCCGACCTCAAGGGAGCCGATTACCAGAAAAAACTGGTATGGCGCACGACCGAGGGGTTCAATGTCCGCCCGTACTACCGGGCCGAAGACCTCGAAGGAATCAAGTATTTAGGTAAAAAAAGCGGCGAATTCCCCTACGTCAGGGGGAATCGGTGCAACAACCGCTGGCGCATCCACGAAACCATCGCGGTGAAAGACGTGGCCGAGGCCAACCGTCTCGCCCTACATGCGGTGGAAGCGGGTGCCGACTCCATCGGTTTCGACCTGTCGGAAAAGCTCTCCGCGCAGCAGGTCGCCGACCTCATGGCCGGCATCGACCTGAACGCCACCGAACTGGCTTTCAGCGGAAAACCGGATGCCGAACTGCCCGACAAGGTGCTGTCGGTGGCCGAAGCCAAAAAGGCGGACCCGGAGAAATTCCGTGTATTTTTCGGCTTCGACCCGCTCATCCGGCAGCTTTCGCTCACGGGCGCCTTCTGCGACGGCGACGACGGACAGCAGTGTTACAAGACCATCGCCGGGTTCGTCCGGGGGGCCAAGGCGTGGCCCAAGGCGAAATTCGTGACCGTCTCGGGCGAAACGTTCCAGAACAGCGGTTCGACCATTACGCAGGAGTTGGCCTTCACGCTCGCGGCAGGACACGAATACCTCGTAAAACTGACGGAAGCAGGGCTGAGCGCCGAAGAGGCTGCCCGGACCATCCGCTTCTCGATGGCGGTCAGCTCCAATTACTTCATGGAGATGGCCAAGTTCCGTGCCGGACGTATGCTGTGGGCCAACATCGTAAACGCCTACACGGGCGGTTGCGCCCGCAAAATGTTCACCCACGCCGTGACATCGGGCTGGAACATCACCGCCTACGACCCCTACGTGAACATGCTGCGCGGTACGACCGAGGCGATGAGTGCATCCCTCGCAGGCGTGCATTCGCTGGAAGTGCTCCCGTTCGATACAGCCTACGAGAGCCCCACGGAGTTCTCCTCGCGCATCGCCCGCAACGTGCAACTGCTGCTCAAGAACGAGTCCCATTTCGACAACGTGGTAGACCCCGCCGGCGGTTCCTACTACATCGAAAACCTCACGCAGAGCATCGCCGAACAGGCATGGAAGCTCTTCAAGGAAGTGGAGGAACGGGGCGGTTATACGGCCGCTTTCCGCGACGGTTTCATTCCCGACGCCGTGAAGGCTTCGGCCGAGGCGAAGGACAACGCCGTGGCCACGCGCCGCATCGTACTCCTCGGCACAAACCAATACCCTAATTTCAATGAGGTGGCCGACAGCGCCATTACCGAAGCGTGCATCACGCCGCAGGCATGGGACGCCAAGGTACTGCGCCCCTACCGCGGCGGCATGGCCTTCGAACAGCTCCGCCTGAAGGTGGACCGCAGCGGCCGCAGTCCGCGAGCCTTCATGCTCACCTGCGGCACGCTCGCCATGGCGCGGGCCCGCTCGCAGTTCGCCTGCAACTTCTTCGCCTGTGCAGGCATCCGGGTAGTGGACAACACCTTCTTCCATTCGGTGGAGGAGGGCGCGAAAGCCGCGCTCGACTCCGGAGCCGAAATCGTGGTCATCTGCGCCGCGGACGACGATTACGCAACCCTCGCCCCGAAAGCGAAGGAGCTGCTCGGCGAACGGGCACTCTTCGTCGTGGCCGGTGCACCAGCATCGCAGCCCGAACTCGAAGCGCAGGGCATCACCCGCTTCATCAGCGTAAGGAGCAACGTACTCGAAACCCTCAGGGAATACGTTAAGGAACTCGGAATCTAACAAGGGGTAACACACGACAGAACGATGAGAGCAAAATTTTCAGAAATGACATACGAAGGCGGGCCCGCCAAGTGCTGCCACGCCGGAAAGGGCGGCCACGGCGAAAGCGTGTGGATGACCGCCGAACAGATACCCGTCAAGGGCTCCTATACGGAAAAGGACCTCGAAGGGCTCGAACACCTCAACTATGCGGCCGGCATCGCCCCGTTCCTGCGCGGCCCGTACAGCACGATGTACGTGATGCGTCCGTGGACCATCCGTCAGTACGCCGGCTTCTCGACCGCCGAAGAGAGCAACGCCTTCTACCGCCGCAACCTCGCATCGGGGCAGAAGGGTCTTTCGGTGGCGTTCGACCTCGCCACCCACCGCGGCTACGACGCCGACCATCCGCGCGTGGTGGGCGACGTGGGCAAGGCGGGCGTTTCGATATGCTCCGTGGAGGACATGAAAGTGCTCTTCGACGGCATTCCGCTCGACCAGATGTCCGTATCGATGACGATGAACGGCGCCGTGCTCCCGGTACTGGCCTTCTACATCGTCTCTGGGCTCGAACAGGGCGTCCGTCTCGACCAGATGGCCGGCACGATACAGAACGACATCCTCAAGGAGTTCATGGTGCGCAACACCTACATCTACCCGCCCGAATTCTCCATGCGGATTATCGCCGACATCTTCGAATACACGGCCAAGAACATGCCCAAGTTCAACTCCATCTCCATTTCCGGCTACCACATGCAGGAGGCGGGGGCGACGGCCGACATCGAGCTGGCCTATACGCTGGCCGACGGTCTGGAGTACATCCGCGCCGGTATCAATGCGGGCATGACCGTGGACCAGTTCGCGCCGCGCCTTTCATTTTTCTGGGGCGTGGGCATGAACCACTTCATGGAAATCGCCAAGATGCGTGCCGCAAGGCTCCTGTGGGCTAAAATCGTGAGCCAGTTCAACCCGAAGAACCCGAAATCCATGGCGCTGCGCACGCACTGCCAGACCTCCGGCTGGTCGCTCACCGAGCAGGACCCGTTCAACAACGTGGCCCGCACCGCCATCGAGGCCATGGGTGCGGCACTCGGTCACACGCAGTCGCTGCACACCAACGCGCTGGACGAGGCCATCGCGCTGCCGACGGACTTCTCCGCGCGTATCGCCCGCAACACGCAGATTTACATCCAGGAAGAGACCTACATCACGAAGGAGGTAGACCCGTGGGCAGGTTCCTATTACGTGGAGGCGCTGACGCACGAAATCGCCCACAAGGCATGGGAACACATCCAGGAAATCGAAAGCCTCGGCGGCATGGCGAAAGCCATCGAAACGGGTATTCCAAAGATGCGCATCGAGGAGGCGGCCGCACGCAAGCAGGCCCACATCGACTCCGGCAGCGAAATCATCGTAGGCGTGAACAAATACCGCCTGCCGAAGGAAGACCCCATCGACATCCTCGCCGTGGACAACACGGCCGTACGCGAGGCGCAAATCAAGCGACTGCATGACCTGCGGGCCAACCGCAACGAGGCCGACGTGCAGCGGGCGCTGGCCGCCATCACCGAATGCGTCCGCAGCGGAAAGGGCAACCTGCTCGAACTCGCCGTGGAGGCCGCGAAGGTGCGGGCGACGCTCGGCGAGATATCGGATGCCTGCGAAGTGGTGGTCGGCCGCTACAAAGCCGTGATACGTTCCATATCGGGAGTTTATTCAAGCGAAGTGAAGACAGACGAGAATTTCGCGAAAGCCAAGGCGATGGCCGAGGAGTTCGCACGCAGGGAGGGGCGCCAGCCGCGCATCATGATTGCCAAACTCGGTCAGGACGGCCACGACCGCGGCGCCAAAGTGGTGGCTACGGGCTATGCCGACATCGGGTTCGACGTGGACATGGGCCCGCTCTTCCAGACACCGGCCGAAGCGGCCAAACAGGCCGTCGAAAACGACGTGCACGTGGTGGGCGTATCGTCGCTCGCCGCAGGGCACCTCACCCTCGTCCCGCAGATAATCGCCGAACTCAAAAAGCTGGGCCGCGAGGACATCGTGGTCATCGTGGGCGGCGTCATCCCTGCGCAGGATTACGAGGAACTCTATGCCGACGGCGCCGCCGCCATCTTCGGCCCCGGCACGCCGATAGCCACGGCAGCTATCAAGATACTCGAAATTCTCATGCAGGAGTAATCCCCTCCGCACGGCACGCCATACAATGACGAACGAGGGTGCCCGCTAAAGCGGGCACCCTCGTTCGTACTCCTACAGCCGGCAATCCGCACACGGCACGCAGAATCGAATATAAAAACGGGCACCGTTCCCATCACTGCAGCCGCCGTCATGCACCCGATGCACATCCCTTCGCAGCCTCCAACGCGCAACGAACAGGAGTACCCGCAAAAACGAACGCCCCCGCCGATTCCTACTGACCGCCTTTCCGGTTCGGCCGTCAGTCGTAATAGGTAAAAGCATACCTGTCGCTACTCCCGTAACCATAGTTCACCGTCATACGGACAATGCGGCCCGCTGTGTCCGTTTCATACGATATCTCCGCAGCCTCCGTCTCGCCATAGGAACTCTCCGCGCATCGGAACGACGAAAGCAGTCCGGCACAAGAGACCCCCTCGAAACGGGGAACCACCGTTGAAAGGGGATTAAAATAACTGCATGTCAACGCATTCATGTCGATACTGTAGGTATTGGCGTGCGGACTGTAAGTACATGTCAACGACTCGGTCCACACATCCCCCTCGTCATCGTCCGGGTCCTCGAACGCATACAGCAAATCGGCCGAAACGATATTCCCGGCATCCCATACGATACCACCGACCCGCGTTACCAGATTGCTGCGATACTCGACGACCGCGCCGTTCTCATAGGTATATTTCCACCGCACAGCCTCCTCGCCGCCGGTAATCGTCAGTTCCGTTATCCGACCGGAACCGTCCAGCGAGAAGGTACCCCGGAAGCTCTCTCCATCGCCGTAATCGGTAGTTACCGTGAGCTTTGTCTCCTCCCACGCATATCCGACCGCATAGCTGCCGTCCTCATCGGTAACATCGATACGCGACAGCCGCCAGGCATCGTCGTAACGAAATACAGCTTTGCTTTCGGAAACGGCCCCAAAGAGTTCGCAAACGCTCTTCACGGATTTCACGTAATGAATCCCCTCCTGCCGCTCCGTTCCGCCGGTGCCGTCCACCGTCTTTTCCTTGCAGGATACGGCCGCCAGCAACACACCGCAAGCAACCGCGCACAAACCATAAAATCTCATCGTCCCGTCATTTTAACATGAATGAATCCGGCATCCGGCCTGTCGGTCGGATTACCCAATACGACAACGTCCCCTTCTCCCGCGAATCAAGAACACCGCCGAGTCTCCGGCGAAGATACGTCGCCCGACGGAAAAATGCAACGACATAAAAGTCAATCATTTTTGCAGATACGACGAATAAAAAGCGGCAGGCTTTCCCGCAGGAAAACCGCCGCATACGGCTCCCGACCGGCCGACGGCACGCATCGTACCGGCACCGGACGGAAAACGGTCCTCTATCCGTCAGAACTTGAACCCGATGCCCAACATGGGTGTTCCCCAATTGACGCCGGCATAATACATCGGAGTATCCATACCGTCCTCGCCGCCCAATGCAAGTGCAGCATTCCCTGCGGAAAGGGTAAGCATCCAACGGTCATTGATGAAATAATTCAGCATGGGCACGACGGAGAGTATTCCGAAATTCGCACAACTGCTACCCTTTTCCTTGTTGTCACCGACTTTGTACACCGACCACGACGACATCCCGAAATACCCGATGAATCCATTGAAAGACAAATAGAACCTATTGCCGAGAGGTATATAATAATTGACGGAAGGCCCTACGAAGTAGCCCAATACCCCGTCTTTATCAATGCTTTTTCCCAACTGTTCGTAGTCCGCCTTGTCTCTCGACCATGCATTCAATATCCCCGCAGAAAAACCGACCGACAGTCTGTCCGTAGCAAAATATTCAAACTGCGGTGTAAAGGCCACGAGGTTATAAGAGCTTGCGTATTTTCCTCCGAACGGACTTTCATACGGCAGTACCCCTGCCGTATTCAACCCCACGCGGCCTTTTATCATGTAATCGCCGGCAGAAATCTGGGCCACAGCCGTCCCACACATCGCCAGGGCAGCCGCCAAAGTCACAAAACATTTTTTCATGAGTCAGAAAGTTTTTGGTTAACAGATAAATATCAGATACAACAATCTCCGGCAATGATAGTACATACGGATAGAATTTGCAACAATATATACACATTTGCACATCCGGACTGCTCAAACCGCAAACGATATCGCCGCCTCCCGAAAGCCTCCTTTCCCATCATGCCCGTCCCGAACCGCCTTGTCCTCCACCGCAAAGCCTCCGACACGACGGTTTGTGCGGAAAAAAGTCGCCCATTATTTTTTATTCTGAAAAACTGTCGTACTTTTGCGGGCGAATTTTCCTCTTCGCACGGCCCGGCAAAAAACGCCGGAATCCCGCGGGGACGGAAAGGAAAGAAAACGGTTCTTTGCATTTTGAGATACGCGACGTTTTTTTGCGCTTATTTTTTGCACATTAAGATTTTATCGCTATTTTTGTCACCCCGAAAGCCATGCCGATGTAGCTCAGTTGGCCAGAGCAGCTGATTTGTAATCAGCTGGTCGGGGGTTCGAATCCCTCCATCGGCTCGAAGGAGGGTCGTTTTTTGAAGACTAATTCTGACAAGAAAGGGGAAGGTATGCCCGTTGTTCGTAACCCTCAATTCTATTTTAGGGATAGTTTTACCATTGCCATATACTATAGTGCGTGCCAATTCCGATGTAAAAAGTACCTCTATTTAATGTTGGCAAATAACCGTATCCAATTTGTACGCCTACTCCCCAGCGTTTAGATTTGCTGGATACGGGAAGGGTCTGCGTTATAGTCTGCTGTTTTTGGTAAACTTGCATTTCTACTAAACTTGGCCGGTATCCCTCGACAACGGCCCGATAATCGGACGTAGTGTATGTTTTCCGTTCTATTGGCATGGCGACCGGAATGCGGACAGTATCGGTAGGTGATGATAGGTAGCATGTATCGATACGCACGACCGTAACGGTGCGAGGCACGGGTATTTCCCGGACGATAGTATCCGTTACCGTCACCGTATCGCGGCGCAGGATTTCGAGCTGTTGGGGGCGGCAGGTGCGGCGACCGGCGAAGAAGCCGATGCCGAGAACGAGTACCGCCGAGATTGCGGCGGTAATTATCGTGCGTGCCTTCATATCCGGGCGTTTTTTGCGTTTTCCTTGTCGGGACGGTCAACTATACCGCCGACCGGACGAAAGCCAAAATAAAGCCGACGAGGACGCCGACGAGGGTAACGTTCAGGTCTTGCCACTCGAATGTTCCGCGCTTCATCCATTTATCCCACACGAACTCCTTTCCGAATGCGGCGAGTATACCAGCGACAGCACCGGCTGCAGGGGAAAAGATGCCGAATGTAAGCGCCACGGCATATCCTGCCAGAAGATGTAATATTTTGTCTGTTTCCATATTGTATGGTATTATAAGTGCAGTACTTGGCCGCGGTTGCCGGATGCTTTCCATGAAACATGTATCCATGCGTAATTGCTTTCGTCTATCAATTGGTCGAACGGAATCCCTGCTGCTTGAATCATGCTGAACAACCTACGATTCTTGTCTGGTGAACCTACCGTAATGTCTGCTGCTTCTCCCTGCATATGTTGAGAATTGACCGTCCCGCCTACTGCTTTGTTCAGCATCGGCGTGCGAAAACCGCTATTCACAATTACAGGACCGCCCCATAATGCGCGTATGGGGTCGAGACAATTCGTGATAAGAGCTATCAAATTCACTTTCGCACTGGGAGGAGGAGTATTGTCTATACCCTGTTTGATAGCTGTCCGGGAATGACATAATTCTTGAATTGTAAAATACTTACCCATTGCGTGACATATTTTGTATAAAGGAATGAGAGCTACCAGCCATACAAGAAGTTGGTAGCTTCCATCATTCCTCTGCTTTTTTGTTTATAGTATAATACAATACGTCGTATTCTGATTTTTTTACTAATACGGGGCATTCTGTCACGTTGGTGATATGCGAACACTTGTGCGCTGCTACGATTACACTGTTTAGGTGTGAAATCCGCTCGTCTTTATGTAAAACGGATTTTTGGAGAGTCTCTATTTGGATTTGACAGAAATCTATTTGCTCACGCATAACGTTGAGCGCTGCCTCCAGTGCTTTGACTTCCTTTTCAAAGGCCTCCGCATCCTTGAATCGTTTCGTTTGCCGCCGATATAACACCAGCGTGTACAGCGACGTGCCTCCAAATATGCACGTGACAGCCGAGAGTATCCAGTTCAGAATATCCATTATAGCCTGTGTCTTACAGTTTTCTTTGTCCTACGCGTACTATATGGCGTGGAGCTTCAGTGTACGGGCGGCATTCCAGCAGTCCCAACGAGCGGCAGTGTGCCGTTACTTCCTCGAAATATGCTTCACCGATACGGCGGGCATCGTTAGAAGCGCGCACTATCGCGTTGTCTTCGGTTCTCGACGAAAACTCACCGTCTTTGTAGCGGACACCGAAGGCCGTGATATTGATAGGATTGTTCACAATGAACCGGCTGTATGCTATATAAGCCGTAGCCGCGACTATACCGTTACTATATTTCTCACCACAGCATCCCGCATAGTAGCCGCCGTTCATCAGTGCATCGTGGTCGTCCGCCGTTATGGTTGTCTCCGTTCCGTCTGGCCGCGTGTAGGTGAATGCGTCGCCGGTTTTGAAGTCCGTCTCATCGAGCCACCGGTACAGCGGCGCGCCGAGAACGTCCATCAGGCGTAGCCGTTCAGCCTCCGCAAGGTATGGCTCGAGACGTTCCTTGGCGTTAATGTTAGCCGCAATGGGCCGGACACGGTTAATATCCTGTATTGTCAGTAGCATTAGGCACGAGTTTTAATGCGTCTTCTTCTGTGAAACCGAAGAGCATCGTTAGTGAGCTGCGCTTCTGTTGTATAGTAAGCGTGGCATTGGTAATGACTTCCACTACATGCGCTGTAGCCGCCTCGCCGTGTGTCTCTATATATGAGCCGCCGGTATTGTACGCAAGCGGCACGATATCAAAATGCATCGGGATTTCATTCCACCAGAAGCTGAACAGGTATTCGAGCGTCTCGGTGATTATGGAGCGGTCGCGGTAAGTGACGGAGTTATAATATTTGTAAGCGTTTACGAACAGGTCGGCTCCAAGGTTGCCAGCTACGTCCTTTGCTCGCAGAATCGGCGGTTGTTTGAATGCCTCGCCGATATTGTCGGGGATGACCTGCTGCGTGGTCTTAAACTTGCTATCATAGTTATCGCCGGACAGCGATACAAACTGCGGTATTTCATCTTTGTTCTTCGCTGTGGTGTACCACAATTGCATGGCATTCTCATCGCCCTGGAATTGCATCAGCTCCTGCTGCTTGCGTGCTAACTGCTCCTCGTTCTGGTCGCTTTCCATGATGTCAACGAGCAGGCCGGCCAGCATGAAGTTGCTGCACACGTTGCGTCCCGCGATGTTGGCAAGACCTTCCTCGGTACGCATATCGGTCAGTTCTGCTACGTACTTGGGTATTGGATATGCCAAATCGCCTACGGACGAGCCGCATAGATAGAACACCTGTCCGCGGTAACTCTCCCAGCCGCCGGCTTCGTCCACTTCGGACTGCACTGTTTCGGGACACGGGTCAAAAAGGTGATAACGAATTATGTCGTCAGGATACCAACGTATGCGAAAACGGGTACTACGCCGTCCCCAGTCTGCATGTACCGCAATATGAGTAATCTCGTCGCCGTTATCGGAAGTTCCCAGACGACAGAATTCGAACGGTACCACGTGCATATCTTTGATGTGAAAATCCTGCGTATAGTTCACATGAATTGCGAAGCCACAGTATTTGGTGTAGTCCTCTACGATTTTGCGGAGAAAGCGCGTACCTGTTTCCGTAGCGTTTACCATCATGTCCGCAACGGCACTGTCCCCGAATCCCTCGCCGTTCACGAAATCGGAGTAGATGTCGAGGCATGCATATCCCGTTTTAGAAGCTGTGACGAGTTCGTTCACTACCTGCGGAAAATCGTTATCCTCGCCGTAGGTAAGGATATGCCATTGCCGCCAGTCATATGACTTAAACTGCTGCCGCGTCTTTATCTGCGAGGCTATCATCTTCTACAATTTTTTTGCCCGCGGTTTGCGTGGTTTCTTAGGTTTGTCGGCAGATGTTCCGGATTCCTCCGACGATATGCCACCATTATTGCGGTAAGATGCTATGCGAACGTCTACATCCTCTGGTAGTTTGCTAAAGAACTTGCGAACGGCGGGATTATTGGACAAATGGCGTAATGCCATCTCCTCGCCTTTCGCCCGAAGTGTTGCTGGTGTTAGTACCCAATCAATTTCCATGTTTACAGGGTCTGTTTTGTAGGTTCCCGGGTAAACTTCGTATTCTGTAGTTTTTGGTTCTATTCCTTGTAACTTCATGAGTTTTATATGAGATTCGATATACGTATGTATGCATGTAGCAAGGTTACGGCCAAGAAAAACTTTTGCGAGATAACGAATTTCTTCCATCGCCGCGCGGTTGCTTTCCAATGTCTGTATATAATGATTTCTGTATTGTTGAGACAGATTATTATATGCTGCTTGGTAGGCTTTCAGTTTTTCTATGTCTGATTTTTCCATAACGATATATTTGACGCATTGAGGCGGGGTTGATACCCCGCCTGTGCGTGCATCAGAAAATTAGGCTGAGGCGGGGGTGAGCAGTGACGTAATAGCTTTGTCTGTCGTCGCCTCGTCCGTCTTGAAAAATGATTTAGGCAGGCTGTCTTCGCGTCCATCTTCCCCTGTGGACAAAGTTACGTCATAGGCTATGCCGTCCGTAATTTCTGTCGAAACTGTCAGCGCCGAAACGCTGAGACCTGAATTCCAACCGTACACTTCATATTTAGTGTCTCCGGATGCGCCTCTGTCTTTGTTCTCCACAATAGCCACTACTAAGGCATTGGTAAGACCGTTGATGAATTTCTTTGCTGCCTCCGATTTCTGGAATATACGCACTTGTACACTGTGCGTATGACTATTTACGTAAGTCCCAGCGTTGATTTCATCAGTGCCGATGGTTGCGTCCGGTAAAGAATCCACCTCATATGCTTTTGCGCCTGTTTTGAGAATCAGGTCGGAAATAACATTATTCGTCACTTCCGAAGTTGCCTTGTTGATATCAGAATGGCTTATCAGTATGACACGTGCCGCGGTACCGGGAGTAGCCTGAGATAAGCAGTCTTCACTCGTGAAGCCTACAGATATTTTGCTGCAATCTACTGCCATAACTTATCCTCCTAAATGGCTATGGTGAACATTTCGGGATTGGTAAGTTTTGCATCCAGACGTCCCATAAGACGAGTAAATACTACCTTGTCCTTGCGGTCGTACCACATTTCAATCTGGTCAAAACTGTCGAGGCTGTCCACGCCTACGCCGAGCACGGGCCGAGCAGTGTATATGGCGCGGTTCGGATTGTCGTATTTCGTCCCGTTGTCGAAGTATGATTTAATCATCTTGTCCCATATAGGCATGGCAATTACGGGAATGCCGTCATAGGAGAGTGCGGAGCGTCCGTCAAGCAGCATGACGCGCGCGCTTTCGAGATATTGAGAGGATGCGAGATACTGCGTATAAGCGTCGTAGATGCTCTGCGTCACAAGTATGAACTGATTTTCCATGCCTCGCAGTTCTATCGGAGCGCCGTAAACCAGCCCCGCGAAATAGTCCACGATATTCTCCGGCGATACCTTCTGTTCTGTATACGATGCGCCTGTATTTTCCGTAATAGTTACGCGCTGTTCCGCATTATCGCCCGTCTGTGTGATAGCTTGTTTCCAGAATCCATCGAGCAGGGTGAAGTATTTCGTATCCAGCCCCGCGGTGACCGTGCCGGTAGGCGCGCTCTGTGCCGACGTATCGCCGAACCAAACGGTCCGATAGAAGAAGTCGCGTACACTCTTCCGTAGAACTGTGAGCACGATGTTTGCGTAATCCGTGTCAGTAAAATCGGGAATGCGTACGCCGGTATGCAGAGAGTATATCGTGGCTGCGTTCTGCAAATCAGTATAGCACTGTTTGAGGAATATTTCCCATGTCTTTGGATTCCACTCCAAATTTCGGGTATTGATGCTCCATTTCTGATTAGAAGAATTGCATCCGGTGTCCGGAACGCCCACCAGGGCGCCTTCACCGATGAACCCAACCTCAGTATTGGTAACGATACCCGGGAATATCGTATGAATGGACGTGAAATCGGGGGCACGCAACGTGTCCTCGAACAGCATTTCGCTAAGCGAATCGACCAATTTACCTTCGAAGGTAAATTTAGGCATGTCAATAAAACCTCCTGCTGCCATTTTTATAGGGTGTAATGTTAGTGAATGTTGGTTATTTAATGAGTTTTTCAGCCTCAGCGGCCTTTCGCTGCTTCTCGCGCGCCTCCTTGATGATGTCCTCCTTCGAGAGGCTGGCCGGTGATTTAGATGTTGGGACATAGTTCTGTCTTGAAGGCGGTACTTCGCGGCTACCTCGAAGACGGCGTAACTCCGCTTCCTGCTCATCGATTACCCTGCGTGCTTCTTCCAGCATGTCTTCCAGCTCCCGCACGCGCTCCTCCATGTCTCCCACACCAGGCTGATTAGGCGATTCTATTGCCGTTACTACATTGTCCTCGATGTTGACTTTGCGGCCATCAGCAAGTACGAACTCGCCTTCGGTGTCGCCTTTTGCCACTTTTACACGGTCGCCAACGCTGAGGCTGTCGTCGGACGAGGATGTTGAAAACACGATATTCCCCTCCACGTCTTTGTAATCGTAGTTGAAAATTTCGTGTTTTTTGAAGTAATTAGCCATTCGTTCCATGAACGAAACATAGGCCGAAGATTTTGTTTCTGCCATAATGCAATTATATAGTTGATTGGTTGTGTATTGGTTTATTCTGTCTATAAATCCCATTTCGAGGAGGGAGTTCGCATCATGTACTTTTTCCTGCTGGATAACATTGCGTAAAAATTTCCTATCTGCTCCGGTGCGTTCTGTGTAAATATCAAGTATTGCTTCTTGCTCCATCTCCAGTATATCGGATATATTCCGAGCTTCTTCAGTCGATATGCATCCGTACATTTCCGTATAAACCTGATGAATCAGCGCACGGACATTGCGGTTAGCTGACCTGTTGCCTTTCGGAGCCGCAAGTAAAATTACAGTTGCCATAGAATGACAGGCCCCACGAATATTTGCGTAAATGTTTCGCCCGCTCATTCGCAACATATCGTATATTTTGAATCCTTCCTCCGTGCTCCCGCCGTCGCTGTCTATATCCAACAGAATATCAGGGTCGGGATTTCCGGCCAATATCTCCGCCAGTTTCTCGGCGGAAAATGTGTTGGCGCCAAACCAGCTATTTTCGGGAGCAATACATCCTATGACTTCTATATGTATCATATATACAAAGATACGTATTTTTAGTTTTATATGAGAAAAAACTATAATAATAATTTGTTTGATTGTATTTTTATGTAGTTTGCTTCCTGTCTTTTAATGTCCTGGATAGTTGCGACTATTTTCACAGAATTAAGAGCTTTAGCAATAGCTTGTTCGATGTTAGGATTGATATCCATTCCTGCGTGTCTCATAACATATCCGCCATCGTATCCGGCGGAGGCAAATGGAATACCTCCGCCCGCTTCATTGATGGCAGACAGTAGGGGGAGGAATCTGGCCGTCGAACGCCTGTTGATAATTACCTCGCCGGCCTCAGCTTCGATAACTTCTCCGCCCTGTGCATGGGTGCGTCCATGAATGTAACGGCCCCGGGAGGCGGTAGGAAGCGGGGCAGACAATACGGCAGCCATTTGCAGTGCGCTTGCCGCCGATATGAGCCCGGTAAGTATCCCGGCCACTATGGGATTTGCCTGCGCCTGTGTCCACGCCTGCACGATTGCCTGTGCAGTGCTTACCGTAATTGAAAATACGGATGCAGCCCGTTCGGCTTTCGCCTCTCTGATACGGGCTTCGGCTATTGCATCCTCCCGCTCTTTTTGCAGCCGCATACTTTCCGCGTTATATTCGGCTTCCGTATAGGCCCCGCGTGCGTACATGTCGGCCAAATTCTGTTCTGCCTTATCATACGTGTCGTTGATAGATGCCACTTGCTGTTCTACCTGCGAAGAAATTAGGTCGGTAATACCATTGAAAACTTCATTTATTTGGTCGGCAATGGAGAATATATCGTCCCGAAGTTTAGTTTGAAATTCTTCCTCGTTTTGAGCCAGCTCCTGCCTGATTCTCTTTATCTCTTCCGCCTCTCCTTTATGGAGTTCCAATTCCTGGAGCAACCGTTCTTTCGTCGTCCGATATCGGGTTACGTAATTGCTGTTGTCGATTTCATATCCCTCCAGCCATGCAGCACGCTCGATAGCCAATACTTGATTAGCTATTTCCCGCTGCAACGAAACGGTATCTTCTCCGAGCTGTTGACGGAGGCGTAATTCTTCCTGCATGCCCTGTAGTTCCAGTTGCAGACGCTCGATGCTACCCTCCTTCATTTCTTCTGCCTCCTGCGATACTATTGCCTGCAAAGTTTTCAGCCGTTCCTTAAGGATTTCATTTTGCTTTTTGGCGATTTTCTCGTCTACTTCTATCGTCTCCTCCCCGTTCTTCTCCAGCATCTCCTTCTCTGCCTCAAAAGCCTCCAATTCGATTTTCAGACGTTCCGCGGCATTGTTCCCGGCTTCCAGAATGCGCCGGCGGTAAAGAATACTCAGTGCTTCGAATTCTTGCCTGTCGTATTTCTTATTGACTTCGGAAATATCTTTTGCAAGGTTTTCGGCTAACTTGTCGCGATATACCAATAAATTTGCCAACACCTCCTCGTAGGCTGTTTTTGCGGCTGCAGCCTCCTCCTGGGACAGGTTGCCAAAATCTATTTTTTCATATTCGGCAACCGTATCCTCTAACGTCTTGAGAGTTTCCGCATATTCGTGCATTAGCTGCCGTATCTCGCCCTGTCTGCTCCCTTCATTGAGAGTTTTAACCATTTCCTGTTGGATTTTTACGATATTTCCTGCGAATTTGGAAGCCAGCTGGTCTACGGTCTTGCCCGCGTCTTCTGCATCTTCTGCAAAGCCCACAGCGAGTTCCGAGGATTTTTCGGCGGCCGTGGCTGTAAGTTCGTTTATGAACGTCAGAGAATTTTCGGCCCTTGAGAAAGCCTTGTCAGCCCTGCGGTTCCGGCTTGCTGCGGCTTCATCTGTTAAATCGAAATTCCTGGATATATGATTGCTTAAGTATGCATATGATTGACCGAGCAAAGTATTGGCGTTTGCCAAACGCTGCGCCCGTTTCTCCTCCCGTTCGCTATTTTTTTGTTCCGACTGCCGTGCCTTTGCCTGAAGCTCTATAGCCTCTGTTATCTGCTCTTCATACAGTTTCAGTGATGCAGCAGCCTGCGCACGTGCGACCATTGCATCTATGACTTTTTGCGTAGATGCGGGGGAACCGAATACCGCCTCTGCATCGTTCACGTCGTTTATGGCAAGTCCCGTATCTGCTATCTCGCCCTTGTATTTTTTTATGAATCCCGCTTTTGCTTCTGCATCATCGCCCAATCTCGCCCATGCATCGGCGAGCAAATTGATATTCGCAATCTGTTTGCCGAGTCCGCTGAAATCCATTGATTCATTTAACGCTTTCATGGAGGCCGCCGTGCTGTCCGCCGCGTTTTTCCCCTTTAACAGTTCGCCTATCCATTGTACTATTTCGCCTCCGTATTGCGCAAGTAGTGTAACGCCCACTGCTAACAATGTCTGCATGGACAGAAATGACGACAACACCGTTTTTATCACAGACGGTGCGGCCTTACCTTCCTTTCGCAGGGCTGCAGCCTCCATACGCACTTTCTGTATCTCGTCAAAAAACATCGGTAGGTTGTTCGAGATGGCGAGGAAAAACTGATTAGCGCTAACAGTGAGGGATGGTAATTCGCGTACCAGTTGTTGTGTCTGAATATTCAATCCATTATATGCACTGCCGTAGTTACCGACGTTGCGGCGAAAATTGCCCAGCGCCTGTTCCTGCTTGCTGAGTTCCGCAGTCAGTCCTGCGATGCGGTCACGCAGTTCAGTTCCCTGCGCCGCTTCTCTTTCCGCCTTGCCCAAACCGTCGTATTCCTGTGTAAGTAATGACACTTGCAAACGCATGGCTTTAAGCGCATCTGCCTGTTGCCCCTCTAATTTCATAGAGTTGACAGCAAACTTACTGTATGAGTTGTATTGGGCAGTAAGTACTTTCAATTGGGCGGCCTTTTGCTGATACGCGATAGTGCCTTTTCCATTTTGCGCCGCCTCCTGCTTCATAGCTTCTTTAATGCCGTCTATTTTCTGCTGCAGCTCTGCCGCTGTAGCGATTGCCTCGGTCGCATTCAGTTTAATGTTATATACGGTTTCTCTTGTTTCGGTAGCCATGTTATTGTAATTTAATCATTTCACAGGTAACAATCTCTCCGGAGTAATTCTCGACTTTCAGCAGATAGAAGTATGCGCTAAACTGTTCTAACCAAACAGGTTTCATAAAATCTATCATGTATATATCGAGCAGCGACAAATCGAAAGAAGCCCGTAAAACAGTTGGAAAAGCAATTGCGTTTGTTAAGGCATCAAAGTTTTGTTTGACGCCTCCGTACTGAAACTGTGCAAGATATAGTGTCTTTGATGCTTGTGTAAGGCCTTGACCTACCGACACAAAGGATAAATGCGACCGTGGAGTGACAAGGTAAGGTGTATCTGTTTTCTCGTATTTTAGGTTTCCGCTATCGTCCACGGTAAAAAGAGGTACATTGATAACAGGTAAGGGCAAATTCCATGCGGTGATGTTTTTCGCGCTGGCAAACGGTATTTCCATATACTCCTCCGGCCCCTGTTCTAAGGATGCAGAATGCATTCTGAATGTCCAGCCGGTTTGGTAATCATTTTCTTTCTTAAAATTGATTTCGTTGATTTTGGCGAAATTGTCGGGCTGATAGCTAAATTCGAGTTCATCGTCCTGTAACAGGTTGTCCGACCAGTCCATTACATTACCTGCATTCTTGTTGTCAATGACGGTTTGGAAAGTTTCAAAGGTTACGGTCTTGGTGCGATAATCGAATACGGGGAAAAGGGCAAAAGTCTGTATTACAGCACGCACAAAATCGCCCTGCGTGTCGAAGTTCATGCAATCGAATAAATTAGCTACGGCACCGAGTGTATAGTCTCCATAATCTTGCGTATTCTCCACTGGTGCGGTAAACGTCACTTTTCCAACCGCGCTGATTTGTCCCTGGAATATATAGCCGCTCCCGGAGGGCGACTGGTCCGATACGGTAATCTTGCACGTAAGACGTTCGCCCCGCCTTACGGTAAATGCATTTCGAGACAATATAACTCTTGCTATTCCCGTTTGTTCGTCAATATTCGTATTTGGCAAATAATCTCCCGTACCGTATCCCTCCAGTATGCGGTTGTTTATCTCCTCTCCTGCAGCATCCTCGAGTGCACAATGGACAGCTATATGGGCTCTGTTAAGGTCAGTTCCGAATGGAGCATTACAAGAGACTACGACAGATACAGCGCATATTTGTGTATCAAGCGCCTGATATTCCATCACCGTGTCTGTTCCACTCTCGGATAATGTTCGGCTACGCCCTGTGCCCGCCGGATTTTCTTCGATACTCCAGCCCTCGATAACTTTAGAACGGACAGCGCCGGCTGTCAATGAATAGCTATCCGTTATTTGGGCATTCAGCATATATTCAAACGGATTAGATGCATGAAGATTAGTACATGGAATATAATATTCCTGTAATGCAGTTGTCACCGGAGAAATGACCGACCAACCGCGGGACGACATTACCACACGCATAACTTCATACAAACGTAAGGCAGGAAAGATTTGCCAGCTGTCTAACGTGATACGGTTTACATCGGAGGGATAACCATCCGCATCTGCGTCCGTCTGCATGAGCAAATACCGCACAGGCACGGGAATACCGTCTACTGTAACCGTTGTATTCGATACGATTTGCGAGATATTGAGCGGACGGAGCAATATGTTTGCCGACATAGGCGTATCATCCATAGATACGAACAAGTCTTTGTTTGCACCTATGATTTGGCAGTTTATCTCCCCGCTGGTCATGGAATCGACGTACAGCAGCATATCCTCCTCGGTGAATTTCTGCCCGTCGCAAAGGAGCAGGCAGGGCCACGCGTGCGTCGATATATCCCCGTATCGTCCGTTAATGCCGTTGAAATACTGCATAGCCCGAATGTTCGTTTCCGTAACAGGCAATGTTAGTGCCTGGGAAAACGTGACGTTTCGAGCACTCGGTTCGGATACGTCGAACGCCTGCAGTGTGATGTACGGATTTTCATCGCCCAAATCGAGCGATATCCATTCTTCCGCCTCTGTATGTCGTATTTTTACTTCCCATTTCATAGCTGCTGTAATCTGATTGGCGGTAGCGTAAATGTGTATTCTATATCCCCAAGTCCTGAGCGGCTATTCCATGTTACGGAAATCGAATCTTCGAATACGACCGTCTGCCATTTGCCGACGCTTTCGTCGTACCATTCAACGAGAGGGGAGCGGGGTATGAATTTCAAGCACTCAAATTCTTCGCGTGTTAACAATCCGTCGCCTACCGTTATACGCTTGCGACCTATGGCACTTGTGCGATGCCATATGCGGTATTGGTCGGAAGGAGAGGGTAGGGTATTTATGATATCTTCAATCTCCTGTTCGTCCGATGGATATGACTTGAACATCCAGAAATCGTATCCTCCTTTTTCATTTATCCATCTTATATAAAAAGGGTTATCTGGAATACATCCTAATCGGCAATGATATTTTGGTGTAAAATATTGGAATGAAATATACGAGTTTCTAAGTTCCCAACTTTCAGTATCTGTTAAATCTACCATACTTACCCCTACAGGAATCTGCAGAGCTTTATATGCACTATTAAACGTTTTCCCATATAGAAATGGACCTATAGAAAACGTATTTGTATTTATAACCATGTCGAGCGGATATCCTTCATACCATACCCAACATGCAGGAGACATAAGCATTGCTGCATTTTCTGTTTGCATATCGCTAATATGTCCATACTGAGATATGTGGCGCATGAATAATCTTCTTGCATTTTCTTGTGCTGTATCTTCCCCAGGAATGTTGTTAACAGTGTAATTCCCGTATAAATTGTTGTCAGAATATCCGGAACGTATGTTGAAAAACGATGATTTAAATATCCATCCTAAATCATATTTTATCTTGCCGTCCTTGTCCGGTTCTGAAGATAAAAGCACATTCGGAGTTTTTGCATTGGGCCGTTCAACATTCACCGTAATCATCGGTAATGTCGTGTCTGTAGGCGATAATGAATTGAGCAAATCAGCAGGCGATGGAAGATACGGCAAATAATCATTTCCGGTATTTATCATTATTTTGCCAGCCGTGACCGACATTAACAGGAATCCGTTTGGTGAGGCGCCGGGACTTTCCGGCGTTTTGTAATCTACTAAAAAAGAATTGTCGTATGGATAAAGAATCGCTTGCCTCGAACCGTCAGACACAGATGAGCGCATTGTCGTTTCGCCGGAATAGAACCATGGCTGAAAATCTCCCGTATAACCGTATCTATAAATATCTCTTACCTCAAATCGAGATGTTAATGCATAAGGAATTATGGTATCGAGCATTTTACCATCGTAATACATGTTTCTCAGCACATATGTTATATTCCAAATTGTATTCAAAGTACGCACATAATAAATATGACCGCCCATGTATAAACTACCGTCAGCTGTGCCACCTAACCATATATTTTTAATATTACTATAAACATTATAACTAACATCCCCATTATAAATAGTGGTTCCGTTAAAATCGATACGCATAATTCCTGCGCCTCCTGATGTAACTGCAGCTGTGTCTGTCCAAATAACAATATGATTTAGTGTTTTTAAAACAACGTCAATAGTAGTAGATGAATCTTGGCGTCGTACTAATTTGCCATTTTTAAAACCTATTACGTCAACTGGTTGCGACAGTTCGTCTTCATAAATTACTAAAGGATGTACTAAATCATCATTTGCAATATTGTCTATATTAAACACTAATTCTATTCCCAACGAATTACTATTGCGCATAATTTGTGATACTTCAACGTACCCTAAAGGTCTGTTTGTGCAGTCAAAAGATTGAGGAACACCAATACAATGTCTGAAATTAAACCATGCAGTTAGTCCAGGGCCTGTCCATGCTTTGGTTACATCCTTAAGTGGATTTTGAACAATAAATTGTGTACATAAAGCAGCTTGCATGTCCGGATATCTCACGGTAGATAATTGATTAGCATTGATATATGCTCGCTCTATATAATCGACAAAGTTGCGAGATGGCGTTGTGTTTAAAGTCCATAATGCATCACCGAATGTTTGGTCTATTATCAATTCCACGCGTCCCCCCGCAAAATTGTTATTTGTGGTGCTCGTTTTAATACTTAATTTATTGATACCAAGACTGTAATATTTCCCTATTGTAAACGGTATTATGGCGCTCACTCCACCTGCTGTTATTCTGGTAAGTCCGGACGCATCTATTCTTGAAAATAATGTCGGTAATTGACGTTGGCCGGCCGGCATAGCCGAGCTACCCACAGACATTTCAACATCTGCATTGGATGTTTTTAAAGGGAGAATATTAACTCCCTCTGTATCATTTTGATGTGCTTGCGCCCATTCATACAGTCCTTTGTCAGTTTGCAATACGAGTTCCGTCTCCTCGTACGCTGAACATATTGGTTTCGGTTTTTTCAGACAGTATGCCATAATCTATAATATATATCCGTGTTGTGATGATGCAGGGACGGACAGTGTTTCATTGATAAGTATTTGCATTGCTTGGTCTAATGCTGTTTCAAGCCACGCCTCAAAATTTTTTACGGGCGTGTCCACCAAATCCACGTATAGATGATTTCTGTATAATTCCGACCCTTCGCGGCGTATTTTCCATGCTACCGCATTGGCAAAACGTCGGGCATCTCGCGCATCTATAAAATAAAGACCTTTGGCGGCTGCCCATTCTTCGATAATGTCGGTAAAGTTGGCCGGGACGCGTCCGGGCCCCCGACCCGTGATGAGAGTATGGAAATATCCGGGAGCCTTTATCGCTCCCTCGATAATATCCCCAGTGCGCTCTACCGTTGCCGTCGTTTCTGAATACGTCCGTCCACTTGCCTGCTGTCCGGCACGGCGGGAAGCCTCTATTATGTCATCCCTCAGCATTTCCAAGTGTTGAAGCAGCTCGCTGTCGAATCTTGTTGTCATCGTCTTTTTGCTTTTCGTGCACGGGCGGCTTTTTCTTCGCGATTCTTATGCAGCCGCTCGTGAAATATCGCCCGCTGCATATCAGTATAAAGTATATTGAATACTTTCGCGTATTTCCATGACAGTATCGTGTCTGGGTCCGTCGCGAACTCTTTTGCGAGAGATGTGATTACTCCCATGTAACTGATTTTCCGCTGCATGTCGAGTATACCTGCAGCTTTCTCTTCCGTGGTAGGGGCTTTATAAAGCTCTTTATTTTCACGATTAATCCAGTATGCCAAACCGTCTATAACTTCCGGCCACCAAGCAATGCTTTCACGGATATTCAGGAACGACCATTTTGGCACAAGACATTTCATGCACGCTTCCATTTTGGCGAACTCAGACAGTTTCGCGTTCTGCAAAATGCGCCCGAGTTCTATACGCTGTCCGTATGTAAACTGCCCCCCTCGGATATCTACTTTACGCATAATCTTCGGCACACAGCCCCTCCTCCCACTGAACTTCTACATAAATGCTTATTTCGTTCGCGTCGAATCGCGGTTCCGCCCTGTAGTTAATACGCAGATTTGCGAACGAATCGGGAAATCGTGCGGCCATGTCCGATTTTTTCAGCGCCTGCAGAAATGGCCGGACGAGCCGCCGCTCTATCGTGTCCTGCACAGCAAGACGCGTACGAGTAGTCATATCGTTATCGGAAAATTCCGTGCTTCCTTTTTCATACGTGCTGTGCATCTCAACAAAACCGCAGAAATATACACGCACTGTAGTTTGCTGATGAGGGATACGGCCTCGCGGCAATATATAGTTAGAGTAGACAGGCGGTTCGACATATATAAAGAAATTTGCGTGCCCATCGTCATTCGTTCGCGGTACGGTATCGATTTTAACCGCAATCAAATCGGCACTGTCGCACTCGAAATACACATCTCCGCCTCCGACGTTGCACGTTTTGGCAAAATCGCCGATAAATGATATTATGCTTCCAATCATCTTTTTTTAGGTATTTGCAGCGGCGAGAAACGAGCCCCCTCCGCTTTGTCGTGTATGTCGAAAAACTGCCGCATAATTAATGTGTCTAAAAAATCCGGCGAATGCCCCAATGCCTGTTTCATTTCCTCTTTTTTTATGAGAGCGCGCTTATTGTCGGTGTTCACGTCAGCCGCTTTCAGCTGCATAAGCTCCGTGCGTATGCGTTCGGCATACTCGGGCGGGCAATCTATGCGTATCTGACGTTTATTTATTTTTTCGGCCAATCTATATGCACATTCGGCCTTGAGCGAAGCGTATGTGTCATGTATTGCTTTTGAACCACCGCGAAACTCCTTTATGCCGCGCATATAGCTCTCAAGAAAAAATCCCAGACCGTCCGCGTCAGCCACTATGTGCGACCTGGGCACGTTATTTTCTGTCGCAATTCTCTGTATAGCTGTTTCAATATCTTTTCCGCCCGTCTTATTTTTCACGAACGGAAAGCGGCAGACGTCGCCATGCCACAGAGCTATTACGCACGTATCGCGTCCGCCTCCGGCCAAGTCTGCCGATATATATGGGTCACCCTCGTTCACGAAATCGTTTGTAAATGCGTCGCATACGGCGTCATAATCCACGAGTAATCTCGTGTCTGTATCAAACTCCCAACGTCCGTACAGCAGACGCTCTCGTTCTGCGGGGGTAAGAGCTTGTCGCAGATTTTCGATGTATTCCTGCGTAGCCGTCTTATTGTCTGAAATAAACGCTTGGATGAAACGGATGTGCGACGGTAATGTCCCGTCGCGGTAGGGCTTGTAATAATCGGTGTACAAATAGTTATTCGACGGATTACATGTTTGTAACAATTTTATTGACAGGTCGTAGCGTTCGTTATTTTTGCGTCCCAAAGTAGCCATAAGGTTGGATTTAGCCGCCCTGCAAAATTCTCCAGCCTCTTCAATCCATCCGCGCGTCATCTGCATCGAGCCGAACCGCATGTACAGCGGGTCGGAAGGCCTATAACTCGCTTCAATCAAATACACGCGAGAACCATTATACAGCTCGAAATAGTGATATGCCCCGTTGTACGTCACATACTGCGAAGAATCAACCCCCCATGCATTCAGAACTTCATGAATAGACGGAACTGTAAAACGCACGAGGTCGGTGAGATTTTGCCGCGCAATAAAATAGTACGTTTCAGGATACGTGAGCGCATCTCCAAAAATCAAAGAACATCCGAGAAATGATTTGCCGCACATTTTGGCGCCTCCGTAAAGTATTTCTGTTACGGAGTTGTCGCACCACAGCCGAGCGCATTCTTTCTGCTTGTCATTTCCGCGCGTGTCAAACGTCAGTTCCATATTTCCGTCTGTATCTCGCTTCAAGACGCTTCCAGCGCTTGAATAAGTGGACCTCCCATCCACCGACGATACGGCGATATATTATCGGCGCGACAATGCCGCAAACGGCTCCTAAACCGATAACGGCAAAAGGGAGCATTATCCAAATTATCATATGACTGTCATACCTGTTATCTGATTAATGTCTATGCGGCCGGCCAATTCGCTCGATTGCTTGTTCTTCCATTTTTCCGGGTCAAGATTTGTCAGAAGGAAAATACATGCAGCTACATTGGGGGCTTCGCGCATCGTCTTCTCGGTTATTTGTTTCACCACTCCGTTTCCCGTCTTTTGTGTAACAATTTGCGTCCATTCAAAACCCTCAGCGGCTGTGGCAAGAGAATGCACTATCCGTTTTTCCAGCCCCTCGCGATATTCCTCTTTCGCTTTTTTTATAGCCTCGTGAAATTCGGGCCGTTCGAGCCAATCGTAATAGGTCGAGAAATGGATATCGCATGCCTTACATAAAGCGACGACCGTGCCGCCTCCGTACTCAATCAGCCCGTTTTTGCGTACCCATGCGGCACATTCTTCTATTTTCTCCTGAGAATACTTTCCCATTGTTTTATTTTATCTTATTATTTACTACAAAAATAAAAATAAAAACAATAATTATGAGCGAAAAAAATGCAGTAGCAGGCATCTTTTTTTTGAAAAAAAGATTTGCGTTTTCAAAATTAATTACTACCTTTGTAGTGTAATCAAAACCAAAACCAAGCCGCCGGGCTCAAAAACGGGAAAATTATGAAACAGATTTTTTCAGTACGCTACACCAGGCCGACAGTTGAAAGCAATGAAATTTTCGCTTCCGAAAACGAACAGGAGGCACGGGCATTTTTCGAGGACGAAAAAAAGAAGTTGTCGGCCAATGAACCGGCCGATATTTCGGGATGGATGGAGAATGACACGGCATGGCCGCAAGTGTACTGCGTCGAACTCTGCCGCATTACGGTAGATGAAGAAGATGGCTATGTCGAGGATATGGAGACATTGGATGAAACGGATTTTTATTGGATGTAAAATTATACCGTCGGATGACGAGACAGAACAGAATAAGTCATGAAACTCTATCACGGCACTGAAGAACATTTCGAAGATTTCAAGCTCCCTTCTGAATGTGTCAGACATGAATATTATGGCCCGGCGTTGTATTTTTCATCGAATTACGACGTTGCCAAATATTATGGGTCCAGAATCATAGAAATCGAGATTCCGGACTCAGCCATAAACGTGCATGTCGATGCTAAAGGTGATGGTATGAAATTCGTGGCAGGTGTTCGCGAAATGGTAAACAACGAAGGCATTATAGCCGTTGAAAATGTTTGCGATTGTAATCTGGAAGGAGCGCAGACGAAGGCTTTTGACGTGACCGAAACGGAATTTGGCGAATATAAATATTTTTGCCAATATAATTTAGAAAACAGGTTTTATAAAACAAAAAAAGAGTTTGAGGCTGAAACGCAAAAATTAGACAAAGCTGGGGTTCCTTATAAAACGAGCTATGATAAAATTTTGCGGAAATATTCCATATATACATTAAAAGCCCTCACTGAAGAGCAGGCTATGGCTGCTTTTGATGCGGGCGCCAACGTCAAAAAAATAATGCGTTTAACTCCGGAAACGGCGACCACTGTAATATTTGCTGGTGAGAAGGCATTGGAAATACTTAATTCGGCTAAAAATGCAGGAAAAAGGGGATAAGAAAAAGAAAGCTGGCTGGGGCGGCTACCGTCCCGGCGCCGGCCGTAAACCGATAGACGGCCCTCGAGGAGCAAGTATTAGTTTTTTTCTTCGGCCGAAAGAAATAACCGAGCTGCGGGATTTCATGAAAAAACACGCCATCCCTACTCGCCGTGCGTTCATCGAAGAGGCCCTCCAGCTGATGAAAGAGCGTTACGGCGATATCGACACCCCACCAGGGGTTTTTAGAGAAAAATAGTGCACCCCACCAGGGGTTTTTAGAGAAAAATAGTGCACCCCGCCGGGGGTTTTTAGAGAAAAATAGTGCACCCCGCCGGGGGTTTTTAGAGAAAAACAGGAGAGCCTTATTCAAGCTCTCCTTGTTTATTGTCGTATGTGTGGAAGAATATCGAAAGCAATAAGCCTATTCCAGTTCAGCAACAAACCTTTGCTTGCGGTATATCGTTTCGTGCAGTGCTCCCCATGCATTACGACCTCCGTAACAGTCACGGATAAGTCGTCGGAGGCAAATAGAAGTTTCCGTTTTTCATCTGGACGACCTGTCTCTTCCTCGGGTATATATATCAAAACGTATGGATAATTAGTGTCGTTGTAACTTCCCATAATCGGTGATTTGTCCCATAAAACGCCTATTGGGACACTCAATCGGCATACCGTATCCGGCAGAAATTCGATGCGCTTGAACTCATATTCCTCAGATTCAGGCTCCCATACGCTTCGTAGGAGAGAGCGGTGTTGAATAGTATCCTGCCAATATCGTGTTCCGTTGTCCGAAATAAGTACACGTCGGGAATTTTTCAAATCAACGCGAAACGAATGCATGAGGCGAGTGTGATTATCATCATAAAAATATAGCGATATGTCGGGGAATCCGTCGTCGTTATAGGTTCGCCAGTTCGTAACCAAGATATATTTAGGTCTTGTTATTGTTTAGATATTTTATCAATGGATTTGTGTCCCAAATCTGATTTCCCGGATTTTGCTTGATGCAATAATCCTTGGGATAATCCGCAATCTATAGTTGCTTTATTTTCACTAATTCCTTTGTGTTCAATGTATTGTAAGAACCTGTCTATTATCCTCATTTTTTCTTGATTTTTTCTTGATAATATCAAGTATATTATCTATCTTTGTCCCTGTAATTAAAGGTATATATACAAATATAATAAACATATGGGAATGAGCAAAGAACACATAACTCGCGGCAATGTGATGGGGCAGATACGGGCGCTTGAAGTGGGGGAGGCTGTTGCTTTCAACCTTTCCGAATGCAAGTACACCACGATAAAAAGTTCATGTTATCTGGTTTCGCAAAATTTAGACCGGAGATATACAACGAGCAAACACACGTCGGGGCTCGGACAACGGATAGTTGTTGTTACGAGAATGTCTTAAACGATAAGGTTATGGTATTCGAGGAACCCAGTATATCGGACAGCGCACGGTATCCCATAACGGCGGCGGCGAAGGTGCTCGGGATATGTCCGCATACATTACGCACTCATTTAAGGGCGGGCCGGATAAGGTGTAGTTTCAATGCCAAAGGCAGGAAGGTTTTTACCGGCAAGGAACTTAAAAGATACTGGAGAAATGAACGATAAACCGTTTGTTCCATAGTCAGAAAAGAAGGTTATTATTTTTTCACCGTCATCCGAGAGGCCCGCGGTGAAATGGAACCGAAGTGTAAATGGGCACGCACCTTTTTCGGTAGATTTTTGGGGTGAGGTCGGGGTTCGAATCCCCGCGGTTCCGCAGGTTTAAAATGAAATTAATATGGAAGGGATTACCGTATTGGAGAGACGTCCGCGTCTTCGTTACCGGCTGGAAATGCAGGCTCGGTGGATTATGAACAGGATTATTTATCTAATAAAGAAATAGATATGGAATATAAATTCAAACCTTTCGATTTAGAGGCCGCCAAGGCCGGGGCCCCCGTGATGACGCGCGCCGGCCGTCCGGCGAGGATTCTCGCGTTCGACCTGAAGGCCGACGATGAATGTCCGATAGTGGTTGCTATTGAAACGCACGACGGAAAGTCTGAGGTTGTCAGAACGTATACTAAATACGGATACGCAGTGGATGAATATGATGACGACCTCATGATGGCATCCGTCAAACACCGCGCGTGGGTGAATGTATATAAGAGGGAGCAATACCATATAGGTGGCACTTTCGATACGGAGGAGGAGGCTATAAAGTATGGGGAAAAGTTCTCCACATATATTACTACTGTTCTTGTTGAATGGGAAGAATAGTCATTCAGGGTGCGTAGCTCAGCGGTTAGAGCGATGCAGGGTACGGAAATAGGGAAACATAGGGTCGCAATTCCCGCGTATCCGAGCGTAGGTCGCAGGTTCAAATCATGCCTCACCCTCCAAAAACACAAGACATTACGATGGTTAACGACGTGAATATACAAGGTTCTCTTTTCGCCGATGAACAGCGGCGGGATACAGTTATGGCCCGTAAATCGAGGCGGGAGATACACGAGGATTATGACGGTTTTGTGGAGAAATTCAAGCCCCGAAAGACAACGGACGATTGCTACACGCCACAGCCGGTTTACGATGCTGTCCTTGGATGGTTGCGGGAAAATGCCGATATCGAGGGACGGGAAATCGTGCGGCCCTTCTGGCCTGGCGGCGATTACGAGCATTACGATTATCCGGACGGCTGCGTGGTGGTCGATAATCCTCCCTTTTCGATATTTACGCAGGTGTGCCGCTTTTTTCAGTCTCGCAACATATCCTTTTTTCTGTTCGCGCCGCATCTAACGTTGTTCAGTCCGGTCGACATGAATTGGACGGGCATAGTATGCGACGCTCGGGTGACATACGAAAACGGGGCATGCGTCGATACGTCGTTCGCCAGCAACCTTTTCGGCGACATCCGTATAATGACCGCGCCCGACCTGCTCGCCCGCATCAAAAATGCCGCAAAAACGAAGCGACGACTTATGGATTTGCCAAAATACATTTACCCGGACAATGTGGTATCCGCCGCATTGTTGGGCAAGATAGCCCCTTACGTCAAATTCGAGGTGCGGGCGTCAGAATGTCGAAGGGTCCGCAAACTCGATAACCAGAAAAGGGGAGGTGTTTATGGAGGCGGATATCTCCTTTCGGATAAGGCCACGGCGCGAAAAATCGAGGCTTACGAACAGGCGGCGAAGCAAGCGACGGTCATCGTCTGGGAATTATCCGAGCGTGAAAAACGAATTATCGCCGAATTGGAATAGGTTATACGAAAGCTATGGAAGCGCTGCACATTGAGGAAGATATTTATCGGCAGATAGCTGAATACATTGAAGATAATGCCCTGCCGTACATTCGGGGCTGGCATTCGGAGGCGGACGAGTTTAGGATAGCCGATGTGTGTTTTGAAACGGATTCCGCTGCCGATGGTTACCAGTTTGTGTCTGTTGCGGGTTATGGTTTGATACACTACACCCGCAATACTTCCGGTGGAGAGTTTTCCCGCGAGTTCGACAGTCTTGGGCAGTGCTGGCTCGAAGTACACACATACGCTGAAGAAGGGTATGAAATAATCAATGATTTCAACATCAATAAATTGCGTAAATATTTTAAGTAGTTATGAAAACGCTATATCTGTATGATTCCGACAAGGGATGGGTGTTGTTTGAATACGATGTTCTGTCCGATTTAGCACATGAATTTTCAATACGCAACATTCGGATAGGCAATGACTGCGAGCTGGGCGACGGCTGCAAGCTGGGCTACGGCTGCTGGCTGGGCTACGATTGCAAGCTGGGCTACGATTGCGAGTTGGGCGACGGCTGCAAGCTGGGCAACGACTGCGAGCTGGGCTACGGCTGCAAGCTGGGCGACAGCTGCAAGCTGGGCAACGGCTGCAAAGTTAAACATACTCTTTGCATACACGCTTCCCGTCATACGATTACTTATTGGGGTTGCGACGCTATACAAATCGGCTGTAAGCAATATACGATTTTCGAATGGCTGTCTAACTATGAAAATATAGGGCGTTCAAATAATTACTCGGACAAAGAAATCGAGGAGTACTGGATGTACATAGACATGATTAAGCACATACATGAGAGTGGAGCTTTAATGTAACATGAACGACATGGAAACGAATACAGAATTATATAAAAAACTATTGGAGTTGCAGAAGGCCGTGCGCGGTCTTTTCCCCGAGAAACAGGGAGGGACAGGTGATTATAAATATGTCTCCGGCAACAAGCTGCTTAGTGTCGTTCGTCCGAAGATGGACGAGCTGGGACTTCTTCTCAAATGTGAAATCGTCGATATTGTCAACACGAGGCAGGATTACAAGGTAGGGCGCGAACAACGCGACAAATCGGAGGTGCATACATCGCTAAAAATGCGCTTCACCTGGATAGATGCGGAGAGCGGGCAGCAGGAGATGTGCGAGTGGGCAGCGAACGGGCAGAACGATTGGGATAAAGGAGCAGGTTCGGCCATGACCTATGGGGAACGATATTTCCTGATGAAATTTTTCCATATTCCGACCGACGAGGATGATGTAGACGCTCTTCGGGAAAAGAATGGCAGTATGCCGGCCGGGGAGACACACCCGTCCAAAAAGACATTCAATCCGCAGGTGCTTGAAGACCCTGTTAGTGTCAATATCGTCTGCAAGTGGCTGGATAAAAAGGAGGCAGAAAGCAGGGACGCGGGGAATACATTCAGTATCGCCCGGCTGCTGGAAACACAGTATGCCGGGATTACTTCCGGCGATATTAACCGCGTCGGAGAATTGTACAGGGAATATAAACAGAAACAAACAGCATAACAGCATGAGTTCACTTTATCAGATTACTGCCACGCAACAGTGGCTGAACGATGCGATAGAGGCATCGGAAGGCGTCCTCACTCCGGAGCTGGGGGAGGCGCTGTCCATCAACGAGGAGAATCTGCGGCAGAAGGCGGAGGATTATTCAGCGTCGATACTCGACGCAAAAGCACGACTGAAAGCTATCCATGACGAAAAGGCGCGACTCGATAAATTGCAGAAAAGCGAACAGCGGAAAATCGATATTCTGTCCGGGCGGCTATCCGATGCGCTGCGGCTGTTTGGCATAGACCGGTTGGAGGCTGGCAAGTATCGACTCTCTTTCCGCAAATCGACGCAGGTCGTCATCGAGGACGAAGGAAGCATTCCGGAGCGGTTTCGGACGGTTACGATAGGCTACGACAAGCAGATGCTTAAAACGGCCATAACGGCCGGGGAGGAAGTCCCCGGGGCGGTCTTACAGGAAAACAGCAACATTCAAATACGGTAATATTATGGCAAAAAATGAAATCACGGGCAGGCTCGTGTACATCGGGCAGACAGAGGAGCTGCCGTCGCGCAGCGGAGGCAATGTGTTCCGCAAGCGGGAATTTCTTCTGGATGCTACAACCTATGACCTGTATACCGGAGAGCGCAGTCAGTATGAAAACATTCTTGCGCTGGAAATGACGGGCGACCGATGCGCCGACCTTGACAAATTCAGTGTAGGGACTGCAGTGACAGTATCCTTTGCGCTGCAGGGCCGTGAATGGACGAACCGTGACGGGGAGGTGCGCCGCATGACGTCCGTTCGCTGTTACGGCATAGAGGCACGGCAGAATCGGATGCAAGGAGCCAATGCGGGTACTTACGACAGGCCGGGTGGTTCGGCACTACAGGCACCCGTACAACCCGACTATACGCCGCGCGGGAATTACGATGATGAACCGGACGGACTTCCTTTTTGAGTATGCTTTACAATCTCGCTACAGAACTCGACCGCGAGCGTTTCAAGTGCCGGTGCAATGCCCTCTATAAACGGGGCGGCATTGTGGAGCTTTCCGAGCGAAAGCCCCAGCGCACGCTCCGTCAAAACCGCTATCTGCATCTGATTCTGGGGTGGTTTGCCATCGAGTATGGCGAGACGGTGGAATACGTGAAACAGGAGTATTTCAAAAAGCTCTGCAACGGCGAGATATTTTGTCGCATAAAAAGCGACCCGTTCCTGGGCGATGTCGAGACAGTCCGCAGTACGCGGGACTGCGATACGGGAGAGTTGACGACCGCCATCGAACGGTTCCGAGATTGGGCGAGCCGGGAGTGCGGCATCTATCTTCCGGCCCCGGACGAGCAAGAGTTTTTGCAGGACATAGAAGTACGCATCGAGCAATATGGAAAATATTTGTAAACAGACCTACCTGATTGGTATCGACACCGGCACACATACGGGAATAGCCGTATGGGAGCTGTATTCGCAAAAGCTGCTGCTTGTGGATACGATGAGCATTACGAAGGCGATGGAAGCGGTTATGGCTTACCGACATTGGGGCAGTGTCTTTCTCTATATCGAAGACGCCCGGCTTCGCAAATGGTTCGGGAATACCGGTCGGGAACGGCTGAAAGGGGCTGGGAGCGTCTGCCGGGACGCCTCGATATGGGAGGATTGGTGCGGGGAGCAGGATATTCCGTATGAATTGGTTGCTCCGCGCGACAACCGGACGAAACTGTCGGCCTTGCAGTTTCGGAACCTGACGGGCTGGCTGGCCCGCACGACGGAGCACGGTCGGGATGCTGCCATGCTGGTTTACGGTCTGAGCAAAGGGAAATAGCAATGAGCAAAGAGGGATATATAAAGCTCTACCGGAAGTTTTTCGATAATCCCTTATGGGTCGAACCCCGTGAGTATTCACGTGCCGAAGCGTGGCTTGATTTGATACAAGCCGCGGGAATAGAGGAACGGGTCATAATACTCGATGGACGGGCGATAGAGAGCCGAAGGGGAGAACTTGCCGCGAGCAGAAGATTTCTCGAGAATCGCTGGAGATGGAGTGCAGGTAAAGTGATTCGTTTTCTGGATATGCTTAAATCGCAGGGAATGATAGAAACGAGAAAGGAGCACGGCCGGACCGTTATAAGATTGTGTAATTATGATACTTACAATCCCTTGGTTACAGACAGGCATATCGGCGAAAAAACCAGCGACGAACCGCAAAACGAACCGCGCAACGACATGACAAGCAGTGCGTTGTGTTCATCGGCGAACCAGAGACGAACCGCAAACCGGACCAATCGCGAACCAGATGCGAACCACTCGCGAACCAAAAAGAAAGAATTAAAGAATGAAAGAATTAAAGAAACTACTACACCTGACGGTGTAGTAGCAAAGAAAGACGCGGCTGCCGCCGCTACGAACGACAGGAAAAAGGTTTTTCACGATTCTTTGGTTCCCTACGTGGCCACCTATGGCCGGGAGATGATACGCGACTTCTATGCGTACTGGGCAGAGCTGAACCGCTCAGGGACGAAAATGCGGTACGAACTGCAGCCGACCTGGGAGCTCGGTCTACGCCTAAGCACTTGGGCACGAAGGGAAAAAGAGAAAAATTGCGCCAAAAGAGAAAAAGAGCATGAATCTTTACGAACAGACACTAAAACAGTTGGGCGTCCGGAAAAACGTCGGAGCACGCTATAGGCTGCCTTTTTCGGCAGTACAGGTGATAGGAGGCCTTACGGCGGCGTATTCGGCGGTCGTTTCCGGCCGGGGCAGGGAGTTCCTCCGGGACGAGGCTACTGCGGCGCACATCCGGCAGGCGGCCCAGTGGTTTACCGGGAGCGACAGGCCCGGGCTGCTCCTTTACGGAGGCTTGGGAAACGGCAAGACGACGCTGGCAAAGGCGATGAGGCTTTTTCTGCTCACCGTGCGCGGCGCGGCGGAGGAGCGGCTGGCCTACGGACTTTGGCGGCTGACTGAGGAGGAGGGGCTGGAGGCCGAGCGGATAGTCCGCCACGTGCCGCTTGCTACGGAAGTATCTGCCGTGCATTTGGCCGGGATTCCGGTAACGGACAGCCGTTATGCGAAAATCGTGGATGCGCCTATGCTCATCATCGACGATATGGGCTGTGAACCGGCAACCGTGAAGCACTACGGCACGGAGGCAACGCCGGTGGCCGACGCGATATTCCGGCGGTACGACAGGATGCAGCTCACCATCATCACGAGCAATCTGGATGATGAGGGAATCGAGCAGCGTTACGGCGCGAGGATAACCGACCGGTTTGAGGAGATGTTCGACCGAATTTCGTTTGACAATGAAAGTTACCGCAGATAACCTCAAGTCCGCCATCCTTTCCCGCATTCGGGAAGTGTGCGAGCGCAAAGCGGAGGCCTATATCGAGCCGGTTCACGCACTGGTCATCCGCGACGACCTGTATCTGTCGGTCTGCTGTGCCTGCACTTTCGACGAGTTCCGGGCGCTGGTGGACGAGCTGGCCGGGGAGGGACTGATAACGGTTCACCGGACGGCCACGGACACGGCTCTGCGGCCGAATATAGAAGATAGTGAATTATGACGCACGCATCGTTGTTTTCCGGTATCGGCGGGTTCGACCTGGCGGCCGAATGGGCAGGCTGGACGAACATGTTCAACTGCGAAATAGACGGATTTTGCAGAAAGGTTCTGAAATATCATTTTCCTAATGCACAACAGTATGCAGACATACGAACAACAGACTTTACGGTTTGGCGGGGACGCATCGACGTCCTCACGGGGGGATTCCCCTGCCAGCCGTTCTCGCTTGCCGGCAAACGAAGAGGCACGGAAGACGACCGCTACCTCTGGCCGGAGATGCTCCGAGCAATACGCGAGATTCGTCCCGAATGGGTCGTGGGCGAGAATGTTTACGGATTCGTTAATTGGTCGAACGGACTGGTTTTCGACACGATGTGGGCTGACTTGGAAAATGCAGGCTACCAGGTCGGGGCGTTTATACTTCCGGCTGCTGCTGTCGGCGCTCCCCACCGCCGGGACAGGGTGTGGGTTGTTGCCCACCGTTCAGACGCAGGGTCTGAATCGATGCGAGAACGGCAGGACGGTGTTTTTTCCGGTAACCATGCTGCCGACCCCGACGGTGAACGATGCGACGAATGCCAGTCTTCCGGCCAGTCAGAGCACCCGCAAGAGCGGAATAGCCAAGATGGCGATGCAGAGCGGCGAATACCGGGCTGGGGCGGGTTTCCGACTCAATCCCCGGTATGTGGCGGAGATGATGGGATTTCCGCCGAACTGGACGGAATCACCTTTCCGGCATGGTGCCGGCAATCTATCAAAGCATTCGGAAATGCCATAGTACCGCAGGTAGCATGGAGAATTTTCGATGCGATTAATAAATTGAATCGATGAAATGTCATTATATATACACAGAAGATGGCGACAAGGTACTCATACGTACTGTTGGCCAGTAGTTCTTTCGGGCGGTCGTACAGGAGATGGCGGAGGAAGGGCTGGTGACGATTCACGAAACGGCCACGGATACGGGGCTTCGGCTACCGATAGAGGAGAGTGAACTATGAAAAATGAATCTAAGGATAAATCCAATCTTCCGCGCGGGTTGTGGTGGAGCGATACAACGGGGCGTATAGCACTCTGTAGATGTCCGAAATGCGGCCGCGAGAATTATTGCATGAACGTTTTGTCCGGAATATGCACGTGGTGCGGATTCGATGCTAACTCGTACTACAATAATGACAACAATAATAACAACAATGAGTATGAAGCTGACAAACAATGAACAATGGATACTCGACTACCTTAAGGGTAAGGACTACGTGTCGCCTACGGTGATAGGAAAAAGCCACGCATCGGTTACTGGAAGTGCTGGCTTTACACATCATAGCTCATGGGCTTCACCAATCTGTTTGCGGTTGGTAAAGAAAGGCCTTTTGCTCCGGAATGAAAAAGGACATTATAAACTGAACGCAGATGAGAAGTAAAAAAGCACAAAGATTTATTAACGATAGGCTATCCATGGGTTCATTGGATTTTACAGCAGCAGATGTGGGATACTGCGTAACGTGCGCAGAAAAAGAAGCCAAGGAACGGATGCGGGCAAAAGCGCATCATATTATCGAGAAGATGATGGCCGGTATTTTTCAAGGTGATGTGGCTCGAAAAATCGCAGATGAATTTTGCAAAAAACTAAGTGAGGAATGAAAAACGATTCAGATGTCATGGATAATATCCCCTCGCGCCCTGTTGGGGAGCGGTTCAATTTTGGGGATGTAGTGCTGGAGGTTGTTAACAATGCTACGAATGATGATTGTGTGGGATGCTATTTTTACAGTCGTTTCAGCGATATTCCTTATCCTGGCCAAATTACGTGTATTAGACATTGCGAGAAATTTGCCTCTGTCATAGGCCATTGTTACTCTGAGGACAGAGAGGATGGCGAGGATATAATTTTCAGACAAGTAAAATGATGGCAGGCAGATTCATGATTGACGGGATTTGGTGTGATGTCCCGGAGGGCGAGAACCTGAACGATTGGCTGAACGAAATATGGGTTTGCACCAAATGCGGAAAGGTAAAACGAGTGAAACTATGAAAAAGATAATGTTTAACGACCGTTACGGCCTCACGCAAGCGGTTATCGATGGGCGGAAAACCATGACGAGGCGGTTAATTAATCCAATGCCGGAGGATTGCACCGCCAATCACAAAAATTACTGGGGGGCTTATTGGTCGGATGAGCCTATGGCTTTGGAGGTAGAGCGAGATACAGGCGGTATATATTGCAAGTATTGTGGCAACGGCGTAAGATGGTTTGAAGCGGGCTATTACTATAATACTAAATATAAACTTGGCGATATCGTAGCCGTGGCGCAAAGTTATAAATCCATATCTGACAAGCATCCAGACGTAAATACGTTCTTGCTTCAGCTTTCAAAGGCATATGGATGCAAATTGGAAGCCATACCAAATCTGCCCGGCTGGAAGAATAAGATGTTCTCCAAAGCAGAACTTATGCCTCACCAAATTCGCATAACGGATGTCCGCTGCGAGCGGTTGCAGGATATTTCGGATAGCGAGTGTCTCAGAGAGGGCGTGCAGTACATCGAAGAACTCGGAGTGTATTATTTCGAAAGACCGGATAGAGAAGAAGGTTTTTATTTTGATTGTGACAGTCCCCGCGCCGCCTTTGCCTCCCTCATCGACAAGGTTTCCGGCAAAGGGACGTGGGAGAATAATCCTTGGGTAATAGTTTATGAGTTTGAGTTGGTAAAATAAAATAGATTATGGAACGTGAAATCAAATTCAGAGGCAAGCGCCTCAACAACGGAGAATGGGTGGTTGGCGATTTAATTCACAAAAATAACGGAGATGTTGCCATACGGACATATCTCAATGTATGGGTGGAGAATTCCGATGTAAAAAGTACCTCTATTTAATGTTCTTTTACTGCGGCTGAAAATATACTTCGGAGGGGCATCTCCGAATTGTGGAGCGGGAGTAAGACCGTATCTGATACGGCGTCCCGCGCTTGCACACAAGAATCCCACGCGCTTTAGTCGTGGGAGTATGTCAATTCTATTAAATTATCCCGGTTAAGTTGTAGCTTAATTGGGTATTTTTTAGTGGTTTTAGAATTAGTTTATAAACAGTTTAATTATAATTTGTTATGATTTACGGATATATTCGCGTTTCCACCGACAAGCAGACGGTGGAAAACCAACGTTTTGAGATAGAGCGTTTCTGCAAAAAAGAAGGATTGACGATAGATGGCTGGATAGAAGAAACTATCTCTGGTACAAAGAACTATTCTAAACGGGCACTCGGCAAGCTTCTAAACCGAATTGTCAAAGATGATTTGATAATCTGTACAGAGTTATCTCGTCTTGGACGCAACCTCTTTATGATTATGGAAATACTCAATATCTGTATGACAAAAGAGAGTCGCGTTTGGACGATTAAAGATAATTACCGTCTTGGCGATGACATTCAAAGCAAAGTACTTGCTTTTGCTTTCGGACTATCCGCAGAAATAGAACGTAACTTGATTTCTCAGCGGACAAAAGAAGCCCTTGCTCGGTTAAAAAAGGAAGGACATCAAGTCGGTAGAGGTCAAGGTCAACGCAATAAGCAGTTGAACGCAAAATGTGTGGCAAAGCACAAATACATAGAGGGTCAAATGGCAAAAGGGATAAGCGTTCCGCAGATAGCTAAGAAATTGAAAATTGCAAGGGGTACACTATATCGATATTTGGCATATACCGGATTGAGAACTCCAACAAAATCAAGGAATGGCAGATGGGAGCGTGGTATCTATTAACCGTCCGTTTTTTGAAGACAGATCCGAAAACTCGTTACCAAGGTTATACGTTCTATTTTAGGGAGGGACTTTGTTGGAGTGACATTAATACGACTTTTCTTAAGTGTAGAATTAAGCAAAAGAGTATTCATGACGTAAAAAGTATGAGTATTTTTGGCGTGTGCGACAAAGTTCCCGAAAAATACATTTTATGTGTAATTAATTCGACACTGATTAGCTATTATGTTGATACTTTTGTAAATAACACTCAGACTTTTCAAATAAACGATGCTCGTCAACTCCCAATTATCGTTCCTACATCTGAACAATTATCATTTTGTAGCGCTTTGGCAAAAGCTGCAATAGCGCAAAAAATAAAAGGGAACGAGTCATCAAACATACAAAAACAATTGGATGATTTTATAGAAAATCAAATCTTTGGTTTAGTATAGGGAGGGTTTTTGTTGGAATAATGTTTTGACTACATACATGAAATGTAAGAAGAAAGAAAAGACCGTTCAAAGTACCGAAAGCATGAGTTTTTTCTCATGTACAGAACAAACACCAGAGTATTACCTTATTTCGATTATGAATTCAAGATTTGCTGCATTTTATGTAGATAATCTTGTAAATTCAACATCTCATTGTACTACTGGTGATGCAAAACTTATCCCTATTATGATACCAACTATTGAGCAACTATATGAATGTAAACGCCTCTTTGATAAAGCATTTGACTTGAAACGGTCTGTTGCAAAAGGAATTGCGACAGATTTAGATATTTCAGAAGAACTCAATGCTGTGGAAAGAGCCAATGATTTAATAGTTGAGAGCATATATCAATTATAGATACAGAGAATGGAGTAGAGGATATCCATTAATCCTCTACTCCATACAATAAACGAACCAATCTATCAAGTTCATATTGTTTTTCTTCCATTAAGATTTCATCAATCACTGCTGTTCTTTTGAGACTGATGCAATCGGCAACTAATTTTTGCAATGATTCAAATATTTTCTTTTGTGGGATTACTATAGGTAGCTGCCGTGCGTCATTTATCTGAAAATGAGAAGTGTTGTTGATAAAATTGTCAACATATAGGCTAATAAATTCTGAATTTATTAGGGCTACATAGTACCAATCAGGAAGGTTTGTCATTGTGAATAGGCTCATACTCAAAACATCAAAAACGCCATTTGCTTTAATTCTGGCTTTAAGGTATGTAGAGTTGACATCTATCCAACAAAAACCCTCCCTAAAATAGAATTGAGGATTACGAACAACGGGCATGCCTTCTCCTTTCTTGCCGGAATTAGTCTTCAAAAAACGGACATTCTCTTTAGACCATGCAATAGCAAAAGGAGTCTCTAGATACCATCTATTACCGTCTTTATCTCCTTTGTCGTAAGGCACATAGTACGGCTTAGTGGTTTCTATTCCGTTCTCTTTTTCATCATTTGTCAAAGAATCCACATCTGCTATTTCGCAATCATCCACAATCTTATAAAGATAACCTTGACCGAAAATGTCACGACCATATTGCTCTTTGAGAGAATCAAAGAGTTCTGCAATTTCAGCTTCTGACAATGATTGTAAAAAAGCTACATATGATGGGTAACGGCGCATTTCTGCGGTTATAGCTTTCGGGGTTCGAGCCAAAAAATCAGCAAGTTTCTTAGGCCGAGACACACGGATGTTCTCCGCCCATTTAGTGGTGCTTCTTACCGCAATGTATTTACCATTATTGGCGGTAGCCAAACCTTGTCCACCCTCGGTCAAGCACCCGAGAAGTGCAACATCACCAGGTTTAAGGCTTGCCCGATATTCTTCAAGTTCGCGTTTATTCTTTTCGATGTCACGAGAAGTCTTAATCTTGTCCCACCACTTATCATACAGAGCTTTGACCTTTTCGCCATAAAGCTCGTAGATACGCATATTCAATTCAGACGGTTTGAATATCACACTGTTTTGAGTATTGAGATATACTGATTGAGCTACGGTCAGACGTTCGGGCTGTAATAAACTCTTACGACCATCTATAAAGCGCACAAGATTTTCTGCGGCAGGCTTATTCTTAACTGCCGAGGTGATGCAAGTGTCAACCATTACAGCTTCAAATGGATTGGCTGTATCAAACACGTAATTAAGTGTATTGGCAAGCAGTAAATCTCTTAAATTACGCTTGGTTTGAGTTGTCCAAAATGTCTTAGGAGTAATGTATGTAATACATCCTCCCTCACAAAGCAAGGAAAAGCCTTTGAAAAAGAACAGGTTGTATGTATCATCAGAGAAGCCAAATTCCGCTTCGAATAGTTTCTTATCGGCAGTTGAAACACCTTTTGTAGAGATATAAGGTGGATTGGCGATAAGAATGTCAAAGCCCTCTTTGATACCAAACATCCATTCGGGATCAAAGAAAGGAGCGAAAGTATTTTGGTCGAACATATCCCACTGTGCAAGTTGGGCTGCTTGTTCGTTGCCGATACAGTCTTTTTCAAGTAAGAGATCCGCAATCTCCTTACGCAAGCGAACTACCTCATTGCGCCATTTTTCCTTGGTTGTAGGTCGTCTAGCACTAAATATTTTATGTTTAGCAATTTTAAGTTGACGTTCTTTCTGTTTTATTTCTTCTGAGTCAAATAAAGATCCTTCCGTCCGTTTTAGACCAAGAAGTGAGTTTGCTGCAACAAATTTGGCTTCCAAATTAGGCAACGGACGAATTCCGAAATTGTCGGCAGGATTGTTATTCCGTTTCTGGTCTATGACAAGTGAGATAAAAAAGCGGAGTTTTGAAATTTGAATGGCAATGGGCTGAATATCTACACCATAAATGCAATTTTCGATAAGGTGGAGTTTACGGGCATAGTCTGGGTAGTTTACATTCTCATCAAAAGCTCTTTCTATATCAGCAACAGCTTCTCGTCGTTCTTCAGCAGTCGAATTAAGGTATGCCTCAGATGTTTCATCAATAGCGAATTGTAGTAGCATATTCTTCCAACGACTATTATCGGGATCAATTTGCTTAAGAATATGCACCATCTGTTGAAGCACACCAACAGGGAATGCTCCTGAACCACAAGCGGGATCGAGTATCTTACAGTTATAGAGAGACTGCATAATTGCCAACTTCTGCTGTTCGGTAAGCAAAATTTCGTTGTCTGCATAGTCAAGTAGCTTGCGGTATTCACTCTCCAACTCATTGCCAACCGTGCGTTTGAGGTGAGTGACAAGGCTTTCATCAACCATATACTGCACTATTTCTCGTGGAGTATAGAATGAACCAGTTTGCTTACGGGCTGTTTGTTGGGTTTCTGGATTGTATGAAGCTAACAAGTTCTCGAATACCTTACCAAGCAATTCCGGATCGAGCGATACATCTTTATCAAATGGCATATTTTCCTCTACTGTAAAGTTGTAACGCTTGAGAATGTCAATGATACCACGAGCCGACACTTTCTTCTTGTTAGCATCGCCGTAGAATTCTGAAAGGTCTATGTTTTTACCCGCTTCCTCTCCGAAGAAAAGATAGTCTGGTACAATCAGTTGCGCCATTGACTCCTTACGTTCACTGAAACCATCGTAGTACATTCCCGTACGCTTTTCATCCAAGCAGTCGAAAAGTCCGCCATTGAGGAATGGCACGGTTTCGTTAGCGAGACGCAAGAACTCGTCAGGATCATTGAACTCATCACGATAGCGCATCAATTTGTTATCGTCAAACTGCGAGCGGTTGTCCTTGAAACGGCGTTCTGTAAACTCCGTACCTCCCTCCTTGGTAATTGGGCAATTAAGCATTGCAAAGAAAAGGTTCTGCAGGATAGCGCGATAATAAACACTTGCTTCCGACTTGCCGAAAAGATTGTCAATTTTATGCGGATTGAAACCCTTAATAAGATGATTGGCTATATACTCTTGATCGAAGAACTGCCACGGAATAAGTTTACGCTCTTTCAAGAACCATACAAAAATCAATCGAGTGATAAGGCGGATTACCCCCTCGTGATTGTGACGTTTATCATCTGCCTGTGTAGAGATATCGTTTGGAAAAGAAATAACCTTAATTGCCCAAGCATACCAATCTGACAGTTCTTGATAGAATGCCTTGGTAAGTACCTCTACCGAGAAACGCTCAAAAAGATCTTTCACATCCTCGACTCTACCCAGTTCATTCAAGTATTTATTGGGCGTATAGCAAGCGATTCCCTTGCCAAGATAGTAAGAATAGCGACGAGGGTTAGAATAAGCACGGGTAACATTACTGTCATTTTCACCGATAGAGAGTTGGATTTCAATCAGCGAGAAACGGTAATTGTCCGAGTTATCTTCTGGAACGAAGATAACCAAAGCTCGGTTTTGTTTTTCTCCTGCAAGCATACGGAAGGCATCTTTCGACAGTCCCACGCGAGCATCATGGGGCGAATGGTGTTTGATTTCATAGACCACGAGGTCTAACGTTTTAGATTTGCCAAGACAAGTGGCAACAGATGCATAGTTCATCTGTGTCCAAAATGGGACATTCTTTTCTTCCTGCTCAAAATCATCGGGGAGGAAATCACGGCGGAGGTAATTGACAAAATCCGCACGATTATATGCTTTGCTAAAATCCATCATTATTGCAGTTCTTCAGTTATTATTAATGTTTCGTTCCCTTCTCCGACTTTGGCTTGTGCTTCGAGCAAGCGCATAAGATAGTCGGCAGGAATCTCTTTGAATAATTTTTGAATCTCTGATGGTTTCATTTGATTGATGAAACGCACTTCATAGCCAGACAATGCTTCCGCATCGAGAGCCGCCAAAAGATCAGAATAGTAATCTTCATGCAGTTTTATCTTAATTGCATTAAGTTTTTGAATAGCCCTTAAGATGTTTTTGTCATTACGGCTCTTTGTATCGCTGCGGAATAGTAAAAGTTTCACTTGTTGATACAATCGGTCGAAGTCCTCGGTGGTAGCAAACGGCTTTTCATCGGGTAAAGCTTCAAAGAGCTTCAAGGCTTCTTCGGCAGAAAGCATTGTCGGCTCACAGTCGCCATTGGAAATTTTAAAAACGAAATCTTCGCCTTTTTTACCAAAAAGGATGACACCTTTGAGTGGCTTATCCACGATGCGCCCTGTTCGGGCGCGGTGTGGAATCTGCAAAGCCTCATTGTATTCATCAGTACCCTTGACCGATTCTAAAAAATGGCGATACTGAGTGTCCCACGATTCCGTTTCGGAATGCTCGATTTCCGCACGGTAACGGTCTCGGAAAAAAGCGGAACATTCTTCATCGGAAGTTAATGCCTTAGTATCTTCACCCATAATGGCATGAATCATTGCCATTTTTAAGGTAGATATTTCTTTGGTGCGGGTTTCGCTTTCGCCTACCTCTGTGGGGAAGTAATTATAAATATAAAGGTTGTCGAAAACCTTTTTGTTGATACGATTGATACGTCCTATACGCTGGATCACCCTTGTGGGATTATATGGAATGTCATAGTTAAATATCGCTCCGGCTCGATGCAAGTTGTAACCCTCGGAAATGGCATCAGTGGCAACCAAGACCTTGTAGTCATTGGCTTGCATTTCTTTTTTAACACTTGCGTCAAAATTATTGCGAATAGTCTGGCGCATAGAAGGCGTTGCATCCGCTGAAGTATATTTAAGTGCAGGAAGTCCGGCATCTTTGAGGGCCGCACCAAGGTAGTTGGCAGTATCAGCGAACTCGCTGAATACAACAAGTTTGCGATTTGGTTCATTGGATAGTTTCTCACGAACAAGGCGGATGAACGATTCGAGTTTCGGATCGAACTTGATAATATTTTCCTTACCAAACCATTCCAAGTAAATAGACTCAAGAAGTGCGATGTCGGCTTTTACGTCATTGATAAACTCGTTCTTGACAAACTTCATGTCAATAACAAAGAATCCCTTGCCTGAATATTTCTCAAACGCATCTTCTATTTCCGCCATGCCATCATCAGTGCTTTCGTAAAAGTCATTCACATCAGGCATGCCTCCTTTTTTCCAAACGGGGATCTTTCCGGTACGGTCAATCCAATCGAGCACATTACGAGAAGATTTTATCATAAAGGCAAGCGACGTTTTGAAAGCTGCAACCGAACTTTCGAAGCGACGCACCAGCAAACGGCGCATGAATTTTGCCACGTTTGCTTGACGACCGATGAGCATATTTACATCATCAATCCCTGTTTGGCGTTCTATGTCATTGGCCAATGCTTCACGTTTATCTTCCGGCACATATAGCACTGGCTTGTAACGAGCTGCTTGAAAGCGGTAACTGCCATCGTCCGAATCTTCATCGTTTGATTTTGTCCCATAAATGAGATTAAGCGTGCGCAGATACAAGTCTTTCAATTCCTTGAGGTCATAAGATAACTCAATAGGGTCCTGTGGAATAACCACCTCAATCTTTTGCTTTTTTAGGTCGTCTTTATATGTGTCAATCTGCTGTAGGTCAATGCGTGAACGGCGGATAACCAAAGGCCCGATAATAGAGCGAATTGTGCGAGCTATCTTAGCGGTTTCGTTTTTTACGTCTTGCTTGGAGAGTTTACCTTGACGCTGCAATTCGCGCAGTTCCTTGTACTGGTTGATAAGATCGCGAAACTCAATACTAAGATTTTCCACTGTTTTAAGTGTGGACTTGGTAGGTATCTGAAAGAGTTTCAGCATGGAATAGATGTCGGCAGGGTCGTTGTTAAATGGAGTTGCTGTCAATAACACCACCTTATTACCTTGACAAAGATTGTGCAGCATGGCATAATCTTCTGTGTATTCATTGCGGTAGCGATGCGCCTCGTCCACTATAATCAGAAACTGTTCATCAGGTTTCTTCAAATCATTGTAATGCGTCAATGCTTCCGAAATTTTACCACTGCTGAATACTGTGCCTGTGAAACCGAACTCGTCCTTATAAGCGTCCCATCCTGACTTCAAGTGTGGGGGTGATATAACAATAGTACGCAAACGGAGGTTGTGGGCAATGGTAGAAGCGATTATACTTTTTCCCAAGCCAACTACGTCTGCTACAATCGTTCCGTTATGGGTTTCGATAGACTTCAATGCAAGCTGAATGGCATCAGTTTGATATTTCAGGTTGAAGAACTTTCCATCGGTAATGTCGAAAGGTGTACGCACATTTGTTTTAGACGGAATGTTAAAATACTCGCTGAGCACACGTAGATAAAGTTTATATGGCTGAAAGAGTCGGTCAATCCAAATTTTACTCTCGACTTTTTCTTTCCAACGATCAACAGTGTTTTCGTCCACAATTGGAATGGCATTTGACCAAAGTTCGTCAAAGATTTGTTTTCCCTCCGTATATTTCCCCTTGTCTGTAAACCGTACATTGATTTCTGTTCTACCTTGCAAACCTTGATAGGAAAGATTACTTGATCCTGTGATTACATCACCGGGTTGTTCTCCATTTTCGTTATTGATGCTATTATAAGCAAAAAGGTACATTTTCGCATGACACGGGTCTTCGGTCTTACGTATTTCCAATGTGCCATTATAAATTTTATGTTGAAATTGACGAAATATTCGGATGGTTTCATCTGTATCGGTATTATCCGTTTCATTAATGAGTCTCACTAAGTTGTTGAAATATTCCTCACGAACCTTACTCCGGATGCGTTGCCATTCCACCAACTCTTCTACCTCACGGACACGATTTGAAATCCGAGTGTCTATGTCAAGACCAACCAAAATACGGAGATGCTTATCAGCGAGCTTATCGGCAAGCTGTATGTATCCCGAAAAATAGAAATAGCCCACAAGAATATCTACGGCATCCGATTTGGGCAAGATACCCGTGATAATGTCGGAGAGTAGACGATCTTTATTGGTTATGAAACTATGTGCCATATTGAACTATGTTTTGTATTCTTTATCAATCAAAAAAAATAGTTTCGGTCATATCAACATTTATTCTATCCATACCGTCAACGATTATTTTTCCATACCAATGTCCTAAATCTGCTTTGCAACTCACTCAATCGTTCCATAATCTCATCGAAAGAAGGTGCATTGGCATAGATGAAGCCAATTTGCATCTGCTTATAGTCGTCACGCAAAACATCTTCGATGCTTTTAGGAGGCAGGAACGATATTGTGTGTGGAAGATGACTCGTATAGTCCAATCCACTCCAAGCCGTAAACTTTTTACGATGAGTCACAATGTCCTCGTATAATTGTACATCCTGCATTGCTTCCATAGCAAACGGTTTATCCATCATCTTTACAATGTCATACATGTGTCGTGTGATACGTTCGATATGCGTACAGCCATTGGGGCGGTTAAACTCTTCATGTAAAAGAAAAACCTTTTCCAGGAATGTTCGTCCTGGCACTACGGTAGGAACAGGGAATATAGGTAATGAGAACTCTTCACCTGGATAAGCCTCTTCTATCATAGAACGCATTTTCACATCTTCTGACGGTTCCATGAGTGAACGACAACTTATCTCAACCTTGACGCGTTCGGGTATATATTGCATTTTCGTTTGCAGCACTGAATTATACTCGACAAACAGGACTACAGGATCAAGGTCACTGACAGATGTCTCCGGAACTATAACCTTACAGCTCTCTGATAGCCCAAACTCTTTTAATCTGGTCTCAACGTCGAGCGCGAAAGAGCCATCTATGAACTTCTTGGAGTCTTTCCGCAACTTAGTCCGTTGACTTTTAGTCTCAATATTTGTAAAGCCGAGATATTGGGGATCTATTGCAAGGTCAATATCTTCCGAAAACCGTTCTATTAATCCCCAACCTTTGCTAAGGCTTGTTCCTCCCTTGAAAACAAAAGCTGCTGCATACGGCAAAAAAAATATGGCACGTAACACCATACTGACCCAGTAGTCCTTTTCTACGGCATTGTCCACAATCCCTTTATCTTCGGCTACATTAGCCAAAATGGTAAGTTGTTCTTCTTTTGTAAGCTTAGTAAAATTCATAATGCAAGTCTTTGTTTAATCCATTGCGGAGCAATGCTGTAATCGTATTTGATTTCATCAGGACTACCATATTTTTCAATGGTTTGTTTTATGATTGCGATCTGTTCATCTGTCACGTTATCTTTCCCTAATTCTTTCATGGCAGCGACTATAAGTGGGAACAAGTCTGTCTTGTAGGCAAAATTGCGAGGTGCGCTACGCTTGAATATGATTTTACGGTTCCCGATAGTAAGTTCCCTTGCTGTGGCATCTGTCAAATAGACTGCATTCATCGTGACCTGTGTGGAAAGTCCCAATTTGTTCAATGCTGTCATTCCACTAGGTATAATACGAGCCTTATCCTTTTCCGCTATAGCGTATGCGATATCTTCTATAGAGGGACGAAGTACACCGAACTTATTCCGTAATGGATATAGATATAGACCTTGAGAAAGACGAATGAGCACCCCCTCTTTCTCTAATCGGGAAAGCGCACGAGTAACTAGCCCATCATTATTCAGATGGGCAAAATCACTCACCATATAAAGCCTGTTCGGTCCGTTTCGGTCTATGATGTTTCGTATTTCCTTTGTCAGTATCGTCTTCATATCCACAATGATTCCACTTGCAAAGATACGATATTACTCTTGATGTAGCAATAAAATGTCCGAAATTCTTAAAGAAAATCGGACATTATAGAATGCTTTGCGGCTTAATACCCCGATCATGAACCGAGTACATTAAGTTAAGGTTATCATAGTTCGCCAATGGGTTGTTCTAACCAACCCTTTGGCGAACATTAACACCATACCTCAAAATGAAGAGCTTTTATTAGACAGTGGAGCAAAATAATAATAACCTTTGGGAAACCGACAGAATATGGGAACTATACGGTATCAAATAAAAGATAAATACTAATATATAAATTGATTATCAGATTAGTATATAATCATTCTCGGTTCAAGCGTGGAACTGCGATGCCACGTTCTGAATTGGAGGTCGTAGGAATAACCTTTACACACGAATGTAGTAATAGCAGCCCACGCTATATGCGTGAGAACCACTATGCCATTCTTGCGTGTAATTGTGAAATTTCCTACGTTTCCAATTCACAAGATGAGCATAACGCTTCTTTCTGTATGTCCAGCGGCAAATGACCGCTTTCATAACAAAGGTACAAAAAAATGTGTTAATTGCTTATTCGGCGCCGGAACAAACTTCTGCCGAAACGTTTTTGCAAATCAACATTAACCTTTTGTCCAATTGGGGAATGATTGTCTGTACACATCATCGAACTGTCCGCCAAAGCGTCCGCTGTCGGCATGGTTCCATAATAAAATAAGCCCTCTACAACTCATCAACCGAACGGAAAACTCCGTGGGCAACCGCACCGTGCCTTCGCATGCTACACCACAATTAGGAAAACAACGATTTACCATGTTCCGCCTCACCACCGCTCTCGCCACAACCGACCGGAGGCTCCGCACGTTTGTCTCCCCCCAGCTTCTCCGGACAAACACACAACATACCGAAGCAGACCGGCATGCAAAAGAGGGGGGCCGTCGGGCCCCCTCTTATCTCCATCCGTCATACACGGAACGATGCCGTTACCGATTCCGGTACATCTTCTCGTAATACTTTTCGTATTCGCCGCTCGTGACGTTATCCAACCACTCCTGGTTGTCGAGATACCAGCGGACGGTTTTTTCGATGCCCTCTTCGAACTGAAGGCTCGGCTCCCATCCGAGTTCATTCTTCAGCTTCGTGGAATCTATCGCATAGCGCAGGTCGTGCCCCGCACGGTCGGTCACATAGGTTATCAGCTTCATGCTCGTTCCCTCCGGATTGCCGAGCAGCCTGTCCACCGTCCGGACGATGACCTTTATCAAGTCGATGTTCTTCCATTCGTTGAACCCGCCGATATTGTAGGTATCGGCAACCCGGCCGTTATGGAAAATGACGTCGATGGCACGTGCATGGTCCTCGACATAGAGCCAGTCCCGGACGTTTTCTCCACGACCGTATACGGGCAACGGCTTGCCGTGACGGATGTTGTTGATGAAAAGCGGAATCAGCTTTTCCGGAAACTGGTAAGGCCCGTAATTGTTCGAACAGTTAGTCACGATGGTCGGCAGTCCGTACGTATCGTGGAAGGCCCGCACGAAATGGTCGCTCGACGCCTTGCTCGCACTGTACGGGCTGTGCGGGTCGTACTTGGTCGTTTCATAAAAGAATTCCCTGCCATAGGCCAAATGATGTTCGCCCGAAGATGCCGTCGTCGTGAACGGCGGTTCGATACCTTCGGGATGCGTCATCTCCAGCGCCCCGTACACCTCGTCCGTGGAAATATGGTAAAACCGCTTGCCCTCGTAATCGCCGTTCCAATACTCTTTGGCCGCCTGTAACAAGGCGAGCGTCCCCAACACATTCGTCCGCGCAAAGGTGAACGGGTCCTTGATGCTCCGGTCCACATGGCTTTCGGCGGCCAGATGAATGATGCCGTCTATCGCATACTCCCGCATGATTTCGCCCATGCGCTCGTAATCGCAAATATCTGCCCGCACGAATGTATAATTTGGTTTGTTCTCGATATCCCTCAGATTATTGAGGTTTCCCGCATAGGTCAGCTTGTCGAGATTGACGATGCGGCAATCGGGATACTTGTTCACGAACAGCCTCACCACATGGCTGCCGATGAACCCGGCTCCGCCGGTAATCAGAATATTTTTCATAAACTCCGGTATTTCAATTTATTTATCTCCGTTCTGCGGCAACAGAATATCCAGACATGTCCGCAACGATGCGCGCCAATCCGGTAGCACCGCCCCCACGGCCGCTATGCGGCTCTTGTCCAGTACGGAGTAATGCGGCCGACGCGCGGCTGTCGGATAACCCGCCGTATCGACCGGCACGACCGCAACAGGCATGTCCGCCTGGCGGAATATTTCCACCGCGAAATCATACCAGGTAGTTTCGCCTCCATCCGTATAGTGGAACAGTTCCATGTCCTCGCCGGGCCGCTGCACCAACACCATGAGGGCGCGCGCAAGGTCCGTCGCATAAGTAGGCGTACCGTACTGGTCGTCGACCACACTCGGCGTCTTTCCTTCGCCGGCCAGCCGCAGCATGGTTTTCACGAAATTATTGCCGAATTCCGAATAGAGCCATGCCGTACGCACGATGGCTCCGCATGCACCGGACGTCCGCACCCGTTCTTCACCGGTCAGTTTCGTCCTGCCGTAAACGCTCACCGGTCCCACGGGGTCTTCTTCGCGATAAGGTCTCCGGGCGTTACCGTCGAAGACGTAATCGGTCGAGAGATGGATGAGCCGACAACCGTACCGCACGGCGAGCGCAGCGAGCACCGCCGGCCCGTCCGCATTGATGCGTTCCGCCGCCGCTTCGTCGCTCTCGGCCCTGTCCACAGCCGTATAGGCCGCACAGTTGATGATTGCCTCCGCCCCGCACTTTTTCACAACGGCTTCCATACCTTTGGCATCGGTGATGTCGCCTTCCGGCAGGTCGGTAAAGACGAAACTGTGCGCCGGATATTCCGGCGCTATCTTCCGCAGCGACAGGCCGAGCTGGCCATTCGCCCCGGTCACTAAAATCACCATAATCTACATTTCCGCTTGCAATGCCGCACGGCGGCATGCTATCAGTAAAGTTTCTCTCCGTAATCGAACAGTCGGGCCGCCTCCAGCCGGGGATGGTGCCTATCCTTTTCGGACAATACCACATCCGCCGTCGGAATTCTCCAATCAATCGCCAGCGTCGGGTCGTTCCAGGCGACGGCTCCCTCATGGTCGGGCGCATAGTATTCGTCGCATTTGTACTGGAAAACGGCCCGCTGGCTCAACGTAACGAAACCGTGGGCAAAACCGCGCGGAATAAAGAACTGCCGATGATTCTCTCCGGTCAGCTCCACGGCCACATACCTGCCGAACGTGGGCGACCCTACGCGAATATCCACGGCGAAATCCACCACGCGCCCTTCGACGACGCGCACCAATTTGCTTTGACTGCGAGGCGGCAACTGGTAATGCAAGCCGCGAAGCACACCGTAACGGGAGCAAGACTCGTTGTCCTGTACGAATACCGTAGGGCACACCTCCCGCTCGAACTGCGCCTGTGAAAAACTCTCCATAAAATACCCCCGCTCATCGCCGAACACACGCGGTTCGATAATGACCACACCGGGAATATCTGTCTGTATAATATTCATTCTTTCTGTTTGAGTTACAATATTCCATTCTGTCCCTGCCGGCCTGTACCCCATTCTCCGGACACGCCCCGTCACCCTTTTTCGCACCGCCTCCGTCCGACAAATGTCCGGAACGCACAAAGATAGCCCTGCAGTGCGTCGCCTACAACTGCGTCCCAAAAATTACCCGGCAGCGTTCCTCGTCGTCTCTCCGCTTTTCTGGTCCGCCCATCTCCCTCCAAAGTTCCGGACCGACCGCTGCTGAAACGGTTACAACTTCAGCATATACTGCCCGTACTGGTTCTTTTTCATGGGTTCGGCCAACTCATGCAGCCGTTCCCGAGTTATCCACCCCTTCCGAAACGCTATCTCTTCCAGACAGGCCACCTTCAGTCCCTGTCGCTTCTCAATCACCTCGATGAAGGTCGACGCCTCGGAGAGCGAATCGTGCGTACCCGTATCGAGCCATGCGAAACCGCGGCCGAGCAATTTGACCTTCAGCTCGCCATCCTCCAGAAAACGCTGGTTCACGGTCGTTATCTCCAGCTCCCCGCGCGCGGACGGTTTGATGTTTTTCGCCACCTCGACCACTTTGTTCGGATAGAAATACAACCCCACCACAGCATAATTGCTGCGCGGCTGTGCGGGCTTCTCCTCGATGCTCAGCACATTGCCGTCGTCGTCGAACTCCGCCACGCCGTAACGCTCCGGGTCATTCACCCAATAGCCGAACACCGTAGCCTTGCCATTGTATTCGGCCGTATGTACCGCATCGGCCAGCATCGACGTAAAACTCTGACCATAAAAAATGTTGTCCCCCAACACCAGACATACGCTGTCGTCACCGATGAACTCCTCGCCGATGAGGAATGCCTGCGCCAGGCCATCGGGACTCGGCTGCTCGGCATAGGAGAACCGCACACCGTAATCACTGCCGTCCCCCAACAGTCTGCGGAACATGGGCAGGTCCATCGGAGTGGAGATTATCAGGATATCCCGAATACCGGCCAACATGAGTACCGATATCGGATAATAGACCATGGGTTTGTCGTAAATCGGCAAAAGCTGTTTGCTTACCCCTTTGGTAATCGGGTACAGCCGCGTACCGCTCCCTCCCGCCAAAACAATTCCTTTCATTAACTCTATAATTGGTTATCCTTTAATAGTCCCTGGTTTGATTAAATGAGAGATAAAAGACTGAAAAAACGTAACAAGCCAAGGTTCACTATAAATTATTTTGTGTTTCCATCTGTTGGCAATGAACCTGCGGATTTTCCACACCACTATTCGCATCGTTCCGGCAGCAGGTCGCTTTATCTGAAATTCCGGAGAAACAATATCGTTAAATATTCTATTCTCCAACTCGTGATTCCGTTCAAACGGAGGCAACATGGCTGCGTCCAAACCCAAACGGTCAATCAATATACCGTTTACCGCATCCGCGAACTTATACAAGTTAAACTGACGATAAAAAAGTTCGACCTGTTTGAAATCTATATGCGTATGTTCCCGGTTCAGAAACATCATCCAATCACACAAATGCCTTAAACTGATTCGTTCCGCTGCATAATGTGCTGCCATATGACGCATTAAAAACAAGGCATTGAAATTAGCGGACGGCAATACAACCGACTCGCCTCCGATTTCAATGATTCGTCCCGGCTCGGCAGCCAACTGCTTGAATACCGCATCCAACTGTTTCGCAGAGCGATGGTCATGGGTATTGATAAAATCGTAATGATTCTCTACCAATACACCTTTATATTTAAAGGTGGTATGATGATGTACATCGTTGCAGATTTTAATACTGAATTCCTGTTTCAAGAGTCTGTCCGCCTTTTGCGTTTCTCCATAAAGGAAAATATCGACATCACTAAAACTCCTATGACATGGCACAGGATAATATTCACTAAGTCCAACGCCTTTCAAAAGCATCATCGTTATCCCGTGCTGCCGATAAAAACGCGACAACTCGGCAACGACCTGCCGCTTATGAAGATATTCCCGTTCTATTTTATCCGTAACGACTGCAAATTTCAACAGCGTATCAGACGGCAGTCCTCCATTCTGCGGCAATTTCCGGATAGAATCATATAACAACGCGGTCAAATGATGAGGATAAGACAAGTGAAATATTTTCTCCCATTGCACGTTATCCATATCCTGCAATTCCACCTCGTCTATGTGATAATCTGCAAGACTGCTACGCAACAGAGCCGTCACGTCGCCCCATATTTCCTGCTCCCGTATCATCCTTTCATTTACACGCCTTGTCCTTATCCGCCATATCCACTTCGCTACACCTATTTGCACATCACTGACAAAGATACGAAAATTCCCGATACCTCATTTTAAGTTCGCCAAAGAAACGGGTTCCCTGCATCTTCTTGGTAGAATATCCATTCATTCATAATCCATAGAACCCATATCCCTGCTGGCCATCTTCTCTCTTCCCTGTCATATCAGAGATTTCATTTTTTCCGTATCTTTGTCCACGATTTGCAACAACCATGACACCTTGAAATGACCTTGTATTCTGCTGCCTGAACTTACGGAAACAACGACCTGCCGGTAACCAGACAGGCTACTCAATTTTAAAGGCATTTTATTTGTATTACGACAAATTTACATAAACGAAACCAATGAAAATATTAGTAACCGGCGCTGCCGGTTTTATAGGCTTTCATATAACCGAACAATTACTTCTGCGGGGAGATGAAGTAATCGGAATAGATAATATCAACAGCTATTACCCCCAATCATTGAAATATGGTCGTTTAAATGAGTTGGGGATTCTCGAAAATCAAATAAACGGCTCTATCCCCGCTCTGAGTTCAATATATCCTCGGTTTAAATTTTTAAAATCGACATTAAATGACCGAGAAGGACTCCATACACTCTTCGAGCAGGAAAAATTCGATGCGGTCATCAATCTTGCAGCCCAGGCGGGCGTACGCTATTCCATAGAGAATCCCTATGCATACGCAGAAAGCAACCTGACCGGATTTCTCAACCTTCTGGAGTGTTGTCGGCATTATCCGGTAAAGCACTTCGTGTTTGCCTCTTCCAGCAGTGTGTACGGCATGAACAATAATATTCCTTTCTCAGAAGAAGACCAGGTCGATAATCCTGTCAGTCTGTATGCCGCAACTAAAAAGTCGAACGAACTCATGGCTCATGCCTACAGCAAACTATATGATATACCGACAACGGGATTACGTTTCTTTACCGTGTACGGCCCATGGGGAAGACCGGACATGGCACCCATGCTTTTTACCCGGGCTATCCTTGGCGAAGAGTCCATCAAAGTATTCAACAACGGAAATCTTAGCCGCGATTTCACGTACATAGACGATATCGTAGACGGCGTTCTGAAAGTACTCGACCACGCTCCGGAACCGAATGAGAATAAGGTACGCTATACCATCTACAACATAGGCTGCGGGCACCCCGTACGCCTGATGGATTTTATAACCATTCTGGAACATGCCTTAGGGAAAAAAGCCCGTCTCACCATGCTACCCATGCAGCCGGGCGACGTATATCAAACGTATGCCGATACGAGCAAATTAGAATCCGCTTTCGGCTACAAACCAACCACCATGCTACAGGAAGGCATACAACAATTCGCAGCCTGGTATCTGTCCGACAAAAATCCCTTACGGTAATCACATGAGTACCGAATCCAATAAACGTATTGCCAAAAATACGCTCTTCATGTATCTGAGGATGCTGATTACCATGGTCGTCACCCTCTATACATCAAGAATTGTACTCAATACGTTGGGGGAAAATGATTTCGGAATATACAATCTGATTGGCGGTATCGTAACCTTCTTCGCCTTCCTCAACATTGCGATGACCAATGCCACGCAACGTTTTCTAAACTATGAGTTAGGACGAGGCAACATAGAACAACTGAAAAAAACTTTCAGCATAAGCATGACGGCCCATATAAGTATTGCCTTATTGGTATTGCTGTTGGCTGAAACCATCGGCCTATGGTTCGTCAATACACAGTTACGTATTCCGGTCGAGAGAGTTACGGCCGCCAACTGGGTATATCAATTCTCTGTTTTAACCCTGTTGGTCAACATCGTCCGGGTTCCATACAATGCCTCCATCATCGCCTACGAACGGATGTCGTTCTATGCCTACCTCAGTGTCATCGAAGTAATCCTCAAACTGGCAGTAGTATACTTGCTGGTCATTTCAAAATGGGACAAACTCATCTATTACGCGGCCCTGATGTTCGCCGTTCCGTTAATCTGCAATATCATATACCGAGGCTACTGCCGGCGTAAATTTGAAACATGTACCTATACCCTCTGCTGGGACAAAAAGCTGTATTTGCAAATGATGGGATTCTCCGGCTGGTCCATGTTGGGTGGAGCCGCCAATATAGGCGCTCAACAGGGCGGCAATATTCTCATCAATATTTTTAGCGGCCTTGCAGCCAATGCGGCATTCGGAATATCCAATCAGGTCAGCAGCGCCATCTACGGTTTTGTAAGCAATTTCCAATTGGCTTTCAATCCGCAAATTGTCAAACTATATGCGCAAAAAGAGACTGTCGCACTCAACAAACTCGTTTTACGTACAGCCCTTTTTTCTTTCTACCTGCTGTTAATCATAGCAGTTCCCCTCACCTTGAACATGGATATGGTACTGCGGCTGTGGTTGAAGAATGTACCTGAATATACCGCGGCATTCTGTACCCTGATGATTGTCTTCTACCTAATCGATGCTATCCAAGCTCCGCTTTGGATGACCATATATGCTTCGGGAAACATTAAATGGCATGCCATTGTCGTGAGCGGTCTGACCATTCTCAACATTCCAATCACCTGGGCACTTCTGAAATCAGGCATGCCTCCGACCGTCGCATTCATTACTCGCTGCGGACTGAATTTCCTGACGGCCATTTTCAGGACCGTCTACATCAAATACACCATGGGGTTTCCTTCCGGACAATATATCAGAGAAGTGATATTCAGGGCAGTTATCGTGTTATGTCTTGCATTCGGCATATCCTATTTCATGAAACTCTATCTTCCCGAATCCATCTCATCGTTCCTGCTCGAATCCGTTTTGTCCTGTCTGCTGACGATTCTCATCATTTACAGCATCGGAACCTCTGCATCAGAAAAACAAATCATTCGCAATGCGATAAAATCCAAATTACACCTCACTACGCATCCACATAAAGAAAACGGCTATGATAACATTGAAGAGTAAAGGAATCAAAATGTTCCTGTTTCCGGCAGTCTTAGCCCGGAGATATTACCTGAGAAAAAAACGCAAACACATTTTCCGAGACCCCGACTTTGTATACAAGGACACCAAGGGATTTGTCAGCGAACAATACAAACTCGCATTCGGCAAATATCCGGATTTAGAAAACCCCGTGACATTCAATGAGAAATTACAGTGGCTGAAATTATATTGGTACAATCCCGACGCCAAACGGTGTGCAGACAAGTTCGATGTGAGACAATACATCAAAGAGAAATTACCTGACAGCAAACAATACCTGAATGAGGTTTACGGAGTATATAACGACCCGGAAGAAATCGATTTCGACTCTCTCCCGAACCAATTCGTTTTGAAGTCTACCCACGCCAGCGCCCAAACCATTATATGCAGGGACAAAAATACATTGAACCGAACGGCGGCTATCGCGGAGATGAAACAATGGCTTCAGGTCGACTATTTCGCCGCAGCCGGAGAATGGGTCTACAAAGACCTGCCGCGCAGAATCATCTGCGAAAGACTCATCACCAGCGACGACGGTTATCCGCCGAAGGATTACAAAATAATGTGTTTTAACGGAGTACCGAAATTTCTGTATGTCATATCCGAACGGTCCGGCCATCATTTCAAGATGGACTATTTCAATTGCGAATGGCAACCGTTACCCGTCACGCAAACAGGACCAAGAGGCGGTAGAATTTTACCCCCCCCGTTACTTATTAGACAAAATGATGGAAATATCAAAAATCCTATCTAAAGACTTTCCGCATGTCAGAGTCGATTTCTACATCGAAAACAACAACCTACTCATCGGGGAATTAACGTTTTTCACAACAGGAGGATACGGCCCCCTGTCCCCGGCAAAATATGATACCATTTTCGGTTCGTATTTAACCCTCCCCGACAAACAATAATAATACACCACAATGGCAGTACCTCAGCTTTCCGTCATCATTCCCTGTTACAACAACGGACCTCTGCTGTCCGAAATGATAAACTGTATTCTGCGCCAAACATACGATGATTGGGAACTCATCGTCGTAGATGACGGTTCGACGGACGATACGCCCGCCATCGTCGGAAATTTCGCCGCCAACGACAGTCGTATTCGCCTCGTCCAACGCGACAGAGAACCGAAAGGATCGGCAACGTGCAGAAATATCGGTTTCGACCACTCCCGAGGCCGATACATTATGCATCTCGATGCCGACGACCTGTTAGCCGATACATGCTTCGAGCGGCGGGTGACATTCATGGAAACAAATCCGGAAATAGACTATGCATCCTTCCCGGCTAAAATTTTCACCGATTCCACTCACCTGCCTTCCATTTCGGACTCCGGCAAGCATTGGGGAGTCGGTAATGAAACCATGGACCTGCTGACTTCATTCCTGCATGGCGACTACTTATTTTCCGTGTGGTGCAACATTTACCGCAGAAGCTCTCTACTACCCTTTCGGTGGGATGAAAACGTTAAGATTTATACGGATTTCAGTTTCATTGTTCCTGGTATCTTGAGCGGCAAATTGAAACACAAGTTCGGGTACCAAGACCAAGTCGATTATTATTATCGCGTAAACCAATCTTCCGGGAACAACATGTGCGCATCTTTCGTAAATGCGGACAAATGTACCTCGACAATCTATCTGTTTGGCAAAACCCTCGACGCATTGGCCCAACGCGATGACTACGCCTTCCGACGCGAAGAGTTTTTCCATTTCATCATACTGAATTTCCGCCGCCTAATCGAGGGAGGAGACAAACATCGCCTGAATGACTATCTTGCTTTTTGCAAATCACACTACCCTGAAAAAATCGATAAAATGCAGTTTATTAGCAATATGTCCATATATTTGTCCGGAAATATAGTTCGCAGAAAAATGAGCGCACTACTGTGCATGGGCTTGTTCGGACACCGATAACATTTGATACTTATTCGCCATGATAAACTTCACCAAATCATTATTACGCCGAATAGGTAAACTGTTTCCCTGGCGGGAAAACCGTTATTTACAGTCCATTCGGGCTTATATGCTAAGCGGCAGAATAACAGCCTCACTCAAACATTTTGGGAACCAATCCGTCATCTCTCCTCCCATAAGGCTATTGGGCGGCAAATACATATCGGTCGGAAACAAATGTATATTCGGACATCACGGGGTACTGACAGCCTGGGCTCAATTTAGGGGAGATAATTTCGCTCCCTCCATCGAAATAGGCGACCATGTCAACATCGGAGATTATTTTCACATCACCGCCATCAATCGGGTCCGCATCGGCAACGGCGTACTCACCGGACGATGGGTGACCATATCGGACAATGCACACGGGACAACCGATAACGACTCTCTGGTTCAAATTCCGATGGAACGTAAATTGTTTTCAAAAGGTCCCGTGGTCATCGGCGACAATGTTTGGATAGGAGACAAAGCCACCATCCTTGCCGGAGTCACCATAGGCGAAGGAGCCGTCATTGGCGCCAACGCAGTCATCACCAAAGACGTACCCGCATACTGCATTGCCGTCGGCAACCCTGCGAGAATCATTAAAAAAGTTATCTGACAATGACTTTAGTAATAGGAAACGCCCTCCTTTATCTCATCACCCTGCTGGTCTACTGGCATAAGCAGCGCAGGATGGACTACGGTTTCGTAACCATCGCCTTTTACCTCATCGTGGCGATATGCTGCATTTTTGAATATATTGCCGAACCTCATCGGTGGGAACTCACCGCATGGCCGTTCGTCTATCTGTTCATAGCCAACCTTATCCTGTTTCTTCCGCTGTTTTCCAGCAGTGACAAAATCGCCGCAAAGGTGTATTACAACCGGTCAATCAACATACCGGGGCTGCAAATATTCTGCGGTATTTACATCATCTTCGCCCTCATAACCACCATATGCTATTTTCCCCTGGCATGGGACAGTCTCCAGTCCGGTGCCTGGGCCTCCATCCGGGACTCCACATACGAAGAGGAATTTCATCTTTTTCAAAACCCCATCTTAAACATTATCGCCAATCTATCAACCCATTTTACCATTGCAGTTATCGTAATCTATTTTTTCCTGCTTACGCAACCACGCATCAGCAAAGCCTTCAAAACGACCCTGCTGATATCCACGATTACTCCAATGGCTCTCACCGCCCTCGTCATAGCGGCACGCGGACATATTTTCACACTTTTATTCAACTTCTTGCTCGGATTCCTGTGTTTCAGACAATATATTCCCAAACGGACAAAACGTACCCTGCTGGTCTGGGCTATCGTCTTCGGAGGTATTTTAGGACTATATACCATAGCCGTCACCATCGCCCGATTCGGTCAGGAAAGCGATTCTTCCCTACTTTACTATTTCGGACACTCCATGCTGACGTTCGATTACGGTCTGACCGATACCATCGATACCTATGGGAAAGGTGCATATACGTTTCGACGATTCGTCAACTACGTCGTACACGACTTGGACTGGACGCTCGGTACCCATTTCGGCACCTCGTTCTTTACCTTCGTCGGTTCTCTGTATATCGACTTCGGTCCTCTCGGAACTATGATTGCCGTCACATTGCTGGCTATTTCCGTAAGGGTTCTCATACGCAAACACAATCTGGACCTCGCAGACATGTTCATCTACCTGTTCTATATTTCGACTGTCCTGAACGGAGCATTGATAACCGCCCCCGATTTGGGCTGGAGGTGCCTTCTCGCATTTATAATCTACATCATGTTGAAAACATTGGGAAAACATCATGCAAGTGCACATGCAAGATAAAATGAGACATCCGAATCTACGACACGCCACATGCGGTATCATCATCCTATATAATCCCGACATTCCCCTGTTGTTGAAAAATATAGCAGGTTCTTCCGCTCAAGTCGAGCGGCTATACCTGATAGATAATACCGAAAACAACGACCGGTATGCAGAAACGCTACAAACCATAGCAAATGTTTCCCATCTTACACTGGGACGCAATACCGGCATCGCCCATGCTTTAAACGAAGGATGCAGGCTTGCCCTTGAGGCAGGTTTCAAATGGGCTGTCACGCTGGACCAAGATTCCGTACTGCCCGCCGGTTACATCGACGCATGCTCCCGATTCCTCGAAAACAAAGCATGCCACAGGATAGGTATTGCAGGAGTAGCCTGGAATGCCCAGGACTGCACCGAAATCCAAGAGGCCAAGCGCGTATTCCGGGTAATCACCTCGGGCAGCCTGACCAATCTGACCGCATGGAAAGCCATCGGCGGATTCAGAAATGAATTATTTATCGACTGTGTAGACACGGAATTCTGTCTGAATTTGCTGAAAAACGATTACGAAGTATGGCAATTACCCTATATCTGCCTCGAACACCGTTTGGGCAACGACACCTCCGAAGTCCGCGTAGCCGGCAGACATCTGTGCTATGCTACGCATCATCACGCGACCAGATACTATTACATGACGAGAAATAATCTATACGTCAGTGAACTGTACAGAAACATCTTCCCGCAACATGCAAAAGTCCTCCGGAAAGAAGTACGGAACATAATTGTCAAAATCCTACTGTTCGAAAAAGAAAAACAATCGAAATTATCATCGGTATGGCAAGGTATTCGCGACTATCGCTACCACATCACCGGTCCAATAACCGATAAAACGCCGACAACAGCATGATATCAGTATGCATGGCCACCTATAATGGTGAGAAATATATTGAACAACAGATAGCCTCCATTCTGGCCCAACTAAGCGAAAACGACGAGCTAATCGTGTCGGACGACGGTTCCTCGGACCATACGACAGACATACTGGCCCGATACGGCACCGACAGACGTATCCGTGTCTTGCACGGAGGCTTCCATTCCCCCATCTACAACTTCGAACATGCGATAAAACAGGCACAGGGCGACTATATCTTCATGGCCGACCAGGACGATGTGTGGCTTCCCGGACGCGTCGCCGAAACACTCAAGATGCACGAACAGGGAATCGACCTAGTAATCTGCAAAGCCGAAAACATCGATGGAGAAGGCAAGGTATTCCGGCCTGTCGTATTCGACGACCCCAATCCCGTTCGACACTCCCTGCTTTGGAATTTATACAAGAATCCATACCTGGGATGCTGCATGTCTTTCAACCGACAATTGACGGATGCCATATTGCCTTTCCCCTCCGGCATCGCCATGCACGATATTTGGATAGGACTTGTCGCACAAACGTTATTCACCTGCGACTACTACGCCGAACGCCCTTTGGTACAATATCGGCGGCACGGCATTAACTTTACCGAAAAAAACAAATACCGTTTCTGGGGGAAGATAAAATACAGACTGAAAATGCTCTCCGAAGTTCTTCGGCGAGTACGTCAATACAAACGGTCCAATAAAACTGCATTGAAATGAAAATTCCATTCTCACCGCCAGACATAGGTCCTCAAGAAATAGAAGAGGTGATTGCGGCACTGCATTCAGGGTGGATTACCACCGGTCCACGCACCAAAGAGTTTGAAAAACAGATAGCAGCCTACTGTCACACCGAAAGGGCGGTATGTCTGAACTCGGCGACTGCATGTATGGAACTTACCCTTCGCCTGTTGGGCATCGGCCCAGGAGACGAAGTAATCACATCCGCCTACACCTATACCGCAACTGCCAGTGTCATATGTCACGTGGGAGCACAACCGGTCCTAATCGATACGGCGCTCGGCTCGCTGGAAATGGACTACGAAAAGATGGCCAACGCCATCACCGAACGTACGAAGGCGATTATTCCCGTAGACCTGGCCGGTATCGTATGCGACTACGACAAAATATACGGGATTGTAAACGCCCGAAAAGCATGTTTCAGACCCTCCAGTCCGCTACAGGAGGCTATCGGCCGCATCACCGTACTTGCTGACGCGGCACATGCGTTCGGTGCAGAACGCCATGGCAGAAAGTGCGGTTCGATAGCCGATTTCACGAGCTTCTCTTTTCATGCGGTAAAAAACCTTACGACTGCAGAAGGAGGGGCACTGACTTGGCTCCCTGTTGCGGGAATAGACAATGAATGGCTATACAAACAATTCCAGTTGTTATCGCTTCACGGCCAGAGTAAAGACGCGTTGGCCAAAACACAACTCGGGAGCTGGGAGTACGACATCATCGCCCCGAATTACAAATGCAACATGACCGACATCATGGCCGCCATCGGACTCGTACAACTGCAACGCTATGACCGTCTGCTGGCAAGACGCAGGGAACTAATCGGAAAGTACGACCGGGCTTTTAAGGCTTGCGACACCATCGAAGTACTCGCACATTACGGCAACGACCACGCATCAAGCGGCCATCTCTATCTGACCCGAATCAAAGATACAGACGAAAAACGACGCAACGACATCATCGTTCGCATGGCGGAAAGGGATATAGCCACCAACGTACACTACAAACCGCTCCCCATGATGACCGCCTACAAAAACCTCGGCTTCGACATCGTTGATTTCCCGCACGCATACGCCATGTACCGGAACGAAATCACGCTTCCTCTCCATACGCGTCTAACGGACGAAGAGACCGAATACGTCATCTCCAACTATATCGACATAATCTCTCATTAATCACTCCTTGAAACGAATTTTCGACATTCTCCTAAGCGGCATCGGCCTGCTCCTGCTCAGCCCCCTATTTTTCGTGCTGTCCTTGTGGATTAAAAGCGACTCCCCAGGTCCCGTTTTCTACAAGCAACGGCGGGTAGGACGCGGTAACCAGGACTTCGTTCTCTATAAATTCAGGTCAATGGCTATCGGAGCCGACAGAAAAGGACTGATAACGGTAGGCGGACATGACCCGCGCGTCACCCGTTCGGGATATTATATCCGCAAATACAAGTTCGACGAGCTGCCCCAGCTTATTAACGTCTTTAAAGGCGATATGAGCCTCGTAGGGCCACGCCCGGAGGTACGGAAATACGTCGAGATGTACACGCCGGAACAAATGAAAGTCTTGACACAACGGCCCGGCATTACGGACCCCGCCTCAATCAAATACCGCAATGAGAACGAACTGCTCGCCACAGCCGAACATCCGGAGGAGTTCTACACGAAGGTAATCATGCAGGACAAACTCGCCATCAACCTGCAATACCTGGAGTCTCGCACTCTTTTCAAGGATTTTAAGATAATATTGAATACCTTTGTGAGCATCTTGAAATAGTTATGAAAGAGATTCGCTACAGACTGGCCAAACCGAGCGACGCCAAACAGATAGCAGCCATCCATTACGGCATCAGAGAGCAATACGACGTAGGAATTTTCGCCCGTTTGGGGAAACCGTTCTTACGACGATACTACTCAATCATGCTGAACGACCCCTGGGAAGTCGTTGTCTGTGCCGAAAAAGAGGGACGCATCATGGGCTTCAGCAGTTATACGCTCGACGCAGCCCACCAGATGGCAGTTTATCGCAAGCATCGTCTGGCTTTGGCTTTCGGAGCACTCCCTTCGCTCATAAGGAGACCCTCTTTGATAAAGCTTCTGTGGCAACGCTATCGCTCGACTGCTCCGGACAGTACGTTCCGATTCGTCTCCTCCTCAGGTACGCGGGGCGAATATTGGGCTTGGGACGCCCGCTACAAAGACCCTATATCCTCCGTGGAACTGGATGAAATCGCCCACTGCATTCTTTACACGTTAGGGAACGACGAGGTCTTTTTCGAGGTAGATACCATCAACAAAGACATTCTCAGATACCATAAGCTGAACAAGGCGGAGGAATTGGAGCGGCTCACCCTGCCCGACGGAAGGGAACGTGTTTTAATGAAGTACAATTTAAAGGAAAGATACAAACGATAATGGAAAAGTTCATCTTCTCATTTGCAGACTTGTTCGACGAAACGGCTCCCGAAACCTTTACTCCGGCAACACGGTTCCGGGAATTGTCCGAGTGGAGCTCGCTGACAGCATTGTCGGTAATGGCGATGGTCGACGAAGAATACGACGTGCAGCTAACCGGTGACGAAATGCGCAGCGTTCACACAATCGAAGAGTTGTATAATCTGGTACAATCCAAGCTATAACCATGTGCACTCCATGCTCTCTGCAAGGTAAAACCATTCTGGTAACCGGAGCTTCATCCGGCATAGGACGCGAAACGGCCATCGCCTGTTCCGAAGCCGGCGCACGAGTCATTCTAACCGGACGGAATGAACAAAGACTGGCCGAAACCTATGCTTCACTCAAAGGAGGCGACCATCTGCAGATAGCGGCGGATACGAACGACGAGGAACAGTTCGTCCACCTCGTCAATGCTCTGCCGCCTGTTCAAGGCGCGGCTTTCTGTGCCGGAATCGTTACTATGACTCCTTTTCTGTTTATCAGCCGTCAAGAGATGGAAAATATCTTCAACACCAATTTCTTCTCACCCGTATTATTAGCTCAGAAGCTGATAAAAGCCAAAAAGTTACAGAAAGAAAGTACCATAGTATTCGTCTCTTCCATCGTGGGTCCCGTTGTCGCCCAGACCGGCAATTCCATCTACGCTGCATCCAAAGGAGCCCTGACTGCCATAGTCCGGAACATGGCTCTGGAATTGGCCGCCAAGAAGATACGTGTCAATTGCGTTCTGCCGGGTACTACCGACACCCCGATGATACGAACCCACAATGTCACGGAAGATTCGTTGTCCGAAGAAGCCCGGGAAGTCCCTTTGAAAAGACTGGGACATCCCCGAGATATCGCCAACGCCATTCTGTATCTGTTGTCGGATGCAAGCGAATGGATGACAGGTACGGAACTGATAATCGACGGAGGAGCGACCCTTCGATAAAAACGCAATAAAAGATGGCTACACTGAAATACGACCATGTTAAAATATCCGCTGTTTCAGCATGCGTTCCCCGCGCTATAGCCTATAACACGGACTTGGGATATCTGCTTCCTCAGGAGGAGATAGAGAAGACCATCTCTGCGATAGGTATTCGGGAAAAACGTATAACCGATACGGAGACCTGTGCATCAGACCTATGCGCCAAAGCAGCAGAGCAACTGTTTCAAGACAACCATATCGAGCGAAGCTCCATTGACATGGTGCTGTTTATGAGTCAATTGCCCGACTACCGAATGCCGGCGACGGCCCCTATTCTTCAACACAGGCTCGGCCTCCCCAAATCCACTGCCGCAATGGACCTCTCCCTGGCCTGTTCAGGATACGTATATGCTCTGTCTGCCGCAATGGCCTATGCCTCGATACCAGGAATAGACAGGGTGCTCCTGCTCGACGGCGACACGGTCTCCAAGGTTGTTAATAAAATGGACAAGGTGAACGTGCCCCTATACGGGGATGCGGGAACAGCCACGCTGGTAGAAAAGACTCCGGATATTATACCTGCTCACTTTACCCTATATTCCGACGGTGCTGGAGAAGATGCCGTAAAGATAAAGGCAGGCGGAGCACGCTACCCCGCAACGGCAGACAACCTGCTCCCCCATACCGACAGCAAAGGGAATACCCGCTCCGAAAACGAAGTATATATGGACGGTATGGATGTTTTCAATTTTGCATTAAGCAACGTTCCCAAAAGCATCAAGGAGATATGCGGACTCGCCGGACAGGAGCTTTCGACAATAGAACATATCGTGCTCCACCAGGCCAACAAGTTCATGACCGATTTCATCATCAAACGCCTGAAATATCCGCTCGACCGCGTTCCGTACAGCCTGGACCGCTACGGTAATACAAGTTCGGCCTCCATACCACTCACGCTCAGTTCCGAACTCTCCGGCCGGCACCCCGGCAACGTCATTCTGTGCGGTTTCGGCGCAGGCCTGTCCTGGGGGACAGCTTTGCTGTCGTTGCGCGACTGCAACATCTCACCCGTCATAGAATACTGATACACCACGCCCGCAACAACCGTTAACTGTTAAAATCTGCTCGCATGGAATATTACGTTTTCAGAAACATGACCGTCGAACGGTTCTTCCGCAATCCCGATACCTTGTTTTCCGGGTATGGGGATATTACAAACATTCCCGAATGCGACAGGTATATTTGGTGGTACATGGCCCCTATTGGCGCCAGTCCCGCTGACATGGCTGCCGAAATAGAGAACTATGCGCTCTCTTTCAAATTAGCTCTGGCCCACATCGGAAGCGGCAAAATGGTCGTTGCGCTCACCTTAGACGAGTCATTCGCCATCCACACCGTTACATCGGACACTACGCTCTCAGCAGCCATTGAGCGCTACAACCGAACGCTCCGGGAATCAGCATCGCAGGACAACCGAATAAAGGTAATTGATTTCCGCGACTTCACCCGTCGGTTTTCTGCCGATGAACTAATAGACTGGCGATATTATTTCCTGTCTCAAATGGCTTTGAGTCCCCGCCTTGCAGAACCGTTTGCAGTCTGGCTGCACAACCAACTGCGTGCATTGGAACTAAAACGTAAAAAATGCCTCGTCCTGGATTTGGACAATACCTTATGGGGAGGTATTCTCGGCGAGGACGGCATATCCGGCATCGCTTTAGGCGGAGATTATCCGGGCAAAGCCTTCCTCCTGTTCCAAAAACTGCTCAAAGAGTTGTGCCGCCAAGGTGTAATGCTCGCAATATGCAGCAAAAACAATATCGAGGATGTCCGAGAAATGTGGCATACACATCCGGACGCCGTACTCAAGGAAGAAGATTTCGTCGCGCTGAGAATCAATTGGGAAAACAAAGCGACCAATATCCGGGAACTCGCCCGGGAACTCAACATCGGATTGGACAGCATGGTGTTCGTCGATGACAATCCCGCCGAGCGCTCGCTGGTAAGTACTTCCCTGCCTGAGGTATGCGTACCGGAATTTCCGAAACATCCCTACATGCTTCCCGCCTTTCTCAAGAAACTTGCCGAGAACTATTTCTCCGTGTATGCGTTGACCAAAGAGGATTTGACCAAAACAGAACAATATAAGGCCAATATGCTCCGCAACGAACTGAAGAACGAATTCCTTGACATAGACGACTATCTTCGTAGCCTGGAAATTAAACTAAAAATCAGGGAAGTCGACGACATCACCATGCCCCGTATCGCACAAATGACTCAAAAGACCAATCAGTTTAACCTAACGACACGGAGATATACCGAAACCGATATCCGCGATATGCAAACCGGCGGTGCCCGGATATTCACCCTCTCCGTCCGCGACAAGTTCGGTGACAGCGGCATATCGGGTCTATGTATCGTACAACCAAAATCGGCCGAAGCCCATATCGATACTTTTCTGTTAAGCTGCCGAATATTGGGCAAAAACATAGAATACGCCTTTCTCAACCACCTCGTCGGTTATCTGAAAGCGACCGGTATCGAAACGATAACCGCCGAATACATCCCGAGCGCAAAAAACTTCCAGACCGAGAACTTTTACGAACAAGGGAACTTTACGCTATGCGACACCGATAACGGTACCAAAAGATACATACTCCATACAAATAACCATACAGAAAATTCATTCGACCTGTATCAATTTGAATAATCATGAAAGAACATATAAAAGAGGTACTTGTCACGGTTCTGAAACGAGAAGTTGACGATATGACCTCGCAGGCCAATTGCCCGGAATGGGATTCGTTGCACCATTTGAACATAATTGTAGAATTGGAGATGGCGTTCGACATTTCATTCGAACCGGAAGAAATGGGCGAAATGAAAAGTGTTGCGGACATCGAACGCCTCGTAACACAGAAACTCGGAAAATAACCACTCTACGCGGTACTCCCGCCCCTCCCATGCCCTATGCCTGAGATACTGATTCTGAGCGCGTACTACAAACCGGAAGCAATAGCAAGCAGCTATCTTGACGACAACCGCGACGAGGCTTTCGTACAGAACGGTTTTCACGTCTATGTACACACTCCGACACCCTGCCGGGGTATTCCCCGCACAGTACGCCAAGAATACAAGCAAAAGCGTTGCGAAACTCTGTACGACGGGAAATTACATATTCGGCGATTCCGTTTGTTCGGCGAAGGTAGAAATCCTGTTTTTCGAGCACTCCGCTATACCTTGTGCTGCATAAAACTATTCAATAGAGGAATCGCCACCAAGCATGGCGATGTTCTCTTCGCCGGCAGTACGCCGCCCATATTAGGAGCGACGGCGGCTCTGGTAAAAAAATTCAGGCACATTCCATTCATTTATGCCTTACAAGATATTTTTCCGGACTCCCTTGTCAGTACGGGTCTGACCCGTCAAGGGAGCCTGTTATGGCGTATCGGACAACGGCTCGAAAATTTCACGTACCGCAATGCCGACAAAATAATCGTCATCTCCGACGATTTCAAACGGAACATCATCTCTAAAGGGGTTCCGGAACACAAGATAGCAGTCATTTACAACTGGGTGGACGAAAAAGCGGTAATTCCTATAGCGCGTGAGGCAAACCGACTGATAACACGCTACGGATTGGATAAAGACAAATTTTACGTCACTTACTGCGGTAACATCGGCCTGACACAAAACATGGACATGTTGTTGGAGGTAGCCAAAGAGTTAAAGTCGTACAACGACATCATGTTCATACTTATTGGAGAAGGAGTTTACAAAAACGAACTCACAAAAAAAACTGCCGACTACCGATTGGACAATATCAAAATTCTCCCTTTCCAACCGTATGAAGACATTTCTCATGTCTTCAGTTTAGGGGATGTAGGCCTCGTCATCTCAAAACCGGGCGTTGGCGCCAATTCCGTACCGAGCAAGACCTGGAACATCATGTCGGCCGGCCGGCCCGTATTGGCCAGCTTCGACGAAAACTCATTAAAAGACATCATCGAACAACATGAAATCGGCCTCTTCACCAAAGCTGGAGACAAACAGGCTTTCATCGAAGCATTGCTGTTCTTTTATAATCACAAAGACGAAACCCGGGACTTCGGCAAGAACGGACGACAATTCATCCTCGACAACCTTACCAGAAAAGCAGGCACTTCTTCTTATGTAAACACTATAAGACAAGCGATTCATAAAAATTCCGACTCTCATGAATAAGACAGCACTCATAACCGGCATAACCGGACAGGACGGTTCCTTTCTCGCAGAATTTCTGCTGGAGAAAGGGTACGAGGTCCACGGCATCATGCGCCGTTCCTCCTCTTTCAATACGGCCCGTATTGAACATCTGTATCTGGACGAATGGGTACGCGACATGAAACAGAAACGGCTCATCGAATTGCATTATGGCGATATGACCGATTCAAGTTCGTTGATACGCATCATACAAACCGTACAGCCTGACGAAATCTACAACCTGGCAGCACAATCGCACGTCAAGGTATCGTTCGATGTTCCGGAATACACGGCTGAGGCGGATGCTGTCGGGACGCTGCGGCTGCTGGAAGCCGTCCGCATCCTGGGACTCGAAAAAAAATGCCGTATCTATCAGGCCTCCACTTCCGAACTTTTCGGCAAAGTACAGGAGATACCACAAAAAGAGACCACCCCATTTTATCCGCGCAGCCCTTATGGCGTAGCCAAACAGTACGGTTTCTGGATTACAAAAAACTATAGAGAGTCCTATGGCATGTTCGCCGTCAACGGCATACTTTTCAACCACGAAAGCGAACGAAGGGGAGAAACGTTCGTCACACGCAAAATCACTCTGGCAGCCTGCCGCATCGCTCAAGGTTTTCAGGACAAGCTCTACCTCGGCAACTTGAATGCCCTTCGCGACTGGGGTTACGCCAAAGATTACGTAGAGTGCATGTGGTTGATGTTGCAACATGACACCCCCGAAGACTTCGTCATTGCCACGGGCGAGTACCATTCCGTCAGAGAGTTCACTGAAATGGCTTTTCGGGCTGCTGGCCTCAAGCTCACATGGCAAGGCAATGGAATTGAAGAAAAAGGTATCGAGACATCCACAGGACGAATACTCGTAGAAGTAGATGCCAAATATTTCCGGCCTGCCGAGGTAGAGCAGTTATTGGGCGACCCATCCAAAGCGAAACGACTGCTCGGTTGGAATCCCAATCAAACATCATTCGAAGAGTTGGTCAACATCATGGTGACACACGATATGGATTTCGTAAAACGACTGTACCTGCGCAGCCACAAAGAGTATTGACATGGACAAGGATGCTCGCATTTATGTCGCCGGTCATCGAGGACTTGTCGGCTCTGCCATATGGAACAATTTACAAAGCAAGGGTTACACGCAATTAACAGGCCGCACCCATACCGAATTGGACCTTCTGGACAGTTTAGCCGTACGCCGGTTCTTCGATACAGAAGAGCCGGAATACGTTTTTCTTGCCGCAGCTCATGTGGGCGGCATTATGGCCAACAACACCTATCGGGCCGATTTTATCTACCAAAACCTGCAGATTCAACAAAACATCATCGGCGAAAGTTTCAGACACGGCGTAAAGAAACTTCTTTTTCTCGGAAGTACCTGTATTTATCCACGCGACATTCCGCAGCCCATGAAAGAAGATGCACTCCTTACGGCTCCCCTGGAATATACGAACGAACCCTATGCGATTGCCAAAATAGCGGGACTCAAGTTATGCGAAAGTTTTAACCTGCAATACGGTACGAACTATATAGCTGTCATGCCGACCAATCTTTACGGACCGAATGACAACTTCCATCTGGAGAACTCGCATGTCCTTCCGGCTATGATACGCAAAATACATCTTGCCCGTTGTCTGGCCGAGAACAACTGGCCGGCCATTCGCAGGGACATGAACATCCGTCCCGTAAACGACGTAGACGGAACGGCTACCGAAGAGAGGCTCATCAACGTCCTCGCAAAGTATGGAATTACCGCAGAAGCCGTTTCGCTATGGGGAACGGGAAAACCACTTCGGGAATTCTTGTGGAGCGAAGAGATGGCTGACGCCTGCGTCTACATCATGGAACATATAGACTTCGAAGACCTGAAACCCTCAGGAAAAGAGATACGCAACTGTCACATCAACATCGGAACTGGCAAAGAGCTATCGATAGGTGCACTCGCACAACTGATTCAGAAAGCCGTCGGCTATACGGGAAAGATAAAATTCGACAGCACCAAACCGGACGGAACCATGCGGAAATTGACCGATGTCACAAAACTGCATTCACTGGGCTGGCACCACAAAATCGAGCTCGAAGAAGGGGTGTCCAAATTATATAACTGGTATTTGGCCAATTTGAAAGCCAGCAACATCAGGGCATAGGCCCCTCTTCCTACAGCAGCGGGCTTGCCAAGCGGGCGAGGGATTCGTAAACGGCATGGAGATTGGGGCGGTTCTCCCACGATTCGGGGGTAACGGCAACGCTGTTGCCGATATCGCCCAGGAAGTAACCGGTCAGTTCTTCCGCCACTTTGGGGTCGTACATGATGGCCGACACCTCGAAATTATCCTCGAAACTCCGTATATCCATATTGGCCGACCCCACCGAACAGAAGTTGTCGTCTATTATCAATATCTTGGAGTGGTTGAACCCCTTGCAGAAGAAATAGACCTTGATACCGGCATCGAGCATCTCGCCGATGTAGGAACGGGAAGCCCAATAGACTATCTTGCTGTCGGAACGGAAAGGCAGGATGATGCGCACGTCCACACCGCTGAGGGCCGCCACCTTGAGTGCCGTCAGAATGGCCTGGTTCGGCAGAAAATAGGGAGTGGATATGTAGATGGATTTCCGCGCCTTGTTGATAGCGGCGAAAAACGCCTGCATGATGGAAGCCCAGTCAGAATCGGGACCGGAAGAGGCTATCTGCATCGGGGAACGGGTACGTATCCGGCTCTTGGGAAAATATTTCTCGTCGTTGAGCAGTTCTTTACCGCTGACGAAATACCAATCCGTCATAAAGATGGCCTGCAGCATGTTCACCGCATCCCCCTCTATCCGCAGATGGGTGTCGCGCCACGGGCCGAACTTCGTCCCGTGCACATAACGGTCGGCGACATTAATCCCGCCCGTAAACCCTATCTTGCCGTCCACGACCACTATCTTGCGGTGGTTGCGGTTATTCAGCTTGCTCGTGAGCCACGGGAACACGACCGGCATGAAACAGCATACCCGGATTCCCATGGCCCTCAACCGCCGGGCGTGGCGGCGCTTCATGTTCCAGCTGCCGACATCATCGTATATCAGACGTACCTCCACCCCCTCTTTCACCTTCCGGGCCAACAGGTCGGTCAGACGGCGCCCCGTTTCATCATTCTCGAAAATGTAATATTCCAGATGCACGGACGATACAGCCCCTTCGATAGCCTCGAACAGCTCCTCGAATTTCGCCTTCCCGTCATTGAGTATCTTCACTTTGTTCCGTACCGTCAGGAGCGCCCTGTTGTTATTCAGCAGCAGGGTAATGATATCCTTATTGGCTTCGATGGGTTCGATGTGCTGAATATCCGGGTCTACGAGTTCGCGCAACTGCACCCGGCAAAGCCGGCCTATCTGCTCGAAATCATCTATCTCCTTGCGGTTGAAAATCTTCTCTTTCCGATAATTGCGGCCGAACACCATGTAGAAAACGATACCGACCACGGGCAGCAGCGTAATGACGAGTATCCAGGAAAGGGCCTTGACCGGGTCGCGCAGATCATGGACGATGACGATGACGGCGGCGGCAATAATCACGAAATACAACGCCATGATTACGCTCCGAATATCGGACATGGATATCATCGATGCGAACATACCAGCCATAACCGCCACATTACGTTAGATGGACTGACAAATATAGCAATATATTCGTTGAACACCGAAAATTGCCGTCGGACGGCTGCCCGACCCGCACTCGCAGATACGATTCGGTAGAGACCGATGCACGCAATCCGTCCGGATTCCTTCATCTACCCCGACAAACGCGCCTGACGGACTGCCGCATCCGCCGGCACGTTCCAAAATAAGCAAGAGGCAAATTTGTTTTTTCGGTTTAATTGCCTAACTTTGTAAGCGTATTCAAAAGTGAAGCAAGAGGGTTCCGGCAGCGGAATTCTTTTTTTGCATGTACCTATATAAACTGACGGTACACACCGTGAATACCGGAGGAACCGCCCCTACGCCTGCCCCGGAAGGGACGTGCAAGGTACCTGACGGTCCCGTACAAGACTCGAACGCCACAGGGATTCCGGCCGATGCGTCGGGATTGCTCTTTTCAGGGAGAGGGCTGTTCCCCGTACATTCGGGAGTTTTTATGAATCATATTAACCGCTTAACAGCCGGAACCGACCGGCAACAGGAGTTATGGCAGAAGTTACATACATGACCCGCGAAGGGTACAACAAGCTCAAGGCAGAGTTGGAACACATGCGCGCGAAAGAGCGCCCGGCTGCAGCCGCAGCCATAGCCGAGGCACGCGACAAGGGCGACCTCTCGGAAAATGCCGAATACGATGCGGCCAAGGAGGCTCAGGCCATGCTGGAGATGCGCATAGCCAACATGGAGGCTACGCTTGCCGGTGCCCGTATCCTCGACGAGTCCAATGTGAATACGGACAAGATACAGATACTCAGCCGTGTCAAACTCATGAACCACTCCACGAACAAAGAGGTCGAGTACACGATAGTATCGGAAAAAGAGGCCAACCTGAAAGCCGGCAAGCTTTCGATAGGCACCCCCATCGCCCAAGCCCTGCTCGGCAAAAAGAAAGGCGACAAGGTCGATGTACAGGTACCGGCCGGAACGGTATGTTTCGAGGTACTCGACATCTCCATATAGATTAAAGGACACACTCCGCCGACGGACTGCCGGTATGCTCAGGCGTACCGGCAGTTTCATGTTCCGTCCGACCTATCGGGCCCCGCCCCCGTTCCCCGAGCCGTGCAGGATGTCTTCCTGACACGGTGAAACGGCTCGGAGAAGCGGCTCCGTCCACACAAGCCGAACGGCGCGCCACGAATCGCCAAGGAAACCGCTCAGGTCTCCTGCATTCCGGGGAGCGTTTTTCACTTTGCCAAGAGAGATTCCCGCCGGCTGCGCGCAATCCGCCGGCCTACGATATCGGACAGACAACGCGTAATTCCTCTACCGCACCGCACGTGGAGTACGCCGACCGACATTGCCGGCAGAAAAAATTTGCTGACAATCGTTTTGCGGCAAATCCCGGAAGCAGCCGGAGTTTGTCCCGGTTTTTGTATGCCGACCATATGCATGCTCCGGAAAACGTCCGGAACAAAACACTCCGGCGAAACGGGTCAAGATACCCGTACCGCCAGACAAAAATATCCGAAGCGATGAAAAAAATTCCGATTCCGTTCCTGCTGTCACTCCTTCTGTTCCTGACGGTTCCCGCATGCCGCCATACACGCCAGTCTCCTGTACGGAATGGCTCCGCTCCCGAGGTAGCTGCGGCAGTGGATTCCCACAACTCCCGCAATGCGCTCGACTGGGAGGGAAGCTATTCGGGAATCCTACCCTGCCCCGACCATGGTACAGCAACCGTAAGGCTGACGCTCTCCGGGAGCAAATACCAGCTACATATCCTCTACGGGAACGTAGAGACGAAAGAAACCGAAGGCGAATTCGTTTGGGATACCACGGGCGGAATCATCACGCTGCACGGAGAGGTTTTCCCGTCCGTCTATCGTGTGGGCGAGAACCGTCTCATTCCGTACGGACCGAACGGCAATCCGCTTGGTCTTCCCGACTTGGAGAAAGAGGGACATTAATGCCACGCCCTCTTCCCTCTCACTCCTCCGGAAAATCGAATTCGAGCTGTCCGCACTGCGGCTGTTCGAGGTCGGCGGGATTGCCGATACTCAGCCCCAGCAGCCTTACCTTACCGTAGGTAAGGTCTACGCCCGACAGCAGACCGAGCGACGCATCGAGGAACTGTCCATACTCTGTCACGAATCCAGGAAACGTATGACTTCGGGTTATCTGCCTGAAATCGGCATACTTAATTTTGAGCGTCACCGTCCGCCCGTAGAAATCGCGCCGGCCCGCACGACGCCAAACCTCCTCCGCCGTAGCACGCAGTTCGCGTTCGAGCATCTCCGGTTCCCCTATGTCGGCGAAAAAGGTATTCTCGCATCCCACCGACTTGCGGACCCTGTCCGGCGTGACCTCACGGTTATCTATTGCACGGGCATTGAGATAATACGTATGCCCCGCCTTGCCGAAGTGCCATACCAGTTCGGCCTCGCTGCGCATCTTCAGGTCCGCGCCGGTATGGATGCCCATCCCGTGCATCCTGTCGGCGGTCACCTTCCCGACTCCCCAGAACTGCTCTATCTTCAGCCCTTCGACGAAGGCCTCGGCCTCTTCGCCCGTCACCACCGTCAGTCCGTCGGGTTTGTTGTAATCCGAAGCTATCTTGGCGAGAAACTTATTGACCGACACGCCGGCCGATGCAGTCAGACCGGTGGCCTCCCTTATCCGCCGGCGAATGTCCGAAGCGATGATGGTGGCCGAAGGCATGTTGTAGTGATTCACCGTGACATCGAGGTAAGCCTCGTCGAGCGAAAGGGGCTCCACCCGGTCGGTATAGTCGAAAAAGATATCCATTATCCGGTGCGACACTTCCCGATAGACGTCGAACCTCGCCGGCACGAACACGAGTCCGGGACATCGCGCCAGTGCGGCCCGCGACGACATGGCCGAACGCACCCCGTACCGGCGGGCCTCGTAGCTCGCAGCAGCCACCACCCCCCGTTCGCCCGAATGTCCCACGGCAACGGGCACTCCCCGCAGCCGGGGATTGTCCCGCTGCTCGATGGAGGCATAGAAAGCATCCATATCGATATGGATTATCTTACGCATCGGCAGGATGAGATGAAGAGACTATACGGAAGAGGCGGTACGGCAGCCATCTTTCGGCGGTACCGGGGCCGGACAAGCGGCCCCGTCCAATCATAACGGAAAGCGGAGACCCGATAGTACGCACCGTTCCCGAAAGGCCCTACTCCGCCGCAAGTTCCAGACCGGCGGCTACCGGCATATGGTCGGAATAGACATTGTCGAACGTGTAGTAGTGCAAGACCTCCACCCCCTCCGAGACGAGGATATAGTCTATCCGGAACATGTTGAAAAGCCTGTCGTACGTACCCGAAGTTCCCGACCCCTTCTCTACGAAAGCATCGCGGAGACCGTGCGTCACCCGCCGGTAAGCGAACGACGCAGGCGTATCGTTGAAGTCGCCGCATACGACAACCGGATAGGGCGACTGCGCAACATACTCCGCCACCAGTTCGGCCTGGGGAGCACGGCGCATATAGCTCTCGCGCAGTTTGCCTGCTATCTCCGAAAACCGGGCCCGCGTACGCTCTTCCGAAACGAATTTCAGACTGGAAAGGTAGTCGATATCGTCGTTGTCGATATAAGTGGAATTAAGATGATTGTTGAACACCCGTACCGTATCCCGCTGTATCCGGATGTCGGCCCACATGGAGAAGGCACGGTCGCTGCCGTCGGCAGGCAGCAGCCCCGAAGCCACTATCGGATAACGGCTGTAAATTCCCAATCCCGTGAAATAACTCCCCTCCGACCATTCGAGTTCGTAGGGAAATGCCTTGTAGTATTTCAGGTCGGGTATAAACGAATTGACAGCGGGTTTGGAGAGGTCGCCGCCGAGCTCCTGAAAACAAACGATATCGGTATTGTTGGCATTGACGAGGTCGGCTATCAACTGTACGGTGGGCTTTCCCTCTCCGGCGAAACGGTTGTTGAACCCCATCACATTGTAACTCATAACAACCAGTTCGCTCCGCGAGGGTTTGGGCTCCGCATAACACTTGCGCAGGTCGGGCCGGTAGAAACGGCCTGCCGCCCCGATTCCGAGCAGGAGCACCGCAGCCACACCGAACGCATACTTCTTCCATCGTACCACCCACCACAGACCCAACAGTACCTCGGCGACATAGATGGCCGGAAAGACCAGGCCGGGAAAAGCGAATATCCATGCTTTGCGGGGGTCGATATACGCCGCCAGGTAGGCGGCAACGAGCAACAGCGTACACAAGACCGTCAGCACGAGCATGACGATGTCGATTATCCTGACAGCCAACGGAGCACCCGACCGCTGCCGTCGGGCCTTCTTCTGGTAATACCCGTAATCTTCCATGACAACCGCGGAGCGGTACCCGCTAATAATATATCCAACCCTTCTTCTTCCAATACCACAGCAGCAGCCAGCCGAAGAGCATGCCGCCCAGATGGGCGAAGTGGGCCACGCCGCCGCGGCCGCTGATGCCCGCTACGAGTTCGATGACGCCGTATATCACCACGAACCATTTAGCTTTCAAAGCGATGGGTGGAAAAACAAGCATAATGACGTTGTTCGGATGAAGCAGGCCGAACGCAAGCAGCAGGCCGAATACCGCACCCGAAGCGCCTATCGTATAGGTATGCGCATAACGGGCGAGCAAGGCGGGCGGCACACCGGGGTCGGCAGCGGCGGCCGCATACTCTATCCAGTTCACCCCGAGCTGTATCAGCCCGGCCCCGATACCGCAGACGATGTAATAGGTGAGGAAACGCCGGCTACCGAGGTCGTATTCCAATCCCCTGCCGAACATCCACAGGGCGAACATATTGAAGAAGATATGCCCGAAATTGGCATGCAGGAACATATAGGTCAGCGGCTGCCAGATATGGAAATCGCCCCCTTTCCAGAAACTCAGCGCCCCGAATTCGAGCAGCGCATTGCTTATCCTTCCCGGCAGCAGTATCTCCGCCAGAAAGACGAGAATGTTTATTATCAGCAGGTTCGCCACTACGGGCGGGGTTCTGAAAGCCCCGTTAGCTATCGCCATGACAATCTGTTTTTTCTTTCGTTCACACCGGCCCGCAGGCCGTAACCGTCCGCCCGTCTTCCGGCGGCACGCCGCTACTTTCGGAAAAGTTTCCTTATCTCATCCGGTGCCATCCGGACGAGGACCGGACGCCCGTCATAGGTATGGTTATACCGTCCGCCGTCGGAGAGCGCCTCCATGATAGCGGTCATCTCGCCTTCGGAGTAGCCGGAAGGCGCACGCTTCGCCCCGTCGCGGGCCAGTACGGCCGCCAGACGCTCCCGCCCCTCTTCGACAGGCTGCGTTCCGTCTGAAAGGGCATCCATGATGTCGTACAGCAAATCCTGTATCTCATCGACCGAGAAATCGGCGGGAATGCCCGTCACCTCGATGCTATTTTCATCCCGTCTGACATACTCAAATCCCAGCGCGAGAAACTCCTCGTACCGCTCGGTCAACAGTGCGGTATCATCGGCCGAAAAGACGAGTACCTCCGGAAACATCAGTTTCTGTGTGACGGAGGTTTCGTTGCCCAGCATCACCCGGTAACGTTCAAACAGAATAGCCTCCCTCGCTCGCCGAAGGTCTACCAACACCAGCTCGCCGGAACAGGAGGTGGCCGCATAACCGCCTCCCAGCGCGAGTGCGCCACGGAAGCCTTCCGCCGAGTCGCCGAACGGCAGCTCTCCGCCGCCCGGTCCCTCCTCGATATACTCCAGCACGGAGCTGTCGAAACGCTCCACGGCATCGTCCCGACCGATACCGGCCAAAGTATCGTACCCGCCGGTAAAATCCGACAGCCCCGCCTGCGAACGCCGCCCCATCCCTTCGCTCCGGAAAGGGTTGTACGAAGGATTGGTCGCCGCGGGGGGTATCCGCTCTATCGGGCCCTCTTTCCTGACGGGAATCTCCACGCTTCCCCCATCGTCGAAATCCATGAACGAAACGGCTCCCGTTTTGGCGAGCGATTCCCGCACCGATGCGTGTATTATCTGCCATATCGCGGGCCCGTCGTCGAACCGTACCTCTATCTTCTGGGGGTGGATATTTACATCTATTTTGTCGGGGTCCACCTCGAAAAAGAGAAAATAGGAGGGCTGCGTTCCGGCGGGAATCAGCTTCTCGTAAGCCTGCATGACGGCTTTATGAAAATAGGGGCTCTTGAAGAACCGGCCGTTCACGTACATGTACTGCTCGCGGTTGGTCTGCTTGCTGGACGAAGGCTTTCCGACGAAACCGGTGATTTTCACCAGCGACGTCTCGGTTCCCACTTCCAGCAGATTGCCGGCGGCGTGCTTTCCGACAAGACCCACGATTCGCTGCTTGAGTCCCGAAGGATGGAGCGTGTACACCGGAGCATCCTCCCCGTAAAGCGAGAACGACATCTCCGGATGACACATGGCCACCCGCCTGAACTCTTCGGCGATATGACGCGGTTCGGTCGTACTCTTGTCCAGAGCCCGGCGTCGGGCCGGTACGTTGAAGAAGAGATTTTTCACCGCGAACTGGCTCCCGACCGGCGCCACGACATTCTCCTGCGACTGGAAGCGGCTTCCTTCGACGACCAACTGCGTGCCGAGCTCGTCCTCCGGCCGGCGCGTAGTCAGCTCCACATGCGCGATGGCCGCGATGGAGGCCAGCGCCTCGCCGCGGAACCCGAACGTATGCAGCGCATAGACATCCTCTATGCGCGTTATCTTGCTCGTCGCATGCTTGTCAAATGCCATCCGCGCATCCAGAGGCGACATACCCTCTCCGTCATCGATGACTTTGATAAGCTCCTTGCCCCCGTTGCGATAACTCACGGTGATGGCTGTCGCACCAGCGTCCACGGAGTTTTCCATCATCTCCTTGACCACCGATGCGGGACGGTTCACCACTTCTCCCGCCGCAATTTGGCTTGCGACGGTATCGGGCAGCAATCTTATCTTGTCTGGCATCCTGTAAACTGCGGAAAATTAAAACGGTCAACTGATTACCCACACCACGGCCACGACCAGCGCAGCGAGTATCACCAGCAGGAAAAGCACGCTTCCCGTCCTTCTCCTGCCGCGCCGGCGGCCGGCCTCCGACTCCATCATGCGCTGCATTCTCCGCCGGCGCAGCATATCGCCGGGAACATACTCCCCCTCAGTTGCGGGACGCGCTCCAAGCAGCTCTTCGCGCCGCTTCTCACGCGCCTCCTTCTCCGGGTCATAATAACGCGGCCGGTAATCGAACTGTCGCGGTTTGGGCGTATAAAAGAATCTTGCCATACTTCTGCGGGGTTACGTGACGTTGCCTTCGGTCCGAACGGTCATAATAACGCGCGTCCGTACCGTTCAAGTATCCGCTGCCGGAACCGAAAGTGCACGAACGCCGCTGTGACCGAACAAATATACTCCTTATCTGAAGAAATTCCGCATACGCTCGAATATATTTTGTTCCGGCCGCGAGTTGTCGGGCGTGCCGAACGACGGACTCTGCGCAAGCTGTTCGACCGTCTTCCGCTCCTCGACAGAGAGTTTCGACGGCACGTCGATGTCAACCACGACCAGAATGTCGCCCCGGCCCCGGCCATTGATATCCGGAATACCCTTCCCGCGCAGGCGCAATACGCTCCCCGCCTTGGTCCCGGCCGCTACCTTCACCTTCGCACGGCCTTCCACGGTCGGAACCTCTATCGTTCCGCCCAGCACCGCCGTCGGTATCGAAATTTTATGGCTGTGCAGCAAGTCGTTGCCGTCGCGCACGAGCTGCGGGTCGCGCTCCTCCTCGATGACCACCAGCAAATCGCCGTTGATGCCGCCTCTGCGGGCCGCATTCCCCTTGCCGCTGACCGACAGCTGCATGCCTTCGCCCACACCGGCGGGTATCTTTATCTCCACGACCTCCTCGCCGCGTACGACACCTTCTCCCTTGCACTTGGGACACGGGTCGGTAATGACCTCGCCGCTGCCCTGACATGTAGGACAGGCACGCTGCGTCTGCGTCCGCCCGAAGAAACTGTCAACCACCTCGGTCACCACACCCGTTCCGTTGCAGGTCTTGCATTTGGAAACTCCCGAAGGGGTACGGGCCCCGCTGCCACCGCACTGGTCGCAGACGACGAACTTGCTTATCTTCAACTTCTTCGTCGTCCCGTTCACGATTTCCTTAAGCGTCAACCGTACCTTTACCCGCAGGTCGGAACCCCGGTTCACCCGACGGGCTCCGCCGGCTGAACCGCCAAAACCGCCAAAACCGCTGAAGCCTCCGAAACCGCCGCCGAAGTGACCGCCGAATATATCACCGAACTGGCTGAATATATCCTCCATGGAGAATCCGCCGCTGCTGTACGTTCCGCCTCCCGCCGGGCCGTTCATGCCTGCGTGTCCGAACTGGTCGTAACGCGCCTTCTTGTCCGGATTGCTCAGGACATCATACGCCTCGGCCGCCTCCTTGAACTTCTCCTCAGCCTCCTTGTCTCCCGGATTCTTGTCCGGATGGTATTTCAGGGCGGCCTTCCGATACGCCTTTTTTATCTCATCTGCGCTGGCGCTACGTTCCACGCCCAGCACCTCATAGTAATCCCTTTTTGCCATATCAAATCACGGGACGCAACGTCCCCGCCTCTTATCTTCTCTTTTACGATACCCGCCGCCGGGCCGGCTTTCCGTCCGGATACGGCGCTACTCGCCTACCACCACCTTGCTGTGGCGTATGACCTTGTCGTGCAGTTTGTACCCTTTCTGTACGACATCGACGATTTTCCCCTTCTGTTTCTTGTCCGGAGCCGGTATCTTCGCTACGGCTTCATGAAAATCGGTATCGAGCTCCTGCCCGAAAGCCTCTATCTCCGACAGCCCTTTGGTACGGAGCGTATCCCTCAACTTGTTCGAGATAAGCACCACTCCCTCACGGACAGCCTCCACGTCCGACGCCTTCTGCGTGGCATCAAGGGCCCGTTCAAGGTCGTCCATAACCGGCAACAATGCCTTGATGACATCCTCGCCGGCGGAAGAGATAAGGTCCATCTTCTCCTTCAGCGTCCGTTTGCGGTAGTTATCGAACTCGGCCGAAAGCCTGACGTACTTATCGCGCCACTGCGCAGCCTCTTCTGCCATTTTTACAGCAGCGGAATCCTTTTCAGCCTCCTCTTCTGCCATCTTGACACCGGCGCCCTCCGTCGCTTCCTGCGGACCGTTTCCGGCGGCATCGGCAGGTTGTTCCTTAACTTCCTCTTGTTCTGACTTTTTCGTCTCCTTATCCTTACTCATGGCTATCTGTTTGATTTTTTCCGCCCTTACAGGCTCAAAATATATACCAAGCACACGCGGCCCACAATCATGCCACATGGAGCAGACAGAGTGCAAAATAACGGAAAATTAACGGGTTTAGAAAATTTCAGCCGAGGCCTTTCCTCCGGGGATGCAAAAAACACGTTCCGGGAGGTATATTCCCGGAACGACACAACACAACTAAAACTGATAAAATCTGACACAGACCGCCGTATACGGACGGCCTATCTCTTTGCTGCAAAACCTTTTCCTTTCTTTTACAGTATCCCTCTCACACTGCATCCGCACGACATACTCCGGTAAAGCACGGGATTACCGCCACAAAAATAATCTGTTTTTCTCGACTTTCAAATATTATTTATCGTTAATCAATAATAATATATCAAATTCCGCATCATACCATCCCCGCATTCCGCACCTGCGCATCCTGCCGCATCGAGACGACCGGAAAACTGTACACCGCCGTATTTTAATAGACGGACAACCTCTCTTTCCTATAACAACCGAAAGAGATAATTTTCTCATACGCACCATATGCGATACATAATAATATTTATTGCAAATATAAATAAATAACAATATACTATGCAATACACACAATACATTTTTTCGATAAAAAACACGAAAAATGTTGCGGGAATAAAAATTTAGCCCTATTTTTGCTCCGCTTTTTCAAGGAATATTGGGCTATGGTGTAATGGTAACACTACAGATTCTGGTCCTGTCATTCTTGGTTCGAATCCAGGTAGCCCAACAGGAAAAGCGAAAGGGAGGTACGGATATCGTATCTCCCTTTCTGTTATACGGGTGCGACCCAGGCTCGTCCGCGCCGCAGCACATGCCCCCATGCACGACGGCCTGGGTCAGGAAACGGCCGAATGCCGCATGGAGTGCCGGCGTCCGATACGAAAAACTGCCGCAATCACCACCGCTGTCAGAATCTCCGACAGGGGCAGGGCCAGCCAAATGCCCACTGCACCCAACGCCCTGGGGAGCAGAATAAAGCTCGGTATCAGAAACATGAATCCGCGCAGCATGGCAAAACACGTAGCAGGCAGCACCTTCCCGATGCTTTGGTAATACCCTACCACGGCAAGGTTCGCAATAAAGAAAATGAACCCCGCCCCGATATAGGGGAACCCCTCTATCGCAATACGTGCGGCGATATCGCCAGGATTCAGGAAAAGTCCCACGAGCTGTTTCGGGAAAAGCACGAAAGCGGCCGTCGCCACCGTACCGCACATCAGAGCAGCAGTCAATGAAGCTCCCAGAGTCGCATGCACCCGTTCCGTCTTTCCGATGCCCGCATTGAAACTGATAATCGGCTGGGCAGACTGCGCGATGGCATTTCCTATCATAAAGACGAAGGGCAGATAGTAACAGCTCACGCCGAAAGCCCCCACTCCATCGTCCCCGAGATACTGCATGAAGACGTGGTTCCCGACGAACATCAGCGTCGCCATCGTCGCCTCGCCCAGCAGCGCCGAAAATCCCAGCCGACATTGGCTGCCTATGTTCCGTCCGAAAAATGCGAAGGCCTTCTTGCCGAACCGCAGGCGGCACAGACGCAGGTGCCGCGCCCGAAACGTCAAGTAACCCGCCGCGATGCACGTTCCCGTCAGGCAGCTTATCGAAGTCGCGAATGCCGCCCCCCTCACGCCCCAGCCGAAAGGAAAAATAAAGAGCCAGTCGAGCACCACATTGACGAAAGCAGCAAGCAGGCTGCACCACATGGCGAGTTTCGGAGCACCGTCCAGACGCAGGGCGAACATGGCGACCGCCGTCCACAACGTAAAGAGCATCGAAGGGGCGAACCAGACGAGATAATCCACCACCATCGGCAGCAAACCGAGCCAATAGGCCGTCCCCTCCGGAAAAAGCATGACGGCGCCGACCAAGGGCAGAGCGACGGCCGTCACGAAAAGCAGCGCCTGGGTGACATTCACACGCGCCATGCGGGCCCTGCCCCTCGAAAGGCAAAGAGATGCGGTTATCGAACTGCCCATTCCCACCATCAGGCCGAAGCCCGTCAGCACCATCAGCAGCGGCACACAGATATTGACCGCCGCGATTCCATTGCTCCCCACGCCGTGTCCGATAAAGATGCCGTCTATCGTCGTCACTGCCGACACGCCCAACATGCCGAGCAGGGTGGGAAAAAATACCTGCCCGAACAAGACCGAAATCTTCTCGGTACCCCATTCAATCGTCTTCTGTTTCATACTGCAACATTTCGGTTGGCAAGACGCCCGCCGCACCGCCCCAACGAGAAGTGCCGAATAAGCCGATTGGTTCTACCCAGCCATCTTATCCGGCACCTCCGCCCTCCGATGAGGATTACAAAACGTCCTGTTTTCGTTATGTCGCCGCAAAGATGGGTCAAATAATCCGGACGTCCAAACCCTCTTCCGACCCCGGCCGGCGGACCGCTGGCAGGGTATTTGATACCTGAACCGGAAACGACAAAACTCGAATCAAAAAAATACAGGCTATGAAAAAGGAAGAGAAGCTATCGGCGGAGCTCCGCGAGAAGGTGGCAGAGGTCAGACTCGACAATGAGGGAAAACCGGAAAACCAGAAGGTCACACGCAAAGAGGTCGCAGCGGAGGTCAAAAAGATAAACCCCGACTGCAACAGTCTCGACCGGGGATAACGACCGACGGCTACACGACCCGGAACATCCCGGCCGGCAGCGACAGCACTCCCGTCTCCGCAGTGTAAAGACGGCTGCCAAACTCCGCAGGCGGCGCGAAAACATTCGCGCCGCCTGTTCCGTATTGCGGCCGATAGGTCTCCGCGAAACACCCGCCGCCCGTCGGGGAAATAGGGCTTCCCCCTGCATTTTACGCAACCAATGCAACAAAACGCCTCCTTCATGCATCATACGGATAAACGGGATGTTCTACCCGCCCGTTAAACGAACCTAAACCGAATACCATGAACTTCAAAAGACTGTTCTCTGCGATGTTTGCTATCGCATGGGCTACCGCCTGTACCACCACCTGTCCACCACCTCCTCCGCCGCCTCCACCACCGCCACCGTCGGGGCCTCCCCTGTTCACCGAACTCTCCGGAGCAGAATATTACGGTGACAAGTTCGGCGGCGACGTCGGCTACTACCGTCTCACCTTCACCGAAGGGGATTACGAACTCCGAATAGGACTGTTCTCCTGCACGGTAGACGAAACCATCTTCGCCATCAGACTGGTCGCCGGCACCTACGAATATGCCGAGCGGGAGTCGCTTTGCATCAAAACCTTCTTTCCCGCCGATAACACGGCGGACGAAGGCTCGCTGCTCATGGACCACGGTACCCCCATACCCCTCACGGACGGACAGCTCTCCATCCTCTCCTCTGCGGGCGGCTACCTCATCCGCGGAGAGTTCTACGCCGGCGAACAGCTTATCCAATGCAAATACAGCGGTCCCATCCACATCGACGACCGGAGCGACCGGTTTCTGCACCGAGCCGACAGGCTCTCCCTCCGATACATAGGCGGATATCCGCTCCATGCACCGCGACACGGCCTGCTGCATATCGTCATGGAGCATTCCGAAACTCCCGGCGAAGGACTGCAGTTGGCCCTGACCGTTCCCTTGCCCGAAGAGGGTAGCTACCCGGCCGACAACGTGACGCTCCCGACGGGCATCTTCCACGTCTCCACGGATTGGGAGCGCACTTACAGAGTGCTGAAAAGTTATGCCAATGAATTTCAGACACTCGAATACACCCTTGTCGACGGAACAATCGCCTCCGGCATACTCATCGACGACGGCACCATCTCCATCACCGACGACGAAGGCATCTATAAAATCTCTACCGAACTGACAGGCATCCGTTTCACCGTAACGGACGGTTCCATACATCTGCACCAACGGAGCGATATCATCCGTTGGGAGTTCGAAGGCGTACCGCCGACACACGCAATAGACATGACCGCTCCCGCCTCTTCGCTCGACAGCGACCTACAATTGACCGGTTTGTCACTTTTCCGGGCCGACACCGACGACTCATGGCCGCCCCGCGACAAAAAGGGAAACGTTCCGGGAAGATTCTGGCGCATCCTGCTGTATGAAGAGGGAGTAACGGTTCTGACCGCCCCCGACGGTACCCTCTCCGTCAGCGGCGAGGGAGACCTGATAGGTATTCAGCTACTGGCCGACTCGGCCGCAACCCTACCGCTGGGCAGCTACCCGCTGTACGACCGGTACGAAATCCCCGAATCCGCGGGATATGCCCTGCCGGGAACTCCGGAGGTAAACTGCGGGCAGGCGTCGATATTCGATACGGGTGCCGGCTGCTGGTATGCGCACTTTGCCCCCGACAGCACGGGAACATCCGCCCCGACTCTCCGTGCAGGAGCCGTCCAAGGCGAAACGATACTCTGCGAAACGGCCGACGGCCAATTGCAAATCGACCTTTCGCTGAAAGATAAATACGGCCACGCCGTGACGGGGAATTTCCTCTACCCTCTTTCTCCGGAGGAGGTGTTCCCACCAGCCGGAGAAGCACCGGAAGCACCCTGAACAGGCGACACGGCAGACGGAACCTGCGGCACAGCCTCTCCTACCGGGAAAAAAGCGGGCAGGCCCCGACGGACCTGCCCGATATAACCCGACGAATGTCACCGCAGGAAATGACTATTGGACGAACAGGGCCTCCGTCCTGCCGATGATATCCGTTTCGGAAGCCGTCAGAGGGAATACGATGGAGGGTTTCAGATACCACATCTGCCGGCCCGCCTTGTAGCGTCTCTCCCCGCCTCCGGTCACGTTCAGCATGACGACATCCTCCCTGCCTACCTTGCCCTGCTTCACGGCTTGTATCAGCGAATCCACCGCCACCGCAGCGGCATGGTGTATGTCGATGCCCTCCGTCTGCTCGAAAAGTTTGGCCGCCCGGCGAAGGGCCGCATTGGTCGAAACGAAGAAATCGCCGCCGCTCTCTTTCAAGGCATCGTACAATCCGCCCGCCAGACCGTAAGGGGGACGGCGGTTAGATAGCACCTTGGCATCGATGATACCCGCATCGCGGCGTGCGCGGTGGTCGTCGTAGGGCAGCATGTGCCGCGAGTCGGCCCGCCACGCATCGTACATCGGAACGAAGGGAGCGTTCTGCGAAACCATGAGCTTCATACGGTTGGGGCCGAAGCGACCGTCCGCCTCCAGGCGCATGGCCGCTTCCCATGCGGCGATGGCGCCCGTTCCACTGCCCACGGCCTGGAAATAGTAGTCCGGGATACGCCCGATGAAGGCCGCCGCAGAAAGCACCGTGGTCGCCATACCGTCGCGGCGCGCCACATTCTTGGCACCTCCTTCGGCGATGAAACGCCCCGATTTGAGCGCCACATTGCTCAGATGAATGGCATCGAAATAATCGCCACCCTTCTGGGCGGCTATCAGCTTCACGCAGTCGTTGAGCGGTTCCTCGAACCACAGCGCATCGAGATTGTCCTCCGGTACGCTCAGCAGCAGCGGTATATTGTTTTCCGAACACACCTTCGCGAACGCACGCGCGGTATTGCCCGCCGAGGCCACGACAAGTATGCGTCCGGCCGACTCGTCGAAACGGCCGCATACGCTGTACGCCTCGGTCTCCTTGAAGGAACAGGTGGTCATCTCCGCCCCCTTTTCCGGGAAATAGCCGCTGAACGTAATATAGAGGTTATCGAGTCCCAGATGGGCGGCCAGTCCCTCGCTTTTGTAGGTTACCGGTGCGGCCGACCCCTTCAGGGTACGCCGGACGGGAAGCCAGTCGCAGAACTTGTAAATTCCGCTGTCGTCGCTCCGTATATCGATGCACTTCACTTCATATTCGGTTCTGATAAGGGAAGGGGTATTGCACTGCCTGTCCTCAAGCACCAGACCATCGTCTTCGAACACGCGTCCCGTAGCCACACAGCGCAGTTTATACTTCGTAGGCCGGAAATCTTCCATATCTATCTATTTGGTTTGGACTGCAAATATAGCAAAATTATATTCGCTGAAATACGAAAGTGCATGTCGGGCCAAAGGCCGGCGCACGCTCGCAAAGCAATTCGTTTGAAGCAAATATAAAAAACATATTCGATGAAAACCGAAAACGGTCGTCGGGCGAAAACCTGGCCTGAGGTCGCTCTCCTCACGACATTCTGTCACGGAAATCGCGGTAACCGAACCGTTTTACCACTTCCAGCTTCCCGTTTTCATGCACAATGGCTATCGAGGGGTGGGAAACCCCGTTGAACATCGTGGTCTTCACCATCGTGTAGTGTATCATATCCTCGAACACCACCCGGTCGCCCACCGAAGGTTCCGTATCGAACGCCCAGTCGCCCTTGTAGTCGCCCGCCAGGCAGCAGTTGCCGCCCATGCGCCAGCGCACCTCCCCGGGCCGGGGCTCGTGCGCCCCCACGATGGCGGGCTTGTAGGGCATCTCCAGCGTATCGGGCATGTGGCATGCGAACGAAACGTTCAGCATCGCCGTATTCACCCCGCCATTGCGGACAATATCCTCCACTGTCGCAACGAGCCATCCCGTACGCCATGTGAACGCACTCCCCGGTTCCAGAATGATGCGCAGGTGGGGATACCGCGCGCGGAACCCGCGCAGGATATCGATAAGTTCCTCCTCGTCGTAATCTTCCGCCGTCATCAGATGGCCGCCGCCCATGTTCACCCACCGCACCTGCGGCAGCAGGTGGCCGAACCGCTCCTCGAACGCCCCGAGCGTCGCGCGCAGGTCGGCCGGCCGCGACTCGCAAAGGGTATGGAAATGAAGCCCTTCCACCCCTTCCGGCAGCCGGGGCAGGTCGGCAGCCGGAATACCGAGCCGCGAATCGGGCGACGCCGGATTATAGAGGTCGGTCGCCACCGTCGAATAGGCCGGGTTCACCCGCAGCCCGCAGGATATGCCGTTCAGCAGGGCCCGGGCGCCGAAGCGCTCCCACTGTCCCAGCGAATTAAACGTAATGTGGTCGCTGCAACGCATTATCTCCGGAAAATCGTTTTCGGTATAGACAGGCGCATAGGTATGCGCCCGGCTGCCATACTCTTCGAGCACGAGGCGCGCTTCCGCCACGGAACTCGCCGTAGCCCCGTCGGAATGTTCCCGCAACAGCGGGAATATGCGCCACATCGCACACGCCTTCAGCGCCACGATTATTTCTACACCCGCAGCCCGACGCACCTTGTCGATGACCGCAAGGTTCCTGCGCAACAGCCGTTCGTCGAGCACGAAGCAGGGCGACGGCACCTTATCGAAATCCACCATGACAACAATTTCTGCAAATATACGAATATTCGCCGAAGGCTGAAAGCGGTCTTCGGACGACAGCCCGACCCGCAGAGGCAGGCGCGATTCGGCCGAATCAGCCGGAACCATCCACCCGTAAACGCCGGTACGGCAGCGCACTTTGCGCTGCCGTACCGGTATCGGAAAAGATATACCGGGCGGCCTTTCCCGGGTGCCGCCCGACGCCCCTGCGGGGCCAAGCGGCATTACTGTATGTCGGAATAATCGGGCCTGTCCGTTCCGGCAGCACCGGCTCCCCGGTACAAACCGGTACGCGCCTCACCTCCGTTTACGGTCACGTTCGTATAGCTATTGTTTTCATTGAACGTATATTCGTACCAGTCGTTCCCGACCACGGGCTTTGCCTGACGTCCCGCACCGTCGGTATCCACAACACCCGTCAGATGCGTATTCTCGACCGAGCAGTTCTCGATGCGTCCCGTACAGCGTCCCGCAATACCGCCCGTATAGAACTCGGACCTGACAGCTATACCGCCACCAATCGAAGTACCACCGCGCCACGTATTGACCAACGCTGCATCGAATACCCGGCAATTTACAATCGACGACGCCGCACCCGCTTCACTGCCTGCATAATCCGTATTCTTTTCAAAAGAATCCACTCCGGTTTCCAGTGCACCTACGATACCACCTACATAACAGTTATATGCATTGGCATCTATCAGTGCAGTCATATTCGTAGACACGGACCCCGTGAACGAGCAGTTCGCAGCCTCGAGTACCGCCCCCATAGGAACGAACCCTACCAGACCGCCCCCGAACATGTGGTTGGAGTCACCGTATCTGGTAGCCGTTATGGAACCGGAAGCATGCACGTTGTCGAGCGTCAGCGTACCGTCCTTCACCTTACCCACGATGAGGCCGCCTTCGCTCGCATCGCCTTCCAGCGACTCCACTTTCACGTTCAGGTTCACGATTGCGGCATCGCCCGTGGTTGTAGCGAAAATACCGGCCTGCTCGCTGCTCACCGAGCCGACCGTACCCATGTCTATGGTATGTCCGTCGCCGTCCAGCGTTCCGCCGAAATCGGTGATGTTAGGCATCGCATCCAGCGTCATGTCATCGGTCAGGATGAAATAGCCGTCCTTGTCGTTGTTGATGGCATCGAGGGTTCCATCCTCGATATAGGTCACCTCCTCGCTCTGGAGCGAAGCCACATCCATCTTCACGGTGTAACGCGTGGCCGCCGCGAGCTCCGTAGCCACGAAACTCGCCGTATATCTCTTGCCGCTCTGCCCCGACCGGGTAATGACCGTCACGTCCATCCGTGCAGACCGGCCGCCGAGGTCGAGCGGAACGATGCCGACCATATATCCGGCCGGGTCGCCGGATGCGGAAACACCGGGAAGCACCCGTACCGCCGCGTTCACATCCGCAGCCGAGAAGACGGGCTCAGCGGTGCCTGCGAAATCCACCGTACCGCCGTCATAGAAGGTATATCCGTCAAGACCGACCGTTACCGACTGTACCGTTTCACCCGCCGCAAGGCCCGTCACGTTCACATCGAGACGCGCCAGAGAGGGACGGAAAGCGAAACCGGCCGGCAGCGTAAACTCCGTAGTCCCCGCCTTGACGGAATACTCGCCCGTCGCGTAAGCCACTCCGAGGGTATAATCCGACAGGTTTCCGTTCTGTACGGCGGGCAGCCCGAAAGCGAGTGTCCCCGCCCGCAGGTCGGCATTCACGCCGGTCACTCCCGACCCGTAATAGTAGGCGTATATTTTGGTCAATACCGTAGTCTCCTCGCCGACAGTCACACTCCCCGTAAAGTCGGAAACGGCCCCCGCCTGCGACGCCCTGAACTCAAAAGGCCCGTATGTCCGGCCGGCAGCATCCGCGAAACCGACCATGATTACGTCGTCCTCTTCCCACAGGGCGGCCAAATCGTCGTATGAGACACGCGTATCCCCCTCCGACACATAAACTCCCCGCGTCAGGGCACCGATGGTCATCTCTATTGTGCGCATCCCGCCGGCAGATGCTCCGGGTTCGCTCCCGGTACAGGAAGCGAGGAGCGCAACGGCCCCCGCCGCCAAAAACAACAATTGCCTCTTCATACTTTCTTCTCCCCTGAAATCGTTTTTAAATTGTACGTCCGTTCTACTCCCAGGGCTGCAGTTCGCCCCCCTCTTCGTAATCGCCCGCCGAAGGCAGGGATTGTGCGATGCCCGTTTCGAGCCTGACCTCCGTCGTTTCAATCTTCGGTGCCGCATAAGCGGCGCGGATATCCTCCTTGATACTCATCATGCCGATAAAGAACATTAAAAAGTTAAACCTGTATTTTTGAATTTCATTATCAATCACTCAAGGTGTTCCGCCGGTCCATGCGACCCGAACCCGTTTTGTTTCCGTTACGAAGCCGCCGTACCGATACCGCATCCGGCCGCTCCACACGAATTTCACGCTGCAAACTTATACTACAAAAAACATTAATATATAGCAACTTACAAACATTTTTTCCAGAATTTGCAAACACTTCCTCCTGCGGTACGGCGCCGTCCAATTTCCACGCGGCTCATAGCTGCTCATCCGCTGGGATTTACGCAGCCCGTCAGGCATAAAAAACACCGGCGGGCAATTGCCCGCCGGTGCTGTCGGAGCCGTCACGGCCCTCGGTTATTTCACGACCACTTCGGCCGTATCGTCCTTCAGGAGTGTCTCCACCTTCTGTCCTTTCCGCTGGTAAATCGTTCTGAGGTCGGGACACCCTGCACAATAGACCCCCTCCATCCTGGATGCGCACCCGCTGATATCGAGCTCCGTGAACTTGTTCAGTCCGGCATAGATGAGCGCAAGCTCCGGATTGTTGCTGAGGTCTACGGAGAGCATGTTGCACGAAACGATATTCAACTCTTCCAACGCCGGATTGTGCGTCACGTCGATTTCGGTGATGTTACCGCTTCCGACCGACAGCCGCCGAAGCCCCGCCATCGCCGACACATCCACCGAAGGAATCCGCGTACCGGAACAATCCAGCACCTCCAGTCCGGAATTGTTGCTCAAATCCAACTCCGCCAACGCTTCGTTGCCGGAAACCGACAGTTCGCGGAGCGCCGCATTGGCCCTCACATCGACCGATGCCAGTCGGTTACTGCCGAGATTGAGCACCTCCAAAGCCGTATTGCCGGAGACATCCACCGCAGCCACCTCGTTCCAGGCGATATTCAGCTCCCGCAGCGCAGTATTCGCACGCACGTCAAGCGATTCCAGCTCGTTGCGGCTGAGGTTGAGTACCTCCAGTTTCGTATTGGCCGACACATCCAGCCCCGTCAGCGGCCGCGTATGCTCGAAATCGCCGCAGAACTCGAAGGTCTTCAGGTTGGGGAAAGAGGCGATACCCTCGACGGAGGCGATTTCCCAATTCTCCGTTACCCGAATAGCGGTGACCTCCTCGGCCTCCGCTTTCGAAATGCGGCCGTCTTTGTCCTTGTCGAACTGCTTTACCAGAAAGGCGGAAAAGAGCGGGTCGGGTATCTCCACATATTCCTCCTCCAAGGAGCCTCCCGGTTTCCCGTTGTCATCGCCAGTTCCTGTGCCTCCTGCGGGTTCGGAACACCCCGCCAGCCAGAGGCATGACGAAGCGAACAACAGCCAAATGCTTCTTTTCATCTGTTCAATAGGTTTTAAGGTTAAAAAATACGATTCTCAGGAAACTTTTCCGGCCGGAGAATTCCGGCCGGAAAAGTCGTAAGATAACGGTGTCCGTGTCACAATTCGAGGTTCACGTCGAACAGCTCTACCCACGGCAGGCCTCTCTCGCCGATTTCGGCCATGAAGGGGTCCGGGTCGAACTCCTCTACGTTGAAGACGCCGGGCTTCTTCCAGAGACCACGGGCGAACATCTCCGCCCCAAGCGCGGCAGGCACACCGGTCGTAAAGCTGACCGCCTGCGTGCCGGTCTCCCGAAAGGCTTTCTCGTGGTCGCAGTTATTGTAGATGTAATAAGTACGTTCGCGGCCGTCCTTAACGCCCTGAATACGGCATCCTATCGAAGTCATGCCCGTATAGTGTTCGCCGAGCGATTTGGGGTCGGGCAGCACGGCCTTGAGGAACTGAATGGGCACTATCTCCACCCCGTTGTAGACGATGGGGTCGATGCGGGCCATGCCGATGTTCTGTATCACGCGCAGGTGCGTCAGGTACTCCTGTCCGAAAGTCATCCAGAAACGGGCCCGGCGGATGGAGGGATAGTGTTTCACGAGCGATTCGAGCTCCTCGTGATAGATAAGATACGACTCGCGCTCCCCTATCTCCGGATAGGTCAGCGGTTTGTGTATCTCGTGCGGAGCGGTCTCCACCCACTTGCCGTTCTCCCAGTACTTGCCGGGCTGCGTCACTTCGCGGATGTTGATTTCCGGGTTGAAGTTGGTGGCGAACGCCATGCCGTGGTTGCCCGCGTTGCAGTCCACGATATCGAGGTAATGTATCTCGTCGAAGTGATGTTTGGCGGCATAGGCCGTGAATATGGAAGTGACGCCGGGGTCGAAGCCGCAGCCGAGGATGGCCGTAAGCCCTGCCTCGCGGAACCTGTCCTGATAGGCCCACTGCCATGAATATTCGAAATGGGCCTCCTCCTTGGGTTCGTAATTGGCCGTATCCAGATAGTTCACGCCGCATTCGAGACACGCGTCCATAATCGTCAGGTCCTGGTAGGGAAGCGCCACGTTGATGACGATATCCGGCCGGAAAGCCCGCATCAGCGCCGTCAGCTCCTCGACGCTGTCGGCATCCACCCGGGCCGTTTTAATCCTTCCTCCGCCCACCGCGGCGGCTATGTCGTCGGCCTTGCTCTTGGTACGGCTCGCCAACATGATTTCCGTAAACACCGGACTGGCCGCCACCTTGTGCGCCACCACGGTTCCCACACCGCCGGCTCCGATTATCAGTACCTTGCTCATTGCTAAGTTATTTAATTGATTGGACAATTCAATCCTGTGCGGCACACCTGTCTGCCGTCTGACAAAGATATAATATATTCGACGAAATCCGAAAGCACATTTCAAACCGACACCCGGCGCGTATCCGCACCGGCAGGCAACCTGTCCGAACAAAGAGCCGCCGCGGCTGCGAAGGCCCACGGAAGATGATTATCTTTGTACTCCGGACAACCCCGTACCCGGCATGAACTATCTGGAGACAATCGGTACGGCCGTAGGACTCGCATACCTGTGGCTCGAATACAGGGCCAGCATCTGGCTCTGGCTCGCCGGCATCGTCATGCCGGCCATCTACATCTTCGTCTATTACAGTTCGGGATTCTATGCCGACATGGCCGTCAACGTCTATTACCTCGGTGCCGGCATATACGGTTGGTTCATGTGGAGAAAACGGGGCGGTTCCGGCGAAGAGGCTCCCATCGCGAGGATGCCCCTCCGCCTCGTCGCGCCGCTCGCGTTCCTTACGGCCGCAGTGTTCGCCACGACAGCCGCCGTGCTGGTGCACTTCACCGACAGCACAGTGCCCTACGGCGACAGTTTTACCACGGCGCTGAGCATTACCGCCCTGTGGATGCTCTCGCGCAAATATGCGGAGCAGTGGCTCGTGTGGATAGCGGTCGATATCGTCTCCGCAGGTCTGTACTTTTACAAGGGGCTCTGCCCCACCGGAGTTCTCTATACCCTGTATGCCGTCGCGGCAGTGGCGGGTTACTTCAAATGGTTAAAAATGATGAAAAATGGAAAGACGACACTTCCGGATGCCTGACGCCGCAACAGCGCCCGAAACGGTTATCCTCGCCGACGGCGAATACCCCGCGGAGGGGATTCCCGCAACACTCCTCGCCCAGGCCCGCTATGTGGTGTGCTGCGACGGGGCGGCCGACGCCTATACCGCCCGCGGTGGCATCCCGTCGGCCATCGTGGGCGACGGCGACTCCATCGGCCGCACGACGGCCCAGCGGTTCCGGGACATCCTGCACATCGTCCCCGACCAGGAGACCAACGACCTTACGAAAGCTTTCTCTTTCTGCATGGAGCAGGGCCGCAGGGAGCTCACCATACTCGGTGCCACCGGCGGCCGCGAAGACCATGCGATAGGCAACATCGCCCTGCTGGCCGACTATGCCCGGCAGGCCGACGTACAAATGGTGACCCCCTACGGTGTCTTCAATGCCGTGGAAGGTGCGGCGACCTTCGACAGCATGCCCCGGCAGCAGGTCTCCATTTTCACCATCGTACCGGGCACACGCATCTCCGTCCGGGGCCTGCGCTACACTCCCCCCGCAGAGGGATTCCGTTCGTGGTGGTGCGGTACGCTGAACGAAGCCGAGACCGATACCTTCGCCATAGAGACCGACGGCCCCGCCCTCCTCTTCCGTACCTTCCTCCGCAAAGCGTGACTCCCGGCAGGGCGACCGGGTGGGATGACACGCCCATACGCCCGGTCGCCGCAGACCGGAATGTCCGCCGGTTTCCCTATCTTTGCAGAAACGCCGCACCCCTGCCCCGGCAGGCCGGCCAACCACCCGAAAACATGAACACACCGCCCGTCATTCTCGCCATAGCAGGTTCCGACCCCTCCGGCGGAGCCGGCATACAGGCCGACATCAAAACCGTCTCGGCGCTGGGAGGCTATGCCGCCGCAGCCGTCACGGCCATTACCGTACAGAATACCCGCGGGGTGGCGCAGGTGGAGTACCTCTCCCCCGAAACGGTCGGACGCCAATGCGGGGCCGTCATCGAAGACCTCTCCCCGGATGCCGTCAAAATCGGCATGACAGGCACGCCCGCCATCATCTCCGCCATCGCGGAGGTATTGGAACGATACGGATGCCGGAACGTGGTCTTCGACCCCGTGGCCCTTTCCACGAGCGGCAAAATACTGACCCAGCCCGACGCCCTTGAAACCGCCTGCAACCGTCTATTTCCGCTCTGCCGGGTGGTGACGCCCAACCTGCCCGAAGCATCGCTGCTCACGGGAGAGCCCATCACTGACGAGGAGGAAATGCGCCGTGCGGCCCGGCTGCTCCACGAACGCTACGGCTGCGCCTTCCTGATAAAGGGCGGCCACCTCGACGCAGACCGGCCCACCGACATCCTGTACGACGGACGGATGTACGCCTATACGGCCGACCGCATCGAGACCTCCAACCTCCACGGAACGGGCTGTACACTCTCGTCGGCCATCGCCACCCTGCTTGGCAGGGGGCTCCCGCTGGAGACGGCCGTAGGCAGGGCAAAGGAATACGTAACCGCCGCCATCGAAGCCGCACGCACCCTGCAAATCGGCCGGGGCAACGGCCCGCTCTGGCACTTCCCCGGCAAGACAGACGACACGCAATGAAACTGATAGTCATCACCTCCCCCGAATTTCTTCCGGGCGAAACGGAACTCATGCAGGCCATGCTCGAAGAGGGGCTCGACCGGATACACCTGCGCAAGCCGGGATGCACGGCCGCCGAGCTCGCCGCACTGATAGAACGGTTCCCTGCCCCCTTCCGCCCCCGCATCACCCTGCACGACCACTTTCCCCTCCAGCGCACCTACGGCTTGGGCGGCGTACACCTCAACGGCCGCAATCCCGACCTGCCCGACGGCTACCGCGGCACGGTCAGCCGGTCGTGCCACTCGCTCGAAGAGGTGGCCACACACCGCACGGCGACGGACTATCTCTTCCTGAGCCCCGTCTTCGACAGCATCTCGAAACAGGGGTACCGCTCCGCCTTCCCGCCCGCAGCGCTGCGCGAAGCGGCTGCCGCGGGGATTATCGACGAAAAGGTGCTGGCTCTCGGAGGTGTATCGGAAGCGAATCTGCCGGAGGTGCGCGATTACGGTTTCGGAGGCGCCGCCCTCCTCGGCGACATCTGGGCACGCTTCCGCTCGCCGGCCGACACCGCAGAGGTACTCCGCCACTTCAGACACCTGCTGCAAGCCGCCCGCTGACCCGCTCCCGGTTCTTTTTCCACGGCATCCGAATCTGCATCCCGGCTGCCCCGCCCGGACACATCTCCCTACGCCGACAGCCCGACCCTCCGCCCCGGACGCACCGTCCCCGAACACGAAGCGTTTCCCCGACATGCAAACCGCCACTGTGCAACACGACCGCCGACCTCATTGCCAGCGCCGAGAACAATCCGCTTCCCGCCCCGAACGGCGAAGGCAAAAGTCTCCCGCCCCGCACACCGCCCGCCCCGTGTTTCACCCCTTCCCACCTTTCCGCAGCCTGCACCATACGAAAAAAAGAAGCCGCCCGCCTTTTCTGGCGGGCGGCAAATACGCGGACGCCGCAGGGCATCACTTTTTCAGACAGGCGATTATCTCGTCGGCCACCTTTTTGCCCGACATGAGCATCCCGCCGAATATCGGCCCCATGCGGGGCGTACCGGAAACCGCCGAAGCGGCCATGCCGCACACATAAAGTCCGGGGTAGATCTCCTTGGTACCCTTCACCACTTCATCCTCGCCGGCGGTCACGTCGAGCGAACGTTCGCCTACGACGCCCCCCGTTTCGGTATTGAGCCGCGCGCCGTTCTTGCGGGCTACCGTGGCAGCTATTTCGCTGTCGTGCCCCGTACCGTCGATGACCACCTTGGCCAGGATGTTGAGCGGGTCCACATGCAGCCCTTCGCGCAGCACCGGCGTCCAGTTCACCACGACGCCGCTCACGCGGTTCTCCTTATAGACCACGTCTTCCACCGAATAGCAGTTGAATACGGTCGCTCCGGCATGTACCGCATGATAAAGGAGCGCCGAAGTGCTCTCCACCGAATCCATCACGTAAAGTCCTTCACCGAAGGGGGCATAATTTATCCCGAACTCGCGCACGATATCCATCGCCTCCTCCTGAATCACTATTTGGTTGAACATCATGGCGCCGCCCCACATGCCTCCGCCGGGAGCGAGTTTACGGTCGAACTGCGCCACCCGAAGCCCCGCCTTGGCGAGGTAGTAGGCCGCCACGATACCCGAAGGCCCGCCGCCCACGATGGCTACGTCCAATTCCAGATTTTTCTGGAGCTTGTCGAAATAGGTACTTACGATTCCCTGCGATACTTTCGTCTCAATCATATGCTTCATCTGTTTTTAGTTATTGCTGTCCACTGATACCGTCGTCCTCCCCGCCTGCCGTGTAATCGCAGTCGCGGAGCTGCTGACTGATGCGCATGGCGCAGAAATGCGGCCCGCACATGGTGCAGTACTTGCCGTTGAGGTGGTTTGCCTCGCGGTAATAGTGCAGCGCGCGTTCCGGGTCGAGACTCAGGTTGAACTGGTCTTTCCAGCGGAATTCGTAACGCGCCTTGCTCAGGGCATTGTCGCGCACGTCGGCTCCCGGATGCCCTTTGGCGAGGTCGGCCGCATGGGCGGCTATCTTGTAGGTCACCACCCCTACGCGCACGTCCTCCTTCTGCGGCAGGGCGAGGTGCTCCTTAGGGGTTACGTAGCAGAGCATGGCCGTCCCGTACCACCCTATCAGCGCGGCGCCGATAGCGCTCGTGATATGGTCGTAGCCAGGTGCTATGTCCGTCACCAGCGGCCCGAGCGTATAGAAGGGGGCGCCGTGACATTTCTCTATTTGACGGTCCATGTTCTCCCGTATCTTGTGCATGGGAACGTGCCCCGGCCCTTCGATGAAGGCCTGCACGTTTTTCGCCCAGGCCCGCTCGACCAGCTCGCCCATGGTATCGAGCTCGGCGAACTGCGCCCGGTCATTGGCGTCGCGGATGGCTCCCGGACGCAGACCGTCGCCGAGCGACAGCGCCACGTCATACCGCGCACAAATGTCGCAGATATCATCGAAATGTTCATAGAGGAAGCTCTCCCGGTTGTGCGCCTTGCACCACTGCGAAATGATGCTGCCTCCGCGGCTGACCATGCCGCACAGGCGGTCGTTGGCGTAGTGAATATTCCTCAGCCGGATGCCGCAGTGAATGGTGAAGTAGTCCACCCCCTGCTCGCACTGCTCTATCAGGGTGTCGCGGAAAAGCTCCCACGTCAAATCCTCGGCACGGCCCTTCACCTTCTCCATAGCCTGATACATCGGCACCGTCCCGACCGGCACGGGACAGTTGCGGATTATCCATTCGCGCGTCTCGTGGATGTTGTCGCCCGTGGAGAGGTCCATCAGCGTATCGCCGCCCCACTTGCAGCTCCACACGGCCTTCTCCACCTCCTCCTCGATGGTGGACGAAGTGGCGGAATTGCCGATGTTGGTGTTGATTTTGACCAGGAAACGGGAACCGATTATCATCGGCTCGGCCTCGGGATGGTTGATGTTGGCCGGCAGCGCCGCCCGTCCTGCGGCGATTTCCTGTCGGACGAACTCCGGCGTGATGTAGGAGTCGATGCCCAGCTCGCGGCAGTTCATGTTCTCGCGGATAGCCACATACTCCATCTCCGGGGTAATGATACCCTGTTTGGCATAATACATCTGCGTCACCTGACACCCCTCCTTGGCCCGGTAAGGAAGCTGTATGTGCTCGAAACGCAGATGGTCGAGGCTCCGGTCGGCGAGCCGTGCCCGGCCGTATTCGGAAGTGATGCCGGGGAGCCGTTCCACCTCCCGCTTCCGTATCCACTCCTCCCGCAGCCGGGGCAGCCCCTTGCGCAGGTCTATCGGCACAGCCGGGTCGCTGTATGCCCCGCTGGTATCGTAGATGTACACCGGAGGATTCTCCGTAAGTACCTTCTCCCCGTCCTTCACGACCACTGTGGGCGTCAGCCGCACACGCCGCATCCCCACGCGCAGCTCCGGATAGAGGGAGCCAGGCATATAGACCTTTTCGGAATCGGGGTAGTTAATTTTGATTTTGTCTTCCATAGTTATCTGAAACTTGTTTCGCAATCTGCATGACCCTCCGCATTTCGCCCACCGGGTCTGCGGCACGCAATACGCTCCCGCTGAGCGCAATACCGCTGAGTCCGGCTCCGGCCAGGGCAGACATATCCTCGGCCGTCACACCACCGATGCCCACCACGGGCAGGTCGATGCCCTCCTCCCGCATACGGGCGGTTATGGCCCGGTATCCTTCGAGCCCCAGAATGGGGGCGAGTTTCTGTTTGGTCGTGGTGTAGCGGAACGGGCCGCAGCCGATATAGTCGGCGCCCCCCTCGTAATGGATACGGACATCCTCGAACGTATTGGCCGTTCCTCCGATACGGAACCCCGGCCCGAGCAGGCGCCGGGCCTCCCTTACCGGCATGTCCGCCTTGCCGAGATGCACGCCGTCGGCATGCAGTCTGCCGGCCAGCTCCACGCGGTCGTCGATGATGAATACCGCTCCGGCAGCACGGCACAGGGCCAGCGCCTGACGGGCGACCTCCTCCGCTTGCGTGTCGGGCGCCTCCTTCATGCGCAACTGTATCCAGCGGCATCCTCCCTCCAGTGCAATACGCACGGAGTCGAGGTACGTGATGGTATCGGTATGATGTGTGATGAACTGTACGCCGAACATCGTTCCACTCCTATTTTAATATCGGTCAAGGAAAACGAAAGTGCCCGAATGCGCACGAAAAGAAAGCAATATACTCAGAAAAAATCCCTACGACGGTATTGACCGTATCAGGTTCATTGGGTATAATCTCAGCCGCCCCCACGGAGGCACCCCCTTTTTCCGGCAACAAATAAACGGATAATATCCGGAAAATCCAACTGTCCGCCCCGGAATTTGACGGAATTATTCCATCTATACTCTGCTATGCGCCGGAACGGCCATCTACCGAACCGGAAATGCTTTTTGCCGACTGCCGGAAAGGAAACCGCCGGCGCAGACGGCTATTCGAATTACCCCGCCTGCCATCCGACTGACAAACAGGATAGGAAAGAATTTCACGCCTTCAACTGAATTACGCCACGAAAGAGAAACAGTACCTGCACTCAAGCCCGGAACAACGTTGCAGAGGGCATGTCGAGCAGTCTGGCGACCGCTTCGGCACCCTCCGGGCCAATATCCAGCGAATAGTCGTTCACGAAGAATTCGATATGGTTTCTTATCACCCCTTCGTCCAACTCCTGCGCATGCTCCCGGACGAAGGGTAACGAATCGGCCGGATGCGCGAAGGCATAGGCGATGCTCCGGCGCAGCACCCGTTCCGCCGTCCCGGCCACCTCCGCAGGCAGGCTCCGGTCGGCGACGATGACTCCCAGCGGCAGGGGCAGCCCGGTCGCCCGCTCCCACTCCACACCGAGGTCGGCCAGCAGAAAGAGCCCGTAACGGCGATAGACGAAACGTCCCTCGTGTATCAGCACCCCCGCATCGCACTCACCCCGCCCGACGATGTGCGGAATATCGGAGAAGAGATAGGCCCGTTTGTCGGAAAGGTGCGGAAAGAGACGCTCCATGAGCAGGTTCGCAGTGGTGTGCATCCCCGGTACGGCGATACGCATCGAACAGTCGTCCGTCGCGGCACTTTCGTCGCCGGCCACCAGCAACGGGCCGTTGCCGCGTCCCAGCGCACTCCCGCTGCGCAGAGCGCAATAACGGTCAGCGACCTGCGGCAGGACGGCATAACTCGCCTTGCTGATGTGCGGACGTACTCCCTCCGCGGCGGAGAGTCCCGCATTCAGCTCCTCTATATCCTTGAAGACGACCTCGAACTCCAACCCTTCGGTATCGATGCGTCCGTTGAGCATGGCATCGAACATGAACGTGTCGTTCGGACACGGCGAAATGGCAAGCGATAATTTCATACGTCCAACTGTCTATTACTGAATCTTCGTTCCTCCGTCCCGAAGACGGCCCGTCCGTCCGGCAACTCCTTACGACCACTCCCGCACAGCGTCGATGAACCTCCCGACATCCTCCGCAAGCCTTCCGACCGCCTCCGCAATCCGCCAACGGCCGCGCTCCTCGCCGATATAATTCGATATGCAGCGAAGCTCGGCGAAAGACACCCCCAGCGCACCGCATACGGCGAAGAAACCGGCTCCCTCCATATTCTCTATGCAGGCCGCGCTCTCCGCCCTCACGGGTGTTCCCGCGACGGCGACCGTATCCGAGGCTACGCTCCGGAAAAGGGGCGGCACGGACGTGGGGTTATCGTAAAAGTTGTTCTTCACGTCGTTCCCGTCCACCGGCAGCGGAATGAAACGCCCCTCGCGCAGCGTCCCCACATCGGCGGCATATTCGCGTGACACCATCACTGTATCGCCCTTCGCCAGCCCGACGGACGGATGTGCACCGGCAATACCGGCCAACAGGATGAAGTCGGGTCTCCGTGCAGCGAGGACACCCGCCGTGCGCGCAGCACACTCCACGGCACCGATACCGCACCGCCACACCTCCGCCGTACCTCCGGCGGAACCGAGCATGAACGGCCTGGCCTCCCCCCAGGTAGGGTACATCACGACTATCCTCATCATTCCCGCGCTCTATCCCGACAAAGATAGCAAAAGATAAGGATTATCGCTCGGCTGACGGGCCACCGCGACGTTTCGGACACCGTCCGAAAGCCCCTCCGTCCGACCGGCCCGATGCGGAATAATCGGGGGAAGCGGTCGGATTCCCGCCGATTATGACTACTTTTGCGGCACGGAGAGCCCGCCGCGACGTTCCGCCGCTGCCCCGCGAGGGGGAGAGGAAAGTCCGGGCAACGCAGAGCACCGCACTACCTAACGGGTAGATGTCCGTGAGGGCACAGTCAAGGTAACAGAAAACGACCGCCCCGGTTCGGGGTAAGGGTGAAAAGGCGGGGTAAGAGCCCACCGCCCGCCGTGGCGACACGCGGGGCCGTACCACTTGCGGGTTGCAAGGCCATGTATACCGGCATTCAAGGGTTGCTCGCCCGCTGCCGGGGGGTAGGCCGCTTGAGCCTGCGGGAGACTGCAGGCGTAGATAAATGGCGGAAACGTGCCGCGGTGCGAGCCGCGGCACGCACAGAACCCGGCTTACAGGCGCATGCGGGTCTCTCTTTTTTTTGAACAACCGGATGCGGCCGTGCCGTACGCCATATTCTCCCCGCACACGCATGACACCAAAAGACAGCGTCAACATATCGGATTTCGACTATCCTCTGCCCGACGAACGCATCGCGCGTTTCCCGGCCGACGAACGCGATGCATCGCGGCTGCTCGTGTACCGTAGGGGCGCCCTCTCGGAGACCCGTTTCCGCGGCATCGGCGGAGAGCTGCCCGAAGGGGCCGTGCTGGTGTTCAACAACACGAAAGTGATACGCGCACGCATCGTCATGCACAAACCCAGCGGCGCACGCGTGGAGGTCTTCTGCCTCGAACCGCACGCCCCGGCCGACTACGAACGTGCTTTCGCGGCACAGGGCGAGTGCCGGTGGCAGTGCATCGTCGGCAACCTCAAGAAGTGGAAGGAGGGACCGCTCGCCATCGACTTCGACTGCAACGGCGTTCCGTGCCGGGTGCAGGCGTGGCGCGAAGGCACGGCGGGGACCTCGCAGGTGGTGCGCTTCACATGGGACGCGGCACTGAGTTTCGGCCAGCTGCTCGAACACTTGGGCCGCATCCCGATACCGCCCTACCTCGGCCGCGACAGCGAAGAGATAGACAACACCCGCTATCAGACCGTCTACTCCCGTTTCGAAGGCTCCGTAGCCGCCCCTACGGCCGGTTTGCACTTCACCCCGGAACTGATAGAGAGACTGCGCAGGGAAGGAGTACGCACCGAAGAGGTGACGCTGCATGTGGGTGCGGGCACCTTTCTTCCCGTCAAGACGGACAATCCCCTGCAGCACACCATGCACACCGAACACTTCGAGGTAACGGCAGCCACGGTACGCCGCCTCGCCGCAGCGGCGGCAGGCAGGCACATTGTCGCCGTGGGCACCACCTCGGTACGGACGCTGGAATCGCTCCCCGTACTGGGATGGCGGATACTCCGCGAGGGCAACCCGCATACCGACACCCCCGTGGGACAGTGGGAAGCCTACGACCTACCGGCCGAAGCCGACGGTGCGGAGCTGCTCGGCACACTCGCCTCGTACATGGAGGCCGCCGGCACCGAAAAGCTGCAGGCCGCCACGCAGATTATGATAATGCCCGGTTTCACCTACCGGCTGACTTCGGGTATGATAACCAATTTTCACCAGCCAAAAAGCACGCTGCTGCTGCTGGTATCGGCATTCATCGGCGAAGAGTGGCGACGCCTCTACGATTACGCCCTCTCGCACGGTTTCCGTTTCCTCAGCTACGGCGACAGTTCGCTGCTGCTCCCGTAAACCTTCCCGAGACATGACCCGCACCCCCATCACACACTCCGCAGCGGAGTGGCTGCCCACTACCGTCAAAGAGGTTGAAGCGCTCGGCTGGGACTATCTGGACATCATTCTCTTCTCAGGCGACGCCTACGTAGACCATCCCGCATTCGGTGCAGCCGTAATAGGCCGACTGTTGCAGGCCGAAGGCTACCGCGTGGCCATCGTACCGCAGCCCAACTGGCGCGACGACCTGCGCGATTTCCGCAAGTTGGGCAAGCCGCGGCTCTTCTTCGGCGTATCGGGCGGCAGCATGGACTCCATGGTGAACCACTACACGGCCAACCTGCGGCTGCGGAGCGACGATGCCTATACACCGGGAGGAAAAGCAGGTTTTCGGCCCGACCGCGCCGTGACGGTCTATACCCGCATACTGAAGTCGCTCTATCCGAATACGCCCGTAGTCATCGGCGGCATCGAGGCCTCACTCCGCCGCCTGACGCACTACGACTACTGGAGCGACTCGCTGCATCCATCCCTGCTCATCGACAGCGGCGCCGACCTGCTCATGTACGGCATGGGCGACAAATCCATCATCGACGTGGCACGGGCGATGAAAAACGGTTTCAATGCCAAACTCCTGCGCCGGCTGCCGCAGGTGGCTTTCCTCGCCGACGAAGGGTACGTCGCCCGTCTGGCACCGGAAACGACGCTTACGCTCCACTCCTATGAGGAGTGCCTCGCCTCCAAACGGGCCTTCGCCGAGAATTTCGTCCGCATCGAGACCGAGAGCAACCGCCTGCGACAGGAGAAGATACTCGTGGAATATGCAGCCGGAAAACCGGTGGTGGTGAATCCGCCCTACCCCGCACTGACGGAAGCCGAAATCGACCGCAGTTTCGACCTCCCCTATACGCGCCTGCCCCATCCGCGCTATACCGGCAAGGGCGACATCCCCGCCTACGAGATGATTAAATACTCCGTGAACATTCACCGGGGCTGTTTCGGCGGATGCAGCTTCTGCACCATATCCGCCCATCAGGGCAAATTCATCTCCTCGCGCAGCGAACGTTCCGTATTGGCCGAAATCGAGAAGGTCACCCGCATGGAGGGCTTCAAAGGGTATATCTCCGACATCGGCGGCCCCTCGGCCAACATGTACGGCATGGGAGGCCGCGACACATCGCTGTGCAGCCGGTGCACGCGTCCCTCCTGCCTGCACCCGAAACCCTGCCCCAATCTCGACAACAGCCATGCCCGGCTGCTGGCGCTCTACCGGCGGGCGACGGAAATCAAGGGCGTCAAGAAAGCCTTCATCGGCAGCGGTATCCGTTACGACCTGTTCGACCGCAGCGACGGCGGGGCCTACCTGCGCGAAGTGGTCGTAAACCACACCTCCGGCAGGCTGAAAGTAGCCCCGGAGCACACCGAAGACGAGGTACTGAAGCTGATGCGCAAGCCGTCGTTCGCACTGTTCCGCGAGCTGAACGCACAATTCAACGACATCTGCCGCCGCGAAGGGCTCCGCTACCAGCTCATCCCCTATTTCATATCGAGCCATCCGGGCTGCACCGAAGCCGACATGGAACGCCTCTCGGCAATCACGCGCTCGCTCGACTTCCGGCTGGAGCAGGTACAGGACCTTACTCCCACCCCCATGACGCTCAGTTCCGTGATGTTCTATACGGAGAGCGACCCCTACACGGGACGTCCCCTCTACGTGGCGAAAAGCCAGGACGAAAAGCGCCGCCAAAAGAGCTACTTCTTCCGTAATGCCGACGGCACCCTGCGCAGCGACCAGCTCGTCCCCCGCCGAGGCAAGCACGGACAAAGCCACCCGAGCCGCCCTGCCGCTCCGAAACCGGACAGGCAAAACGAGCACCCCGCAGGCAAGGGGCGCGATACGGCGCAGGCCATCCGCCGGGCCTTCGGGGAGTACGACACGGCCCGGAACGACCGCAACAGCGGGCGGCCCGGACACGGCGGCCCGGACAGGTTCTCCGCAGCCGCAGGGAAAAAGCCGAAAGGCCGCAACCGGTAGCCCCCTCCGGCCACCGCACAGCAGCCGTTTCCCGCAGACTGCTCCGGGCCGGAAACGCAGTCATCCGCCTCCCCGCGACGGAATCCTTCGGAAGGCACTCCGTTCCACCGGCAACAGGGCTGCGCCCTCCCGAAACCCGAAAAAGGGTCCGGATTCAAACAGGGGAATAAAGAGACGCCCTTTTTTCGTATCTTTACCCTCCAATCCGAGGGATACTTATGGCTAAGAACTATACACCCAACCAAAACAACCGACAGGCATACGACACGCTCACGGAAGGCGCCGCCACCCTGCCGCCCCAGGCGGTGGAGCTGGAGGAGGCCGTGCTCGGCGCCCTCATGCTCGAAGGCGACAGCATCACCACCGTGCAGGAGTTCCTGACGGCCGACGCATTCTATCTCGACACGCACCGCATCATCTACCGCGCCATTGAAGAGCTCTGCTCGGAAAACAAGCCGGTGGACCTGCTTACAGTCACCGAGAAACTCAAACGGCAGAAAAAACTGAAAGAGGTGGGCGGCGCCCCTTTTCTCGCCCAGCTGACGCAGAAGGTGGCCTCGGCGATGAACATCGAGTTCCACGCCACCATCATCGCACAGAAATACGTGCAGCGGGAGCTCATCCGCGCCTCGACCGAGATACAGCGCCGCTCCTACGATGAGAGTACCGACGTGACCGACCTGATAGACTACGCCGAAGCGGAGATTTTCAAGGTTTCGGAGGGACACATCAAGCGCGATATCCAGAGCGCCAGTCTCGTTTTCGACAAGGCGATGAAGGCCATCGAGGAGGCGCACGCACAGGGCGGCACGATGAACGGCGTCCCGACCGGCTTCACCCGCCTCGACCAGCTCACGCTGGGATGGCAGCCCTCCGACCTCATCATCATCGCAGCCCGTCCCTCGATGGGCAAGACCGCCTTCGTCCTCTCCATGGCCCGCAACATGGCCATCGACCACGAAAAGCCCGTGGCTTTCTTCTCGCTCGAAATGAGTTCCGTGCAGCTTATGATGCGCCTCATCGTCGCCGAATCGGGGCTCTCCTCGGCCGACGTGCGGAGCGGCAAGCTGACCGCCGAGCAGTGGCGCCACCTCGAACAGACGACACGCATCCTGCCCACCGCTCCGCTTTTCATCGACGATACGCCGGCCCTCTCCATCTACGAGCTCCGCTCGAAGGCCCGCCGTCTCAAGGCACAGCACGACATCCAGATAATCATCATCGACTACCTGCAGCTCATGACGGGCAACGCCGACAGCCGCAGCAACCGTGAACAGGAGGTGGCCTCCATTTCTCGCGGTCTGAAGTCCATCGCCAAGGAGCTCAACATCCCCATCATCGCCCTCTCGCAGCTCAACCGCTCCATCGAGTCGCGCTCCGGCCTCAAGCGGCCGCAGCTCTCCGACTTGCGCGAATCGGGGGCCATCGAACAGGATGCCGACATCGTGGCCTTCATCCACCGTCCGGAATACTTCGGCTTCACACAGGACGAAGACGGTAACCCGACGGCGGGTATGGCCGAAATCATCCTCGCCAAGCACCGTAACGGCGCGACGGATACCGTAAAACTGCGCTTCCGCAAAGAGCAGGCCCGCTTCCTCGATTACGATGACGAAGCGGGGACGATGATAGAGAGCAGTATGAACGACGACGATTACGGTTCGCTCTCCGGAGCCGGAGCCGCAGAGTTCGACAGCGACCTGAACGGAGGCGGCTCGTTCGGACGCCCCATGCGGACGTTCGACGAGGAGAGCCCCTTCTGATGCGGGTACGCCCTCCGGAACGGCACCTGTCCGGCGGCCCGTCCGTTGCCCCAGCCCCGCTCCGAAGAACGACGGACCGAAACCCCGTTCCCGAACCAAACGCAACAAAGCTACGCCATGTTCACGAAATGTTACGCAAGCGCCCTCGTCGGAATAGAGGCCATGACGGTGGAGGTGGAGGTCAACATCACCCCCGGTCTGGGCATGTTTCTGGTCGGGCTGCCCGATAACGCCGTGCGCGAAAGCCAGGAGCGCATCCGTTCGGCTTTCGACAACAGCGGACTGAAGATGCCCGGCAAGAAGGTGGTCGTAAACCTCGCACCGGCAGACGTCCGCAAGGAGGGCTCTTCGCTCGACCTGACCATTGCCGTAGCCATTCTCGCCGCAGCGGGACAGGTAGCCCCCGACCGGCTCGGCGGCTACATCATCATGGGGGAACTCTCGCTCGACGGAACGGTAAAACCCATCCGCGGAGCCCTTCCCATTGCGGTCAATGCCCGTCGGAACGGTTTCAGGGGATTCATCCTGCCACGGGAGAACGCCGCCGAAGCAGCCGTGGCCGAAGGGTTGGAAACGATAGCCGCCGGTTCCCTGAAGGAGGTGGTCGATTTTCTGAACGGCGACGCAGCCGTCCCACCCTATGTCCACGAAACGACGGAAGGCGACGAAGCTGAGTCGCCTTACGAAGAGGACTTCGCCGACGTCAAAGGACAGGCCCACGTCAAGCGTGCCCTCGAAGTGGCCGCTGCCGGAGGCCACAACGTCATCATGATAGGTTCGCCCGGGTCGGGAAAGACGATGCTCGCCCGGCGCATGCCCACCATCATGCCGCCCATGACGACCGCCGAATCGCTCGAGACCACCAAGATACACTCCATAGCCGGAAAGCCGGGAAGCACACGGGGCCTCATGACGCACCGCCCTTTCCGCGCTCCGCACCATCTCGCCTCGCAGGTAGCTCTTATCGGCGGGGGCACCAATCCCCAGCCGGGCGAAATCTCTCTCGCCCACAACGGCATCCTCTTTCTCGACGAACTGCCCGAATTCGGCCGCAACATGCTCGAAGTGCTACGGCAGCCACTGGAGGAGAAGAAAGTGACGGTCGCCCGCGCGAAGTACACCATCGAATATCCCGCCAACTTCATGCTCGTGGCAGCCATGAATCCCTGTCCGTGCGGCTACTACAACCACCCGACCAAGGAGTGCGTATGCAGCGCCGCCTCGGTATCGCGCTACATCAACCGCATTTCGGGTCCCCTGCTCGACCGCATCGACCTGCATGTGGAGGTCACCCCCGTCGCGCTGGACGAAATCTCCGGCACGGCACCGGCCGAAAAGAGCGCCGCGATACGCGAACGGGTGGTCGCAGCGCGGGCACGGCAGGCCGCACGTTTCGCCGGGACGAACGGCATCCATACCAACGCCATGATGAATCCGGCCATGCTCCGTGAGTTCTGCCGCCTCGACGCGGCATGCAGCGCCATGCTCGGCCGTGCGATGGAACGGCTCGACCTTTCAGCCCGCGCCTACGACCGCATCGTGAAAGTGGCGCGTACCATCGCCGACCTGGCCGCATCGCCCGACATCCGGCCCGAACACATTGCCGAAGCCATCAACTACCGGAGTCTCGACCGGGCCGGCTGGGGCCGGGAGTGACCGAAACCCGCCCCTCCCTCCGGAACAAGCGCCACAGCGCCCCCGGAACCCACCCGCCGCCATGAAAAACGCATCCCACATACGACCGGTACCGTTCGCCCGCATCCTGCCGGCGGTCGTTGCCGGCATCGTCGCGGCGAATGCCGTACGGTTCCCCGTCTGGCCGGTCGCCACTGCCGCCGGAGTGGCACTCGCCGCTGCCGTCCTGACCGGACGGAGGCCTGCCGCCGCATCACTGCTGACCTATACAGCCATCTTTCTTTCGGCCGCAGCCGTGACATTAGCCACCCGACCACGGACGGTGATGCCGCACGACCAGCGGCTGGTAATGACCATGGCCGTAACCGACACCCCCGAAGCAGCCGGACGCTGGACGAAAGCGACCGTCCGCATCGACCGTTACCGCGCTTTCGCAGGCGGCGACACTGCCTGGCATTTCTCCGGAGAAAAGGCGGTGGCCCGTTTCGATACCTCCTTCCGCATCCGACCCGGAGAGCGCCTCATCGCCACGGGGTACGCCGGCAAGCTCGGCAGTGCAGACTACGCATGGTACGCCCGCCTGATGCAACGGCGCGGATACAGCCAGTCCGTCTGGATAGACGGGAGACAGAAACTCCTCTCCCTGCCGGGCCGGCACCTCACCCCGCGCTACTGCGCTGCCCGGATGCAGGCTGGCGCAGCCGAAAGACTCTCGCGCCTCGGCCTGCCACCCGCAGCGTACGGTACAGCCGCGGCCATGAGCATCGGTTACCGCGGCGGCCTGCCGGCCGGAGTACGCGACGATTACGGCACCACCGGTGCATCGCACCTGCTCGCCGTATCGGGTCTCCACGTGGGTATCGTCGCCCTGCTTGT